>Ga0228647_1000732_pt1 | contig 11371 bp, 11 predicted proteins | sample 59DmetaG_FD_186034 | JGI IMG/M metagenome (GOLD analysis project Ga0228647, IMG submission 186034) | Seawater microbial communities from Monterey Bay, California, United States - 59D | ecosystem: Environmental > Aquatic > Marine > Coastal | place: USA: California | collected 2016-10-21 | reverse complement strand
CTCAGTTAGTGATGCAATGTAATCTTTTAATTCAAGTTTATCACTTAAATCCTCGTTTATATCTTTAATTCCTATATGTAAATGATTACCGTTGTGGGTAATAAGTGAGGAAGGTGGGATAAGTCTGGATAGATAGTTATATAGGTTGTCTATGCTATTTTTTGTAGCACTTGGTATTTTATCTAAGTTTCTAGTTTCTGCTATTGATTCATTATTATGTCCACATTTATGGCATACAAATAAATCATTTCCGCCATCTACTATATTCCAACTCCATCCACAATTATCGCATTTAATTTTTTCATATGTTACTTCTTCATCAACGTTAAAGTACTGTTCAACAAATCCTTCAAGGTTGGAACTTAATATTTCAGCTACTATTTTATCTTTTAGATCAGTTAGTATACTCAGAATTTCTTCTCTAGAAAGTGCTTCAGGGAAAAAATCGGAAATAGTATCTAAATTGCCGGATAGAATCGAATTACGAAAATCTGTTGCTCTGACTCCTGATCCTGGTTCTGCAGCGAGAGCTAGCCCTTGAACGTTGGGAGCATTTTTAAATGTAGTTACTCTTCTTAAATCTACGAAATCTTTATCTCCTCTTATACCTGTTACAGAAACAAATTCTAATTCAGGATTCGCTTGAGCATAATCTTTTGCTGCAAACATTGGATTTGCTCCTCCATCTAATATTTCTACATTTCCTAAGTACTTAGCGTATATATTCCAAATAGACATTGACTCTTCCTTAGTTATACCGTTTCTCTCACCTGCTCCAATAAAAACTAATACTTTATCTATCTTAGGTTTTTTGTTACTTCTGCCTTTAAGAAGTTCTGCTCCAGTTTCTTTGTAATTATCTTTATCGTAGACTGATCCATTATAGGAATTATCTAAAAGAGATTTAACTACATTAAAATGTCCTCTATGTGGTGGTTTATAAGCTCCGGGATAAAGTGCTATCATGCTAAAAAGGATTGTACGTTTCTATCTATTTCACTTACTTCTGAATGTTTCAATAATTCCTGGAATACAGGGCTGAATAGCATTTCTGCAATATTTTTTAGAACATCATTATTTCTTTCGTCAGATTTATTCTTACTATCTCTGTACTTTTTTACAGCATCTGTTAATTTGTCTGCTCCAGGACTTACTCCGTTCTTTTTAAATCCTTTTAAGAATGCTGTTTTAATAGCTTTGTCTTCTGATCGGTTATTTTTATCGTACTGTACGTCTTGTATTGCTTGATTAAACGCAGTTTCTTCTTCTTTAGACATTTCTACAGGTTTAAAGAATGTTGATTTTCCAGCACCAGTTTCTTCGTTATAAGCTCTTAAATACTCTTTTATCCCTTCAACTCCTTTTTCTGCTGCTTTATTGAAACCCTCTACTTCTTTAGAGTATTTTCCTCCTCTATCACTAACGTATATTGATAAGTTACCTTTTAATTTTTCTTGATATTCGCCGATTAATTGATAGGCATTTCTCCATGTTGAGAAGACTGCAACAGAAGGAAGAGATCTTTCTGAACGTTCAAAATTAGCAGCATATGAAATCATAGGATGTGCATACACCATAACCATGTAAATATCGTACCCTGCGGACATCATATTATCAAGTTGGGACATAAATCTAGCACCTGATGCTGTAGTATCCCAAACGAAGCTTTGCTTATCTTCAGTAGCTGCTGCTACATCTTTAGCTACCTGGTTTGATGCGGGTCCTAGTTTGTTGTGGTACGGATGATCCGGATCCTCTACGTACTTGTCTGGGTTGTACTGTTGCAGGCTGTCTAAGGATAGTTGGTTTAGTAGGTACGATTTGCCTACTCCCCCTCCACCTGCCATTATTACTGCCTTCGGGGCGGACGTAGATTCTAGTATTAGTGTTGATAGTTTTATCATTTCTTCTGCTATTAATTATTCTTTTTTCTAATATCTTTACTTCTTTTTCTAGAGGTGTTATTATTTCTTTATTATTTTGTTCTGAACCAGAATACCATCTTACTCCATCTTCTTCAATTACAAAGTTTCTACGTTTAGAAGTTTCTATCATTGCAGCATGTGCTCTTCTATCTACTATAGAAGTCCCACTGCTTCTTCTACCGTTAATATAGGCTACATTACCTCTTCTATTATAATTATTCCATCGATTACCATAAAATGGTGAGTGATTATTCCAATAGCTTCCCCATCCGTGGTTATTCCATCCATAATAGTTATTCCATCCATAATAGTTATTCCATCCGAAATTGTTATATCCCCATCTATCATACCCAAATGGCGACCATCTGTGAGGTGAATTCCAATTATATCCCCAAACCCAGTCATCCCACATTTGGGATCTACTATAATATGGGTTGTAAAAGTTATACCTATTACCTAACGTTCTATTATTCCAATCAAACGATATTGGTTGACTGAGTGCGTATTGAGCATAGTCGTATCTAAATCTAAAATCAGTTCTCAACTTTCTCTGTAGTTGAAAGTAATTTAATGTATCAATTTGTGTTCCAATTGGTACATCGACAAATACTGTATTGCTGTTATATATACCATCTACGGTCTGTGCATGATTTAATGTAGAGTATTTAAACTGTACTGATGAGCACGAAGCTAGTAGTATTGTTAAGAGGTATACGTAAATAAATTTTTTTGTTCCTTTCATACATTATAGTTTTAGAGTAGTAGGGTAGCTATTATAAATAGGTTCAACTACAGGATGTTCTAAACTATATAACTTATATATCATTTTAAATAGTTCAAAATTTTCTTCTATTTCATCTATTACTTTAATTTGCCAACCTTTTCCTTGGTACTTTCCTTTTACTTTAGAAGCAGATCTCGTATGAGCTTTTAACCAAATTATACCGGTCCTTTGAATCTTAATACCTTTTGCTTCTTCTAAACCTTTAGCGTAAGAAGCTAATTGTAAGTCGTAAGATTTATGTATACTGTTAGATGTTTTTATATCTAATAACCATACTTCTCCATCCATTTTAACTACCAAATCTGCTGTTCCAGCGTACTTGTGTTTATCCGACCATACAAAGTCTTCAGCAGATATTAATTCAGGTTTATGTGTTCTCCAAAAATCCGCAAATTTCAAAATCATTTCCCAAACTATTTGAGAGTATTTAGCGTTACCGTAATTGTCCATCCAGGAAACTTCTTCTCCTAGTACTAACTTTTCACATGCTTCGTGTACTTGTGTGCCTTGTTTACCTGCTTTACGCATAATAAGATCGGCGTTATGCCCAACATCCTTCATCCATGTTTCGAAGAATTTATTCTTGGGCATATATTGAAGTATAGTAGTTACGGACGGGTAATATACTCCTTCGCCTCTCTTATAGACCCTTCGGTCTAAAAAGTTAATTTGCTTTAAATCGGGGTTAAAGTCTAATCTTTTTTTGTCATTCTGTTCTAGAATGTTCATACCTTGCTTTATCATAAGTTTAATTTTTGCAACATTATTTTAGAAAAGTCTAATTCAGTTGCGTTCTGAACTAAGTCTGTAAAGTTTATAAACCCCATCTCAGAGGGATCTTTATCAGGAAGTTCGATTAAATACACCTTAAATCCTGCTGATATTAGTTTTTCAGCAATACCTAAAGCGGCTGTTTGAGCATCAGTATCTAGTGCGATATAGATGTCGGTTAATTTACTTGTTAATAGTTTTTTATATAGTGATGTAGCCATATTTTTTCCTAGTATAGGTACGGCATTTCTTCTGATTGCTATTGCATCAAAAACTCCTTCACATAGAATAATAGGAGTATTCCAGTTTATTAAGTTCTCATAAAATATTATGTCTTTGCTAGTTTCAGGATTCTTGTACTTAAAGAAATTTCCATCATAGCTTCTTGCAACAAAGTAATTGAGTGTACCGGATTCAGTATAACTTGGGAATATAACTCGTCCTCCATAGTCTCCAGTTGTGCAGTATCCAATACTATATTTAATAAAATCATTGTCGGTAAGTCCTCTGTCATATAAGTATTTTCTTACTAAGTTAGCTACCACTGAGGTAGTTGAAGCGGAGTAAAGTGGTTGATACTCTTTCGGTAGTTCTACTATAGATAGCTCTCTATATTCAATTTGTGAACCTCTCGGTACATATTTTAGAACTTCTATTGCAGTATCCTTTGGAGTATTTAGTTGTTTAAGAAGGGAACGGATAGTTCTACCTTTTGTTTGGCATACCCAACATTCCCAAAAGTTTTTACCTTCTTCGTTAGTTGCCATGTTTATTTCAAGCTTTGGCTTTCTATGATTGCAGAAAGGGCAGTGAAAAGCGTGATTGTCTCTAGCTCTTTTATGAGATTTCCCAAGAAGGTTCTCAATAGAACCCAGTAAAAAAGTATAATCCATGTAGTTGTCCGTAACTATTATCTTATAATATAAGAAAAATAATTCTAAATATCAACTAATTTTAAGTGATTTTTCTGATTGACCATAACATTTGAAGGTCTAATATCTAGTTCATCTGGATCTATACCTAATCTGGCTGATTCTTTTTCTAGCGCTTCTACCCATTCTTCCGGTATATCTCCTTTAAACTCTCCTAAAACTTCCATTTGTATAATTCCTAATTTTGGATTTATAACCTCTACGTCGTATATTTTAGCAAAATTATTAGTTTTTTTACCTTTAAGTACTTCAGCATGTTCTAATTCTACTTCATCTGTAGTAGCTTTGTAGACTCTTCCATTAAGTAGGTAAGCTGATCCGTAATCTCCTGAGCCTAAGTATTTTGCTCCTTTATCTCTTAGCTGATCTGTCACCTTTTCAAATGCTGGATCGTAGTATAGTATTTCACCAAGTATTACTCTTGATAATTTCATCTTTATTAACTTTCATTTAAATTAAAATGGAAATCCACTTTTGGAAACCACTCTCTTTCTCCCGGTTCAGAATCATAGTAATTACTTTCTTGTTGTATGTCTAAACCCTTGCTCTTAACATAATCTAGTATTTGATTCCATTTACTGTCTTCAAATTCTCCTCTCATACGAAACGTTACAGAGCCAAATCCTTTTCCCTTTCTTGGGTCATCATCTGATCTTCCTCCTGCATATTCACCCATAGAGACATAAGGATCTCCTCCAAACTTATTATTCATTTCTCTAGCAAGAGATTGTTCTTTATCTCTATACTTATCAAAATCTGTTTCTAAAATTATATCTCTTAGTTTCATATTTTAAAAATTTTAACCTTTAGATCCCCAGATCCTTTTATTAATCGGTGATAGGTCTCTTTAGGTATAAATAGTTTGTTTTCTGTTAATCTCTCTGGTGTTTTGTTATCAAGTTGGAATTGCCAATCTGTTTCATGTGTTGTTTGTACATACCTATCTTCTCTGTCTCTATGCCATACAAATTCAAAAGTAGGAGTATTTCTTGAAAATTCTCTTACAGTATAGCCTCTTTCTTCATTTTCTATGTAGGGTCGATTCATTAAGTATCAAAAAATTTCAAGTACTTTTTATAAGTTTCTTTTTACCAATACCCGGAGAAATTTGCACTTCCTCCTAATGACTTCCAGTATCTACCTATATTACAGGACCAGTATCCTGCTTTAGTTTTATCTTTTTTAGTAGCACATTTATGTCTAGCAGCAAATGATGCTCTAGCACCTTTCTTTTTAAATTTAACAGATAATCCAGTATCTCCAAAAGATACCTTTTTTACATTACCTTTTTTCGATTTAACATATACGTAGAATTTTTTAGATCCTCCACGTTTTGGTTTGTTAAGTGCAACTTTTTTTCCTTTATATTCTGCTTCAGGTATGTATTTAACTGAGGCTTTAAGCATGTCAAATCCATTATAATCGTAAGTTTCATTTTGAATGCTTACTGCTTTTTTAAATTTATCCATATCTATAACTCCTCCAATAGACTCTACTAGTTCTTTAATCATATCGAAATCTATCATTTCGTCTATGGATAAAGCTTCATCTATCATTTCTTCGTTTTCTATCATTTCATCAATAACATTCCCTATTTCGAAGATTGCATTGTATCCTGATGATACCATTGGTAGGTCTAATGGGACTTTCATGCCATTGTATTCTCCATGAAGTCCGATATCTGTTGTTTCTAGTAGAACTGTATCTTCTTCGTTAAGTTTTATTTTACCGTCTCTAAGGGCTTGTCTTGCCTCAGTAAACAATTGTATAAAGGCTTCAGAGTTATAACGGTAGACATTCTCGTGTAATGAGAGGTTGTTATCTAAATGGTACTGTAGAGATGGTAGCCCTACTATTTCTTGTAATTGTATCATAATATTACTTATTATCGTTTCGTTCTTGCCAGTCTTGTGATATAGAGTCTTTTTTTATTGGTCCTCCTTTAGCCCAAGTTCTACAGCTTCTAGCTGAGTGGCATTTAAAATGGTGCATCCAACAGTAACCTAATCGTCCATCTTCATCAGATGTAACCCCAGGCATACATTCATCCATCCTTGGTGAGATATCAAATGCTACACAGTTGCTACAGTTTGTATCTTTTGCTGCATCATCTGTAGTATTCCAGTATTTCGCTATATCTTTCCAATAAGTACCGGGTTTACTTACATTTAATGGTCCATATTGAATATGAGCTGCTTTTATAGAAGCATCTCTATTTTTAGTATTTAACATCAGGTCTTGAGTAGCTGCAGGGCATGATTCATTTCCTTCTTTTAGTAGAATATCTCTTAACTTCATATTTCGAAATCTTTTCTATAGAACTTTCCTAAGACGTTATCATTAATATAGTTGTCTCTGTTCTCTAGTACTTCATTTATAAATAGGTATTTACATTCAAAATATGTTAAAAGCTTCTTATTCGGTACGTAGCATAAAATAGTACGTTCAAAATCTAGAGGATGACCTTCTTTAACGTATTTAAGTATTTCCTTATGAGACCCGTAATACTCCACCCAATCTGATTCTGTAATGATTTTCTGTTTTAAAGGTGTTCTACCTCCTATACCTTTTTCTTTACGTTCTAGTCTTAATTGCTCCAAAGCTCTTTTACCCAGTCGTTTATTACGTTCGAAGTATAGTACTTTTTTACCTATGTACTTCTTTTGTGTGGGTTTATGTAGAGTTTCATATATGAATCCATATGTGCCTTCTGGCATATCTTCAATTTCTGTTATCAAGCGACCTTTATAGGTCCATCCGGGAACTGTTACCATAATTAATAAAAATACGAATTTATTTTTGATTTAACAACTTTTAATTAGAATTGACCTTTTTGATCTAATGCATTGTGTACAACGATTCCCCCTGCAATGTAGTTATCTACTGCTTCTGCATCTAAGTTATAAGACATAATTATATTGTTCTCTAATAAGTCTATTGATGTGATTTGTTCCCAAGAATTTGAAGTATAGTACCTTACTTCATCTCCTACAGTTATATCCCTAACGGGTACAAATAGAACGCTGCCGTTTTGTCTTTTCACCAATGTTGGGTGTTCTCCAGTTATTTTTAGTGAACCGTTATTAAAGTTCAACCTAAATGCGGTATGGAATATTTCAGACTGTATCGCTCTAACTTCAGTTACAGTGTTTGTAGATTCAAAATCGTTATAAGTAATACTCCAGGTTTTCCAAGAATCTTCTTCTAATGATAGACCGGGTAATAAAACTCCTTTAACTCTATCTCCAATAACTACATCTTCTACAGGAATATAAGAACCGTCTTCCAGTAATATTAATTCACCTTCTAAGATACAACCGTTTCCGCCTCCACCGGGTCCAGGATCGTTACCGCCAGTTGCATTTGACCCTCCGTAAAAATCATCAAAAGATATCGCCCCTGAGGTTGGGATTGAATTATTAGCGGTTGTTGAGGGTACATTAGTCCCTCCTTTATAATATTCATTTATATTAATGGGGTTTGTTCCTCCAAATTCGGTTTGAATATTGTTTAGTGAAATTGCTCCTGAGGTAGTTATTGCCATGTTAGTCTTTTTTAGATTCTAACTTTCTCTCTAACTCGTTTACCTTAGCTGAAAGTTCTTTTATAGCTTCTGTTAATACCGCTACTGTTGATGCGTAGTCTATAGTTTTAGTATCTTTAAATTCTTCTGATACATCATTAGATTCATGTACTAATTCTGGTATATGTTTTTCAAAATCTTGAGCTATAAACCCAATTGAACTTCCTAATTCTCTATTTTTCCAATCAAAAGATACGCCTTGTAAGTTTAATACTGTATCTAGTGCTCCTTGAAGTGGTTTTATATTTTCTTTTAATCTTCTATCAGAAGCTCCTGAAGTGGTAAAGGCAGTAATATTACCAGATGCTGCAATGGCACGAACATATAGGTTTTTAAATCTGTAGGCAGTTGATCCTATATCAAACCCTGTAATTGAATTTGTACTATTTACATTTGGTCTCATATCGTCAAAACCAGATGTTCCTCCTCTGGCTTCAAAAATTAATGCTGTTTTTCCTCCACCTCCAGCTAAACGAGGCATTCTTACGTATTGTGTCGCATCTGATACAATCTGTATACCACCTGCTTTTAATTCTACAAAGTTAGTTGGAACGGTTACTCCTATTGAAGTGTCGTAGGAAGGTGCTGTAGAGAAGGCGTTATTGGTGTGTGTTGTAGTGGTAATACCTATTGATCCATTTGCATTTACTGCTATATTTGCTCCTGCTTGTGCTGAGAATACTACTTTATATCTTAGTTTATAATCTACAGGTGAGGTTACGTTTATGTTAACGTCTGTTGATGTATTTCTTGTGTACCCGCTATAAGTGGTTGATGCACTTATTGCTGAGTTGTTAACTTGTGCCCAAGAAAAAGTTGTGTTTCCAAAAGGGTTATGAGAAAGTACTCTATTCGATATATAGTTATTGTAAGTAGGTATTTTAAAAGTAAATACTTCTATTTCTTCATCTACTACTTCTACCTCGTTTACGGTTTCATGAAGTAACTCTTCACCGTCCACTATGTATATTTTACTATCTCCCGGTATTAAACTATATACTTTTATTTCTTGATTACCATCCATCCAGAATCCGTGATTATCACTCACTTTTACTTCTGCAGAGTCAGTTCTAACAACGTAGTACTTATCTTTAGTAGTAGTGACAATTTTAGATATAGAACCAGTACACATTGTGTTTGTACCTTCAGTCCAGTCGTATACTTTTAGTTTATCTTCTAACGTAATATTTTCTGCTGTTTTTATAGTACCGTCTGCTAAAGCAATTTCGGTACTTCCAATTACAGAAGTTGGAATTTCAAAAGGGTCATCTTTTGTATTCCCTGTAGAAGATGCTGAGTAATGGTTATATGCTCCTACACCTTCTGTTTTTGTGGATGTTCCTAGTAGCACACTACCTATAACGTTACTGGTGTTGCTACTTTCAACTGCTTCTATCCAAATTTCAGCTGTATTTCTTTTTCTTATAGGTGTTACAGAACCGTGTAGTTGACCACTAGTAGTTCCATCGTAATCTGGAGCTGTTACTGCTATAGTTTGTGCTGCTCCTGCTGTGTTTTCAACTACCCAGTTTGGTATAGTTAAAGTTAATGTTTTATCTCCTGTTGTAGAGTTACTTATGGTTGCTGTTGTATTTCCAGTATTAGCATCTGCTACTGCGTAAAGATAACTTACTGAAGTTACTGAAGGAACACTAGGTACGTGGCCGCCGCCAGTGGTACTAATATTTGCGGTAAATGGAGTACCAGAGGTCGAAGTTAGAGTAGTACCAGGTCCTATAATTACCTTCTTTGCAGTACCGTCAAACATTTGAATTTCTGCCGGGTCTGGGGATAGTATTATTTCGCTATCGTTATCTCTAATAGCTTTAGTTATAGGGTCAATTATCCAGTCTCCTATTTGACCTGAGGTTGCTGTTATTTCCCCTGATATGCTAGCATCTGATGCAGTCATATATCCTTCTGTACTAACTGAGAATTGAGGGTTTGAACTATCTGGTACGTATATAGCTCCTCCGCTTAGTGTTCCACCGGATATTGTTGTACCTTCAATTAATGCTCCTCTGATAAAACTACCTGTAATACCTGCTGCTGCGTTCACTATTCCTCCAAATGTACCTTCAGCTGCTTCTAGATCTCCTCTAAATTTAGCATTACCGGATGTATCTATATAAAAGTTTGGAGAATGAATAGAACCTCCACTATGCAATGTTATTCCATCTGTTGTGTACCCATTAGAGTCTGCTGTTCCAGAGAATATATTAGTACTATTGATAGTCCATCCTCCTACGGTTCCGGATGTTGCTGATCCTGTAGCTCTTATGGTTGCTGTTGAATCGTTATCTACATTTCCTAAATCTACATCATCTGCAGTTGTGTTAGCGTTTAAAGTGTTATTTGAAGTAAGATCTGTTCCTCCTATTTGCAGAGTCCCAGAAAATGTTCCGCTTGCTCCTGTAATATCACCTTTAAAGAATGCATTACCAGATGTATCTATATAGAACTTTTTAGAGTGAATAGAACCTTGACTGTTAAGAGTAATTCCTCCAGTTGTATATCCGTCGGTATCTTTGGTACCTGAGAAGATTGCAAATTGGTCGATAGTCCACCCACCTACTGAACCAGCAGTTGAATCTTCTGTCTGTGTGTATAGTACCTCTACTCTTCTTATAGTTCCTCCATCTCCATTAGAGGACCATACTTTAAGTGTATTTGTACCGGATACAACCTGTACTACTTGTTCATACACGACTGTAGCATTGTCTGTTCCGCTTAATTTAGTGGTAAAAGCTGTACCATTGAAGGAAGCTTGAATACCTGCATAAGGGCCTGGGTAGTTACCAGTTGCTTCGGCATCTGTTATAGTTAAAGAAAGTCTTGCTGTTCCTGCTCTAGTAGAACTAAATGTAAATGAATCTGCTCCTGCTTCATTGGTACTTGTATTTATACCTTCATCATCGTCAAAGGTATAAAGTATAGGTGAAAGACCTTGTGCGGTTGCTTCCGCTGCTGAAAGAACTGTGGCATCACTTGTATTATTTACATTATTTAATCCTACATCTGTAGCAGTTGTATTAGAATTTAATGTGTTATTTGAAGTTAGATCTGTTCCTCCTATTTGCATAGTACCTGAGAATACAGCTGATCCATCGGAAGCTATCCTAAAGTTTTTGGCAGATATTGCCCCGTTATCTAAATCAATAGCCATACCTGCTGATGACATTGCGGATCCGTTTGATGTACCAGAGTGGTTACTTGATAATATCTTACCAGTTTTAATTGTATTACCTGATATTTTAGTAGATGCTCCTAGTTGTGTACCTGCTGCTAAACCTCTAAAAACTAAACCAGCGGTACTGTAATGTATTGAAGCACCAGGTCTTACATATTGGTCTGTGAGGGTAGTAGAAGAGTAAAC
>Ga0228647_1000720_pt1 | contig 11501 bp, 7 predicted proteins | sample 59DmetaG_FD_186034 | JGI IMG/M metagenome (GOLD analysis project Ga0228647, IMG submission 186034) | Seawater microbial communities from Monterey Bay, California, United States - 59D | ecosystem: Environmental > Aquatic > Marine > Coastal | place: USA: California | collected 2016-10-21 | reverse complement strand
CCCCGATTACTAGTAATAATAGTGTTGGATAGTGAACTTTATCAACTGCTAAAAAATAACCAGCAATGGATGAAATAACAACAGTAACGGATAGCCTAAACTTAGTTATTTCAGAAAAATCGGTTAAGCTCAAGCCTGTATTTGAAAGCAAGGTCATTTTATTTTGGCTCATCTCTCGGCATCTTCATTTGGCAAAGATAATTGAGAAATAGCCAACGTCCAATCTATTTTGCTTTTATTAAAAAACTATAAAACTTCAAGGAAAATCTAATCATTTACTGCAGTCTGAAGACTATAGGAATGCTAAAGGGTGCTTTGCAGGTCTATCCCCACCCCTTGCTATCCGGGAATCATTGTAGGCAATTAGGATATTATTCTTTTAGCTTTACCTTAAAGGTTTTTATCTGGTCCTCGCATTCTTACATTGGTGATATTTCCTTGTTCAGAGATAATAAAATTTACAAAAAACACGCCCTTGGAAACCCATTTCTTGGGCAATCTCGGATATAGAAAGTTCCTTCTAATCTGCCTGTTCATTTACTCTTGAAAACAATTTCTCAATTGGTTTTTATCTACATTTTCACAACCCGGAGAAACAGGTAAATCTTTAATAACTGCAAAAGGAATATTGATCATTTCTTCTTCTTCAATTGTAACGTCTTCTAATTCAATAATTTCATCATGATCCGTTTCTGTTGATTAAATAATAGTTTCTTCAGATTCTTCTTTATATTATTCAACTAGAATTGATTCATAGTCACATTGATTTTTTCATAGGTTTTTAACTTAATTTGCCTCCAAGAGATAAAAAGCATTAGGTAAAGGACATTTATAAAATAAAGTCCTAAATTTTTACTCAGATCAACTCTGGTATTTTTTATTTCCATGGAGATAGAAATTACTTTAATACAACAAAAATAATGTCGCCTAAATATTTAGAAATAAAAAAACCCACAAAAATGGTGGGTTTTAAATTTTTTAAAATCGTCTGCTATTGTAGCCTAAAAGTAATTGGAATACTAAAAGGAACACGAACCGCACGACCTCTTTGTTTTCCGGGGATCATACTTGGCAACTTGGAGATAATGCGTTGCGCCTCTTTTTCCAAGTTTTTGTCTGGACCTCGCATTCGAATATTCGAAATACTCCCGTCTTTAGAAATGATAAAGTTTACATAGACACGTCCTTGGATTCCCATTTCTTGAGCAATTTCAGGATATCTAAAGTTTCTACGGATGTGTTTGTTCATTTGCTCCTGAAAACATTTTCTGCGTTCAGACTTAGCCACTTTTTCACAACCAGGAAAGATTGGCACGTCTTCAATCACAGCAAAAGGTACATCTACATCATCGAATTCTTCCTCTATTTCAACTTCTTCAACCTCGATAATTTCATCTTCATTGGTTTCAGTAGATTCAATTACTGTTTCCTCAACTTCTTCTTCATCTTCTACCACTTCAATCACTTCTGGAGCTGGTGGTGGAGGTGGTGGAGGTGGAGGTGGAGTCTTTAATTGCTCTGTGATTGGAATTTCTTCATCGTCTTCATCCTCTCGTTTAATGCTTCGTAGGCATATACTTTTTCATAAGTTCTCCACTCTATAGCCTGCCATGAAATCAATAAAATCAAAGATAAGCCGATAACAAAATAAAGACTGCTATTTTTGCTTAAATCTGCTTTTTCACTTTTTTTGGGTTGCATAATAAACCAATATTTAGATAGCTAAAATAAAAATAAAACTAAAACAAACAACTTATTCTTTAATAGAATAATATAAAACTCCTTTGATAATGAGCCATGAGACAAGCCCACCTAGTAAATTAGCTTTAAGATCTTGCCAGTCAAAATAGCGCTGAAATAATGGAACCAATTGTAAGGTCTCCAAAAAGGCACCAAGGACAATAGCATAGACCAAAGATTTAGTCATTGGATTAGTCAAAGTGTATAACGCGAAAAAATACAATAAAGTCAAGCCAGAATAGCAAATGAAATGAAGAATAAGATCGCCTCTAAACCATAAGAAACTCCATGGATCAATTTCCGGTGAGGGAGGCTTTAAACTAAAATATACAACTACTAGGGTTGCAAAAATGGCAAGTGATTTGAAAAATCGATCAGCCTGTAACCAGCGATGTATAGGCTTCTGCATCAAGAAGATTTTGAATCTCAGCTGTATCACAGAGTTTAATTTTTATCATCCACCCAGAACCATAAGCGTCTTCATTTATGGTTTCAGGGGTATCTTCCAAGTCTTTGTTAAAGGCAATAATTGTTCCAGAAAGGGGCATAAAAAGATCAGAAACAGTTTTTACTGCTTCTACTGTACCAAAAATAGACTCAGCCTCTAATTTTTCATCCAATGTTTCTACTTCAACATAAACAATATCGCCAAGTTCTCCTTGGGCAAAATCAGTAATTCCAATAGTTGCTTCATCGCCTTCAATCCTAACCCATTCGTGGTCTTTGGTGTATTTTAAATCTTCTGGTACATTCATTTTAGTCGTCTTAATACACAAATGTAAAAGAAATCTGGAATTACTAATGACTTTAGTTTCCAAAGTTATAACGAACTGTAAAACCAGAACGAATACTCGTCTGAGGGAAAGCAGTTGAGATAGCAAACTCAGAGAAATTATGATCGTAGAAAAACAGGGCGGTAAGGTTTCTGGATAGGGCATAATCCGCGTTAATTTTAATAGCGAGGATACGTTGTCCTGCGGTAACTTGATTGTTATCGTACTCTAAGTTCCTCAATACAGTTACATTATCTCTGTACGAAATGTCTGCCCTGATATTCAAATCGCCCTTGAGTATCACTCTCCTTCCTCCAAAATTAGTCCTGAATCGAATATCTTTGACCCGATATCCTAAACCAGCAACATATTCGTCACCACTTGATTCAGTTATCAAATTATTGTCTAAACTCAAGGAAATTGCACGCTCTTTCCTCAATTCAGCAAGCAACTTTAAGGAGTTATTCATCTCCACATCCAAGCGTAGTAGCGGATTGAATTGTTCTACTAGATTGACGTTTGAGTATAATCGTTCGGTAATCACATTCCCCAATTTATCTATTCTATTAGGCTGATTTGGATCAAATTCAAAGTTGGATTGGAAATTTGTTACGGTGTAGCTGGCCCGATAAGCATGATTGATCGATAAACGAGAAAATATTTTTGAAAGGGATTTGATATCGGTGAGTCCAGTAAACTTTAGATTCCAATTGGGTAAGGGTGCACCACGCACTGGGCTAAGATTAATTTTATCTGGACTTTGGCCCGTGTATGCTGAGAGAAAAGAATTGAGTAAAACCTCTTGTTGACTCTTGCCATAGCCTAAGGGATAACCCTCATCGTTGACTCCCATTCCATCAAAAGGGCTGTTTAGTGCTAGGCGCTCAGCAATTTTAAGACGGCTGGATCTAAAGTTTTCAAAATTACTACTTATCGAACCCCTAGATGGATTAAATGCTGTCCTAAGCAGAATAGTTGACATCCCAAAGTTTCCAAAGACATTTGAGTTCCTGGGTACATAACTTTGATCCTCAACTCTAAAATTCTCCAATCGGTTTTCCATATAATCACGATCAGCATTAAAATCAATTATCAATCCTTTCATGGGAATCAACTGTGCACTTGCTTTAAATTTACTTGAATGCATTTGTGAAAAGGACTGGTTAAAGTTTGGAAAACCAGTTAACCATCCTTGTCTGGCTGCTTCATAGCGAATGTCGGCTTGGCTACCCAAGGTATATCCTAAAGTTGGCTGTAATCCACCTGCAAAACCTACAGATGGCAAATAACCTGGAAGCACAGAACCGTTGTTTTCACTGTAACTTGCTTGCACCCTTTTAACTAAGGTCATTAAATCAACCAATTTGGTCAATCCAACTTTTAACAAGGAGTTTTTCTTCTTAGAAAGGCTGTCATTTGTCTCTCTGGTAGCTTGAACCCTCCTGTTAAATGAGTTAATAAAATTGGATTTTAATCCCAGTGCTGAATATAGTTTTGAAAAAGAAAATGCTGTTGTAAGCGTTTTGGTATTATTATTTTGAACGGTATTGACAATACCCAATGGTATTCCATCGTCGTTAACTACCTTAGACAAGGCTTCAGAACCTCTTTGCCAGTTAAAATTACCAGTATAATTATAAGTTGCATCCACAAAACTCAAAAAGGGAATGTATTGAAAAGGCAGTTTGTAATTCAATGAAAAAGTTTGAATATGGTTGTTGGGTTCGCCAGTATTTAATATGCCTTGCCAAAGTGTATTTTTATCCTGCTGAAATGGATTCATTATTCCTGCCTCTGATAAACCGTTGTTACGTATGATGCTACTTGTTGCAGCAATGAAGTTAAGACGAAGAGACTTAGAAAAATTATGATTTAATGCATAATTGTAATCAAATAAAAAATTTCGCTGCTGTAAATTAGGCAAACTCCGTTGTAAAGAAGCATCTACCCCTTCGAGATAAACTTGCCTAAATTTTTGATTATTCAATATCCTATTCACATTGACTGAAGCCTCTATAGAACTGGGTAATAAATTAAAATTAAGCTGCTGAAGCCATTGGAGGTATTTTTTTCGATCAAAAGACTTTACTTTTTTAAAGGGTTCAATGGGTTTAGATAAAAAAGCGTGACCGTAATTTGTACCCAATAATAAATTAAACTCTTCCTGCTTTTCAATTTCGTAATCCCGATGAATGGTTTCATTGTAAGCGTAGGAAAAATCAAAATTTTCAGGACTGTAAAATCGACGCTTACCCCCTCCACTTCTTTTTTTATGAACTCCTATCAGACTGACACTTTTTCTTTTGGTGTAGTCAATGGATTGATTTCGTATAGAGTCTCGTTGAGATTGACGCTCAGCAGTGTCTAGGCGATCTTCTAATTTAATATCCTGATAAAAAGGATCATACTCAGGTGTAATAAGCGTTTCACCAGTGGCAAAATTCAATGGAATCTGCAGTCCCCATTCTTGAGGAGCCAATTGCCCCACATTAACATTTGAAATAATGTCATATTGGAGTAGCTCTTCCCTAGTGCGTTCATTAGGAGTCATGTCAATACTTCCAAAGCCAATACTGGAATAGCGTCCGGTTGCAGAGAACGTTGCAAAATTTGCAATATTACCATCTAAAGCACCTACAGCAGCCCACCCATCTTGACTGTCAATACCCGAAATTCTCAACTCATTAAACCATACTTCACCACACAAGGCATCCCCTAGTTTGGTTGAAGGGTTTTTAACTCCAATCATCAAGGTTTTAATATTCCCCAAAGAAGGGTTACCGCGAATCGCAAACTTGTATTTCTTTTGTCCTGGGAGTTTGCTAATAGATGAAAATTCCTGTATAAAATTCAACTCTTCATCAAAGTATAGTGTTTCACCCAATCCCAATTGTTGAAGTGCTTTAGCTTTAAGTTTAGCCAATAGATCAATAGAAACTTCTATGGAGTTGGATTCCGGATTCCAAACCTCTTCAGCACTGTATCGGTTGGAAGTATTTTCACTATATGCTGTAGGCTTAAGAGGAATTTCAATCTGGTAATAATTGTCTTGATAATCGGTTCCTAATCGAATAAATGCAACTAAACGTTTGTCAAATTCATCTTCTGAACCCTCACCTGGTAGAGCTTCTTGTCCAGGAAGTGATTCCGCATGCAAAAACATTCTCAACTTGCTATACTGTCGCATGTCTAAATCCAACCCTTTAAATATGCCACGAGAATCTGAGGGCTGTAGATCGCATACTCTAAATGAAAGGGATTGCTCGTTTTGACGTATTATGGTATTGTTGTTGTTGATCTGCTCTCTTTGAATTTCAGGAGGGAGCACATAATTAATTGGAATTCTGTTTTCATTTTCCAATATATTGACCGTACTGATGTCCACCGTGGTATTATTATTTGCCAAAACTTCATCATTAAGGGGCTTATTGTATCTTCTCCAATCTCCTCGTACTAAATCTAATGTGCCGAAACGAAACACAACTTTTTCTTCAAAACCGGTCAATAGCATTCGCATAAAGCGGATGGAGCGTAAATCATCTATGGCATTTACTTTATCGAAGAACGGATCAAAAGAAGTATTTTCATAATAGCTTTTTTGAATGGGTACTTTAAACTGGATCCAGCGGGTGGTATACTCATCCCCATTGGGTGTATTGACTTTAATACTTTCCCTAACGTCTGTTACAAAAGGGTGATTGCCTACCTGCATATTTCTAGCTATTGGAACTCTATATTCAAAATAACTATCGATTGTGTTCATGCTTTGATCCCTGTTGATATCTTCTGTGTCTGGCTCGGTTGTATTTCCTCTATCGGTATCGTTAAACGCGACGGGCGTATTATTTTCAAAACCATTATATCGCTTGTATCGATCTAAAATTCCTCCATCAGCTTGAAGAAAATACTCGTAATTATCTCCAGCAGGATCATTAGCTGGTCCATTAGTAAAAATTGCTCTTTCTTCTTCATCAGATAGGCCATCTAAACCAACATCTTGTAAGATACGATCCTCTTCTATAGCATTAAATGCATAAACTAATGATTGATTTGCTGGAACTTTACCCCAAGGGGTCTCATAAGTTGGAGTTTGTTCACTTGTACTTGGAAGCCCATTTTCAAATTGCTTTCTTCCATCACGGAGAATATCCTCTGAAATATTTCCCAAATGAAAAACCAACTCTCCTAAATCATCAGAAGCTGCCTCATTTTCTGAAAAAGTGTCCAATAACCAGAATTCAATAAACTCTACATTGGATTGTTCAAAATTTGTTGCATTCAACGAACGACTGATTCCTGCCCATTTATCTTTTATATTAGAGGCATATGTGCTGTTCGGAGCATTGTTATAGGGTCCTCTTTCATTAGGATAATATGCTAAATCAAAGGTGGGTAGTGTTCTTGGTGTTCCTTGAACTAAATCTTGTTCGGGAAACAATTCATCTATGAAAATTCGTCTTGTTTCATTAGAGGAGATATCGTCATTATTTATACCGTTTGGTTGTCTAGAATAGAAAACCTGATCTATTGAATACCATGCTAATTTTGACCTTCCGTATCCGCTTTCAAGTCCTTCTGCATTTGCCCCAGGCACACCATTTATTGGTACACTAGAAAGGTTCCAAGCTGTAAAACCTTTGATGTCGATATTAGTCTGTGCGCCCTCAAAGTCATCAATATAGACATTGGTTTCTCCATTTAATTGGGTGTTTCTTGGGTCATTCGCTACAAGATTAGCCACCTCTCCTCTAAATGATAGTTGAGAAGGTGTATTGGTTTTTATGGTTGGCCATTTATTTACGATTCGAGTCAAAAATGGAATTTCAGTAGAGAAATTAGTGTTGAGACCCATCATGGTATTATTGACAGGTTCTGTTCCATAATTTGCTTTTTGGGTAAGCGGATTTTCACTGAGATTAATTAAGGTCCCTCCTACATTAATTTTATCCGAAACACTATGATTGATATTAAATCCAGAGAAACGCTTATTTTGCTGATTGAAAAAAGAATTGTTTTCCACAGATATATCAATGGGGATGTTGGAGGCTTTTAGTCCCTCATCCAAAATTTTTACCCGACCGATTTCATAATTGACTATATAATCTAATCCTTCTCTCAAAACTCTTCCCCCTGCAGTAACTCGAACCGAGCCTCTGGGAACATTAAATGCCCCAATATTAATTCCATCTCCCCCTTCTGATTTGTAACGACCTTTAAGTTGAAATTTATTTTTCTCTGAAAACTCTAGTGCAGCGGCCTTGGTCAAACTGTATATTTCTCTAAAAACGTATCGCTTTTGGTTTTTGTTGTAGGAGTTTTCTTCTGTATAATTTTCTTTTTCGGATTCTGGATTATCTAATAATTGAAATAAGAATTCTCCAAAAGGCTCTACTTTAGGGAATATTATTCTACCGTATCTGGGGTCAATGGTTATTCCAGGGATATAATCAAAAAAACCGTCCCCATTAGGGACCAAGTCTTGGTAGGCATTCAGTCGATCTAAATCCATGGTATTTAACAATACTTCCTGGTCTAAGTATTCAGGCCAAATAGAGGCATCAACTGGAGTCATGTAATTGATTGGGGAGGGGTCAGTATATAAAATACTCAATCTGAAATCTTCTTCTGATAATTGAAAGGCTCCTGTATTATAAATATTTTTCATCATCAAATCCCATACCGGTTGACGTACGTCTGTCACACTACTCTTCAACATTTTGACAATTAAATTATTTGTTTGTACCACTTCTTGTTGGGGGTTTTGCTGACCGCTATTTCCCTGGATCAGAGATGTTCCCGGTATATCTCCATTTGCAAATTCTCCTACTTGATAAATTCTGCCTTGGAAACTGTATTGATAGGCGATTCCCAAAATCTCATCATTACTAAGCCTTTGATTTAAAGAGATATATCCTAGCTGAGGATGAAAGGAAAATTCCTGTTCATTTAATTTTCTCGCACTTTCGAGTATAGTATAATCATAACCTTCACTAACTCGAGTTGGACCAAATCCATTTTTTACAGTAGCAATATCCCGTATATCATTGGTCAAAATACCATCAAAGCCTATCTCATCAGGATCAAGTCTATTGACTTCATTTGTAGGAGGATAGTTTGGGTCACTTACACTTATAAAATTTGAAACTCTATCGTCTAGAGTAGTTCGCTCTGGGTTAGCTTCTCCTAAATCTTGAAGGGCAACGATATTCCGTACATTTTGAGTTTGATACCCCCTATTGGTTACCCAAACTTCAATCCGTGTGATCTGAACAGGCGAATTGATGTACGGATAGGTTTCTAAAAATTTGTCGTAATTATCCCTAAAATATTGACTGATAAAATAGTGCCTATCCTCCTCATAATCTGAAGCGTACAAATCAAATTCTTGCAATTTCCCTCCACCCTGTGTAGTGATATTTTGTGATTGAGATCGCTGTTCAGAAAAAACTCCCGAAATTGTAGTATTTCCAAATTTTAAGTCTGCACGGACTCCAAACAGACTTTGCGCTCCTTGAATCAAATTACTATTAATGGGCATACTGATATTTCCAATGTCAATATTTTGAAGAATCGCATCCTCAGTCACCTTCCCGTTGAGATATTCAGAAACTCGATTTCCAGCAGCTAGTGGGTTTGTCGCCAATTGATTCGCAGTTTGTTGTAAACTTTTAATTTTTTGACGTGCCTGATTTAGAGTATTTTTTCCCTCATTAATCAGCCCTTTAACCTCATCTACTTTCTGCTGAACATCTCCAATTTTATTTTGTACATCATCAAATGCAGAACCCAATCTTCCAGGAAGCATACCTGGAATCACATCTTGAAGCTCAGACAATTGCGGAGGATTGAATTGTATTTTAACAAGGTTTTGGAAATCAAAGGTAGATTCAGTATCGTAATTGGCTGTTATCTGCAGGCGTTCTCCTATTCTCCCCAACAAACTCAAACTAATTCTCTGATCAAATTCAAAGCCTGGAGATCTGCGATTGATGACAGAGGCAATAGGATTGTCATTCCTCTGGTACCTGTACCCCAAATCAATTCCTATGGAGCCTTGAGGGGATATATCTATGGCATTACTCCCAAAAATAGACTCAAAAAACTTGTTGTTTATATACAATTCGGGAAGTAAGTTTTTTTGAGTCTCTTCCACATTAGCTCCTCTACCACTTAATGCTTGAACTTTTTCTTGGAAATAGTTTTGCATCTTCTCCTTAAGCACCAAACCTTCGTATTCCTTGACCGTTAAAACTAAAGGAACACTAATGGGATATCCTCCGATTTCTTGAGAAAAGATATATCGGTCTGTAGTAGGATCGTAGTTATACTGACTCTTGACACTGTTCGGGTTAGGGAGTTCAATAGTTCCTAAATCTGCACTGTCTTGTGCCATAACAAGCCCACAACTAAAAATCATCCATACAAGAAGGTGGATGAAGACCTGATATGATTTTAAAACTACTTTATGAGTCTTTTCAAACAAATGGTTTTACAATTTATTCAAAGCCGCTTTAATAAGCGCTTCCACTGTAATATCTGGAATGCTTTGAATCACGTTATCTATTACTTTCTCAGACTGCTTTCTTGAATAACCAAGAACCTCTAAAGCTGATAACGCTTCTTCTTTAATTGTATTGTTTGGAAATGCTTGAATTTGTTCACCTTCAAAGAGGTTTAACATTTTGTCTTTTAATTCGATTAATACCCTTTGAGCTGTTTTTAAACCAATTCCTTTTATGGATTTTATGGTAGCTAAATCTTCTGAAACTATAGCACGTTGAATTTGTTGAGGCTCAAGAGAGGAGAGCATGGTTCGAGCCGTGCTTGCTCCTATGCCTGAGACTGAAATCAACTGCTGAAAAACGGCCCTTTCAATAGTGGTGAAAAAACCAAATAAGGTATGGGAATCCTCTTTAACTTGAAGGTGGGTAAATAGCTTAATGTTTTCGTCACTACTCAATTGAGAGTAGGTGTGAAGTGAAATATGGACCAAATAGCCTACCCCATTGCAATCGATGACTACTTCAGTTGGAGATTTTTCTACTAAACGACCGATAAGCTGTGTAATCATTTTTCTATTTGTTTTTGGATTGGGCGTCTATAACTGCTATGGCAGACATATTGACAATTTCTTCAACAGAAGCACCCAGTTGCAATACGTGAATGGGTTCACTCAACCCCATTAGTATGGGGCCTATGGAAAGGGCTTCTTTCAACTCTTTCATCAGTTTATAGGTGATATTAGCAGCATCAAGATTGGGGAAAACTAAAACATTTACCTTCATTTTACTCAAACTAGAAAAAGGAAAACCTTTTTGAAGCATTTCCTTATTTAAGGCAAAATCAGACTGGACTGGACCGTCTACCATCAATTCTGGATTGCTTCTATGCAACATAGATACTGCCTGACTTACTTTTTTAGCTTGAGGGAAACGGGAAGATCCAAAATTTGAAAAAGACAATAAAGCGATGACCGGTTCTAAACCGAAAAGTTTAGAAGTATTTGCTGTCATTTGAGCGATTTTTGCCAGCTCTTTTGCAGTAGGATCAACATTGATTGTAGTATCAGAAAGTAAAAGAGGTCCTGATTTAGTCAACATCAAGTTGGTCGCAGCAACTCTTGAGACTCCTTTCGCCTTTGAAATGGTTTCTAAGATTGGTTTAACTACAGAACGATAATTTCTTGAATAACCTGAGATCATGGCATCTGCATCTCCGTTTTTAATCATCATTGAGGCGTAGTAATTACGTTCTCGCATTAACCTTTGAGCGTCGTAGAGGGTATACCCCTTTCTTCTTTGATCTTTCCAAAAAAGATCAGCATAGACATTTCTTTGGGCTTTACAAGTTTCTTCTTTTGGGTCAATAATTTCAACTTCATTGTCAAAATCTATAGCAACTCTAAGGTCGTCAATGGTTGTTCTATTTCCCAATAAAATTGGAATTGCAATTCCTTCTTCATACACAATTTGAGCTGCCTTTAAAACG
>Ga0228647_1000708_pt1 | contig 11598 bp, 8 predicted proteins | sample 59DmetaG_FD_186034 | JGI IMG/M metagenome (GOLD analysis project Ga0228647, IMG submission 186034) | Seawater microbial communities from Monterey Bay, California, United States - 59D | ecosystem: Environmental > Aquatic > Marine > Coastal | place: USA: California | collected 2016-10-21 | reverse complement strand
CTATAACTTCTGAAGTCATTAATTGAAGTGGAGCAATAGATGCTTTATATAAACTCCTTCCATGTGTTCCTAAAATTAAATGCTTAGCTGAAGGCTGAATAACTAAATCATGAATGGCTACACTAGGTAAACCTTTTTGAAAAGAAGACCAGTCTTTACCTTGATTAAAAGAAGCATAAGCTCCATTATCTGTTCCAACGTATAATAAATTTGGATTTTCAGAATCTTCACGAATTACGTTTACAGGTGATGCTGGAATATTGTTAGAAATATTCTCCCAAGTTTTCCCGTAGTCATCAGACCTATATACATACACCGTAAAATCATCAGATCTATACCCATTTAATGTCACATATACTCGTTCTTTTTTATACTGTGAAGCAATAACTCTACTTACCCACAAGTCTTTTGGAAAGGAGTTTGAAATACGCTCCCATGAGCCCCCACCGTTTTTAGATACATGAACGTAGCCATCATCTGAGCCTGTATATAATAACCCAAATTGAAATGGAGATTCAGATATGGTAGTTAATGTTCCATAAGCAACATTCCCTTTTTTCCCTCCTGTAGTTAAATCATCGGAAATAGCTTCCCAAGTGTCACCTTTGTCTAAACTTCTGTGTAATTTATTACTTCCTAAATACAAAATATCTTGATTGTGTTTTGATAAAAGAATTGGAGTTTGCCAATTAAACCTATAAGGCGCTTCACCTAAAGTATGTTTTGGTTGAATATAGGTTCTTTCTCCATTGTCTCTATCCAATCTAAAATAATTTCCAAATTGAGATCCTGTATACACAATCGAAGGATTTCTGTCATCTACTTGAACTTGCATGCCGTCACCCCCCATAATCGATGTATATGGATTATGACCTGTTTGAAGCCACCTGTTGTTCATTTTAGCATTGTGAGATGCTGTCCAGACCCCATTGTCTTGTAAACCACCATAAACATTGTATGGATTTTGATTGTCTGCATAAATAGCATAAAACTGCCCTACAGATGGAGAGTTTAATTTTATCCAATGTGCACCATCATCGTAAGAAATATTTAATCCTCCGTCATTCCCTTCAACTAGATGACCCTTTCTTCTTGGATTTATCCAAAGTGCTTGGTGATCTGAGTGAACATTTTCTTTTCCTATGGAAGTAAACGTTTTTCCTCCATCTTTAGATCTTAAAATAGGAACTCCTAAAACGTATATCGTATTTTTATCTTGAGGATCTACACGAATTTCCCCAAAATAATAACCATAAGAATAATACAATCCATCAATATGGTTTTTATGAGTTTTACTCCATTTCTTACCTCCGTTTGTTGTTATAAAAACCTCAGCCCCTTCAACTGGAGTATCAAATAACATAGAGTTTGCGTCCTCCAAAAACTTAGCTAAGTCGATTGGTTTTACAGTCCCTTTAGAAACCATATTTTTGACCGTCTTAGCACTATATTTTTTTTGAAAACGATTTGCTCTCAGGTAATTATTTAAGTTTTTATCTGTTAATGCTAAGAATTCTTCTGTAGACATCTTCTTAAAATCTTCTTTTTTTAACCCATTTAAAGATTTTTTTTCCTTCTTTTCAAACTTTCTTCTAAACTGACTGTCATGAATAGCATATACGGTATTTTCATCATAAATCGAAAGCCCAATTCTTCCTACACCATTCCCATTTCTAAACCCATTATTAACAGAAATATTTTTCCAAGTATCTCCTGCGTCTGTACTTTTATAAATTGCAGAATTATTACCGTCTCCATCAAAATTCCAAGCTTTACGTTCTCTTTCCCACGAAGCAGCATACATTACATTTGGGTTTTCTGGAGCAACTACTACATCAATAATTCCAGTGCTACTATTAATAAATAATGTTTTTCTCCATGTTTTTCCACCGTCTATTGTTTTAAAAACCCCTCTCTCTTCGTTTGGTGAGTACAAATGCCCTATCACTCCTACAACTACTTCTTTAGGATTATTTGCATTTATTATAATTCTACTCACATGATGAGAATCTGGCAACCCAACGTGCTCCCATGTTAACCCTTGGTTGTCAGATTTTAAAATTCCTATTCCTGCATAGGATGAGCGTGAAGAGTTTTTTTCACCTGTTCCAACCCAAATAGTTCCCTTATTCCAGTCTACAGCGATATCTCCAATATTTTGGGTAGGACTGTTATCTAAGACTGGCTTAAAAGAAGTTCCATTGTTTTTCGTATGCCACAACCCACCTGACGCATACCCTACGTAAAACTCTGTTGGATCATTTGGGTTTACATCAATATCTGCAACTCGACCACTCATAATTGTTGGCCCAATATTACTAAAAGAAACATTTTTAATAATTGATGTGTTTTCAAGAGTCTGCTTTTCTTGAAGAGATTTTTTTACAACTTGTGAATCTGTAGCAGATTGTTGAGCTGAAGCATATATGGTAATTAGTAGAAAAAAAACTCTAATAATAGATTTCATAATACATGGGTTTTTAATTGTAAATATTAGACTTTTTCAAAAATAACGAATAATTTAATGTGTGCCTTTTTAGAATATATAAAATATTCTAACTAATGACAGAAAGTACTAAAATTATGCTTAGAATTAATCGGTGTACATTTGCATCAATGTACAGAGAAAACAATGTTGTTTTTTCTTAAAATTTATCGATGTCGTTTAAAGATTTAGGATTGAAAGATGCTCTTTTAAGAGCTGTTAAAGAAAAAGGATACACAACCCCTTCACCCATACAAGAAAAAGCAATTCCTCACATATTAGCGGGGAAAGACGTACTTGCTTCTGCCCAAACAGGTACTGGGAAAACAGCTGGTTTTACACTGCCAGTGATACAATACTTGTCAGAGACAAAACATCCAAAATATAGACCAATTAGAGCATTAGTTTTAACCCCAACAAGAGAATTAGCTGCTCAGGTGTATGATAATGTTAAAGAATATAGTTCCTATTTAAATATAAGATCTGCGGTAGTTTTTGGCGGGGTAAAAGCAGCTTCTCAAATAGCCACATTAAAACGAGGTGTTGATGTTTTGGTAGCAACACCTGGAAGGCTGTTAGATTTACATAATCAAAAAGTCGTTTCTTTTAAACGCATAGACGTCTTCATTTTAGATGAAGCAGATAGAATGTTAGATATGGGTTTTGTGAGAGATATTAACAAGATTATTAGTTACATGCCGTCAAAAAGACAAAATCTACTATTCTCAGCTACCTTTTCTAAGGAAATCAAGCAACTTGCTCATACCATATTGAAAAACCCTGTAATGGTTGAAGCTGAGCCTGAAAACTCAACTGCCGAAATGGTAAATCAGAAAGTGTATCGGGTTAATAAAAAAGAGAAAACAACTATTATTACCAATCTTATAAAAAAAGGAAACTGGAATCAGGTGTTGGTTTTTATGAGAACCAAACACGGGGCAAATAAACTAACAAAAAAATTACTCCAATCGGGAATTTCTGCCGCAGCAATTCATGGAAATAAAAGTCAGGGAGCTAGAACAAAGGCCTTGTCAAATTTTAAATCTAATGATATTAGAATTCTTGTTGCCACTGATATTGCAGCTCGTGGGCTAGACATCCCTTTATTGCCTCATGTTGTCAATTATGAATTGCCAAATGTACCCGAGGATTATGTTCACAGAATTGGTAGAACTGGAAGAGCTGGTGCTAGTGGCGAAGCTATTTCGTTAGTTTGTAGTGAAGAAACAGAATACCTTAAAGAAATTGAAAAGCTACTAGGAACTAAATTAGCTGATGAAATTATTGAAGGATTTGAGCCAACAGATAATGCTCCTCCAAAAAGAGCTGCCTCCCAAAGCAAAGGCGCTTTCAAAAAATCATCTTCTAAAAAACCTCATCGTAAAAAGCATTTTAAAAGAGAATCAAAATCTATAAACTCTGATAATAGAAATCATAGAGGCTCAAAAAATAGACGTAGATAAAAAACTTTATTTTTAGCTACATTTGTGAATCAAATTAGCATACAATGAAATACCACCCAATAGATTCTAGCCTTTTCATCAATAATAGAAGAAACTTTTCGGCTAAAATGAAGCCCAATAGTCTTGCTGTATTCAACTCTAATGATATTTACCCGATTAGTGCAGATAGCACAATGCCTTTTGATCAGCACAGGGATATTTTTTACTTAAGTGGAGTAGATCAAGAAGAAAGTATATTGGTATTATTTCCAGATTGCCCAAAAGAAAAACACCGTGAAATCTTATTTTTAAAAGAGACAAGTGAGCATATTGCTGTTTGGGAAGGAGAGAAACTAACCAAAGATGCGGCCTACAAAACCTCTGGTATTCAAACTGTTTATTGGTTACAGGATTTAGAAAAGATCCTTTTTGAACTCACAACTCAATGCGATACTTTTTATATAAATACCAATGAGCACTACAGAGCCAATGTAGAAACAGAAACAAGAGAAGACCGTTTTACAAAATGGTTGTTAGCTAAATATCCTGCGCATTCTGTGGCAAAAAGCAATCCTATTTTACAAGCATTACGAGCTGTAAAAGACCCTATTGAATTAGATTTAATGCAGAAGGCTTGTGATATCACTGAAAAAGGATTTCGTAGAATTTTAAATTTTATAAAACCAAATGTATGGGAATACGAAATTGAAGCTGAATTGGTTCATGAATTTATTAAAAACCGATCTAAGGGATTTGCCTATACTCCAATTATTGCTTCTGGTAATAACGCCAATGTATTACATTATATAGAAAACAACCAACAATGTAAAGCTGGTGATTTAATACTATTAGATGTTGCTGCAGAATACGCAAACTATAAAAGTGATTTAACAAGAACCGTTCCTGTTTCTGGAAAATTTACAGACAGACAAAAAGCAGTTTATAATGCAGTAAATACCGTTAAAAAAGAAGCTACTAAACTATTGGTTCCGGGGACTTATTGGGAGCAGTATCACGAAGAGGTTGGGAAACTGATGACTTCAGAGTTATTAGGATTGGGGTTGTTAGATAAAGCTGATATTCAAAATGAAGATAAAAATTGGCCCGCTTATAAAAAATATTTTATGCACGGCACATCTCACCATATAGGTTTAGACACTCATGATTATGGGTTGTTACATTTGCCAATAGAGAAAAATATGGTTTTTACAGTAGAACCGGGTATTTATATTCCTAAAGAGGGTTTTGGAATTCGTCTAGAAGATGATGTAGTAGTTCAAAAATCTGGAGAACCCTTAAACTTGATGGGTAATATACCAATTGAAGCGGATGAAATTGAGGCGTTAATGAACCAACTCTAATTTCTAACTTTTAAGTAGGTAAACTATTCAAAAAACCTATTGTTTTTATATTAAAATCGTCTGGTTGTTCAACGTTCACAACATGTCCACAATTTTTTACCACGTATAAAGAAGATTCTATATGTTCTTTAACAACTCTTTTTATGGAGGGTAAAAACAAATGATCTTGCTCTCCCATAACATATAAGGTAGGGATTTTTATGTCTTTTGCTCTAAAAAATCGTAGTAGAGGGTTAATTTCTGCGGTGAGCTTAAACCATCTAATAAATTCTTTTTGATATAATTTCTTTGCTTCATTAACAAAAAGGATTCTAGACTCTTTATGGTTTTTCTTTGGCATGATAATGAAAGCGAACAATTTATATAACATCATGTAAGGAACTACAGACTTAAACAAGTTTCCAACACGCATTAAAACTTGAGAACGAAAATTTAATTTTAAAATGGCGCCTCCAAGAACCATACTTTCTACTAAATCTGGTCTCTTTTCTGCTAAATTTCTAATAAGAATTGTCCCTAAAGAGATCCCTATAAAATGGGATTTTTTAATCTTCAAATGTGCTAATACCTCAAGGATATCTTGGGTTATTGCATTAAAAGTATACTCATTGTTAAAGGTGTCTTTAATGGTTGGCTTGCTGTTTCCATGACCTCTTAAATCCAAAACTAAAACATTAAATTCCTTTCTAAATGCTCTTATTTGCCTAAACCAAATAGAGCTACTCCCTCCTGCACCATGAACAAAGCTTACCCACTTTGAGGTGTTTTCATTTAAATAAGTATAGTGATTTAGCATAGTGTTTAATGCAAATATACTTTTATTTTCTAGGATTAAAAGGCTTATGAATTACTCGTTTTAATTCCTTGACTGTAAACATTTAAAAAAATGAAAACTATAAATGCTGGAAAAACCCATCCTAGACTTTGGGTTGAAAACGGAATCCATTGAGTAATGGGATCTAATAAATGGCCAAGGTTTAGTGATCCTAAAAAATCTGGAATACTAAAGACTAATGTTGTTATTACTACTCCCTTGAACACAAGAGAAGAAGTTAATCGCTTTGGAACTACATTCAATAAAATCAACACAATAGTAATTGGATAAATAAACATTAATGCAGGAATGGCTGCTTTTATAATGAAACTTACTTGAAAATGACCAATAAGAATACCTAACACACAACTTATAAAAGCGGTTATAACATATGCTTTTTGTGAATTTTTAAACATTTCTTTAACATAATCGGAAGTTCCTGTAACAATACCAACGGCAGTTGTAAAACAAGCCAATGCAACTAAAACACTTAAAAAAGAAGTTCCAATTGCACCAAGTGTTTGCGAACTTAAACTTTTTAGAACTTCTGTTCTTGTTCCGCTTACAGGCAAAAGAGTACTTAGTGAAGCTCCACTAAAAATTAACCCTCCATAAACTAGAATTAACCCAGATCCTGCAATCAAACTAGCTTTAGTAATAAGACTTTTTTTGTCATCATATGATTTTACCCCCCTATTTCCCAATGAAATAACTATAACTGCACCTATTAAAACACCCCCAATAGCATCAAATGTTTGATACCCTTCCAATATTCCACTTACAAAAGGCACCTCATACACATTTAATTTCATTGTTTCTGGATTACTTGTTATGGCCAATAGTATGATAGCCACCAGAATGACAACAATAATTGGAGTTAAAAACTTTCCAATTAAACTCAATAACCTTGAGCGGTTCATCACAAAAACAAAAATCAATAGAAAATAAATACTACTAGTAAGCAATGAGCTAGAGCCAAAAAAAGGTTGAATAGCCATCTCGTGGGCAACTGAAGCTGTTCTAGGAGCTGGAATTGTAATTGCTATTAAGTACATCACAAAACAATACATTGAGCTAAATGTTGGAGATGCTTTTTTCCCTAAATCGTAGATATTTCCTTGAACATTTGCATGAGCAAAAACACCTAGGATTGGAATAAAAACAGCTGTAAGAATAAACCCAAAAAAAACAAACCACCATTCACCTCCAGAATTCATTCCCAAAAAAGGCGGAAGAATAAGGTTTCCTGCTCCAAAAAAGAGTGCAAAAATTGCAAAACCGGTAATCCATATTTCACGTTTTTTGATCATTTTAGCTGTTTTTTTATCAAAAAAAGACAAAAATTGATCAAAATATACACAAAAGAGGCAAAAATGACACAAAACTTACTTAAAGCAAAATAGAAAGAAATAGAAACCCAAAACTGCTTCATATCTCCTAAAACTAGATTGATTAATGCTATATTTTCTACATAATCAAACACCGCTGCTAAAAATAAGCACCAAATCAATAAATTCCCTACCTTAAAAAAGGACTTTTTAAACCAAAGAGCAAAATTCAATTTATGTATTAAAATTGCAAGAAATGTTGCATATGCAATTGGAAATAAAAAATCAATTCCTAAGCCCAATGACACTGCTATTTTCCCTTTTTCTCCCCATGAATTTAAATACGATCCTGCAGTTTCTATATCTCTAGCCAATTCGAAAGAGATTATTCCACCAGTACATGTATCATTTATTAAAAATTGATCTAAATATCGAAGCCCTAGAGTGCACATCATTACCACAAATAAAAGAGCTAATGTTAATCTTAGTTCTTGATTTTTACTGAGTGATGTGAAAGGCGATGAAAACATGAAATAAATTCTATGATAAGAAGGAAAGATACATATTTTTGTACTATGGAAAAATGGATGTTATTTAAAAATACTAAAATTTCATATACAGACTCTGGAAAAGGAGCCGTAGTGGTGTTATTACATGGTTTTTTAGAAAACAAGCACATGTGGAAAGAAATTATTCCTGTAATTTCCAGAAACAAAAGAGTGCTGGCAATAGATTTATTGGGTCATGGGCATACAGAATGCCTTGGCTATATTCACCCTATGGAGTTAATGGCCGATGCGGTTGCTGCAGTATTAAAAACGTTACGAATTCGAAAAATTACACTTATTGGCCATTCAATGGGTGGTTATGTTTCGTTAGCATTATCAGAAAAAAATCCAGAAATGATTAGAGGATTGTGTTTGTTAAATTCTACAGCAACCTCTGATGATACTTCGAGAAAAAAGTTAAGAGAAAGAGCTAATAAAATGGCACAGATTAATTTGTCTAATATTGTAAGAATGTCTTTTATAAATTTGTTTAGTGAGAAGAGTAAAGAGGTCTTTAATCCCGAGATACAGCTTGCCTTATCCGAAGCTTTGCAAACATCTTTACATGGATATAGTGCTTGTCAAGAAGGAATGAAAATACGACCAAACAGGTTGACTGTTTTAAAAAATAATCATTTTAAAAAATTGTTTATTCTCGGAGAAAAAGACCCTGTATTGCCTGTAAATAAAGGGATAAAAGAAGCCGAAGAAACACAGTCCAAGACAGTTGTTTTGTCTGGAGGTCATATGAGTCATATTGAAAATTCAGACAAATTAATTAAAGCCTTGAATACATTTATTAGACGGTCCATTTCTTACTAAGTTTACTCTTACTTATTTTCAAGAGCGTTCCATCCCTGTGCTTTCAGCTCCAACTCTTGACCAGCTCTTGTTACTAAATTTAACCCTGCTGCCTTATCATTAATATGACCAATAATGGACAAATGAGGATTTCCTTTTATCTTTTCAAAATCTGCAATAGAAACCGTAAATAATAGCTCATAATCTTCTCCTCCGCTTAAGGCTACCATGGTACTATCAATATCAAACTCTTCACAAGTTGAAATTACCTGAGGATCTAAAGGAATTTTATCTTCATAAATTTTACATCCTACATTACTTTGTGAACAAATATGCATGATTTCAGAGGAAAGCCCGTCAGAAATATCAATCATGGCTGTAGGTTGAACATCCATATCTTTCAGAAGAGATGAAATATCTCTTCTTGCTTCTGGTTTTAATTGACGCTCAATCAAATACGTATAGTTATCTAAATCTGGCTGATTATTAGGGTTTACCTTAAATACTTGTTTTTCTCTCTCTAGAACTTGCAGCCCAAGATAAGCGGCCCCCAAATCACCAGTAACTACAATTAAATCTGTTTCTTTTGCTCCATTTCTATAAATAATCTCTTCTTTATCTGCTTTGCCAATAGCAGTAATAGATATGAGCATTCCTTTTGTAGATGAGGTGGTATCTCCTCCTATTAAATCAATATGGTATGTTTCACACGCCAATTGAATTCCGGCATATAATTCTTCAATTGCTTCCAGTGGAAAACGATTGGAAACTGCTATTGAAACCGTAATTTGTTCTGCTTGTGCATTCATTGCATAGACGTCAGAAAGGTTTACTACAACAGATTTATATCCCAAGTGTTTTAGTGGGACATAACTCAAATCAAAATGAACTCCTTCGACCAATAAATCAGTAGTAATTATTGTCTGTTTATCTGTCTTTTCCAAAACAGCTGCATCATCTCCAACTGCTTTGATTGTTGATTTATTAGAGACTTTAAAATGTTTTGTAATATGATTAATTAAGCCAAATTCTCCTAATTGCTCCAATGACGTTCTTGATTGATTTTTATCTTCTAACATGTTGCAAAGATATACACATCTTAAAAATAATCGCCACATCTTAGCTGCTATTCTCACAATGCTACTATTTGTTCTTTAAATCAGTTATATTTGTTTACTGTTATGATAATGGATTACAAATAAAAAACTCCAAATAATATTAATCTCTTCTCCGGATGAAAAAATTTATTACGCTAACGTGTATTTTACTGTTCATTTACTCCTGTAACAAATCCACTTCTCTTCAATACACACCTCCAGAAATAGTTTCTGGATATACTGGAATTGATTTAATTGAAAACAGTGGTGCCGGACAAACTGTGTATATAATTGAGGCTCCATTAAATGTTGAAGTCGCTGGTTATTTTATTGGTGGCGAGGATGCTGATTTATTAACGCTAAATAGCAATACTGTTAGCTTAAATGCTAATCCTGATTTTGAAGTAAAATCTAGCTATAATTTTGAGGTTATTGTTATTGATTTAGAAGGGAATATAATTGAAATTCAAGGAGTCTCTTTTTCAATTATTGATGTAGACGAAACCCCTCAATTTGTTCTTAATTTTTGTGAAAATGGATTTGCGGGAGAGTATCCCTGTAACAATTATGATTTAATTGCTCATATAGATTTAACTAGTCTTGGCGGTGATTCAGGAAATGATTGTTGGGGATGGACAGACCCAACCTCAGGAAAAGAATATGCTCTAATGGGTCTAAATACTGGAACATCTTTTATTGATATTTCTGACTTAGAATTCCCTAGAATTGTAGGGTTTTTACCAACACATACAATTAATAGTTCATGGAGAGATATCAAAACTTATGGAAACTATGCTTTTATTGTGAGTGAGGCTTCAGGCCATGGGATGCAGGTTTTTGATCTTACAAAATTAAGGAATATTTCTCCCAACCAAGCTCCCGAAACTTTTACATCAGATGCACATTATGATGGTTTTGGTGATGCGCATAACATCGTTATCAATAAGGCTCAAGGATATGCTTATGCTGTAGGTACAAGTACCTATAGTGGTGGGCCTCATTTTATAGACATATCTAATCCATTAACCCCGGTAGCTGCTGGCGGATATGGTGAAGACGCTTATTCTCATGATGCACAAGTTGTTACCTATAACGGCCCAGACAATGATTACACAGGAAAAGAAATTTTAATTGGTAGCAATGAAAATGAAGTTGTAATTGTTGATGTAACCGATAAAATGAACCCTACGCAAATTGCAAAAACAGACTACCCTAACATTGGATATACTCACCAGGGTTGGTTTACAGAAGATCAAAACTATTTTATCCTTGGTGATGAATTAGATGAACGAAACTTTGGAGGAAATACAAGAAATATTGTTTTTGATTTTACTGATTTGGATAATCCCTCAGTTCATCTAAATTATTACGGACCCACTACTGCGATTGACCACAACGGCTATGTAAAAGAGAATGACTATTACCTTGCCAATTACTCTGCTGGAATTAGAGTAATTGATATTGCGAATATCAACAATGAAACTATGACGGAAATTGGATATTTTGATACCTATCCTTCAAATGACAATGCTTCTTTTAATGGGGTGTGGAATGTGTACCCTTATTTTGAAAGTGGTAATATTATTATAAGTGATATCAATACTGGATTTTACATTGTAAGAAAAAGTGAATAGATCTATGAAAAAACACCTGCTTTTTCTACTTTTTATAATTTTTTCTGAATGTACAGAATCAAATTTAGCATTTCATCCAGGAACGAAT
>Ga0228647_1000691_pt1 | contig 11725 bp, 9 predicted proteins | sample 59DmetaG_FD_186034 | JGI IMG/M metagenome (GOLD analysis project Ga0228647, IMG submission 186034) | Seawater microbial communities from Monterey Bay, California, United States - 59D | ecosystem: Environmental > Aquatic > Marine > Coastal | place: USA: California | collected 2016-10-21 | reverse complement strand
CTACCTGAGACGAAGGGTTTGAGCGGATTTATAGGTCAATTCAGTACACCAGATTTTAGCGCTTTTCTAAATCCGGCAATTTATACCATCGGAATTACAATGGCAGTTGTCGCATCGCTAGAGACGTTATTGTGTGTTGAAGCTACGGATAAATTGGATCCATACAAAAGGGTAACGCCTACCAATCGTGAACTCTTAGCACAAGGAACTGGAAATATTGTGAGTGGTTTAGTAGGAGGATTGCCCATTACGCAGGTAATTGTGCGTTCATCTGCGAACATACAAAGTGGCGGACGTACTAAAGCATCTGCGACTTTACACGGAGCACTTTTATTGATCTCAGCATTCGCTATACCTTCTATTTTGAATCTCATACCATTGGCTGCCTTAGCTGCAATTTTATTAATTGTAGGTTATAAGCTGGCGAAGCCAAGTATGATTGTCGGGATGTGGAAAAAAGGTAGCAATGAGTTTATTCCTTTTGCCGTGACGGTTGTAGGAATAGTGTTGACTGATCTATTAATGGGAATTGCATTAGGGCTTGCAGTAGCCATTGTATCTATTCTCTGGGATAACTTTAAGGTGCCATACAAATTTGATATCCGTAACTACAACGTGGGCGCACCCATCAAGATTGAGTTTTCAGAGGTAGTTAGTTTCTTGAATAAGGCAAGTATTCAGCAGACTTTGAATACTATTCCACCAAATTCCACTGTCCTTTTGGATGCGTCACAAACATTGCGAATGCACCCGGATGTACATGAAATTATTCAAGAATTTAAGGTCAATGCCGCTACCAAAGATATTACTCTAGAGTTGATAGGCTTTGAGGCCACCGTAAGTGAAACTCCTATGGCTGATTTCGAAGAACAGGTATTGCAGAAGCCGCGTGCAACAACTTCTAAAGTCGGCAAACTCTTTAAAAAGAAGTAACTTAGGACACATGCGGTTTAGGTATGTGTTGTTTTCGGGTCTGTTTGGGTTGTTATTCATTTTACCTAATGAATGTGCAGGACAAGAGTCGCCGCGTTTTCGTGGAGAGTTAGGTTATCTCTATGCTTTTCATGACGACTTGGGTATTACTAAGAAGGATTGGATACTGGTTCCTGGAACATGGTCAGATCCATCTAATTACGACGGTCAAAGCCAATATGCCTTTACTTTCAGAGATACCTCCTGGTACTACCCGTTTAACCACCACCTGCCATTTATTAATACTCGTTATCGTCTAAGCACTAATTCACTGAATGGTCTTGAAATTGCTCTTCTTCAGAGTATTACCATTAACAGTTGGCGTCAATTGTCCTTTATGTGGGGAGCGGAGTTCATATACCGTCCAGTGGATTGGATGCAATTAGCCATTCAAGGAGGATTCATTTCTGGATATCATGCAGTAACTGATCTTCAAAATCCAACGTTATTGCCAATAGAAGGCGAGGAGGGAGGAGTCCTTTTAGGTGCGAATGCTACTGCAGACTTTTTACTCTCAGAACGCTGGAAGGTACGCTTGAGTTATAATCCACTAGTCACGGGCCTAGGTATGGCGTATGACTTGACAAAAAACAAATAACTATGAAAATAACCTTAGAACGCTTCGACGAAAATTTTGGCTTTAAGGCACTTGCAGGTAACCACGAAATGATATTAGATACTGCCCCTGAGATTGGTGGCAACGATCAGGGATTTCGCCCTATGGAGTTAATGCTTATTTCATTAGCGGGTTGTAGTGCAATAGATATAGTCCATATTCTAAATAAAGGCAAGCATGTTATTCATAGCTATGCTGCTCAGGTTGAAGCCGAACGTCGTGATGAATTGCCTCGAATTTTCTCATCAATTAACATGGTTATTACCGTTGATACTGATGCGCCAGATGCTGTTTTGGAGCGCGCTGCCACGCTAACCAAAGAAAAGTATTGTAGCGCGTTCGCCGTACTCGAGGCTTCTTCTCCGGTGACGTTAAAACTGGTTAGAGGCTCGCGTTAATACTTAATAGAGCCATTCGAGGTGCAAAGGTTCTATAACCTGCAGGTCGAGCAGCAACTACATGTCTTGTATTGGTCGCGTTTTGGAGCGCGAAATATTACATTTTATATCACTTTAGAATTTGTAATTTTCACAATATGTTGAAGACTAGGCTTATTCTTGTTTTACTCCTGCTGTTTCTTGCCGCTGAGGGACAAAACTGTTCGGTAAGTGCAAATGCAGATACACTGACGGCCTGTATTGGTGATACTATATTCTTATCGGCAAACGGGACGAACACCTATGAATGGTCGCACGATGCTACTTTAAGCTGTGATACTTGTGCTTCACCATATGTTATACTCTCCGATACGTCATCTTATGTTTTAGTTAAAGGTATAAGCCAAGTTTCCCAAATGGCAACGAATGGAAATTTCTCTAATGGCAATAGCGGTTTTCTCACGAATTACACCTACAATGCGACATCAATATGGAACGAAGGTACCTATGCTGTAGGGCCTAATCCTAACGCCGTACATCCTAACTTTGGTAGTTGGGGCGACCATACTACTGGTTCTGGTAACTACATGCTGGTCAATGGCTCTACAGGTGGTAATAAAATTTTATGGCGGCAGAATGTAAGCTTTCCCCCTGGGGTTCAGGTAACAGTAAAATGGTGGATGCTAACTTTTGTAACGCCTGCGGGATTATTGCAACTCAAGCTTGCTGGAACAAATATTGGAAATGGAGCGAGCACCCCTAACTCCTCAGGAGTCTGGTCACAAACCTCTAGAACTTTTACTGTTCCTGCATCTGGGAGTGCCATACTAAATCTAGTAACGACCAGTGCTGTATTGTCTGGAAATGATTTCGGTATTGATGATATCAGTTTCCAATATACCTGCGAATCCTATGATACAGTGTGGGTTGCACCAAAAAGTGATGCACAGATTCTATTGGATACGTCTTCACTATTTGCTTGTGATAGTCTATGTTTCACGATGAATAATACTATGGATTCGTCTGGACTATTAAATTACCAATGGGTGCTTAGTAACGGAATTGTGGATACCACTAATACATTTTCGCATTGCTTGAGTGATTCAGGCGACTACTCCGGATATCTTTTGACCTCTTCAAACGAAGGATGTACAGATAGTGTAGCATTACCAGAAATGCGTGTTGGATATTCGAGAAAGCTTGATAGCTTGGTTATTAGTAACGATGGAAAGTATTTTGCAAATGGCATTTTAGTATTAGATCCTAACGAAGTTATTGGATTGGGTGCGCACTTTGAATCGTATGCAGGTTCTCGAGGTTTGGATAGTTTGTACATTTCTTACAGCTCTGGAAACCTGAATGAGCCCGGTATACTGCCTTCCCAAATGGCGCATGGTTGGAACCCGGTCTCCCTTTCCCAAGAGCCGCAGACGGTCTGTGTTTATTTATACACCGCAGATGGCTGCGTTGATTCACTTTGCCAGCAGATCGCATTTTACCCTACCATAACGGTTCCTAATTTTTTTACCCCGAACGGGGACATGATTAATGATGCATTGGAGATTCAGTCGACTAATACTGAGCGATTGGTGCAACGAGTATATAACCGCTGGGGCCAATTGATCTTTGAAACGGCTCAACCCGACCTATTTTGGGATGGAAAAGTTAATGGCAAACCTGCTGCTGCAGGTGTATATTTCTTAGAAGTCGAAGCATCAAACCTTTACACTAGTAGCCGACCTATAATGCAACTAAAGGCCATACATTTGATAAGGTAAAGCTTATCCTTCACGAAATAAGAATGCATGAGATCTAAACTGCTAAACAGCATCACCTCCGCAATAATCGTTCTTGCCTTACTTTCCTTTTATGGTTGGAGCGTCCGAAAGCACGGAACCCCGGGTAAATCCCAGGGATTATGGGGAAAGTTTTTAGTCACGCTTACTTCTTTCCCAGACTTAGTCACCCAGGCCGCGGAGGAAGTGGAAAAGTTACCAGGCACCTTCGTGCCTACGCATCCTGCATTTGAGCCAGTAAATCGATTAGATTACGATATCAATGTATTGGTTAGCTATTCGAACGAGGACGGCAATAGAGCAATAGAGATTCGTAATTTAAAGACACAGGACGTTAAAAAGTCCTGGGAAGTCAAAGGTGGCTTAAAGCCGCACCATCGAGTCATGCATCCACTTTTGCTCTCAAATGACCGCATTGCTTACGCTACAAATGGGTATGACGGTATTTATTGCATGAATGCTGTGGGTGAGCAACTTTGGCATCAAAAGGAAATTGGACACCATCATTCAATGAATGCGGGCATTGGCGAAACTATGTGGGTTTGCGCTTATGATTTATCAAAATCTTCTCACCCATCGAATGGTGTTGAGTATGAAATGGGAGGAGTGAAATACCACTTTTTAGACAACTATATAGCTCAGTTAGATACGGAAACAGGCGCGTTACTTTTTAAGCGCTCGATGGCCGAACTGCTGCTAGATCATGGATTAGAACACCTCATCATTAAAAGTGTAGTGGTTGATGACCCTATTCATTTGAATGATGTAGAACCGGTTTTGGAATCGAGTGAATACATGCTTGCAGGGGATGTGTTTTTAAGTTTTAGAACTTCTTCCGTCATTCTACATTACAGGCCGTCAAATGACAGTATCGTTCGCGTAATAGAAGGTTCTTTTACAAGTCAGCACGATGTGGACATTATTGACGGACAAACCATTGCATTTTTTAATAATAATGCACCAACTAAAAGATTTAAAGAGGATGGAGGACGAAGCAAGGAGCCGGTTCTTCTAAAATACCCGGCATATTCTTCACATATCAAATATTACGAACTCATCTCCAATACATTCACCGCGCCTAATAAGGAGGCCTATGGGCAAAACGGCGTGTACACGTTTACAGAGGGTTTGTTTGAGCTGTTACCTAATGGTGATGTACTTATTGAGGAACAAAATCCTGGTCTGCTGTGGGTATTTAGACAAGACAGTCTGTTGTTTAAGGGGGTGTTGCCCTCTCATCATGAAGGATACCACCATTTATTGAATTGGACTAGAGTGGTGGATTAATATTGAATTTATCATATTCAGGTATGTCTAGGACGCTTTGTGATTGCGTCTACATTGGTTTTGGAACCATTAAACACTTCCATTTGCTTACTTTCAAGGAAGCACTTTAAATGACTCCTTACAGCGCATGGTGAGCTCAGCACAATCAAAATGATAATAAAGGCAGTGCTCAGAAATCTACGGATAGGTAGCGTAGGTAGTTGTCTCATATCGATTACTATGTACAGGTATATTATTCTAGTGCTTTTCGCAAGGCACTAACTGCAAACAGATAGCGGTAATTCATTTAATTTAAGTCTGAAAAATCCAGGAGAAGTTATGCATTCCTCAAGAGTCTAACTAAACCAACCGCTCTTCTTTTCAATCAAGCCTGCTGCGGCCAGTCGCCCGCTTTCCATTGCTGCATTCAATGATCCGTTGAACAAGGCGTCACCTGCAAGGAATATGTGATCTGTGACTTGACTCGCACTAGGTTCGCTGGTGTATTTTAGATTCGTTAGTCGAGGGAGCGCCTGCTGAATGGTGAAATTTGAGATGTGCGCTAGACTAACCGGATTACAATACGTTCGAATTTCATGGGATACCCTTGCCACGATTTCTTCTTCACTAAGGCCTTGATGTTTTAGGGTAGTTACAGATAAGATGGTTCTTCCTTTAGAATCTTTGTAGGCGTAGAGGTTGTTGCTTAGTTGACCCGTATCGGCTATCAGCGCTATAGTTTCGTGTGGTATAGATGTTTTATCTACTTCGAAATAGAGACACATACAAGATTTCCATTTCGTCTCTGCATCATATAAATTGGGTATGAGTGTAGCCGCGTTGGAAGTGACAATAACGCCCTGATGAGAAATTTTCTCTCCGTTTGTAAGAGTAATAGTCGTATCTGTTAAGGCTTGTACTTCGCAATTGAATTTAAAGGTAGTTTGAACCAATTTCGCTTTAAGCTGCTCACTTATGGCGCCAATACCGCGTTGAGGAATCATAGCATGCCCCTCACCGAACATTTTATATACGAACTCGAACATACGGCTAGAGGTTTGTAGTCCCGTTTCTAGAAAAATTCCGGCAAAGAAAGGTTGAAAGAATCGGGTGATAATTTTATTTGAAAAACCGAAGGTCTTTAGATACTCTAAGGTGCTGACTTCTGGAGTGCTGAAGATGTCATCAAGACTTTTTTTTCTTAACAGGAGGTTTAGCTTTAGAACTCTTAATTTATCTGTTAAAGAACCTATTTCTGAAAACAAGGTGGGTAGAAGAACTTTCCAATCTCGCAATGGATCACCAATCAAAAATCGCTTTCCATCCACTAAAATTTGTGCACCGGATTGAAGTTTTCGGAGGCTGAGCGCTTCTAAGTCTAGATATTTTTTGGCAAGCGGATAAGCACTTAATAGTACTTGAAACCCAAGGTCAAGCTCATAATCTGCAACTGTAACCGTTTGTATTCGTCCACCGCAAATCCCTTGTTTCTCGAAGACCACAGGGTGATAACCTGCTTGCTCTAGTTCATATGCTGCAATGAGCCCGCTTACCCCGGCTCCGATAATATGGACAGTTGTCTTTTGTTCCATGCGTTTTTAGGTAGTTACATAAAGGAAACGAAGGATCACAAAATTAGTTCTTCAATTTGTGATTAAGTGGCAGTGTTTATTAACCTAGACGATTGTTGACTTAAAGAAACCGTAACGTGCATTTTGATTTAAGCTCTTCTTTATGTGTGTATATTTGGCTACTACTTTGGATCAATTTCCATCATAAACACTCAATAAACAATAATGTCAAATACTAAAAAACTAGGGTTCCTAGATAGCTACCTTACGTTATGGATATTTTTAGCCATGGTAATAGGAGTGGGAGTTGGGTACTTCATTCCCTCAAGTGCAGCTTTTATAAATACTTTAAGCTCTGGAAGTACGAATATTCCTATCGCTGTAGGACTGATCTTGATGATGTACCCTCCGCTGGCGAAAGTAGATTACAGACTTCTTCCTAAGGTCTTTCGTAACGTAAAAGTATTGTCCGTTTCTCTACTCCTAAACTGGATTATCGGTCCTGTACTTATGTTCGTATTGGCGCTTTTATTTTTACAAGACTACCCAGAATATATGGTGGGGCTCATCTTGATTGGGCTGGCACGATGCATTGCCATGGTGCTCGTATGGAATGATTTAGCAGAGGGAAGTAGTGAATATGGTGCTGGCCTGGTGGCTTTGAACAGTATATTCCAAGTATTTGCCTACAGCTTTTACGCTTGGTTATTTATTACCGTTTTACCTCCCTATTTTGGCTTTGAAGGTGCTATCGTAGATATTTCCATTGCTACCATAGCAGAAAGTGTAGCCATCTATTTGGGTATTCCCTTTCTAATGGGGCTACTCAGCCGTATTGTATTGGTTAGAGTGAAAGGAGAAGAATGGTATCGAAATTCGTTTATACCCACTATTTCACCAATGACATTGATAGCACTTTTGTTTACAATTGTCGTGATGTTCTCTTTAAAGGGGGAATTGATTGTTGAGATACCCATGGATGTGGTTAGGATAGCTATACCGCTATTGATCTATTTCGTGGTAATGTTCTTGATAGGCTTTTTCGTGAGTAAAGCTGTGGGCGCAGAGTATGACAAGAATGCTGCTATCGCTTTCACCGCCGCGGGTAATAACTTCGAATTAGCAATTGCAGTTGCCATTGCCGTCTTTGGACTTAATTCAGGTCAAGCCTTTACTGGAGTCATAGGTCCTTTGGTGGAAGTTCCTGCGCTTATTCTTCTAGTAAAGGTTGCCGCTAGACTCAAAAAAAGGTATTATCGCTAACACATGAAAAGTGGAGCTGGGATAGTTATTTTCCCTTATCTCAATGATATAGGGGAAGATTTTGAACAGTATTTTTATGTACGGTAAATACCGTACATGGCTTGCGCGATTGCCAGAAATAAGACTAACATCGGTTATCACCTGTAATTACTTATATTTAGGAAGGATGAACAATATGACTTTAATAAGAAATGGACGCCTGACTCATAATCAGGTGGTCGCAGGTTCAAGCCCTGCTGGGCCAGGGGGAGCCGTTCCAAAAACATTTGAAAACCAGTCCGCCTTTGGCGTTCTGTATTTTTTATACCCTTCCCGCTCACTGAAGCGAGCTTCGTTCGCGTATGGGCACAAAAAAAAACCAGCGTAAAACGCTGGTTTTCAGGTGTTTTGGCGGAGAGAGAGGGATTCGAACCCCCGGTACCTCGCGGTACGCTGGTTTTCAAGACCAGTGCATTCGACCACTCTGCCATCTCTCCGATGAGAAGAATAACCTTCTCGAGTGGGCGGCAAATTTAAACAGGAATTGATTGTTTGCAAGGATAAATAAGCAATTATATTTGAGGTATGCTTGTAAAACTTAAAATTGCGCTTGTTATCGCTGTGACGACTTCCATAGTGCAGGGTCAGAATATGCGTATATCGCTTGATCCTAACATCTACGTATCGGCTCAAGGTAAACCTTACGTTGATTTATATACAACCTTAGACGCCAGCACAATAGGTTATAAATTAGATTCGGATAGCAATTGGGTTACTTCATTTAAAGTAGTCGTGCAAACCAGCGGTAAGTTAGATGCCTTTACGTTTAACTATGCCCAGCGAGATAGTGCATCAGGAGCACCATTATTACTTCAAAAAAGTACGTTTGCATTTGAAAATTGGACCAATCAAGCCGTTAAGATTGTAATCAAAGATGACCATACTGGAGAATTCATGGAATTTGAAGATACACTCCGACTTAATGGAGATGAATTCATTTATTTGTCTAACCCTATTGCTCTTGATACTATAAAGACTGATAATGTGGTCTACCGTAAATCGGGCAGTGTAGTGATTCCCAAGCCATCTTTAGGTATGCCAGTTTTTGAAAATGTTCCCATTGAGTGGTATTCAGAGGTATACATTAAGAGCGGTCAGTATGTGCTGAGATATGAGCTACAAGATGCTTCAGGTGAAGCTATTGCAGGTACACAGGGTTTTAAAAGACTGCAGAATGGTATTAATCCCATTCGAATTAGCTACGGAATGTCGGGTCAAAATAGTGGCGCTTTTGCCATTCAAACTGAACTTTTAGATGCAGACGGTTCAATATTGAACACCGCTTCAGAGTCCTTGATGTGGTACAACGATGAACTATTACTGGACCCCTCATTGTTAGAGGGAGTTGCAACTAGAGCGAACTTTGAAAAATCTTGGGGAAGTTGGGAAGACGTTCCAGAATACCTCAGTATGATTGCTCCCCTCGCCACATTAGCAGAGCGTCGCTTATTAATGAATCTTAAGGAATCAATGGACACGGCCCGAGCGGCATTTTACCTGACGCGTTTTTGGCAAGAGAAGTCGCCAGATCAAGCATTAGAATCATGGAAAGGCTATAAAAGGGTGGTGGATCAAGTGGATTCTGAATTTGGATCTAAAACTCTAGCTGGATACAGAACTCAAATGGGGCGCGTCTTTTTACAATACGGTGCACCGTCTTTGGTAGAAGAACGTCCTTTTGATGGAAAGAACTATCCTTATCAAATTTGGCAATACGACCGATTAGTGAGTTCAAGCACTCCAACACAACAAAACGAGGTTTTTGTTTTTGTTGATCAGGAGTTGGTTGGTCGTCAATACACCTTGATCCATAGTAGCGCTATGGGTGAAGTAAAAGATCATAAGTGGCAGTTTCATTTATCTCGCCATTCGAATACTGGGCCAGATATTGATGCTACTTCCACCCAATACAGTAGAGATAACTTTGGAGAGCGTATTTCTAATTCCCTAATCATTGGGAACCAAGGGACTTGGTTTGATCAATTCAACAATTAATAGATGAATACCACCATCGCTGTCGCCGTCTTAAACTGGAATGGAAAATCGTTGCTCCAGACGTATTTACCGGGGGTAATTAAAGACAGTGCACCGCATAAAGTCTACGTTATTGATAACGACAGTTCAGATGAAAGTCTGGCCTATTTAGCGGAACATCATCCAGAAATTGTGGTCATTCAGACTGGTGAAAATTTAGGCTATGCTGGCGGATACAATGAAGGGCTAAAAACCATACATGAACCCATTACAATACTATTAAATAGTGATGTTCGTTCCACCCCTGGATGGCTTAACCCAATACGAGAGCATTTTGAAAATCATTCACAATGTGCAGCGCTGCAACCAAAAATTCGTTGGGATCGCTCTCCTGAGCAATTTGAGTATGCAGGTGCCTCCGGTGGTTTTATTGATCGTTGGGCTTACCCTTTCTGCCGTGGAAGAGTATTTGGAACGCTAGAGAACGATATAGGTCAATACAACACGCCAAGAGAAATATTTTGGGCTACTGGAGCTTGTTTAGCAGTCCGTACAGAAGTGTTTAAAGCTGTAGGAGGATTGGACCCCATGCTTTTCGCTCATATGGAAGAAATCGATTTATGCTGGCGAATGCAACGAGCGGGTTACGAGGTTTGGGTGCAGCCGGAAAGCATCGTTTATCATTTGGGCGGTGCCACATTAAGTGCAGATAACCCTAAGAAGACCTTTCTAAATTTCAGAAACAATCTGATCATCGTAATGAAGAATTTACCTCATTTCGCGGCTTTAAGGGTGATCTTCATTCGATTAATCCTGGATGGTCTTGCTGGTATTCAGTTCTTATTGGCGGGCAAACCAAAGCATACCCTCGCCATCATCAGCGCTCACTTTGCTTTCTACAGTAAATTCACAGGAATTCAACGCGCTAGAGCACGAACGGCTAAATACCCTTTTAAACGTTTCCGTGATTTAAAGGGAACCTACCCTAAATCGGTGGTTTGGCAGTACTACGGTAAGGGTCAGAAGCGTTTTACAGACTTTTTTTAGCATTCTAGTTCTAATCTTCGAGTGTGTTGGCCGCGTAACTTACGCAAAGTAAATCTCTATAACGAGATATTTCAATTGTAGATCACTGTGTTTCCTCATGTTCGACGACGTTTTGGTTCAAAGTTGATATTGAATTAATACGGTGCTTAATAAAGTTGTCTTAAATTGTATTTAACAAAACCATTTATAATGAGACGAATTATACTAAGTTTCCTTCTGTTGTTTAGTGCTATGCTATCGGCACAAACCTTAACCCAGACCATACGTGGTACTGTGGTCGATTCTGAATCCAAATTTCCATTGGCAGATGCCATGGTCGTTTGTGATGCAAGTCAAGCCTTCACTGATGAGTATGGTCAATTTTCTTTTGAAGTTGAGATTGGTCGCAAGGTTGTTGCGGTTCAATTGTTTGGTTACGAGCCCAAGAGTACCATAGTAGAGCTGAATTCTGCAAAGCAAGCCGTTATACGTGTAGACCTAACCGAGAGCACCGTTAAGCTTGATGAAGTGCAAGTTGTTGCTGCACCTAGAGGTGAGGTAAAAAATGAAATGGCATTGGTTTCTGCCCGTAAGTTTTCTGTTGAAGAGACTAATTTATATGCAGGGTCCAGAGGTGAACCCGCAAGGATGGCTACGAATTTTGCTGGAGTACAGGGCTCTGATGACTCTAGGAATGATATTGTCGTTCGCGGTAATACGCCTGCGGGGATCTTATACCGATTTGAGGGAATCAATATTCCCAATCCTAACCACTTTGCCATTCCAGGAACAGGTGGCGGTCCAGTAACGATATTGAACAATAAA
>Ga0228647_1000649_pt1 | contig 12066 bp, 14 predicted proteins | sample 59DmetaG_FD_186034 | JGI IMG/M metagenome (GOLD analysis project Ga0228647, IMG submission 186034) | Seawater microbial communities from Monterey Bay, California, United States - 59D | ecosystem: Environmental > Aquatic > Marine > Coastal | place: USA: California | collected 2016-10-21 | reverse complement strand
GGTGATTTCAGCCTCTGGACCCCACCTCAACCATCTCGGTAAACATGCTTAGCGGCCGAATCCAGAGGCTGAAATCACCATAGAGGGTTTTGTACACCACATGGGCCTCCTCTGTCTCACTGTGACGGGCGACACCCAGCACCTGATAGAGATTGCCTTTGTAATGTTTATAAATTCCGTTTTGCAGGCTCATTTTGTGTCCTTTAACATTCTTAATTGGCGGCGCAAATCTGTGTCTCGCACTCTATTAGGCCAGACAGGGATAGTTGCAAATGATCACCAACGGCCAGCGGACCAACGCCTGCGGGCGTTCCGGTTAACAGCATATCGCCGGGCAACAGGGTAAAAAACTGACTGATATAGACCAATAGTGACAGCACAGGCGTCAGCATGTCGGCGCTGTTACCGTCCTGGCGCAGCTGCTGATTCTGATACAGCTGAATCTGCTGATCCTGCAGATCAGCAACAGTATCGATAGCGACAAAATCAGATACCGGGCAGGCGCCATCAAAACTCTTGGCCTTCTCCCAGGGCAAGCTTTTGTCTTTGAGTTGCTGCTGCAAATCGCGGAGGGTGAGGTCCAGAGCCAAGCCAACTCCGGCAATGGCCTGGCGAGCCTGCAGTTCATCACAGCCCGCTTTTAGCTCCTCAGCAATCAAGATGCTCATCTCCGTCTCAAAATGGCACTGACCGAGGTGAGTGGGAATAGCAATGGGGTCGGCAAGATTAACGATGGCCGTGTTGGGTTTAATAAATAACACAGGCTCGGAAGGCACCGGATTATCCAACTCTAGGGCATGGGCTGCATAGTTTCTGCCCACGCAGACGACCTTGCCGACTGGCAAACCAACCTCAGTACCATCAATTCTGTGACGGTAGTTCAATAGTTCATCCCCTCTGGTGGCGGCCGCACTGCCTTATTGGCAGCGCTATAACCTGTTGTAATCTGTTGCAAAAAGCTGGCAGGCACAAATTTGCGCTGGGTAAGGTATCCGGGTTAAAAAATAATTGGCTTGCTGTCATTTAAGTACAGCAGCCCTTTGATAATGCGGTAGAGAAGCCAGACGGTCACTATGCCCCCAGCTAACCAGCCCAGCAACACCAGCCAAAATAATGCCGCGACAAACGACCACAGCAACCCATACCAAAAGGTGTTGAGCTGCCAGCGGAAGTGGCTCTCCAGCCAGGTTCCACGCACCTCTGACATTTTTAAATAGTTGACCAGCAGAGCCGCCAGCCTGGTCAGACCACCTGTGACAAAGCCAAAAACTTGCAGCACATAAACCAGTAGCGCCAGATTTCGGTGCTGGGTCTCTGTAGCGCTGTCTGGTGGCTCATTGGCCTCAGCGATATTTTCACTCATAGTAATCTCCTACCAAAATTTACGCTTCTTGGGTGCGCAACCAGTCAAACAGTTTCTCTAAGTTAAGGATAGCACTGGGAGTAAACCACCTGTTATTGCGATATTGAGGGGCTCGCGCCATCGAACGATTATGGTACCACAGGGCCCTGAAATTGACGTAAATAGGGCAAAAGGAACTTTTTTTGCGGAAAAATCACACAAAATTAGCTAATTGCTAAAAAAAGCAATACACTTCGGAGTGCTAAAGCGTTTAACTCCTCCTTGAGAGGCCCCTCGCTTTAGCGATGCACTTGGGTCAACTGTGATTTACTGGCTCAAAGGTATAGGCTAGCCCCGTTATGAGGCTGGATATTTTTAACGCCTTAAACGGTATACAATTTTTAAAGTGAGGTTAGTTATGTCGGAGAGAGTTTCTGGCACTGTAAAGTGGTTCAACGACAGCAAAGGTTTTGGTTTTATTGAGCAGGAAGGCGGCGGTGACGTATTTGTACACCACAGCGCAATTCAAGCTGAAGGCTTCAAATCTTTGAAAGAAGGCCAAAAAGTAACTATGGAAGTTACTGCTGGCGCTAAAGGCGATCAGGCTGAAGGCGTAATCGCTGAGTAATTTCTGTCGCTGTCACTAGATAGCAGTACAAAAATTAGTGAAAAGCCCCGATAAGTAATTATCGGGGCTTTTTTTATGCGCTTTCCTGTTTTCATGCGCTTTTTCGCTTGGCGAGTTATTGGCGGGCAAAAAAAATCCCGCCAATTGGCAGGATTCTTTAGCGCTACACTAAAGCCAGATTACTTGATCTTGGCTTCTTTGTAGATCACATGCTGACGAATGGTGGGATCGTATTTTTTGATCTCCATCTTTTCTGGCATATTGCGCTTGTTTTTGTCAGTTGTGTAGAAATGTCCGGTTCCTGCACTGGACACTAAACGAATTTTTTCTCTCGCTGATTTAGCCATTAGTAGCCTCCTTAGACCTTGTCGCCATTGGCACGCAGACCAGCCAAGACTTGTTCAATACCATTTTTGTCAATGATACGCATACCTTTAGTTGATACACGCAGCTTCACAAAACGCTTCTCTGACTCAACCCAAAAACGGTGAGTGTGCAGATTTGGCTCAAAGCGACGACGTGTTCTGTTCTTCGCGTGAGATACATTATTTCCAGCCATTGGGCGCTTGCCTGTGACCTGACATACTCTGGACATTGTTGCTGCCTCTGATTCCAATATTTGTCTTGGGAAAGCCCCAAAAAAACAAAAAATTCTATGATTTATTAATCCATTAACGGGACCGTCCCGCAAGGAGGCGCGTTTTATACCAGAAAGCCCATGTTGAATCAAACGAAAACCGCAGAATCACCAGAAAACACTCTAGTTTAAGCCTATAACTGGCCACGATCCGCCAGAGAGGTAACATCGCCACGCCCAACCACAAAATGATCGAGCAGACGGATCTCCATCAGGTTCAACGCCGTCTTCAAACTGCGAGTGATAGCAATATCCGATTTGCTGGGCTCTGCATTCCCCGATGGATGGTTGTGGGCAACAATCACCGCCGCCGCATTTTTGCTGAGCGCCAGTTTTACCACCTCTCTGGGATGCACGCTGGCACCGTTGATAGTGCCCTGAAATAGCTCACGGTACTCTAACAGCTGATGGCGAGTATCCAACAGCAACACCACAAAGACCTCGCGCTGATAGTCGCGCATCTGCACCGCCAGATAGTCCCTAACCTGAGAGGGGCTGGTAAAGATGGGATTGCCATGCAACTGTTCGCGAAGATATCTGGTGGTTAACTCCAGAGTGGCCTGAACCTGGCAGTATTTCGCGGGCCCCAGACCCTTGGCACTGCAGAAAGCTCGCTGATCCGCTGTTAACAGAGGCCCCAACCCACCAAAATGAGCCAGCAGCTCTGTGGCCAGATCAATGGCTGTAACGCCGGGCAGACCGGTGCGCAAAAAAATCGCCAGTAATTCAGCGTCGGACAGAACCGCCGCGCCCTGGGCTAAAAGCTTTTCTCTGGGCCGCTCTTCCAACGGCCAGTGGCTTATAGCCATAGTAAGTCCTTATTTATCGCTACAGATGTGGCTGACAAAATGTTATCTTAGCGCCCTTCCAATGGCCTGTCTGGACGATTAATGAGCAGCCTGTCAAACAAACGAATAATTCTTGGTGTTACCGGCGGTATCGCCGCCTATAAAAGTGCTGAGGTGATTCGGCGCCTGCAAGATAAGGGCGCCGAGGTGCGCGTTGTTATGACGCCTGCGGCTGAAGAGTTTATTCGTCCGCTCACCATGCAGGCGCTGTCGGGCAATCCAGTGCACAGCCAGCTTCTCGATCCTGAGGCCGAGGCAGGCATGGGCCACATTGAACTGGCACGCTGGGCAGATCTGCTGCTGATAGCACCAGCCAGTGCCGACTTTATTGCCAATATGGTCCACGGCAGAGCCGATAGTTTGCTCAGCGCCATTCATCTGGCCACGCCAGCCATAGTGGCAATTGCACCGGCAATGAATCAGGCCATGTGGGCCCATGCTGCCAGCGTTGATAATGTCGCCGCCCTGCAACAGCGTGGTGTGCGCATTATTGGTCCAGACGAGGGGATTCAAGCTTGTGGTGATGTGGGCCCCGGCAGAATGCAGCAACCCGATGCCATAGTTAAATCGGTCAGCGGCCTGTTTCAAACTGGCCGACTGGCGGGCAAAAAACTAGTGATCACCGCCGGGCCTACTCGCGAAGCGCTGGACCCAGTGCGCTATATCAGCAATCACAGCTCGGGAAAAATGGGCTATGCCCTCGCCGAGGCCGCCATAGAGGCTGGCGCTAAGGTCAGCCTAATTTCAGGTCCAGTAGATATTGCAGCGCCGGACCGCTGTGAGCTTATCCCTGTTGTATCTGCACAGGAGATGCTCAGCGCCTCATTAGAGGCGACAGCAGATGCTGATATCTTTATTGCCGCCGCCGCAGTTGCAGACTACAGAGCCAGTGAGGTGGCCGAGCAAAAAATTAAAAAGCAGGGCGACCAGATAAATATTACCCTGGAGAAAAACCCGGATATTGTCGCCACTATAGCCGCACAGACTGACTGCTTTGTTGTGGGGTTTGCCGCGGAGACTCAGGATGTTGAGTCCTACGCCAGAGACAAATTAGCGCGCAAAAATTTACATGCCATTATTGCCAACGATGTCTCCCGTGGAGATGTGGGTTTTAATGCAGAGGACAATGAAGTCAGCTGGATTGACGCCGACTCAAGCAAGGTATTTAGCAAAAGGAGCAAGGCTCAGTTAGCGAGAGATATTGTCGAGCATATGGCTACTCACCATAAACTCTAGTCACAGCCTCCGCGACCTGGCTACTTATTACAGTGAATGTAAAGCAAATCATCACAGCAATTCGTGACGACCAGTTGATCCTGCGCAGTGTTGCACTGGGCCTGGTTGCGCTGGTAGTTATCAGCCTGCTGATGTGGCAAAAGCTGGCGCTAGAACCTCGGATCCAGGCTGCCGAAAAACTCTACGGTATAAATATCAACAGAGCCGCTGACCTTGTAGATATCTACATGGCTAGTTATATGAAACAACTAGGCACTGTCGCCAATCAGCCAGAGGTAATCCAGAGTTTTTCCCAGGGCAATCAATCAGCACTGGATCAGTTGGAATCAGACCTTGCCAATAATCTTTTTACCAATAATCGTTTCGCCGATAAGGGCAGTGTTTACTTTGTCGACTCTGAGCAGCAGCGCCACACCGAAAGCCTGGGCTATGCTGCCAAGCAGATGGTAAGCCAATCTCTAGCAGGTAATCGCACTAGGCCCAGGGCCGCAAAAACCAATGATCAATGGCAGCTATTAATTGCCAGGCCAGTGCCCGATCAGAGAGCTGCGAATGCAGTGGGTGGCGTAGTTTTGCTGCGCCTGCCCCTCTCAGGGCTGAGATCAGCGCTCAGTTTGGCTGACACCACCAATGGCACTGTAGAGCTGCTGCAACTGGTTCCCAATCGCGGCAGTATTGCGCTGATTGCGCTGGGCGAGAGATCCCCGTCTCTGGATCCCTCGGTAGCGGAGCCTACTCCGGAACTCTTTGCCACGGCAAACAGCCTGTGGAAAATCGCCTTCACTCCTTCCCAGACTCTGGCTCAGACCATTGATCGCAGTTTGCCACCATTTTGGTGGCTGTTTGCCGGTCTGGTAACCACTGCAATTCTGTTAGCGCTACTACTGATTAATCTGCGCGTTAAAAATCAGGCTAGACAGACCGCTATCTTTATCGAGACGGACAGTGATGAAGACGCACTGTTTGCTCCACAGATGGAGCAGAACCAGCCAACTTTTCAGCCTACTCAGCAGCCCAATCCCGCTGGGCAGGCAGGTATTCAACTCCGCAGCCCGGAGCCGTCAATCGATGCGCAGAAGGAATTTTTTGCTCCAGATGTTGTGTTCCGCGACTACGATATCCGGGGTATCGCCGGTTTGGAACTCAGTCCAGAATTTGCCTCCAGACTGGGGAAAACTCTGGGTACCATTATCCTAAAAAACAATCACAGCGCCATGTATGTTGGTCGCGATGGTCGGCTGAGCTCTCCCGAGCTGGCTGCGGCACTGAAGTCTGGCTTGCAGTCTACGGGCTGCAAAGTGATAGATCTGGGTGAGGTAACCACGCCTATTTTAAACTTTGCAATTCACAATGACAGCCAGTCCAGCTGCGGCATCATGGTAACTGCCAGCCACAACCCGGCGCGCTATAACGGCTTTAAGATTATTATTCAGGGTCAGGTCATTGCAGGTAAAACTCTGCAGCTATTAAAGCCAATACTTGAGGAGCACAGGTTTACCACCGGCAATCCTGAGCCTGTAAGCCCCCATAATATTGTCCCTCATTATGTTCGCCATATAGTGGCCCAGAGCTCGGTGGACAAGTCATTCCGGATTGTGGTCGACGCCGGCAATGCCGTGGCTGGGCCTGTGGCCATGCAGCTCTTTGACAGCCTCGGCTGCCTGGCCTTCCCCCTGCACTGCGAGATCGACGGCGCATTTCCCAACCATGAACCCAACCCGGCCGACGAACGCAACCTTCAACAACTGATTACCAGAGTTAGAGAGGTCAATGCTGACCTGGGCTTTGCCCTGGACGGCGACGGCGATCGTCTAGTGGTGATTACCGGCAGTGGTGAAATCGTCTGGCCAGATCGCCTAATGATGATATTTGCCCGGGATATACTGGCCCGGAATCCAGGCGCAGATATTGTTTTTGATGTAAAGAGCAGTAAGCGGCTGGCTGAGATCGTACGCCAGCACTCCGGCAGGCCGGTGATGTGTAAAACTGGCCACGCCCATGTTAGAAAAGCTGTACATCAAAATCGGGCACCGCTGGGGGGCGAGTACAGCGGGCATATTTTCTTTAATGATCGCTGGGACGGGTTTGATGACGGGCTCTACGCAGCGGTGCGGCTGCTGGAGATTCTCTGCGCCGAGGAGCACAGCCGCACCCTCGACAGTATCATCAGCGAGTTTGATACAAGCTGCTACACCCCCGAGATATTGATTCCGGTGGATGAAAGCGAAAAGTTTAGCCTTATGGCCACCCTGGCAGCTGGCTGTCAGTTCGAGGGTGGCGAAATTATTACTCTGGACGGCTTAAGGGTAGAATATGCCAATGGTTGGGGTTTAATAAGGGCCTCCAACACCTCGGCCAACCTGACCCTGCGCTTTGAGGCAGACGACAGTGAGAGTCTGGAGGAAATCAAGCGCAGGTTTAGCAAGCAATTGTCACCCTTTATAAACAATATGGAAAACTATATATAGCTATGTCACTAAGTCGTAAAGAAGCACAGACTACTGCACAGGTAATCTCCCGTGCGCTGCCCTATATCCAACGCTTTGCAGGTAAAACTGTAGTGGTGAAATATGGAGGCAATGCCATGGTCGATGACCGCCTTAAAGAAAGCTTTGCCCGGGATATAGTGCTGATGAAAGCCGTGGGCATTAACCCAGTGGTAGTGCATGGCGGTGGCCCGCAAATTGGTAGCCTGCTGGATCAGCTATCCATTGAGTCCAAGTTTGTCGATGGTATGCGCGTGACCGACAGTCAGACCATGGATGTAGTGGAAATGGTACTGGGCGCCACCATCAATAAAGAAATCGTCAACCTTATTGGCAGTGCGGGCGGCAGAGCCTTTGGTGTTACTGGCAAAGATGGTCAGCTGATACGCGCCAAAAAACTCAAGGTGTCACACCAGACGCCAGAGATGTCGGTGCCAGAAATTATCGATATTGGCCATGTGGGTGAGGTGGAATCTATTAATAAGTCAGTGATCGATATGCTGGTGCAGGGAGACTTTATACCGGTGATAGCACCCATAGGCGTGGGCACTGATGGCGCCTCCTACAATATTAACGCCGACCTGGTAGCAGGCAAGGTCGCCGAAGTACTGCAGGCGGAAAAGCTGATCCTGCTCACCAATGTCGCAGGCCTGCAAGATAAACAGGGAGAGATTTTGACTGGCCTGAGTGTCAGCCGCGTTAATGAGCTAATTAAAGACGGCACCATTTACGGCGGTATGTTACCAAAAATTGGCTGCGCACTGGATGCAGTCAAGTCTGGCGTACCCCGCGCCCATATTATCGATGGCCGCGTCGACCACGCAGTGATGCTTGAAATATTTACCGACGAAGGCGTGGGTACATTAATCACCAATCAAGACGATAACGGAGTACTGTGATGGCGGGCAAAAGAGGTTCTCGAGCACAGGAAATACTACAAGCACTGGCGCGTATGCTGGAATCCTCCCGCGGAGGGCGCATAACTACTGCCGCCCTGGCCGCAGAAATCGGCGTCTCCGAGGCTGCCCTGTATCGGCATTTTCCCAGCAAGACTCGTATGTACGAGGGTCTGATCGATTTTATTGAAGAGACTATTTTTGCGCGGGTGCGCACCATTGTTGCAGACGAGCCCGATGCGGTTAATCAGTGCTATCGCATACTCAGCCTGGTGCTGGCGTTTAGCGAGAAGAACCCTGGCATTACCAGAATTCTTAATGGCGATGCGCTAACCGGTGAAACAGACAGACTGCATGAGCGCATGGCGCAGTTTTTTGATCGCCTGGAGTCACAGCTCAAGCAGGCTTTACGAGAAGCTGAAATACGCGATGGTTTGAAGCTCACTGTGCCTGTGAGCGTTGCCGCCAATTTGATGCTGGTTACCACAGAGGGCAAAGTCAGTCAGTTTGTGCGCAGCGGCTTTACCCAGCTGCCGACCGAGCACTGGCAGGAGCACTGGTTACTGCTGACCGCGCAGATGTTTGATTAATCGCAGCTGACAAATTACTGACGGGCCAGCAAAAGGGTAAGGCGCTGCTCATAACTGATATACAGAGCCTCGATAGCGACCAGTTCACGCTGGCGGTCTGCCAGTATTTTGTCCATCTCTGCTCGCTCCAGTTGGGCGCGCTGAATCTTTTGCTGCAAATCAGAGGAGATCGGCGCACCTGCCATTTCACTGCTGGCCGCCTCTGCCAGCCACCGCTCTTGCCTGTCGATCAGACTGTTTAGACTATTTTGTACGTTGGCAATATCTCTGGCCAGCAGCCTCAGCTTTCGCTGTTTGCGCTGTCTGACCTCATCAACCTGGCTAAAGCTGGCTAACAGATACTGGTCCAGCGCACTGGAATCAACCTCTGTATCGATTGGAGCCTGTGCTTTGATAACCCTTAGCACCTGACCCTGGGGATTGACGATTTGATAGCCATCGGCGGCAGCCAGTGGCGGGATAGTGTCTGCGGTCACCACAGTGCCCGCGCTGTCGTGGTAGCGGTAGAGCTCTGTCGCCACGGCCTCAGTGGCCAGCAGCAATGTCAGAACCAGCCCCGCTTTTATCATACGCCGTACTCTTTCCTGTACTCTTTAATTTGCTCAACCAGCTGCTGCATATCGGGCTTGGCTTCCAGATAAGTCAAAATATCATCAATATCAATAATGCTAACCACAGGCATATCGAACTGCTGCTCAACTTCCTGTATCGCTGAGGACTGTCCATTGCCTCGCTCCTTACGGTCCACACCAATCACAACACCGGCGGCTTTGGCGCCAGCCTGCTCTACCATGCTCATCACTTCCCTGATGGCAGTACCTGCGGTGATCACGTCATCAATAATCAGCACCTTGCCTTCCAGTGGCGCACCAACAATGGTGCCACCCTCACCATGAGACTTGGCTTCTTTCCTGTTAAAACAGTATGGCACATCCATATCATGTTGCTCGGCAAGTGCTATAGATGTTGCCGCGGCCAGAGTAATACCTTTGTAAGCGGGCCCAAATAGCACATCAAATTCAATGCCAGACTCCACAATGGCAGCTGCGTAGCACTGCCCCAGTGCGGCCAGCGCCTTACCCCTGTAAAACTCTCCCGCATTGAAAAAATGAGGGGACAGGCGTCCGGACTTAAGCCTGAATTGGCCAAATTTTAGAGCGCCACTATTTAGGGCATTATCAATAAACTGTATTTTGTAATTATCCATCATCGCTTCCTCTATTGGGCCAGAGCCATCTGTTGAACACGCACCAGATCAGCAATACCTTGCTTAGCAAGATCTAACATCTGATTTAACTCTTCTGCACTAAACGGAGCTGCCTCAGCTGTCCCCTGAACCTCGATAAAACCACCATCGCTATTCATCACCACATTCATATCAGTCTCTGCATTGGAGTCCTCTGGATAGTCCAGATCCAACACTGCCGTGCCCTTGTAGACCCCTACAGAAACTGAGGCAATCATAGCCACCAGCGGGTCGCCGGTAATGGCTTTTTTGCGCTGCAGGTGGCGTATAGCATCCACCAGCGCCACACAGGCACCGGTGATGGAGGCCGTTCTGGTGCCACCATCCGCCTGAATCACATCACAGTCGATATTAATGGTGTGCTCGCCCAACTGCTTTAAATCTACCGCTGCGCGCAGCGATCGACCTATCAGTCGCTGGATTTCCTGCGTGCGCCCACTCTGCTTGCCACGAGTCGCTTCACGACCCATACGGCTGTTGGTAGAGCGAGGCAGCATGCCGTACTCCGCAGTGACCCAGCCCTGACCAGTACCGCGTAAAAACCTTGGCACTCCAGTTTCAACACTGGCCGTACAGATCACCTTGGTGTTACCAAACTCAATTAACACAGAGCCTTCAGCATGGCAGGTGTAATCGCGAGTGATCTTGACTTGTCGAAGCTGTTCTGGGCGTCGGCCACTGGGTCTAGTCATATTGGGTTCCTGAGAATGGGGACTAAAAAATTTTGCGCGATTGTAGCAAATCTACCAACCCATTGACCGCCTTTGTTACCATGGCGTCCTAAAAAAATTTGATGGGAGAAAACTATGCCTCGCAGCATGACGGCATTTGCCAGAAATACCATAGAGTTTAGCTGGGGCTCCGTGACCTGTGAACTGCGCTCAGTCAATCATCGCTTTCTGGAGACCAGCTTTCGCATGCCAGAGACCATGCGTGAAATTGAAATGTCGCTGCGAGAAATCGCTCGCAAAGCTTTGACTCGCGGCAAGGTCGACTGCTCGATGCAAGTAAATTTCAACAATAGCGACGCCTCGGTTGCGGCAGATATGGCACTGGTCAGGCGCACTGTTGATATTGCCGAAAAAGTCGCCGCCGAACTGCAAAACCCAGCGCCAGTATCACCTTTGGATATTATGCGCATGCCCGGCATTCTCAAGGATCAGGAAATCGATACCCAGGACTTGCACCAGGCTGCGAAACAAACCTTTAAAGCTACAGTCGAGCAGCTTCTGGAGGGGCGCCAGCGCGAGGGCGACAAACTGGCAGACATGATTGAGCTGCGTCTCAGTGGCATTGAAACCCAGATTGCTCTGGTGCGTGGCGAACTGCCCGGCATTCTCGAATATCAACGTCAGCGGTTGCAGGAAAAGCTTAGGGATCTCAAAACTCAGCTGGACGAGGATCGTCTCGAACAAGAGATGGTAATTATTGCCAACCGCGCCGATGTAGATGAAGAGCTTGATCGTCTGGAGGCTCACATCAGTGAGATTCGCCTGGCCCTGCAGAGCGCTGACTCTATTGGCCGGCGACTGGATTTTCTGATGCAAGAGTTAAATCGCGAAGCCAATACCCTGGGTTCAAAATCTATTTCAACGGTAACCACTCAGGTCTCGGTAGAGCTCAAGGTTCTAATTGAGCAGATGCGCGAGCAGATTCAGAATATCGAATAAGCTGCATTGTTGTTAGTTTGGAGCGAGCATGATTTTAAAATCACGGTTTTTTGCCTGGCTAACCTGCGCCTGTCTTGTGCTGTGCTGTAGCCAGGCACTGTCATTTGGAGCTCAAGGACATCGCATTGTTGTTGCCATTGCCGAGAATCATATCAGCCCAAAAACAGCCGCGGCAATAAAAGATATAACAGCTGACACTGACCTGGGCAAGCTATCTGTCTGGCCAGATACCATCCGCCACTTGCCCGCCTGGGAACAATCCAAATACTGGCACTATGTAAGCATAGATGACCATGAGCAGTTCAGTGGTTTGGAGCGTCACAGCGAAGGTGACCTGCTCTCGGCCCTGGATTATTTCTATACCCAGTTACAGAATCCCGATCTAGATGAGCGGGAGCAGCGGGAGGCCCTGGCCTTCTTAATTCATTTTGTCGCAGATATTCATCAGCCTCTGCATGTGGGCCGCCGAGATGAATTAAGAAGGCCA
>Ga0228647_1000648_pt1 | contig 12070 bp, 10 predicted proteins | sample 59DmetaG_FD_186034 | JGI IMG/M metagenome (GOLD analysis project Ga0228647, IMG submission 186034) | Seawater microbial communities from Monterey Bay, California, United States - 59D | ecosystem: Environmental > Aquatic > Marine > Coastal | place: USA: California | collected 2016-10-21 | reverse complement strand
ACAAAAGAATTTACTTATTTGAAAGCATGGAATATAATACAGATCGTACAACATTAAAGATTCCTGAATACGGGCGCAACGTGCAACGTATGGTGGACTATTGCCTAACAATAGAAGACAGAGAGCATCGTAATAAAGTAGCACAAAGCATTATTGATGTTATTGGAAACCTCAATCCTGCAATTCGAGATGCACCTGATTACACACATAAATTGTGGGATCACTTGTTCATAATGTCAGATTTTCAATTGGACGTGGAAAGTCCGTATGACATTCCTACGGCTGAAAATTTCGTAGGTCTTCCTGATGAAGTTCCGTACCCTCAGAAATCGCGTAAATTCCGCCATTACGGAGGTGTTGTGAAGACAATGGTAAAGCACGCCATTGAAATGGAGGATGGTGAAGAAAAAGAGGCGTTGATTTACGGAATCGCCTATGCGATGAAACGCAATTACCTGAAATTCAACAAGGACACTGTCGCTGATACCACGATTTTAACAGATCTCAGTGAACTATCTGAAGGGCAATTAAAAACTGAAGGTATTGATTTGCCACATGCAAAATCATTCAATATTTCGCCCGCCGAACGGAAAACAACAGCCGTTCGCAAAAAAGGAAACAATAATAACAAGAAGAAGAAAAGAAGATTCTAAAACTACATGGGGACATTTAAAATTACGGGTGGCAAGAAATTACAAGGTGCCATTACTCCGCAAGGAGCTAAAAACGAAACGTTACAAATTCTTTGTGCTGTACTGCTCACTCCAGAAGAGGTTAGAATCAGTAACATCCCAGATATTGTAGATGTCAATAAACTCATTGATCTTTTAGCTGATTTGGGGGTATATGTCAAAAAGAACGGGCCAGGCGACTTTACATTCAAAGCAGAAAATGTCAACCTAGACTACTTGACCTCAGAGACATTTAAGCAAAAAGGCGCTGGTTTACGTGGCTCCATAATGATCGTAGGACCACTTTTAGCACGTTTCGGAAAAGCCTTCATACCAAAGCCGGGTGGTGATAAAATTGGACGCCGAAGACTTGATACGCATTTTTTAGGCTTTGAGAAGTTGGGGGCTAAATTTAAATACGATGCTAAAGACTCGTTCTACAGTGTCGATGCATCTCAATTGAAAGGAACCTATATGCTTCTTGATGAAGCATCGGTCACTGGAACGGCCAACGTTGTAATGGCCGCAGTGATGGCTAGGGGTAAGACCACTATTTACAATGCAGCATGTGAGCCGTATTTACAGCAACTCTGTAAAATGCTTGTTCGCATGGGTGCTAAAATCGATGGTATTGGCTCGAATATGCTCCACATTGAAGGTGTTTTAGAGTTGGGTGGCACCACTCATCGAATTTTACCGGACATGATTGAAATTGGTTCCTGGATTGGCATGGCGGCAATGACGGGATCTGAGATAACGATCAAAGATGTAAGTTATCCCGACCTAGGAATTATCCCGACGGTTTTTAGAAGATTAGGTATTCAGACGGAATTACGTGGTGATGATTTATTCATTCCGTCGCATGACCATTACGAAATAGAGAGTTTTATTGATGGCTCTATCATGACCATTGCTGATGCGCCTTGGCCAGGATTCACACCCGATCTATTGAGTATTATCCTAGTGACTGCCTCTCAAGCACGAGGCTCCGTTTTGATTCATCAAAAAATGTTCGAAAGTCGATTGTTCTTTACTGACAAGCTTATTGATATGGGCGCGCAAATCATTCTGTGTGATCCGCATAGAGCGACTGTGATCGGTTTAGATAAACAATCTCCTTTACGTGCAACAACCATGACTTCGCCGGATATTCGCGCCGGAGTCAGTCTCCTTATTGCTGCCTTGAGCGCAGAGGGTACATCTACCATTCATAATATTAATCAAATCGATCGCGGTTACCAGAATATTGACGGCCGTCTGCAGGCTTTAGGTGCTGATATTGTTCGACTGTAAACGTTTATTCCTATGAAAATCATGAAATTATTATTCTCCGGGGCTGTCCTCGTAGTATTAGGATTTATTACAACAGCTTCGCAAGCTAACTATGAAGTAGCTCGTCCCATAGAATTAGCCGCCAATCAAATGGCAGCGGTTGGGATCGGCGATAAAGCCCCAGATATAGCCATGCGTGACCCACAAGGTAATATCCGCAAACTAAGCGAACTCAAAGGTCAAGTCGTTTTAATAGACTTCTGGGCTTCTTGGTGCCGTCCATGCCGTATGGAAAACCCTAATGTGGTCCGTACATTCAATGCTTACAAGGACGCGGCGTTTAAGAATGGTAATGGATTTACTGTGTTCTCAGTAAGTCTTGACCAGAATAAAGCCGCTTGGATAAACGGTATTAAAAAAGATGGCCTGGTTTGGGAAAACCATGTTAGTGACCTTCAAGGCTGGAGAAATGCAGCGGCTGGCCTTTATGGTGTGAATAGCATTCCTGCCACCTACCTGATCGACGGTGACGGTATAGTAATTAAAAGGAATTTACGTGGCCAAGCGTTGGAAAACACGTTAGCTAAGCTCAAAAAATAACGGACCAAAAGTCGATAAGGCGCGGCGTTTCGCCGCGCCTTTTTTATGCCCGAAATTTTGCCATCGTAATCCTTTCGCTGACAACGTGTCAGCGAAAGGTAAATTGGCTAACATTTTGCTTAAATAAGAAGGTAAGAGTAACAACCCACCCAAAAAATGTCTGAAAAGGAACAACATAAAGAAGAAGAACGGGATCAAGAAAGCCCAGAGCAAAAGATCGAAGAAACGCAAGAAATTGATGCAGAAACAACTGAAAAACAAACGGTTGAGGCTGACCCGGTTGAAAAACTAAAAGACGAAGTTCAAGATTTAAAAGATCAAAATCTACGTCTGTATGCTGAATTCGAAAATTTCAGAAAGCGTACAGCGAAAGAGCGCCTTCAAATGATGGACAGTGCCAACAAAGACACTTTAGCTGCATTGTTGCCAGTTTTGGACGATTTTGACAGAGCCTTAAAAAACACAGAGGCGACTCCCGAGAACGAAGCGGTATTGGAGGGGCTAAAGTTAATCCAACATAAATTGGGTGAGACGCTCAAGAACAAAGGGCTGATCGCAATGGAGAGCACCATAGGCAGAGCCTTCGATGTTGAAGAAATGGAAGCCATTACACAAATCCCGGCGCCAAGTCCTGAACTTACTGGAAAGGTAATTGACGAGGTAGAGAAAGGCTATAAAATTGGTGAGCAAGTATTGCGCTACGCAAAAGTAGTCGTAGGTAAAGAAGCATAAAATGGCAAAAAGAGATTATTACGACCTACTAGGCGTCTCAAAAGATTCAAGTCAAGACGAAATCAAAAAAGCCTATCGTAAAGTGGCTTTGAAGTACCATCCAGATCGGAATCCTGACAATAAAGAAGCAGAAGATAAATTTAAAGAAGCGGCAGAAGCATATGATGTGCTCGGCAACGAGGAAAAGCGTCGTAAGTACGACCAGTTTGGACACCAAGCCTTTGGCGCAGGTGCAGGCGGCGGTTTTGGCGGGAACATGAACGATATCTTCGATATGTTTGGGGACATCTTTGGCGGTGGGAGCGGCCAAGGTGGCGGCTTCGGCGGTTTTGGCGGTTTCGGTGGTGGCGGTCAACGTAGACAAGCTAAAGGCTCTAACCTTCGGGTAAAAGTGAAATTGACTCTGGAAGAGATTGCAGAAGGAGTAGAAAAGAAAATGAAAATTCGTCGAGCAAAAATTGCAGACGGTGTTACATTTAAAACCTGTAGCACGTGTAACGGTGCAGGTCAAGTTCAGCAAGTAACGAATACAATACTAGGCCAAATGCGCACTGCGGCTACCTGTTCTACCTGTAACGGAAGTGGTAAAGTCGTAGACCAGAAACCATCTGGCGTAGGAAGCGATGGTCTAGATCGCAAGGAAGAAGTTGTAAGTGTTAACATCCCGGCAGGCGTTCAAGACGGGATGCAATTACGCGTTGGTGGTAAAGGAAATGAAGTGCTCGGCGGTGTTGCTGGCGACTTAATTGTGTTGATTGAAGAAATTCAGCACGATCATCTGACAAGAGACGGAGAAAATTTACATTACGAATTGAACTTAAGTTTTCCAGATGCCGCCCTCGGGACGCAAGTAGAAATACCAACCGTTAATGGCATGGTGAAAATTGGAATCGATTCAGGTACACAGCCAGGTAAGATCCTTCGACTTAAAAACAAAGGACTACCCAGCGTTCAAGGCTATGGAAAAGGGGATCAACTCATTCACGTGAATGTTTGGGTACCGAAAAATCTGAATGGTGAAGAAAAGAAAGCAGTCGAAAAGCTTAAGGGGAATGAAAATTTCGAGCCTAATCCAGGTAAATCGGACAAAGGCTTTTTTGACCGAGTCAAGGAGATGTTCTCTTAAATAGGTTTCGTACTTTACATTCCCACCATATTGGTGGGAGTTTTTATATCCTAGAATTAACAGCCATGATTACAGCCAAAAAGGTCTCTAAAGAGTATAGCGCGAAGCTTGCGCTCGATGGAGTTGACCTTAGTATACCTAAAGGTAGCATCTATGGATTGCTTGGTCCAAACGGAGCGGGTAAGACATCATTCATTCGGATAATGAACCAGATTACCGCACCAGATAAAGGTGAGGTGTACTTTGGTTCGGAACTTCTGCAACCCAGAGATATAGCACGCATTGGATATCTTCCGGAGGAGCGTGGACTGTACAAAAAAATGAAAGTCGGCGAGCAGGTACTCTATTTAGCCCGCTTGAAAGGCCTCACTACAAACGAAGCCAGAAGCAAAGCAAAAGAATGGTTCGAACGCTTAGAAATGAGCGGTTGGTGGGATAAAAAAGTGGAGGATCTAAGCAAGGGAATGGCGCAAAAGGTGCAATTCGTAACTACGGTTTTACATGAACCTGAACTCCTCATCTTTGACGAGCCGTTTACTGGCTTCGACCCCATCAACACCAACCTGATCAAAGGAGAAATCCAACGCCTTAATGAAAATGGTGCGACCGTGATTTTTTCTACGCACCGCATGGAGAGTGTGGAAGAAATATGCAACCATATTGGATTGATTGATAATGGTACGGTCATGATTGAAGGCAATTTATTGGATATCCGGAAGCATTATAAGGACGGCACTTTTGCATTTACGACACGCACAGTGATCGACGACTGGGGTGGGCATGAAGTTTTTTTGCAACGCGAAGACCCTATGGGATACTTAACTGTACTCAAAGCTGCCGAATTCCCTAAAGAATTGGTTATTTCCTTAAGTCAAAAAGGTGAATTGGTGGCCTTTGAAGAAGTACTTCCAACGGTAAATGATATTTTCATTGAAATCGTCAAGAACGGACCTAAACCTTGGAATCATGAGTAACCCTATTTTTTTGATCATACAACGTGAATTCCTATCACGCGTTCGTAAAAAATCTTTTATACTGGTCACCCTTATAGTGCCAGTCGCTTTTGCGGCGCTCATTTTTGCGCCAGGGCTTTTGGCATCGATGCCTGAAGATAGTAAGCGCATTATTGTTCTTGATGAGCCTTCGTTGCTTTTACCTCATGAAGGAAAAGAACAATATGCAATAGAATATCTTGATCCGAGAGAAACCAATTTAGAATTGGCCAAGACTTCTTTTAGAGATTCTGAATACGACGCCTTGCTTTACATTCCTTCTGGATCAAATTGGGATCCTGATTTCATCAAAAACAATGTATTGCTTTTTGGTAAGGAAGACCCCTCCATGGAGCTGCAGGGATATCTAGATTATTTACTTGAGCAGCAAATCGATAAAGCAAAACTCTTGAAAAACGGGGTTGATCCTGAGATCATTGCGCAAATCAAGACGAATGTCACCATACAAAGTTTCACGCTTGACGACGAAGGAAATGACGAGCAAAGTGCTGTACCGATTAAAATGGCACTGGGTTACTTTACCGGCCTTTTGATTTATATTTTCATTTTCTTTTATGCGGTGCAAGTCATGCGCGGAGTGATGGAAGAAAAAAGCAGTCGCATTGTAGAAGTCATTATTTCAAGCGTTCGCCCTTACCAACTCATGATGGGTAAGATTATTGGCATTGGATTAGTTGGAGTAGTCCAATTCGCAATTTGGATTGGTCTTTCAGGTATTTTCTACACGGTGATTAGTACAGTTTTTTTTCCTGAACTATTTGCCGAGCATGCGGCGGCGGGTAATGCTGCTGCAAAAATCCCTGGACTCGATGTAATTGACATGCTTCGTTCCATTGATTTTATCACCATTAGCTTTGGATTTTTATTTTACTTTTTCGGCGGATATTTCCTCTACAGTGCCTTATTCGCCGCGGTAGGAAGTGCGGTAGACCAGGAAGCTGACACCCAACAATTCATGTTACCTGTCACCATCCCTATGATCCTAGCACTCACTACAACAATGAGTGTAGTTCAAGAACCGAATGGCACGTTGGCCTTTTGGATGAGTATGATTCCATTGACCTCACCCATTACCATGATGGCTCGACTACCTTTTGGCATTCCGTTATGGGAAGTCTTTCTAAGTGGTGCTATATTAGTAGCCACCTTCTTCATTGTGGTTGGACTGGCTGGTAAAATCTACCGAGTTGGAATCTTAATGTATGGTAAAAAAGTAACCTGGAAAGAACTATTCAAATGGCTGAAATACTAGAATCAATAAGCAATTTTTTTGACGCGTTGTTGAGTTATAAAATTTGGGGGTACAATACCTTTAGACTTTCTGTACAAGGTGTATTTCAAGTTATCTTTCTCTTTTTAGGCGCACGCATCGGAATCTGGGCCTTGGGTAGAGCATTCTTGCGTGGCGTAAAGGGATCGAGTTTCGACGAAGGGCGTCGCTATACTATTCTTCAGATCTCTAAATACCTGATTTATACAGTGGTCATAGTTATGGCCCTCGAAACTGTAGGCGTTAAAGTCACTACCCTTCTCGCCGCCGAAACCGCATTATTTGTTGGTTTAGGTTTGGGTTTACAGGATGCGTTTAAGGACCTGAGCTCAGGTGTAATTATTTTAATGGAACGTACGCTTTCCGTTGGCGATATTATTCAACTTCGGGAGCAGTTTGGAAAGGTTGAAGCTGTAGGACTACGCACGACAACGCTGCGCACACGCGATGACATCCTTATTATAGTGCCTAATAGCAAATTGACCAACGAAGTTGTTATAAACCTCACACGGAGCGAAGAGACCACTCGGTTTTCAGTTGAGGTGGGCGTGGCGTTCGGCAGTGATACCCAAAGAGTAGCTGACTTGTTAAGGCAAGTCGCGATAGCTCATACTGAATTAGAATCAAGGAAAGAACCTTTGGTCATTCTTAAAGATTTTGGAGATAGCGCAATAGTTTTTGAATTGAACTTTTACACCCAAAACCTATTCCATATTGAAAAGATCAAAAGTGAACTACGATTTGCGATTGATCGTGCATTTCGTGAAAATAAAATCATTATTCCATTCCCACAACGTACAGTTTGGCAAGGGACAGAAATTGCTAAATAATTCGGTAATGGTATTGAGGGTAATAGCAAAAATATTGCATCGAAAAATGATGACAACACAGCAGGTGCACTTTAAGAATTGAGCATGAGCAGAATATTATTGATAGAAGACGAAGAGGCCATTCGTCGCGTACTAAAGAAGATACTCTTGGAGGAGGATGCGTCGAACGATGTTCATGAAGCGGCAGATGGCAAGCAAGCCATAGCGGTTTTTGGTGACGGTGCCTGGGATCTCGTTTTCTGTGATATAAAGATGCCTCACATGGACGGTGTTGAAGTCCTTGAAAAAATGATGGCTATAAATCCTGAAATTCCAGTCATCATGATTAGTGGACATGGTGACATTAATACGGCTGTTGACTGCTTGAAAAAAGGCGCCTTCGATTATTTACCGAAGCCTCCTGACTTAAATCGATTATTAAGTACCGTTCGACATGCGCTCGAAAAGAAAACGCTAGTACAAGAGGTCAAAACGCTAAAAAAGAAGGTGAGCAAGAAATACACCATGATTGGCGAGAGTTCGGGAATGATGGAGTTGCGTGGACTTATTGAAAAAGTCGCGCCGTCTGAAGCGCGTGTTCTTATTACAGGGCCCAACGGTTCAGGAAAGGAATTGGTCGCGCATCAAATACATCAGCAAAGTGCTCGTTCAAAAAATGCCATGGTAGAAGTGAACTGTGCTGCTATACCTTCAGAATTAATTGAAAGCGAACTTTTTGGTCATAAAAAAGGTGCGTTTACAGGAGCACAAAAAGATCGGAAAGGGAAATTTGAATTGGCCCATGGAGGTACGCTTTTCCTTGATGAAATAGGCGATATGAGTCTGAGTGCGCAAGCGAAAGTATTACGTGCATTACAGGAGCATCAAATAACACCGGTAGGTGGCGATCGCACCATCAAAGTAAATGTCCGTGTTTTGGCCGCGACGAATAAAGATTTAAGGAAAGAAATCGAAGCTGGTAAATTTAGAGAAGATCTATATCATCGCTTGAGTGTAATTCTAATCGAAGTGCCAGGATTAAACGATCGTAGAGAGGACATTCCCTTATTAGCGGTTCACTTCCTGCAACAGATCGCCGACGATTATGGAGTACCTGTAAAAACGATTAGCAACGAAGGCTTAGCTGCCTTACAAGGCTATGATTGGACTGGTAATATTAGAGAATTCAGAAATGTCATAGAGCGCTTACATATTTTAGGTGGTATGGAAATTAGTGCGACGGATGTAAATACGTTCGCACGTAAATAGACGTACTTTTGACTTTCAAAACGTATACAAATGAACTTTCCTAAATTCTTAGTCGCAGACAATACCGATTTACCAGAAGCAGTGTACATCGTTCATACTGAATTTCCATCTTTCATTCTCAACCTTGAGAACGATGAAGTGAAGTGGTTAGATGATATCGGTGATGAAAGCGAAGATGATTTAACAAAAATTCTGGAAGGATTGATCGCTGAGGCAGAAGCGTTTTATACCCGTGAGGTGGAACGCTATAATCTCTAAGCCGCAGTGGCATACCATTGGAATACATATAAATCCCAATACGGGATAAGCCTGAAATTGGCCTATCCAGTTATGATCGGGCAATTAGGGCAAACGTTAGTTTCCGTGGCTGATTCGATCATGGTAGGGAAATTCCTCGGTACAATCCCTTTAGCGGCCATCTCACTCGCCGTATCAATTCTCATCATACCCATGGTTTTTGCGATAGGCGTCGCCTATGGTCTCACACCATTAGTCGCTGGTGCTGACGGGAAAGAAGACCCTGCTGAAGCGGTAAAATATTTTAAGAACGGACTGGTATTAAACTCGATACTTGGATTACTCGTGTATGGGGTGCTTGCCCTTTTCGCACAATTCGCACACCTTTTGGGTCAAGATGTACGAGTGGTTGAAGCTTCACTCCCGTACATCCATTTAGTGGGTTTATCCATTGTCCCGATGATGAGCTTTTTTGCCTTTAAACAATTTGCCGAAGGATTAAGCGATACCAAAGCGGGGATGCGTGTCAGTCTCGTTGCGAATTTGCTAAACATACTTTTAAACTACCCTCTGATAACTGGATGGGGACCTTTCCCGGAATTGGGCCTAGCAGGTGCAGCGCTGGCAACCTTAAGTACGCGTTTCTTAATGTTGGGTGGAATGGCTTTATATATACGCAAGCACAAGAAGTTTGAGAGCTATTGGCGCTATTGGCGCAGCAGTCAAATTTCATGGAAGAGTATTCGGGATATTCTAGTCATAGGTGTACCCAGTGGATTACAATATGTATTCGAAGCCGGTGCGTTTGCCATGAGCGGAGTCATTGTCGGGATGATCGGTCCAGTGCAACAAGCAGCGCATCAGATAGCACTAAATATTGCTTCAGTGAGTTACATGATGGTAAGTGGAATAGGTGCTGCTGCAACCATTCGTATGGGAAATCAACTGGGTAAAAGAGATATACCTATGCTTCGCACAGCGGGTCAAAGCTTGTTTCATCTCACTTTGGCGATGATGGTTGTGACGATGTGCTTGTTTATCGGTTTTCGCAATCTTGCCCCTGAGTTTTACAGTTCGGACCCTGAAGTTTTACAATATACTGCTGTACTAATGATTGCTGCCGGAATCTTCCAATTACCGGATGGACTGCAAGCGACCACTTTAGGAGCACTGCGTGGTGTACAGGACGTAAATGTCCCAACTATTATTGCCTTTATTTCCTATTGGGTGGTCGCCGTACCGCTGTGCTATTACCTAGGTGTGGTAATGGCCATTGGTCCTTTAGGTGTTTGGATTGGACTGGCGATCGGATTATTACTTGCTGCAATAGCTTTATACTGGCGTTTTCAATACAAAGTGCGCAGTTTGCTTTAAGCGGAAATTCCAGCGCGCTTAATTAAAGCATCCACCTTTGGGTCACGTCCTCTAAACTTTCGATACAATTCATCGGGAGTAACAGTACCACCGCTCTGCAAGATTAACGCAAAATCTGCGGCTACTTTTGGGTTGAATAAACCTTCCTCTTCAAATCGCTCAAAAGCATCGGCATCCAAAACTTCAGCCCATTTGTAACTGTAGTATCCTGCACTATAACCTCCCTGAAAAATATGGCTAAAGGCAGTACTGGAGCGAGTACCCTCAACTGGATCAAATAGAGCGGTTCGCTCAGTTGCAGCCTTTTCATGTGAAGCCACATCGCCTTCAAATGATTCTTTTCTATCGTGCCAACTCATGTCTAAATAGCCAAAGTTGAGCTGGCGTAAAGTCATATAACCCTCTAGGAAGGTCTGACTTTCTTTAATCTTATCAATGTATTCCGTAGGTAAGACGGCACCGGTCTCATAGTGCTTTGCAAACAGTGCTAATGCTTCGGGCTGGTAGCACCAATTCTCCATAATTTGCGAAGGAAGCTCCACAAAATCCCAATACACGCTTGTCCCTGTGAGTGATGGATACGTTCCGCGTGCCATCATTCCATGCAAGGCATGTCCAAACTCGTGAAATAAGGTGGTGACCTCGTTAAATGTAAGAAGCGAAGGCTTTGAAGCGGTCGGCTTTGTAAAATTGCAAACAATACTGATATGTGGACGTACTTCCTCGTCCTCTTTGGTATACATACTCTGATAGCTCGTCATCCAGGCGCCAGCTCGTTTACCCGCTCTGGGAAAAAAGTCTGCGTAAAAGAGACTCAAGAAATTACCGTCGGCATCAAATACTTCATAAGCATCTACATCCTCGTGGTAAACCGGTACATCAGGATGGTGTTTGAAATGAAGTCCAAATAACCTGCCTGCCACAGTAAAGGCACCCTGCAAAACATTTTCAAGCTTGAAATATGGCTTCAAGGCTTGATCGTCCAGGGCAAGGCGCTCCATTTTCAACTTTTCTGACCAATAACTGAAGTCCCATGGTTGAATAGGAAGATCCCCATCCTGAGCGGCTGCAAAGTCTGATACCGCCTTTAGATCTCGCTGTGCCGCTGGTTTAGCTACCTCCAGTAAATGATCCAAAAAGTTTAAAACAGTACCTGGCGTTTTCGCCATACGCTTGCTCAAAGTCAGCTTGGCATGAGAATCGAACCCGAGCAATTGGGCCCGCTCCATCCGTTTATTGACCAGGTTTTTAATGACCTGTTCATTGTTGTTTTCGTTTTCCTTAGCGGCGCGCGAACCATAAGCACGGTAAAAATAGGCGCGCAATTCTGAGCGATCGGCATATTTCATAACAGCCATGTAGGTAGGCATATCTAGGCCTAGGGCATAACCCTCTTTACCTTGCTCCTGCCCCTGTTGAGCCGCAGTTTCAATCACATCTTCTGGCAATCCTTGAAGATCCTGAGTGGCCACAGTATGGTATTGAAACGCTTTAGTTTCTGCTAAAACATGCTCCCCAAAAGTCAATGACAATGTGCTTAATTCTTCATTTAAAGCCGTTAGTCGTGCGCGATCTTCACCTTCGAGTGCAGCACCGTTGCGGACAAAGCTTTCATAGGTTTCATTGAGTAAGCGCTTCGCTTCTGCTGAGTCCAGCTCTTGCCCAGATTCATAAACGCTTTCAATACGAAGGAACAA
>Ga0228647_1000642_pt1 | contig 12092 bp, 9 predicted proteins | sample 59DmetaG_FD_186034 | JGI IMG/M metagenome (GOLD analysis project Ga0228647, IMG submission 186034) | Seawater microbial communities from Monterey Bay, California, United States - 59D | ecosystem: Environmental > Aquatic > Marine > Coastal | place: USA: California | collected 2016-10-21 | reverse complement strand
AGCCCATTAGCGCCGATGGTACTACACTTGTGGAAGAGTAGGTCACCGCCTTTTTTTATATTGAACACCGTTTCAGTATCCATTAAGCCCTCACAAACGTGAGGGCTTTTTTTATGGCTTATTTTACGTTTAAATTTTTCCACTGCAAAGCTTGTAATAGATTGATATACAGTATGTTATTTTAAAGTATGAGCATGATGCGCGCTAGAGTGGGATTAGTTTCTTTCGACTAAATCAATTTTTTGCTTTAATTTATAAATAGATTCTATCAAAGGTTGATTACTTAAATTGATAATGCTTTCACAAGTTGATTCAAAAAGACGTTTTTTTTATTGTAATTCGTTCATTTGAGGTACTGCAAATTTCAATTAAATGACTGAGGATGTTTTGAATATTTTCTATATCCAATTTAACTATTTCTTCATTATTATTTGGATTGTCTAATATTGAATAGCATTTATATCTAATTGATAATAAAATACCTTCAGTGTAATGATTAAAGTAATTCTTAAGGTAAAATTCACCCGCAAATAATTCAAAAGTTTTTGAATATAAGTCATATATATCACTTTTATTTATGGCTTGTTCCTTTTTGAAACTTTCAATTTTCAAGTCCAACTCATTAGCACTTTTGATAAAATTATTTTTTAAATCTTCAAAATCATAAGCAAATCGATTTTCGGCTACTTCAATTCTTTTTTGTATTGAAAAATATGAACCAATACCATAAAGAGCCCATCTTATGTGTTCATTACTAGAACCCCAAATAAAAAACTCCAGAAAACAAAAAAGCAACGTAGGTTTTATTAGTGCGAAGATTTTAGATTTGGGGTCTAAAAATTCATCCCCATAAAAGTATAAAAAATTAGGTTTTATTTGAAATTCGTTATTTTACTGAATACCAAACAGATAGTGAAACAGTAAGGGGTTGAGTGTTGCAAAAAGGGAATATTGCTAGGAAAGGAATATTAAATCATTATCATTTAAAAACGCTATCCATAATAATTTTGATCCCTCTGAATCCCATATAAATTGCTGTACCACACAGGGCAATTCCGGCCACTACTAGCGGAATATATAGGGGTTTGTTGGGGTTGGATAATCCTGCATGCAACAGAAAAGGCCCCAAAAAGAGCAATAATAGGGTGAGTCCCATGGTTTTTAGTCCTTTTACAAGTAGTGCTCTGTTGGTGTGTTTTTGTTCCATTTATAAAGCGTTATAAGCAGTGATGGCGTCACGGACATTTTGGTGTTGTTCGAGCAGCCTATTGGCTTCTTGTTTTGATATGTTTAATTCGTTCATCAGCATTCGTGTTCCACGGTCTACCAATTTATGGTTACTGAGTTGCATGTCCACCATTTTGTTGCCCTTTACTCGTCCTAATTGAATCATTGCTGTGGTGGTGATCATGTTTAAAATTAGTTTTTGTGCGGTTCCGGCTTTCATCCGGGAACTCCCTGTAACCACCTCTGGACCAACCACCACTTCAATAGGGAATTGCGCGGTTTTGGCCAATGGACTTCCGGCATTACAGGTAATACAGCCTGTTGGGATATGGTTTTGATTACAATCTTCCAGAGCACCCACCACATAGGGTGTTGTTCCCGAGGCGGCGATGCCTATTACAATATCTTTTGAATTGATTTTATGGCTTTGAAGGTCTTTCCATCCTTGTTCGTTATCGTCTTCGGCAAATTCTACCGCTTTTCGAATAGCAGAATCACCACCAGCAATGAGCCCAATTACTAAGTCGTGAGAAACACCAAAAGTTGGCGGACATTCCGAGGCATCCAAAATACCAAGTCGGCCACTGGTGCCAGCACCTATATAAAACAAGCGCCCACCCAATTGCAGTTGCTGAACTATATTTTTGACTAAAATTTCTATTTGCGGCAATGCTTTTTTAACCGCTTTTGGTACGCTTTGGTCTTCGGTATTAATCGCCTGTAGCAGTTCTGAAATAGACTTTTGCTCCAAATGGTTATAATGCGAGTCTTGTTCGGTAGTTTTTGTAAAGTCCATATACAAAAATAGCTTTTTTGTTGGACTTTTTTATTCCAATAAAAGACTAGCGCTGTAAGTTTCACCAATGCTAAAATAGCCCATAGGGTAGTGGCTTGGGTTTGTAGAGTTGTAGAGATTTCCGCGCACAGTTGTTGGTGTGGTGTCAAAAGGATCGCCTCCTTCTTCGGTTTGTTCTATAATGGCGGACATAAAATTAAAATAGCGTTCATTGGCACCATATACTGAAATTTCTGCGGTATCTCCAGCTTCTAAATCATCATAAAAATATGAAAATGTAAAGCTGTTTCCTTGGTAAAATTCATCTTTTGTGGCCAAAAATAAATTATAGCCAAAATCAAAAATATAATAATCTTCACGACTACCATCATCAGTAATGGTCACTAAAACTTCTTTTTCATCACCTTGAAATAAGGTTTCGCTCCCTTGTTCTAAATTGTCAATGGGTACCGTTGGCATCAGTTGTTCTACGGAAGATTCATAAACTTCGTTGTTGTAATTGATGGTTAATTTATAGTCGGTATTTAAACTTGGTGTAAAATCCAAGGTGTAATTGCCCGGAGTATTTGAATCGTGTACAAAAGTATAGGTTGTGGTGTTGGTGATGTCCAAAAGTTTCACATTGGCAGTTGAGACAACAGTTGTATTTTGGTCATAAAATCCGCCTGTTAAGCTGAGTTTTATTAGTTGTGTAAACTGTTCGTTTGGATTCACTTTTAGTCGTGCATCAATGGCCAATCGGGGTGGTGCTGTGTTTAAATCCAGCTCAATAACGTCTTCACAAGCGAGAGTCATCAATCCAATAAGGGTATAAAAAACTAATTTTTTCATGAGCTAAAATTTAAAATTATAAGTAACCGCACCAATCGCACCAAAAATAGAGAGTTTTAGAGCTTCATTTTGACCGGTTTCAAGGTTTTGTCTGAAATTGAGAGACTGTGCATTTCTTCTGTTATAGAGGTTGTATACACTAAATACCCACTCGCCTCGCCAACCTTTGTTTTTATTGGGCTTTGGGGTGTATGTTGCCGAAAGATCCAGTCGATGATAGGCAGGTAGTCGGCTAGAATTTCGGGCTTCGTAAGTTGGAATCACAAGGCCATTGTAAACATACTGACCGTTTGGATAGGTGGTGGTTTGTCCAGTTTGAAATAAGAAATTGGCATTCAACTTCCATTTTTTGCTCAGTTCATAGCTAGAGGTTATGGAAATATCGTGTGTTCTATCGAAAGGCGTGTTGTACCAGTTGCCATTATTGATTCCTGGCTCGTTGGCATTTCGCCCTGGGGTTTGTTGTTCAGATTTTGAAAGGGTATAGGCCAGCCACCCTTTGAAACGTCCTTTGTTTTTACGGAGTAAAAATTCTAATCCATAAGCTCTAGATCGGCCATTTAATAAGACTTGCTCAATGGCTTTATTGGCTATCAAATTGGTGCCATCAATATAATCGATACGGTTTTTGGTTTTTTTATAAAATGTTTCTATTTCAAAACTGTAATTGTCATAATTTTTAAAATACCCCAATGCCACCTGATCCAACAATTGTGGTTGTATGTATTTGCCGCTAGGAGCCCAAACGTCTAAAGGCGTTGGAGCAGTTGTGTTGGAGAGTAAATGTAAATATTGAGCCATTCTATTATAGCTGATTTTTATAGAGCTATCCTCTGTGAGTAAATAGGAGGCTGCCACTCTTGGTTCAATATTTAAAAACGACTTTTCTACTTTTCCACTTGAAGTATTGATACTTCCATTGGGTTCTACTGATTCATATATCTGTAAGTCAGAATTAAAGGCTACAGCCATATCGTTCTCATAAGAATTCAGTTCTTTTTGTCCTAGTCGCAAAAAACTACTCAACCGCGCACCATAGCTTAAAGATAATTTATCGCTAAGTTGTTGTTTGACATCTAAGTAAATAGCATTTTCGAAAGCATATTTTTTAGTTAATTCTTCTCTGTTAATACCTGATGTTGGTCCATTAGGTTGAATCACGCCAGGATTAAACGTGTAGTAGGTGCTATGCAACCCATATTCCAGAGTGTAACGATCATTGAGATAATGTTTTAAATCGTATTTGATATTCATGTTTTGAATGCCTGAATTCCACTCGAACCCTACAAAATTCAAGTCTAAACCATAATAATAATCGGAATATATCAATGATAAGTTTGAAAATAATTGATCTGAAAATAGATGATTCCAACGGAAATTAACTACCGTATTCCCATAAGTATTTTCAAAACTATTGGACACATTAAAAACATCACGCCCAAAATACCCCGAAAGATAAATTTTGTTGTTCTCATCAAGTCTATAACTTAATTTGGTGTTTAAATCATAGAAATAGGCAATATTATCAATATCAAAAAGCGGTAAAAATAAATGTGCATAGGTCGATCGTCCTCCTAACAAAAATGATCCTTTTCCTTTTTTTAGTGGCCCTTCAAGTAAAACTCTACTAGCTACCAATCCAATACCACCATTACCATGAAATTCGTTTTTATTCCCCTCTTTTTGGTAAATATCCAAAACCGAGGCTACACGCCCACCATATTTGGCAGGAATGCCACCCTTGTATAGCTTTATGTCCTTAACGGCATCGGGATTAAAAACCGAGAAGAAACCAAATAAATGTGAAGTATTGAAAAGTGTAGCCTCATCCAAAAGTACCAAGTTTTGATCTGTGGAGCCGCCACGAACATTAAATCCTCCAGAGCCCTCGCCGCCATTGGAAACACCAGGTAGAAGTGTAATAGATTTAATGACGTCGGCCTCGCCGAATACAACAGGGATCTGTTTAATGGTATTGGCTGTCAGTGCATTAACACTCATTTGTGGGGTTTTAATATTGATGCGCTCAACATTGGTTTCCAAAACAACTTCATCTAAAGTATCTGCAGCTTCGCTTAAACTGAAATTTAAAGTTTTATTTTCATTTAGTGAAATGCGTTGTTTTATTGATTTAAATCCAATATAACTTACAAAAACTTCATAAGTTCCAGCTTCAAGAGTGATGGAATAAAAACCATACTCATTTGTGGTTGTTCCTGTATTGAGTTCTGGAAAAATAACAGTGGCACCAATAAGGGTTTCTTGTCCTTCAGTTTCGTATATAGTTCCGCTAAGCGTAAATTGATTTTGAGAAAATCCTAATGAAAAAATTGTCAAAAAAAGGACTATTAATCTAATGGTCATACATAAATTTTATGCCGTAAAACTAAATAAAAAAGCACCTCAGTGAGGTGCTTTTAACATAACTTTGATGTTTGTTTTATAAATTTAAAATCGTGTTAAATGTTTCGCTTGGACGCATGGCTTTTCCAACTTTTTCTTCGTTTGGAAGATAGTATCCATCAATATCCACAGCATATCCTTGGACGTCATTAAGTTCTTTCAAAATTTTCTCTTGATTTGCTTTGAGTTGTTCAGCAACAGTACTAAATGCAGTTTTTAGTTCTAAATCCTCATTTTGTTCTGCTAAAGCTTCTGCCCAAAAAAGCGTCAAATAAAAATGGCTTCCTCTATTGTCCAATTCATTTACCTTTCTAGAGGGTGATTTTTTTTGTAACAAAAGTTGTTCAGTAGCGTCATCAAGTGTTGCCCCTAAAATTGCTGCTTTTGGACGGTTATGAACTTGACTAAAATGCTCTAATGATACTGCTAAAGCCAAAAACTCACCTAAAGAATCCCAACGTAAATGGTTTTCTTCTAAAAATTGAGCGACATGTTTTGGTGCCGATCCTCCTGCGCCAGTTTCAAATAAGCCTCCACCATTCATTAATGGAACAATGGATAACATTTTAGCACTTGTTCCTACTTCCAATATTGGGAATAAATCGGTTAAATAATCACGCAGAACATTTCCAGTAACAGAAATAGTATCGAGTCCATCTTTTAGACGTTCAAGTGTATAATGTGTGGCTTCAATTGGAGATAAAATCATGAACTCTATTTCTGATAAGTCATAGTTTTGAAGGTATTTTTCAACTTTTATTATGAGTTCAGCATCGTGTGCACGATTTTTATCTAACCAGAAAACAGCTGGTGTTTTTGAGCTCCGAGCACGAGTAACGGCCAATTTTACCCAATCTTGAATTGGTGCATCCTTGACTTGACACATACGCCAAATATCGCCTTTTTGAACTTGATGTGAAGTGAGTGTATTACCGTTTTTATCGACAACTTCAACAACTCCATTAGCTTCAATTTCAAAAGTTTTGTCATGAGAGCCGTATTCTTCAGCTTTTTGCGCCATAAGTCCTACATTAGGCACAGTACCCATGGTCGTCGGATCAAAAGCCCCATGTTTTTTACAAAAATCGATGGTTGCAGTATAAATTCCAGAGTAGCTACTATCAGGAATAATAGCTTTAGTATCCTGAAGTTCTCCTTCAGCATTCCACATTTGCCCCGAAGTACGAATCATGGCTGGCATAGAGGCATCAATAATCACATCACTGGGAACATGTAAGTTTGTAACTCCTCTTTCAGAATTTACCATGGCAAGATCTGGCCCCAAATGAAGTGCTTTTTCAAAATCGGTTTGAATAGTTTCACGTAATGGACTTTCAAGTTCACGAACTTTCTCTAAAACGTTTCCAAAACCATTATTTGGATTGATGCCATTTTGCTTAAATATTGCCTCATGTTTTGAAAAAACATCATCAAAAAATAGCCGAACAGCATGACCAAAAATAATGGGGTCACTAACTTTCATCATAGTGGCTTTCATGTGCAATGAAAGCAATACGCCAGAAGCTTTTGCATCTTCTATTTGAGCTTTAAGAAATGCTTTTAAAGCATTTACGCTCATGACGGTTGCATCAAAAATCTCACCTTCAAGAAGTGCAATATTTTGCTTAAGGACTGTTTGTTTTCCGTCTTTTTTTGTGTGTACAATGCTAACTTCAGTAGCCGATGCACTTGTTACAGATTGTTCGTTATGCGCAAAATCACCAGCGGCCATTGTAGCAACATGAGTTTTAGAATCGGAACTCCATGCACCCATGCTGTGTGGGTTCTTTTTGGCGTAATTTTTTACGGCTTTTGGTGCTCTACGATCGGAGTTTCCTTCTCTTAAAACAGGATTTACTGCACTTCCTTTAATCTTGTCGTAACGTAATTTTATATCTTTTTCTTCCTCATTTTTAGGTTGTTCCGGATAATTTGGGATATTGTATCCTTTGGACTGCAATTCTTCAATGGCTTCCTTTAATTGTGGAATTGAAGCGCTAATATTGGGCAGCTTGATCACATTGGCTTCAGGAGATTTTACAATTTCTCCCAAATTACTTAGTGCATCTTCAACAACTTGATCTTTGTTGAGAAATTCAGGGAATACAGAAAGAATACGTGCTGCAAGAGAAATGTCTTTGGTGTCTATTGAAACGCCGTAGGGTTCTACAAACGAAGATACAATAGGGAGAAAAGAGCGGGTTGCTAGTGCAGGTGCTTCATCGGTAATTGTATATATGATTTTTGCCATTCGAGGTAATTATTTTTTTTGTTTGAATAGTGGCTTATAAAAAGCTCACAAATATAAATAAATGAAATTTCTTCTTCCCTTAAAACCCGAACAAAATTAACATTTTTGTAACATCTACAAATCGAAATTACTTTTTTGGATAAATATTAATTTTTTAACAAAAAAAAGTGCAGTATTTCTACTGCACTTGATTTATAAATTATGATTGAAGAACTATCGAGTTTGTTCTTTAATTCTTGCTTTTTTACCTGTAAGCTCTCTAAAGTAGAAAATACGAGCTCTACGAACTTTTCCACGTTTATTCACTTCAATTTTTTGTAAAGCTGGTAAATTCATTGGGAAGATACGTTCTACACCAATAGTTCCAGACATTTTTCTAATGGTAAATGTTTCAGAACTTCCAGTTCCTCTTTTTTGAAGCACTACACCTCGGAAAAACTGAGTTCTTACTTTTTGCCCCTCACGAATTTCATAGTATACAGTGATTGTGTCACCAGCAGAAAATTCTGGGAAGTCTTTTTTGGTTACAAACTCGTCTTGTACGAATTTAATTAAGGATTCCATAGTTGTTGTTTTATGAATTTTTTTGAAGCAACATGTACGGTTTTCGCTAGAGGTTGGTCCAAAAGTGGCTGCAAATATAAGCAATAATTAAATGATTACAATTTTTAATACATTTTTTGTGTGTAAAGCTGTAAATTATATTTTCTTCTTTACATTTAAAACATTAAACAATCCAAATATGATTGTTGAAACTCCAAATACAATTGAAATTAGAGCAAGAGTGGTTTGTTGTTCTTCGATTGCTAGTAATGTAAAGCAAAAGGTTGTAACTATAGTAATTACAAAGAGGTATGTTTTTAGGTTGCTTTTCTTTTTTTGTGCCATAACATTTATTTTTATACAGTAAATTTTGAGGTTTTATGGTGTTGTAGAATAGATTTGGGTTGTCAATTCTTATTGGTAAAAATAGTAAAAAATGAAATTGTTGACTAATAAATGGGCTGTAAATTTTTAGTCGTCCAATAAATCTGGTCTACGGGATTTTGTGTGTTCGAGGGCTTTTGCTTCGCGCCATTGTTCTATTTCAGGAAAATTACCGCTAAACAATAGTTCAGGTACATCCCATCCCTTGTACGATCGTGGTCGGGTATAAATAGGTGGTGCCAAAAGATTGTCTTGAAAAGAATCGGTGAGGGCAGAGGTTTCATTACCCAGTACACCAGGAATGAGTCGAATAATAGCATCGCATAATACCGCTGCACCCAATTCGCCACCCGAAAGAACATAGTCGCCAATAGAAATTTCTTTGGTGATAAAGTGATCGCGTACACGCTGGTCAACACCTTTATAATGCCCACATAAAATGATGAGGTTTCCGCTCAACGATAGCTGATTGGCCATACCTTGATTTAAAACTTCACCATCTGGAGTCATATATATGACTTCGTCATAATCACGTTCTGCTTTTAATTTAGAAATACATTTGTGAATAGGTTCAATAGTCATCACCATTCCTGCACCACCCCCAAATTGATAGTCATCTACAGATTTGTAATTGTCGGTTGTGTAGTCTCTAAGATTATGAACATATACTTCTACTAAATTGGCTTCTATGGCACGTTTAAGAATAGAGGCTTCAAACGGACTTTTGAGCAATTCGGGAACTACACTAATGATGTCGATGCGCATACCACATAAATTTGATTACAAATATAAGTGAATTATGCTTAGTGTCTTGCTTTCTAATAGTAGGTAAATCGTCTAACTTCTGCTATGTATTTTGCTAAACGAATCACTTGGTGGCTGTAGCCATATTCGTTGTCATACCAAATATATAGGACTACATTTTTACCGCTATCTCTAACAATAGTTGCCTTGCTATCAAAAATTGCAGGGGCATTGCTCCCAACAATATCACTTGAAACTAATTCATCACTAAGTTCATATTTAATTTGTTCTACCAAAGGGCCTTCAAGTGCATGTTGTTTGAGAAGATTATTGATTTTTATTATTGTTGTTTTTTTGGACAATTCTAGATTTAGAATTGCTAAACTTCCATTAGGCACAGGCACTCTAATGGCATTGGATGTGAGCTTACCCTCAAGATTTGGTAAGGCTTTACTCACTGCTTTTCCTGCTCCAGTTTCTGTAATAACCATATTGAGTGCTGCAGCACGACCACGACGGTACTTTTTATGCATATTATCCACTAAGTTTTGGTCATTGGTATAAGCATGGATGGTTTCCAAATGACCATATTCTACACCCAAAGCATCATCAATTACTTTTAGAATAGGCGTTATGGCATTTGTAGTACAAGATGCTGCTGAAAAAATAGAATTTTCTTTTGGGTTGTAATCTTTTTGATTGACCCCATAAACAATATTTGGAATCCCATTTCCAGGTGCAGTAAGCAGAACTTTTTCAGTCCCTTTGGCTTGTAAGTGACGCTCAAGTGCTTCTATTGTTCGAAACGCACCAGTATTGTCTATCACCAATGCATTTTTAATATCATATGCTGTATAGTCTATATCTTCTGGTGCATTGCTAGAAATGATATGAACTGTTGTTCCATTTATAATGAGAGCATTTTTTTTTAAATCCGCATGAACCGTTCCAGGAAATTCTCCATGAACAGAATCATTACTCAATAATGTGGCACGCTTTTCCAAGACTTCTTTGGTAACTGCCCCGCGAGTCACAATAGCACGTAGTCGCAATTGACTTCCTTTTCCATTTTTGAGCATCAATTCTCTCGCGACCAAACGTCCAATTCGACCAAAACCATATAAAACAACATCTCTTGGAGTAATGTTTTTCTGTTTTTTATGTGCTTTCAATTGATTTGAAATAAACGTAAAAACATCATTATGTTCAGGGGCTTTTTTATGAAATTCATAGGTCAGTTTTCCAATGTCAATTTTTGAAGGAGTAAGGCGTAAATTTTGAATGGCTCTTGCCACTTCGACAGCGTCAAAAATAGAAATTGGCTTATTAACAAATACACTTGCATAATCGTGCAGGCGTAAAATTTCATTAACATTTTTGTCGATTAGTTGATTTCTAAAAATAACCAGTTCAATGGCATCATCATACCATAAGTTATTTACAATTTTTACAAATTCAACAGCCGATTTTCTGCAGTTGGTTTGTAAAGCTATTTCTTTTTCGTAGGAGGAATTATTTGACATAGATCTAAAGATGTTTGTTATAAGTTTACTGCAAAAGTATAACAACTATAACGTTTTCGTAAATAATATTTAAAAAAAATCACCCATAACTAAATGAGTGATTTTTACAGATTATAGGTCATTAATTTATCTAAAGCGATATGCCATTTTTTCTCCGTTATTTTTGATAACAGTCAATCTTAAAACTCTATTTGAGTATTCGCTTAGAGCTTTTTTAACATCTGAAATAGAGTTAACTTTTATATCGTTTATAGCAACAATTAGACTTCCTTCATCAACGCCATCGGCAACCCAGTCTTCTTTATTGTCATTTGATAATTCTTGTAATAATAGGCCATAATCGCTATCTTTTGATTTTAGCTCTGATGAACTAAGCTCTTTCAATGTTCCAATAATTGGAACGTTTATCGTTGTTAATCTTTCAAGGGTAACATTAACAATTTTGATTTCATCATCTCTTTTTAATGTAACTTCTACTATGTCATCTGGACTTTTTGTGTTTAAAAACCCACGTAAATCAGAAAATTTTGAAATTTTTACACCATTGATGCTTTTAATAATGTCTCCTTTTTGGATTCCAGAAATTTCTGCGCCACTATTTTTTTGAACATCACTTACATAAAATCCTTCTGTTTCGTTAATTCCAAATTCTTCTGAATTTTTACTATTGAGTTCCTGACCAATGACACCCAAAATACCATTTTGAACATTTCCATATTCCATAATATCACTTACAACTTTTCGAGCAATATTACTTGGAACAGCAAAAGAATAGCCAATATACGAGCCTGTTTGAGAAGAAATTGCGGTATTGATTCCAATAAGATCACCGTGAATATTTACTAATGCGCCACCAGAATTTCCAGGATTTACCGCAGCATCTGTTTGAATAAAGGATTGGGTGTTTCTGCCAGATAAATCTCTAGATTTTGCACTAATAATTCCAGCGGTCACTGTTGAGGTTAGATTAAAAGGATTACCAACGGCCAAAACCCATTCCCCAACTCTTGTACTATTACTGTCACCAAAAGTGGTATAACTTAATTCTGTATTTGCTTCAATTTTTAATAATGCAATATCTGTTGAAGGATCTGTTCCTACAAGCTCTGCTTCGAAAATTTTATTATCATTGGTTGTCACTTCTATAGATTGAGCACCATCAATCACATGGTTATTAGTAATGATATAACCATCTGGAGAAATGATCACTCCTGAACCTGTACCAATTTGTTTGCGACTTTGTGGGCGACCAAAAAACAAGTCTTCAAAAGTGGTGTATCCACTGTTTATCGTGGTATTTTTTACGTGAACTACGGCATTTAATGTTTTTTCTGCGGCTGTTGTAAAATCAATATTGGTTCCTCCACTAGCTGTAGGAGAATAGTTTACT
>Ga0228647_1000608_pt1 | contig 12412 bp, 14 predicted proteins | sample 59DmetaG_FD_186034 | JGI IMG/M metagenome (GOLD analysis project Ga0228647, IMG submission 186034) | Seawater microbial communities from Monterey Bay, California, United States - 59D | ecosystem: Environmental > Aquatic > Marine > Coastal | place: USA: California | collected 2016-10-21 | reverse complement strand
AACTGCCTGGATTTTAAAGTAATAATGTTACTGTTGTCTCTGAATATGTTCAATACCTTCTCCTGGAATGGATATAGTTCAAAAGGTATCCTTCCTCTCTGTGGATGTTGAATAGAACAATACTTCCTCATAAAGTAAGCAGGGTCCTTTTTACACCTTGCATACTCCTGTAGTATTGCTCCTCTAACCTTCTTTGGATCTATCTTTTGTTCATTCATTTTCCTATCTTCCAGTACATTCGGCCTGATATGATAGGATGGAAATCTGAATCTATTCCTAAACCAAAACCGTATACATTTCTTTTCTTATTCACATACATCAACTCTCCACTAATGTAATCTATTGGAGATTCACTCTGTACAGGATTTATCATCCCTCCTATCGAAATACCACCGAAAAGTTCCCTCCTGTAGAGGTAAACAGTATTAGTAACTGTAGTTGTTGGGATGAATATGTTGGATTGAACATCTCTAAATGAAATTAAGTTTCTAGTAATAGTGTCATTTACTATGATAGAACCTAATGTATCCACCTGAATAGTATCAGTGTAGAAGTACTTTGCGTAGTAATCTTTCAATACAGAAACAGTATCAATAGGTGTAGAGAAAGTATCTATGTTTATAACTACCTTCTCAACTATCTTAGGAACATACTCTGTCTTCTCTACCTTTACAGTGTCCCACTTTACTACAACTTCTGTCTTTACTATCTCATCAACAATAGGATCTACTCTTCTACATTGTGTCAACCACAGTAAAAGTATTCCTAAGGATAGGATAATAATATGTTCAAACTTAAAACCTCTCATATCTGTAAATATGTTTTAACTAACCTTTAGGTGTACTGATGATATTGAGCTCTGAGATCCAGCATAGTTTACTATGTCAGTTACTGCATCTTCTACCTTTGCAGGGTCACCTGTCTCTAATACCTTTATCACATAAAGTGCTTGATACTTAGAAGAGATCCAATCTGTAGATTTCTCTCTTAGTTCTTCTTCTGTAATATTGAACTCTCCATGTTTTTTGGCTAACTCAATAAACTCTTTTATAAAAGAACTTGATAACTCTACTGCTCTCTTTAGTGCTTCTTTCTGTGCAGGAATATCTCCTGCTCCATTTTTAGATAAAAGCATCTTCAATACTCCTCCTCCTATCTTACCTTGAGAAGCTGTCTTACCTTTTAATTCTCCTTGGAAGCTTGATCCATCTGTTGAAAAGGTTCTTAGTTGCATCTTTGCACTAGACTTGAAGTTTATATAAGCATCTTTAGAGGTAGGAGATACAATAGCAGAAGCATACTCATCTTTCTCTGACTGTAACTCTTTTGCTCTAACTGTTAGTTTGCTTTCAGGACCTAGTTTCTTTAGTGATGCTCCTAGTAACTTTCTTTCATCAAATAACTCAATCATCTGATTATTTAGTTCTGCAATACTTCCTGTCTTTAGTTGAAGGTTCTTTACTGCAGGGGATACTAACCAGATATCTGAAGGGTTCCATTTATCATCTTGAATCTTCCATCCATTCTCTTTTCTAACCTTTCTCCAGGCTTGATAAACACTTTCTACAAACTCTGATCCTCTGTGGAATTCAAATCCTTTTCCAGCATACCCTAATAACATCTTAGCAGTGTTGATAAAAGTATCTGCCCATCCTGGTGAGTTAGTTATAAAGTAAATAATGTCTTCAATAGAGGATGTAGTGTTGATATCTTTAGCAATTGATTCTAGATTCTCTTTTGTTAGGTCTTTAGATGAAATATCAGATCCTATTTTTTGAGCTAAAGCATTTACTGCGCATTGACAAGATTCTTGAATATCTGTTTGTGCTGCTCCTCCTCCTGAACCTTTTCCACCTCCAAAGTCTGTGGTCTTCTTCAATTTACTAGTGGTAATAGTATTACCATCTTTATCCTGTAAGGTAACAGGACCCTTATCAGGTGTCCATGCTTGTAGTTCTGCTACTTTTTCTCCCTTAGGATCATCTACTGTAAATAAAGTATCACCTTTGTCTAACTCTAAACCTTCTCCATTCTTGATCTTTTGAATCAAGATATCAACTCTCTCTTCTTTAGTCTTAGAGTTTTGTTTACCTAATTCTTTAGGTGTCAATGGTGATTCAGTTAGATCTATTCCAAAAGTTTCTTTTAGTATCTTTAGATCTCCTTTGTTGTTGAGATCTGGATAACCCTTTTCTGTTCTCCAAGACCACTCCTGTATGAGTTTATCTAGTGTATCCATTCTTACTCTTCTCCTGTGTCAAAGATATCTTCTCCTTCTGCATCTGTGGTTCCTGAATCAGCTCCGCCTGCGTCTTCTTCTCCTCCAAAATCGTCTCCTCCTTCTTCAGATCCAAACTCATCATCACCAGATGCGGTTTCACCAGCAGGTCCATACTTTAGTAACTCATTCAACCTACCTAAAGCAGCCTGGTACTCATTGATGTTCTTCAAAAAGAATCTCTTTCCTTCTATCTGTGCTTGAAATCCTTTTCCTAACCACTTCAAAAGAAAAAACTGACCATTCTTTAAATGAACCTTGAAAGTAGAAGGTTTAGGGGATACCCAAGAAATCTCATCTACAAAGAAACCATACTCTTTGGTCAATAACTTTATAATGTTATCTCTTAGAGTTGGGAACTTTGAAAGGATCTCATCAGTAGCAGTAGGAAGTTCTCCTCCTTCTGCAAGTACCTCAAAGTAAACCTCTTCTAATAATTCTACTATCTGTTTCTTATTCATCTTTGCCTAGTTCTTGGTCTCTACTTGTTCCAGCAACCTCTTTATCAAGCATTGCTTCTAACTTCTTCTTAGTAATAGTCAAAGTCTTTAGTTGATCTACTACTGATTTATCTCCTTCTTTGTACTTCTTAGCAAGATCCTTCATTAGAGTAATAACCTGATCAAGTGCTTTCTTAGTTTTGGATACCCCTTCTTCTAATTCTTCATTGAAGTTCTGCTTATGCTTTTCCTTTCTAGTGTACTTAGATTTATCTTTGTGAGTTTGTTGAGTCATCTGTTGACCTACTTGACGAGAACCTTCTCTCTCTTCAGGAGTGTCTCTTCTCTTTCCTCTACCAGGATGATTATCTTCATTCCAGTAACTCATCTGTTGTGTGTATCTGTCAACAAAGTCTTTAGGTTCTTCTTCTTCTTTATCTTTATTCTGAGAGCTAAAGAAACTTTCCATCATCTCTTCGTCTGCTTCATAATCATGTACTTCGATGTCGTGTGCTTGGAAAGACATCATAAGATCGTAGATTACTTCAGGATCAAATGATGCATAAACATTTGAACCATACATCTCAATAGCTTCTTCTGTGAACTGATCTCTGTAAATGTCTGCTGCTTCTCTTGCATCTCTAACTGATACTTCGATAAAGTAAGGTTCATCTAACTGACCACCCATACCTTCTTCTATCTCTTTTCTGTAAGTTTCTTTATCATGATCTATCTGATCTTGAGTAAGCTTCTGTAAGTAAGCAGTCTTAGGATTATCAGGTAACTTGTCTATGTTACCTTGTCTGAACTGTTGTAAGAAGTAAATCTTTGCTTGTTCGTCATCTGAAAGTCTTCCTTCTTCTAGAGAGTAGAAGTCATATGCATCTAAGGTTTCGTATCTAGACTGTCCTCCATTGTTCATTGGACCATGAACTTGTTTGAATCTAGGTGAACCATAAGCCCAAGACCTATCCATTGTAGGATGATCTTTGTAAGGATCTGTTTCAGCAGAAATGTCTCCAGTGTGATCATATCCTGCTTGCTTCATCTTCTCAATAAACTCTTCTTTACTACCAGCTTCAATAGTGCCGTCCATACTAACTAAAATAAATGGAGAGTTTTCTTTACCTTCTTCTAATAAAGGTCTGAGAGCATCTAAGATATCATCAAGAACATTTTCATCTCTAATAGATAAAATGGTTTGTGTAAACCTCTGTGGGCCGTGTAAGTCAGCTATTCTCTGTAACTCTCCTCTAGATATTCCTAAGGATTCTGTTAGCACTGTGGTGTTCTCTTTTACCCAGGCCTCATACATCTCTTGATGCTCATCAGGGATTGCATTATAAAAGTCTTCATCTCCTTTAGCAGGATGATCTTTACCATAATGGTGATCTAAATACTCCTCTCCTTCTAAGTAATGTTTTACTGTTCCAATGTAATCAGAGATCTTAGTAATCTTAGATTGAATCCAAGCATCTAACTCTTGACCATCATCAATCATCTGTAATAACTCTTGAGAGTATTCAGCTACCTTTAGTAACTCAATCTTTGCCATATCAGAGTCATCATTAGGATTGTGTTGATGATCTTCTTTTAGCTTTTTACCCTTAGCAGTCTCAATACTAGTGATGTTTGGATCTTTCTTTAGATCCTGAGATCCTTTTTGATCTAAATCTGTGGTATGAGTCTTTCCAGCTTTATCAGTAACGAAAGTGGTTTCTTCATCAACAGGTTCTACCATCCTAGCAGCCATCGACATAAAGTCAGGGAACATACTGTTGGAATATTTCCTAGCAGCATGTAGAACTAAACCCTCTCTGTCAGTCTGATACTCTTCCCAATCGTCCCAATAAAAGTCTACTGCTTCTTCTGCTGCTGACATGATCTGATTCAATCCAGGGAATTCTTTTGGTTCACCCAAATGCTTATGCATTGACTGATTCATTGCATACTGGTCTGAACTTCCCCATTCTTTTAGAACTCCCTCCTTAGGAGTATCCTCTTGAAGGATCTCTTGAAGAGCTTTTTGTACTAAATCTTTATTGATTTTCATGAGTGTGAATGTTTTATTCTAATAAATAGTGACTAGTCATGGTAGTTGATAAACCTACGTAATGCCTTAGCTTTAGTACTTCCTTTATCTTTTAGACTACTTAATTTCTGTCTTACTTTAGAGATCTTGATTTTCCCATCTTTACCCTTTAGATCAGAGTCTCTAGATAAGATACCTGGGTTCATTGCTTTATGAACATTCTTATCCTCTTTGAGGACTTCTCTGATAATCTCTGTCAATCTTTCTTTAGTCATAGCTTTATAATAGAAACTACAAAAATATTACAATAGGTCTCCTATTCTCCCTGACGTAGTTCTTCTTCGGATGTTTGAGATAGGAAACTTCATTAGCTATTTATCATTTCTCTCTTGCCAGTCATAGGAGATGCTATCCTTTTCAATAGGTCCACCTTTAGCCCAGGTTCTACAGCTTCTTGCAGAATGACACTTAAAGTGATGCATCCAACAATATCCCAGTCTACCATCTTCATCAGAAGTTACACCTGGCATACATTCTTCCATTCTAGGAGAAATATCAAATGCAACACAGTTACTACAGTTAGTTCCTTTAGCAGCTTCTTCAGTAGTGTCCCAGTATTTTGCGATATCCTTCCAATAATCACCAGGTTCATCTACATTTAGAGGTCCATACTTTATATGATCTGCTTTGATAGAAGCATCTCTGTTTTTAGTATTGATTTCTAAATCTTGAGTTGCTACAGGACAGACTGTCACTGCTTCTAATAAAATGTTGACTAGCTTTTTCATTTCTTATCTTTCCAAATGTCTCCTTTTCTACATCTTACAACTGCTCCAGAAGCATATGCAGAAGGCCAAGTGTCAAACTTACTCTTAGCTATCCTAGTACATCTGTCATCTTTTTCAGTAATAACTTCCCATACTATTTCTCCTACCTGTTCTTTAGTATATGATTTAGTTACTTTTCCTTTCTTAGTATTAGGGACTACTTGTTGTCCTGTCTTACCTGCTTTCTTCTTCTTAGCTGCGGTTGCTGCTCTTTCAGATTTAGACATAGAGTGTGCCTTCTTTCTTGGCATACACCTGTCAGGATTCTTTTTGTTTTTAGAAGTACCACAAGGACCTGCGATAGATCCATCTGAAGCTATTCTTACCCAGTCTTCTTTTTTGAACCAATCTTTTAGGGACTCTGCAAGTACAGTGTCTTCAAGAAGTATTTGTTCTAATAGCTCTCTGGTGTAAGCCCATACATCTGATGGTATCTTCTTCATCTTACTCTACAGTTACAATATCTGTTCTCAAGACTCTACGTCTCCTTCCATCTATTACAACTACCCATTTCTTTCCTAATCTTGATGGAGTACTGGTGATTTTATTTCCTTGATAGTACATACCTGGTTCAGTAGGTGTTGAAGTTTTTTTCTTAGTAGTTTTCTTTTCTACTACTTCTTCTACTTCTTCTTCTACTTCTTCTTCTACAGGTTCTACCTCTTCTACTTCTTCTTCTACTTCTTCTTCAAAGTCTTCTGTAAAATCTGGTTCAGGTTCTACATCCTCTTCTACTTCTTCAACCACCTCTTCTGGTGACTCTTCAACTACTTCTTCAATAGTCTCTACAACTTCTTGAGATTCTTGTACTTCTACAATCTCTTCTTTGATAATATCCTCAGACATAATAATAATCTTTAGTTATAAATAGTGTTTTATTTAGTGTCCAGGTAGGTATCAATGTGATCTACATACTCCTGTAGTTTAGATAATACCTCCTGTCTATGTTTATCATTTGACTTCCAGTCCTCTATGGTTCCATCCTCAGTAACAAAGTTAGTGGATTCAGTTAGGAAGTCTTCAAAGTATGCTTTTGCATTTTTAGCAAAGGCTCTAATGTTACCATGAACCATCTGTTTTTCATAAGCTTCATACATTCCTGCTTGTCTGAGTTGTGATTCATAATCAATAACACAGTCGTAACACATTCTATGTATCTTCCACATTTTATCAGAGAACCTATGCTTCATAGTTCCTCCACATTTAGGACAGCATAAAGGTTTCTGTAAATACTTCTTTGCAGAGTCTAACTTATTGATAGTCTGTTTCAGTCCATCTTGGATAGTCCAAGTTCTTCCATCCTCTTCCCAGATATCTCCTTCTTGATACTTCTCTCTCTTTTTAGAGTATCCAGAACCTATCTGAGTCTTTCCTGTAAAATCTTTATTGACAAGGTTTCTTGCCCTCTGAACATCTCTCTGTTTAAACTCTTTCTTGAGTTTCGTCTCCTTCATACAACTTCTTGATTTGTGAAATAACATTTGATGGATTACCATTCTCAGGATGATGTATTCCAATACCACCAGATGATTCCCATCCTTGGATATTACTCTCTCTATCATCAATAAGAATAGGTATCAATCCTTTTGCAACATCTTGTGCTGCTATCTCTTTCTTGTTCTTAGAACTCTTGAATAATACCTCATAACTTCCTAGGTTTTGAGATACCCATTGACTCTTTCCTTCCATAGCAGATTCATCAAAAGAATTAAAGTCACCTTGCTTTCTTGGAGGTGCAGTTAGTATCTTTGGATCATACTCTTTGATAGATTCCCATAAAGTCTTACCTCCAGGAGTCCAAGGCATTCTTGACCAGAACTTAGAACCTACTCTTCTAATCATTGCCCAGAAATAAGGTGCTCCTTTTTCATTCTCTATCTCTCTCGGTCCTTTACTGAATAGATCTTCAAATCTTGTTTTGAAATCGCAAATGACTCCATCAAGGTCACAGTACAATACATACTTCTTGATATCTGGGTTTAGATCTTCTTTTGTGATCTCAAATAAATCTACTAAACTATCTTTCATAACTTTTATTTTATCTATTGGTTCCAAACTGGTACCCTTGTTCTAAGTAAGAGTCTACTTCAGAGGAGTGAGCTCTAATAGTATGTTTCCCTTTAAACATCCACTTAGTCTTTTTATTCTTACTCTCTCTTTCTATTATGTAACCTTCCTTGTAACCCCTCTTAAGATAAGAAGAAATCTCTTCAGGAACAACTCTTTTCTGTGTTTTTCCTTTGAACATCCATACTTGTCCTTTTCTAAATCCTTTAGTTCCTTTAGGATTAGGATTGAAGGTGTTCCTTTTTGAGTAATCAATAAGAGCAGAAGTATCTCCCCCTTGACCTTCTTCTACTGTTAGATTGCAGAACTCTGGGTTATTTACTACATCCCACTCTGCACTGTATTCTAAAGCTACTTTTCTGAACTCTTCCTTATCTTCAGTTTCAAGTAAGATAGTGGTTTTTAGTTCTGATGGAAGTATTTTGTGTTTTGCTAAATGCGCTTTCCATTTGATACCAGAACCAGAGTAATGATAAGGATCGTACTTAGAAGTTGTTTTTCCAAGATACTTCTTACCAAAAGGACTTTCCTTTAGATAAAGTATCAAACTGTTTTTCATAACTTCTGTTTTATACCTAATGCAGGTAGTCTTTTTGCCCACATCTTTTTTACATCTTCTACATCCTTTACTGTTAGATAAGGATTCCCTTCCTCATCAAATTGTTCTGTAAATGCATACAAATATTGATCTACTATATCTTCAAATGGTCTTTTTTGTTTCTTTGCAGATAAGTACAACCCTTGAATATTAGCATCTATCTCTGAAGGTATGGTCAAGTATTTGACTCCATTATCTACTACACCTTGAGCTATCTGATTTCTAAACTCTTTTTCTTCTTCAGTACCAAACTTACCTCCAAACTGTCCATCTTTATCAAAAGATTTATCCTTCTTATTTCCTCCTGCTTGAGTGAGGTGTTCCATCTCATGTCTAATAACATCAGTTAGTTGACTTGATAGCTCTTCAAAGTCTCCAGGGAAGTTGTAAGGATCTAAAACAAACTCTACCTCTAATGTAGGTTGTGTCCATTCATTATCAGGACCAAAACCTCCTTTGTAGGCTCCTCCATCTCTCATAATCTTATTCAACCCTTTTACAAACATTACCTTGAGTTCATAGTCAAACTCTAATCCAGTTTCTTTTTGAAACTCTTTATCAATGTCTTCTGGGATGTCTAATAAGAGTACGGGGTAAGTATCTTCTAATACTTTCTTGATAGATACTAAAGTACTCTCTTGATTTGGATCTCCAAAGTAACCTTCCTTGTAGTGATGCATCTTTTTGATCAACGCATTCTTTATTGCTGCTAAACTCTTCTTAGTAAGAAAAGTAGTTAGTGCATCATATTGACCCTCATTCAATACTTTTTTTTTATCCTCACTTACTACCTCTTGTTCCTTGTTAGAGTTTTCCCAATCCCTAAATAAGAAGCTTCCTTTAGCATGTGCTTCTTGTTCTATCTCTTTTAACTCTTCATTGTCATGAATATTAGAAGTAGTGAAACTTAGGTTCCTTCCTTCTAAGTTTTGCATATGATGAATCAACTCATGACAGAAACTTCTCAATACATCCTTAGGATGTCTATCTGTTACATATAAAGCAATCTCTTTGTTCTGTGGATCATAATATGCTGTCTTTCCAAATAGGTTAGATGCGTTCTCTGGATCTTGCAGTATCTTTACTTCAGGGATAGGATATACATTCAACCCTCTATCCATACAGTATCCTAAAATAGATGCAATATGTGGTACAAAGTTAAACTCTGCTTGGATTGATTCAGGTAGTGCGGTCTGATAAGGAGTGTAGTCAGTAGTATCAGGTTGAGGTCCTTCTGCATATTTTGCTAATGAGATAACAATATCCATTCCTACTCTTGAAAGTACCATATCATTAGGTAAGAGTTCCTGGAAGTATTTCATTCTCTGATCCATCTTTGCTTTATCTTCAGATGGTGCTGCTGCTAAAGGTGTAATAGGAGTTCCTCCAGATGCTTCTGCTACCTTTAGTTTAGGTGAAGATGCATTAGTTCTAAACTCAGGCTCTCTCTCACTTCTTCTCTTGTAAGCAGTCTTTAGTATCAAGTCTTTCATGTAGTCATCACTTGAGTAACCTCCTGATACTGCTGCAATGTCAGTTAGGTCTCTAATGTGAGTGAAGACTCTATTCTCTCCTTTCTCTAAATCAGCAACTTCATCAGGATAGTTATCATGAATCTTCTCCATCAACTCAATGATGTCATCTTCAGTCAATCCTCTCTCTATTACTCTCTCTTTAAAATGTCTAGTAAAGTTTATGTCTAAATCTAAATCTTCAAACATATCATCTAATACTCTCTCTAATCTTTTGAAATCTACTCTCTCATCAATAATGAAAGTTTCAAAAAGATTATCAATAGCTTCTCCCATTCTGTTCTCTGGTGTATCCATAATGATATCTAATATCGCTTGTCGATCTACCTCTTCAGGTAACATCTCTAAAGCTAAGGTTTTGTTTCCTATTGCTAATGCTTTTCTAAAAGCTGTTCCACTAACCTCAATCCCTACATCATCTAACTCTACTACTTTCAAGTTTGAATACTTTTCAGGATTCTTTACTAAATGTTGTTTCCTTCTCTCTACTTCTGATCTATCAGTAGTATCTCTTACTCCTAATATCCAATGAACTTCATCTTCAGGATTATTACTTGCAGCACTGTAGATTGCTCCTATTGGTTTTGAAGCAGGGAAAATTTCTACTTTACCTGGAAGTGTCTTTGCGTACTCTTTCCAAATCTGAATAGATTGTTCTTGAGTAATAGGAACTCCTTCTCTTTCTTTTCCTCCTACATAAATATTTAACTGATCTAAACCTTGGATATCTTCTAAGGCTTTTTTAGCTAAATTGTAATGTCCTTTATGTGGTGGTTTGAAACCTCCTCCTAATACTCCTACTTTCATTGATTCAAAAACTGGTTCAATCTTTTCTTTGCTTCATCAAAATCTACTACAGGTCTGTCTTTATCTAATAGACTTGTAATCTGATTGTTTAGTTCTGCTTTCTTCTTTCTTGATTTCTCAATCTCTTCAGGGGACTTATCCTTACCTCTTGGCATTGGAAAGGCTTTCTTGATAGCTTCTGGATCAAAAGATTTATCTGCTTCTTCTGGATCATTATCTATCAATACAAAGTTCTTTCCAAACTCTTGAGAATACTGATCAATACTCTTTACAATACCAGCCCAGGAACTCAAAACTGCTCCAGAAGGTAAACTTCTACTTCTATCATTATTTCTCTTCAGAGAAGTCATTGGAGATACATATAGTGTGAACATAAATGTATCATACCCTAACTCCTCTAACGCTTTCTTCTTCTTCAATAAAGGATTAGGTGCTGCTCCTGTTCCATCAATAATAATATCATCAAACATCTCTTTAGCAGATGCTAACTTATTATCAGTTGCTTTTCTGGCTTGTGCCATAAACTTTCCTGCTTGAGATAGTTGATCAGGTGTCATTTTACTGAAGTCTATTTCTTTTCCAAACTCTGTCTTCAAGAGTTCTTCATAAGTATCATCTACATTTATTGTAGTAAAACTATCTAAATCTAACTTAGATAAAATAGTAGACTTACCTGCTCCTGCAGGACCTGCCATAAAGATGGCTTTAGGTTTAGATGATACTTCAGATAAAAGAGCTTCAGTTAACTTCATAGCTTTACTTTGATAGGGTATTGCTTATAAATAGGTTCTACTACTGGGTTATCAATCTGATAAAGTTCATAAATGGTTTTGAATAAATCAAAGTTCTCATCAATGTTATCTATCTGTTTTAATTCCCATCCTTTACCGTAATACTGACCCTCTTTCTTAGGTTCAGATCTCTTAGAGGATTTCAACCATAAGATACCAGTTCTATCAATCTTCTGACCATACATCTCTTCCCATGCTTTTGCATAAGCAGCTAACTGCATGTGATAGGTTCTATTTAGATTGTTAGAAGTTTTTACATCTATCAACCAAGTCTCTCCATCTATCTTTGCAATAAGGTCGGCAGTACCAGCGTACTTGTGTTTATCAGAAAAGGTAAACTCTTCACAGGCAATAATCTCTGGTTTGTATTTCTTGAAGAACTCTGCTGCTTTCAAGATCATCTGCCATACCTTTAGATTGTACTTTGCATTACCAAAATCATCTAACCAAGTAATTTCTTTACCTGCAATCAAGTCTTCTACAGCATCATGTACTGCAGTACCTTCATTGGCTGCTTTTCTCATAATGAGATCTGCATTATGTCCTACATCTTTCAACCATCCTTCAAAGAACTTAGCTTTAGGCATGTAAGCCAATACTGTTGTTACTGAAGGATAGTAAACGCCTTCTTCTTTTTTATATACTCTTCTATCAAGAAAAGTAATCTGTTCCAGCTCTCCATCATATTGAAGAGTCTTTCTCTTATGTTCGTTTAGAACATTAGCACCTTTGTAAATCATTGGTGTCCATATAGTTTGTACTGAAGAAGTTTTGTGAGGGTAAGCTCTTCAGCAGATTGTACGTACCGAGTGAAGTTTTCGAACCCCATCTCACTCGGATCTTTGTCTTGCATATCTATAAGATAAATCCTCTTTCCCATAGAAAGGAATCTCTCACAGTAAGCTAAAGCTGCTTTGAAAGCATCTCTATCTAATGCAATATAAATGTCTTTTACTTTATTTAGAATAAGTTTCTTCATTAGAGACTTAGAAATATTCTTTCCTAAAATAGGAATAGCATTTCTCTTGATAGCCATAGCA
>Ga0228647_1000588_pt1 | contig 12592 bp, 9 predicted proteins | sample 59DmetaG_FD_186034 | JGI IMG/M metagenome (GOLD analysis project Ga0228647, IMG submission 186034) | Seawater microbial communities from Monterey Bay, California, United States - 59D | ecosystem: Environmental > Aquatic > Marine > Coastal | place: USA: California | collected 2016-10-21 | reverse complement strand
TCGAAGCCTTATTGCAAAACATCTGGAATGCTAGATTGCTCGGTGATGTTTTCCAAAGCTACTCGGAAGACGCCTTATTACACTGCTCAAGAAACCAAGTACTGCAAGGGCGCGAAAAAATCGCTGCCTTTTACGCTCAAATAATAGGCACGGTCACGCAATTGAAGTTCTCTTTTGATTATTGCTGCTCTATTCCAAACGACGGCGGAGGCAAAGATGTCGCCGTTCGTTGGACTATAGCAGGTAATCATGGTGGAGCTGGCCTCTATGGTGAGCCAACGGGAACGCCCCTGCTCATTTTGGGAGAGAGCCAATTCAGAATAATCATTGGGCTAATTACCGAGGAGTGGACTATCTTTGATGAGCTGTCCATATTGGTTCAAATTAATCGCGCCAGATTGAGCATCACAGAATAAACGCAAATATAAAAGAAGAAAAAATATGGAACTGCAAGCATTTGGTTTAATAAATTGGCTGGTCTTGGGCGCCTATCTGTGCGCAAATATTGTTCTTGGATTTGTACTGAGTAAGAAGGTCAAAACCGCAGATGATTTTTTTGTGGGGCAGCGAAATATTCCCTGGTGGGCTATTGGTGTTTCGGTTGTTGCCACCTATGTAAGTGCCATGTCATTTCTTGGTGGACCTGCCTGGGCCTACACCGAGGGACTGAGTGTTATTGCCATTCACCTCAACTACCCTCTGGTTATTTTCATTGTTGTTGCGTTTTTTCTACCCTTCTTTTTCAATAGTGGAGTTGCCTCTATATATGAATATCTAGAGAAGCGTTTTGGTCCCATGTCACGAAGCCTCATTGCTATTATTTTTCTGGCATCCCAAACCCTCTCTTCGGCAGCTGTGCTATATGCCACAGCACTGGTTCTTGAATTCATTACGGGAATGCCTGTCGTTTATGCCATTATTATTATCACGCTTATAGCGCTTGTTTATACCATTATGGGTGGTCTGGCAGCAGTCATTTGGACAGACGTTATACAGGCGCTCATATTATTGGTCGGTGCGCTCATCATCACGGTATCCCTAATCAATAACCTAAGCCTACCTCTGGGTGAAACCCTGGAGATCTTGAAGAATGAGGGTAAAACGAATCCCCTAAATTTTAGTTTCGATACAACACAGGTTAGCACCGTATGGACCGGTGTTATCGCTATGACGCTTTTTCATATAACCGTCTACGGTGCTAATCAGATGATGGTGCAACGCACCCTAGCATCTAAGAATATTGGTGATGCAAAAAAGTCCTTTTTAATGATGGGCTACTTTGCCATCTTAATATACTTTCTATTTTTCTTGCTCGGTATACTATTTTACAGCTATTACGGTGGCCGCGATTTCGACAATGGCAATACTATTATCCTAGACTTTGCCTCTTCTCTGGCGATTCCAGGACTAATGGGGATTATTGCCGCCGCAGTGATAGCAGCGTCCATGTCTAGTCTTGACTCTGCATTTAATTCAATGTCGACAGTAACCACCATCGATTTTTACCAGAAATATGTCAAAGCTGACGCTACTTCAGAGCATTATCTTGTGGCATCACGGCTATTTACTATTTTCTGGGCGTTAGCGATTATCATTCCAGCTTTTATGTATACGAAAAGTAACGGCTCGGTTTTAGAGACCCTTAGTAAAGTAGGGTCCTATTTTGTGGGCGCTAAACTGGCTATGTTTGGTCTAGGATTTTTCTCAAAACACACAACTGAGAAAGGTCTAATAACCGGAGTGATCGCTGGCTTTGGTGTACTCTGGTGGGTCGCGTCGAATACAGATATCGCCTGGCCCTGGTATTGCGCAATAGGCGGTATTGTCAATATAAGCGTCTCGATTGGTGCCAGCTTAATGATTGATGGCCGACAAGCTGAATACTCCAGATACAGTGTTCAGGGTCAAAAGCAATATTTTTCCGAGAACCGCCTTCCTGAAAAGGAAAATGGTTGGTACCTAGTGCCTGGTCGCATTGACAAGCAAACCTATTGGTTGCTTGTGTATTTTGTCGGGACAGTTGTCGCTTTGTATTTATTTAATCAGTTGATTTAGCAATAGCACTAAATCTAAGACAGCGTTCTAAGTTGCTGTAGGTTTGGGGCCTTTGCAGATGGTGATCTAGGCGATCATATTTTTTTCAGCATTTATAGAATGAGTTTTAAAACAACAACAAAATAATACTAACCAAACCTGTTGGGGGTATAACATGATATATGTAGCACCTGGGAACCACGAGTCCATATTTTCTTTTAAAAATCGTTATGAAAATTTTATAGGAGGGGAATGGATTGCGCCGACAAAAGGAGAGTATTTCTCTAATCCGTCCCCTGTCAATGGGGAACCCTTTTGCGAGGTGGCCCGGTCATCAGAGGCTGATCTTGAGAAAGCTTTAGACGCTGCCCATGATGCCTTTGTTAGCTGGGGTAAAAGTTCAGCAACTGAGCGCTCTAACATGCTGCTTAAGATTGCTGACCGTATTGAGGCAAATTTAGAGACCTTGGCCTACGTAGAAACTTGGGATAACGGTAAAAGTATCCGTGAAACTTTGAACGCAGACTTGCCACTGGTAGTGGATCATTTTCGCTATTTTGCGGGCTGTATTAGAGCTCAAGAAGGCAGCGCTGCTGATATTGATGCGGCAACAGTAGCCTATCACTTCAATGAGCCACTGGGTGTGGTTGGACAAATTATTCCCTGGAACTTCCCTCTGTTGATGGCTGCCTGGAAGTTGGCGCCTGCGCTTGCCGCAGGTAACTGCATTATTCTAAAGCCAGCAGAGCAGACGCCAACGTCAATATTGGTGATGATGGAGCTGATTGCTGACCTGATACCGCCAGGAGTATTAAATATACTGAATGGCTACGGTGCTGAAATTGGTAATGCTCTGGCTTGTAGTTCGCGTATTGCAAAAATTGCTTTTACAGGCTCAACGGCTGTAGGTCAGCTTGTACTGGAAAATGCGGCGCGTAGTCTGATTCCTTCAACCGTAGAGCTGGGTGGTAAGTCCCCCAATATCTATTTCGAGGATATTCTGTCTCAGGAAGATGAATATGTAAGCAAGTGCGTTGAAGGGTTATTGTTAGGGTTTTTCAATCAGGGTGAGGTATGCACCTGTCCGTCACGGGCTCTGGTTCAAGAGAGTATTTATGATGACTTTATTGAGCTGGTTTTAGAGCGTGCGCGAAATATTAAACAGGGCAATCCCCTAGACACAGATACCATGGTGGGTGCACAGGCCTCTCAACAGCAAATGGATAAAATACTGAGCTATATGGACATCGCTCGCGAGGAGGGTGCCGAGTTCCTTCTGGGGGGTAAAAGAGCCAATATCGATGGCGATCTAGGCACTGGTTACTATGTTGAGCCGACGTTACTGAAAGGGACTAACGACATGCGGGTTTTCCAGGAAGAGATTTTTGGCCCGACGTTAGGAATTACTACGTTTAAGGATGAAGAGGAGGCACTCGCGATTGCCAATCATACTGAATATGGTCTAGGGGCAGGTGTATGGACCAGAGATATAAATCGAGCATTTCGTATGGGGCGGGGTATACAAGCTGGCCGTGTATGGACAAATTGTTACCATGCGTATCCTGCTCATGCGGCATTTGGTGGTTATAAAAAGTCTGGTATAGGTCGCGAGACACACAAGCTAGCATTAGAGCATTACCAGCAAACCAAAAACCTATTGGTGAGTTATGACATCAACCCGCTTGGCTTCTTTTAGCGGTTATTGAGCAATGGATAATATTGAACGCTGGAAATCTGCGGCGGAGAATATTGCTTGGTACAAAGCACCAGATATTGTGCTTGATGATAGTAATCCACCTTTTTCCCGCTGGTTCCCAGATGGCGTGACTAATGCCTGTTACAACGCTGTAGATATTCATGTTGAGCAAGGGCGCGGTGAGCAATTGGCGGTTATCTTTGACAGCCCTGTCACCGACGTTAAAAGTCAGCTTACGTACGCTGATTTACAAGAGTTAGTGGCAAAGGCTGCGGGTGCTTTTGCAAGGCGTGGTGTCACTAAGGGAGATCGCGTCATTATCTATATGCCTATGGTCCCTGAGGCGTTGATCGCCATGCTGGCCTGTGCTCGCATAGGGGCAATCCACTCTGTCGTTTTTGGGGGCTTCGCCAGTAATGAATTGGCGAAGCGCATTGACGATGCCAAGCCCAAGCTGATTATTTCTGCATCCTGCGGATTGGAGCCTGCACGGATTGTAGAGTACAAGCCATTACTGGATGAGGCGATAGAGCTGGCTTCTTATAAACCTCAGGCCTGCATTATCCTGCAGCGTGCTGAAATGCAGGCTGATCTCAACGAGAACAGGGATTTTGATTGGAATGAAACCATAGCCTCAGCCAGGCCAGTGGACTGCGTGCCAGTCAATGCCAACGATCCTCTGTATATTCTCTATACCTCTGGGACCACAGGGCAGCCCAAAGGTGTTGTTAGAGATACAGGAGGCACTATTGTTTCGCTCAAATGGAGTATGGCTAATATTTACAACGTTAAGCCGGGCGATGTCTATTGGGCTGCATCTGATGTAGGTTGGGTAGTTGGTCATTCTTATATTGTTTACGGACCCTTATTTAACGGCAATACAACAGTTATTTATGAGGGCAAGCCTGTTGGGACTCCTGACCCAGGAGCCTTTTGGCGGGTTGTTTCAGAGTATCAGGTAAAGGTGTTGTTCACTGCACCCACTGCTTTTCGGGCAATAAAGAAGGAAGACCCCACCGGGGAATATTTACAGAGTTACGACTTAACTTGCCTTCAGTCTCTATTTTTGGCGGGTGAGCGTTGCGATCCCAGCACTCTCGAATGGGCAACAGAAAAGTTACAGATTCCGGTGATAGATCATTGGTGGCAAACCGAAACTGGCTGGTCAATTTGTGCAAACTGTTTGGGACTGGAAACGCCCAATATCGTGGTGGGTTCTCCGGGCAAGCCAGTTCCTGGCTATCAGGTTCAGGTACTGTCTGATCATGGGGGCAAGGTAAAAGAAGGTGAAATTGGCTCGCTGGTAGTTAAGCTGCCCCTGCCTCCGGGTACATTTACTACTTTATGGCAAGCAGATGCCCGTTACTGCGAGGCTTATTTTGGCCGCTTTCCCGGTTATTATGAAACTGGTGATGCGGGTTATATAGACGATAATGGCAATGTGTTTGTAATGTCGCGTACCGATGATGTGATTAATGTTGCCGGCCATCGTTTATCGACAGGAGCGTTTGAGGAAGTGCTTGCCACACATCCAGATGTTGCTGAGTGTGCTGTAGTGGGTATAGATGACGCGTTAAAAGGCCAATTGCCACTGGGCTTGCTTGTATTAAATGCAGGGGTTTTAAAACCACACAAGGAAATTGAAGTTGAAGCCATCCAACTTGTGCGGGATGCTATTGGGCCGATTGCAGCTTTCAAATTTTGTATGGTCGTGAATCGCCTACCTAAAACAAGGTCAGGAAAGATTTTGCGGGCTACCATAAAAAAGATTGCAGAGGGAAAGCCCTGGGTAATACCCGCAACAATCGATGATGCCGCAATTCTCGATGAAATAGAGGCGTCAATAAAGAATATTACTTAGGAGCTATATATGACAAGAATACTAACAAGCCATGTAGGCTCATTACCTAGAGCTCAGGAAGTTGTCGATTATATTTTTTCACGAGAAAATCAACAGCACTATGATGAGAGTAAGTTCGATGACTGTATGACGAGAAATGTTCTCGAGACGGTAGTGAAGCAAAAACGTGCAGGTATAGATATTGTCAGTGATGGCGAAACCTCAAAAATATCGTATGCGACATATGTCAAAGATAGATATACTGGATTTTCAGGTGACAGTCCTCGCAATCCCCCCAAAGATTTGACACTTTTCCCGGGGTTTCTAAAAAGACTCGCAGATGAAGGTGGGACTCCACAATATGCGAGGCCAATGTGCACTGGCGAAGTTAAATCAAAAGGTCAGGGTGAACTGCAAAAAGATATCTCTAACCTAAAGGCAGCTATGGCAGCAAACGGGATAGAAAGAGGCTTTATGAATGCCGCGTCACCTGGTGTTATTTCGCTGTTCTTGCAAAATAACCACTACGCAACACGAGACGCTTATCTGGCAGCTCTAGCTGATGCGATGCGTGATGAATACGAGACAATTGTGGCATCAGGATTAGACTTGCAACTGGACTGTCCTGACCTAGCTCTGTCGCGTCACATGCTATTTAATCACTTGTCAGATGCAGAATTTATAAAGATTGCGGAATCACATGTGGAAGCGCTCAATCATGCGCTAAAAAATGTAACTGAGGAAAAAGTCAGAATCCATATTTGTTGGGGAAACTATGAAGGTCCCCACTGTTGTGATATTGATATGGATAAGGTTTTTACTACTTTAATGAAAACCAAAGCGCAATATATTCTATTTGAGACGTCGAACCCACGCCATGCCCATGAATGGACAGTCTTCCGAGATCGAAAAACTGGAATACCAGATAATAAGATCCTGGTCCCCGGTGTGGTGGATACTACAACCAATTTTGTAGAGCACCCCTTATTGGTTGCGGAGCGTATTCAGAGATTTGTTAACATTGTGGGCCCTGAAAGGGTGATAGCCGGTTCTGACTGTGGGTTTGGCACTTTTGCTGGATTTGGTGCAGTAGATCCAGATATCGCATTCGCCAAATTAAAGGCACTATCTGAGGGCGCCGCAATTGTTAGTGATAAAGCCTTTGGTCGTGCCAACGTTTGATAATGACACATTGAGCTATCAGGTGCTGAAGGTTTTATTGAATCCAAGAGGAGCGATTGAGCATGTCGCCCCGGCGGTGCTGTAAAGTGCTAGGTTCGTATTCAAAATAGTGACCGACCCTAGGGTGGAGATTATGACGGCTGGACTGCGATCGCTACATGGATATTTGAGTATGGGCCTGTTGCTGACCAGTTTGGCGTTAGTTAATGGCTGTAAAGGGCAAGCTAGGACTGATGTCAGTGTTGAGGCTGGTGATACTGCGGTTAAACATACCTTTACGCGCTGGTCTGCCCCAGTTCTAGACTCGTTGGATGCTCTATCCATCGAGACCCTGCGCCAGCGCACCTATGCTGCTGAGATTAAAGTGCAGCAATCTCGCACGTTTGCAAGTGCTGCTGGCGATCATCAGTACTACTTTGGTAGTTATCTTTCTGATGGGTTACAGAATTACGTTCGAGTCGACGTGCCATCGACAGCGGCCCCGGTTGGGGGTTATCCAGTGGTGATATTTGTGCATGGATGGGTCGGCGAGCAAGCGGCGCCGGCATATAATTTTGAACTCAATGAGGCCTCTGCGGGCGCCCCTATTATAAAAGCTTACCTAGAAGCAGGCTTCGTGGTTTTGACGCCTGGACTGCGCGGCCATGGAACTGTATCTGGTCGCGCTGCCGACGGATTGGAGTTCTTAAGAGCCTGGGATAATCGCAGTTATCTATCACCTATATTTTATGCCATCGATGTACTCAATCTAGTAGCTGGCCTCGAGTCTCTTGGGCGTATCGACTGGCAGGCATGGGGTCCTGAACCGCGCCTCGATCGTACACGAATTAATATCATGGGCTATTCTCAGGGTGGCGATGTGGCGCTAACAGCGTTGGCGGTCGCTGGTGAAAATAGTACTTTGAAGACATCGATTCATGCTGCGTCGATCTGGGCTGGATGCTTCGCCTCGCGCTTAGAACAGGCGGCCGTTTATGGGCCGATGCAAGATACTGCAATGGCCTTTACTGCGGGCGATGGTCGCTGGAATGGCAGTGATAGGGCTGACAATGGCAAACGCAATATGGATTTTGTATTTCCATACCCAGGCGACTGGATCGTCAAGCCATCACCAGCCGATTGGACATGGCAAACAAAAAGTTGGCAGTTGCCCACGGTAGAGGCATCACTGCGTAAAACCTATTCTGCGATGTATGCGCACTTAAGAGCCGGGATTGTCGATCTAAAGGATATTCAATACACCCTAGAGCGGGATGAACAGGGCTTGATTAGGATCCTCCATACACCTGGTTTGGTGGAGCAACTTGAGCGACTTGGCGGTTATCATGCAGCACAATATCTCTCCGAGCCGATCAATCTCCACCATTCCGATAGAGATTTTTATTCGCTGCCAGAGTGGAATGCCGATCTGAAAAAGCGCGTAAATGCCGCTGGCGGCAGGGTGAGTGACTTTGTTTATCCGGGTACTAATCATCGACTTGCAGTTAGTCCACAGGACTGGTTTTCGCCCGCTGGTACAGTTGACGGCCGACCTGAAATGTTAGCTCGGGATATTGCGCTATTCAGTGGGCGGCAGGATTAGAAATGCGGCACTAGTGAAACTGGTCGAGATTGATTAGATAGCCGAAAAAGTTTGGTACCGTGCTTGGACTTAATTTCCCGCAGTATTTGAGGCCAAGCTTCCAGGTCGCTGTTGAAAAAATCTGTCACACCGATAGTCACTATATCATTCTCCGATAGTGGTTAGCATGCTAGTACAAAAGTATTTTATAAATCGCTATTCACCATTGCTCTGTAAGTGTCCTCGTTCATAAATTCAGTTAGATCCACTGTTGATGATAACTGTATCTTCAAAAACCATCCTTGACCTTGTGGGTCGTCGTTAACGATTTCGGGGGTATCATGTAATGACGTATTAACTTCAACAATAACACCTGAAACCGGTGTTTTAATTTCTCCAGCAGCTTTTATTGATTCAATAACAACCACTTCCTGACCTTTGTCGATTTCCTCACCGACATTGGGCAACTCAATAAAAACAATGTCTCCAAGTTGCTGTTGAGCAAAATCTGTCACACCGATAGTCGCTATATCATTATCGAGATCTATCCACTCATGATCTTGTGTATATTTCATCACTTAATTCCTATTCTTTATTAACGCTTAGCATTCAATAATATTTATCGGCACATCGATCACGTTGGTTGCTAATCCACCGCGTGCCGTTTCCTTATATTTTTCTTTCATATCTTTGCCTGTTTCACGCATAGTTTTGATCACTTTATCCAGCGATACAAAATGCTTTCCATCACCACGCAATGCCATTCGGGCAGCACTAATGGCTTTAATCGAGGCCATAGCATTACGCTCAATACATGGGATCTGCACTAGGCCGCCAATCGGGTCGCAGGTCAGTCCAAGATTGTGCTCCATCGCAATTTCTGCGGCGTTTTCAACTTGTTCTGGCGTACCCCCAAGTACCTCCGTTAGTGCACCGGCTGCCATAGAGCAGGCTGACCCAACCTCACCTTGACAACCTACTTCAGCACCACTTATGGATGCGTTTTCCTTATACAAAATTCCGATTGCAGCGGCTGTTAATAGAAAAGCCACGACATCTTCATCCCTGGCTCCTTTGCAAAATCTAATATAGTAGCGAAGCACTGCAGGAATAATGCCAGCCGCGCCATTCGTCGGTGCCGTAACAATACGCCCACCTGCAGCATTCTCCTCGTTAACAGCCAGTGCATATAGACTAACCCAGTCTAAAACTTTTAGAGGATCCTGATTATCTGAATCCAGATTTTTCAACTTGCGATATAAATGTGCAGCCCGTCGTTTGACTTTTAATCCTCCCGGCAAAATTCCTTCACTTTGGCAACCAAGATCAATGCAGTTATTCATTACTTCGCTAAGTGTTAGTAGCCTGACTTTTACATCTTCCCTTGTATGCCATGCTGTTTCGTTTTCCAGCATGATGGAGCTTATTGATAGTCCTGTTTTAGCTGTTAGGGCTAATAGTTCTTCGCCAGTGCTAAAAGGGTAGGGCAGTTCAGTTTGATCCTTGGTAATCATACCTTTATTGGCAGCGCTTTCGTCCAGCACAAACCCTCCGCCAACAGAGTAATAGACTCGTGTATCGAGCGCTTTCTTCTCCCGGTTATAAGCAGTAAAAACCATACCATTAGCATGGAGGGGCAGTGTTTCATTCCTTAGCAGCAAAAGATCGGTATTTTCTGTAAAGCGAATTTTTTGGTTACCAAGAAGGGAAATATGTTCTGTGGCGCGGATATGATTTATCTGCTCAGAAATTTCGCAGACGTCAACTGCTTCAGGGTCTTCGCCAAGAAGACCCAACATAATAGCCTTGGGTGACCCATGCCCTTTACCTGTGGCACCCAGCGAGCCATACAATTCGACTTTAAGCCGTTTGGTTAAGTGTAATTTCCCAGAAACCTGTAGCTCCTCTGCAAAAATTTTAGCAGCACGCATAGGTCCAACGGTATGTGAGCTGGAAGGTCCAATACCGACTTTAAAAATATCAAAAACACTGATAGCCATTTAATCGTTCTCCGGGCATTCAGGTTCAGGGGCACATACTTGATTTGAAGTCAATCTATTGGGGTACATAACAATATCGACCGATCGTTTGTAAGGAGTCTGTTTTTCACTCTTGAACATAACCAAACCTAGGTATTTCCAATCGGTATACGATAGCCAATGCCCGCAAACCAAAACCCGCTGTAAAAGAACAGGCCTGAATTACACTTTGACTAAACCCTGAGGCAGCCATTACGACATAGACAATTGATGCAAATAAGGCACAAGTTATGTAGAGCTCGGGACGCATAAGAGTTAATGTTTTGGCACAAAGTACGTCCCGCAAAATACCTCCGAAGGTGGCACTCATTACTCCCATAACAATCGCAATTAAAAGATTTTCCTGCTGCTGTAAAGCAATTTCAGTACCCAGAACGGCAAACGCCGACAGCCCAATGGCATCCATCCACAAAATTAGATTCAATCTTCTTCTATGCAAATCTGCTGTAAAGTAAGTAATGCTGCAAGCAGCTAGACAAATGTAGATTGCGAGAGGTTCCTGGATCCAAGATACGGGCGAGATGCCCAAAAGCAGATCTCTTAAAGTGCCACCACCTATACCGGTTACTGTACCAATAAGCATCACGCCAAGAATATCCATATTCTTTTCCGCGGCAAAAAGAGCCCCGGAAATGGCAAAAACTACCAGACCCAATATATTGAGTACTCCGAGGAACTGGAAAATGATTTGATCTGGCATGGTTGCCTTTAATAATCTTTTCAGATTTTTCTGTGAAATTATGGACGGGCTTTTTGTCTGAATACGTTTTTGAGGGGGAGGTTGAGACGCTAATAGTCTCTACGTAGTCCTTTGTTACCCATCGGGACGACACCTGAGTACCGTCAACAAGCTTAAGTGAGCGGCCGACCTCCATCCACGGGGATGACGCAGCCCGTGTTAAATGTAACTGTTGTCGACAGGGCCACAACGGTACTCGCCACGTCTGATGCATTTGCGATACGGCCTAAAGGCGTTTTATCTATCTGCTCTTGCATATAATCGGGGTCTACGCGGCTAGCATATTCACCAGCCACCCAGCCTGGGGCAACCGCCACAACACGAATATTAGGGGCCAGGGCGCGACCTAATGACATAGTCATAGAATTGATAGCCGCTTTGGATGCGCAATAAGCCACACTACTGCCCACAGCTGTAGTGCCAGCGATAGACGATATGTTGACGACCAATCCTTCCCCATTTTTAGCCAGTAAATGCTGAAAAGCACGGACACAGGCAAAAGACCCTCGAAAATTAGTTGCTAAAATCCTGTCGATATCCTCGTCTTGCAGGCTGTCAAGATCCTGATGTGGCACAACCTTGGTTACCCCTGCATTGTTGACAAGAATATCTAAGCGGCCCATCTCTTGTTTAATCTCATCGGCCAGAGAACTCAATGCTGAACTATCCAGTATAGGAACATGTTTAGTCACATGGCCATCGCCAGGCAGAGACCCACAAAGCTTCTGTGCTTTTTCAAAGTTACTGTTGTACCCAACAATAACTTTTACTCCAACAGCTGCATAAGCCAAAGAGATCGCCGAGCCAATGCCGCCTGCAGCTCCTGTGATTAAAACAACCTTGCCAGCTAAATTTGTCATTTTGGAATTCTCAAAACAATTTCTATCTATCGCAGCCTAATAAAACTCAAGTTTTCTGGTATCTTTTTACACGAAGATCAGCCTGCGCTTTATGGCCTGCAAATCCTTCCAGGGCGCAAAGACGTGAGCAGTATTCACCAATCTCTACTGTCGCTTCCGGTGTTACTCGCTGATAGGTGCATGTTTTAATAAACTTACCCACCCAAAGGCCACCGGTGTATCTTGCAGCCTTATTGGTTGGTAGGGTGTGGTTAGTGCCAATCACCTTATCACCATAGGAGACATTGGTTTCAGGCCCAAGAAATAGCGCGCCGAAATTGGTCATATTTTCGAGGAAATAATTTGGGTCTTGGGTCATCACCTGGACATGCTCAAAAGCTAAATCATCGGCAACCTGAACCATCTCTTCATAGGTATCGCAGACAATCACTTGCCCATAATCACGCCAGGCTTGCCCAGCAATTTTCGCCGTCTCAAGAGTTTCTAACTGCCGCTCAACCTCTTTAACAGTCGCATTGGCAAAGTCTTTACTATTGGTTAGCAATATCGCGGGTGAATTAACGCCATGTTCCGCCTGACCTAAAAGATCTGTTGCAGCCATTTCAGGGTCACAACCAATCTCATCGGCAATAATAAGTGTT
>Ga0228647_1000581_pt1 | contig 12721 bp, 9 predicted proteins | sample 59DmetaG_FD_186034 | JGI IMG/M metagenome (GOLD analysis project Ga0228647, IMG submission 186034) | Seawater microbial communities from Monterey Bay, California, United States - 59D | ecosystem: Environmental > Aquatic > Marine > Coastal | place: USA: California | collected 2016-10-21 | reverse complement strand
TTCCATTACCGGCAGCGTAGAAATCACGCATGTAGTAGTAGTGCACTGCTGCAATACCAGTAATAAGCCCACTAACGAGCATTGAAGTTTTCCACTCGTCTGCAACTCTACTTCTTTCGAAGAAGAAAAATACCGAAGCGGCTAACATCGCCATGTAACCGGCGAAGAATGTAAACGATACGTAATCGTTCGGGTCGAATCCCATAGATCCGTCTAAAAATAATGACATGGTATTAAAATATTAAAGGTTATAACTACCTCTTAACTTACAAATAATAGTTTTGTTCACGACATCGTAAAATTAAGTTTAAACACTCAAAATACAGCCTAATTACACCCTGAACAGGCTTTTATACATCTAATTAGCACTACTGATGGAACAAAAACAACAACTATTTGTTGGAATAAATATAAAGAGTCTAATCGACATTTAATCAATGAAGCGTTACGATATAGGTTTTCTGGGAATGGGGGCAGCAAATGGGTTGCTTTTGCTTGAATTAGAGCGAAAGAATTTACTCGATACGCTAAATGTTCTCATTTTGGAGCCCGACGCAAAATTGAAAAACGATAAAACGTATTGTTTTTGGGCAGATGCGAAACATGAAATACGCGGGCAGCTCAAAGATGTCATGTTCCATCAGTGGGACACCGTCGATACGGGAGATGGTTTAGAGTCGCTTGAGGATCAACATTACTATATGGTCGAAAGTATTGCGCTATACAAGAAGGTTAAAAGGATAGCACAATCCCACGACGCTATAACCTGGATAAGAGGCGCTGTTGATGGACTAAAGGTAGAACAAGAAGGTGTTGTTGTCACCAGCGGAGATTATTCTTGGGAAGTGCAGCAGCTATATGATAGTAGACCTCCCAACATTAAAGAGCCCATGGGACCATTGGTTTTACAAAGTTTCGTGGGTTGGCGGGTCAAAATTCAGGAAGATTACTGGACCCCGAATCAAATGACACTGATGGATTTTGGTATTCCACAGAATGGCTTCACTCAATTTATGTACGTTCTCCCAACTGACACTAAAGAGGCATTGGTTGAAATGACTCGATTCGGGAGCGAAAAATTACCGCATGAATTGGCCAGTAATCACCTTAGAAACTATCTACTATCTAGAGGTATATCCTTTGAAGTAGAGCATGAAGAACGCGGGGTAATCCCGATGACGCAATATGCCGAGGTCAAAGATCAGGATTCACGAATAATTTCTACAGGTGCGAGAGCAGGAAGAGTTAAGTCGACAACAGGGTACGCCTTCAAGAGCATGTTTGAGCATGCCAAGGAATTAGCACAAGATATTGCACAAGAGCGGACTGATTCTTCATGGTTGCGTCTTCCAAAGAGCGATTTGAATCGCTTCAATTTTTATGACCACCTATTGCTACACATTTTAAAACACAAACCGTATTGGGGTAAAGAGATCTTTGAATCCTTGTTTGCATCTCAGAAAGCAAATAAAGTTTTTCAGTTCTTAGATGAAAAGTCATCTTTTAAATGGGAATTAAGCATGTTCGCTCGTCTACCAATTATGAAATTCTTGTGGGCGTTGGCCGCATCATTTGTAGCCATTGTAGTAGCCAAGCCTTCCCGCTGGGCTCCCATTTTATTCGCTGCACTCGCTTTAATTGCCGAAGCGCTATTGCCTAGCTCCGTTTCTTACGGGCTTCAAGCGGTATTGGTATTCTTGTTATTCCTATACGGTATACCTCATGGTGCATTAGACGGTTACAGCCACGCAAACCAGGAGCGGTTACCGAAGTTTATATTACGTTACTGCTTCATTATGCTAATGGTTATTTTATTCTGGGCTGCGAGTCCCGTTACAGGGTTGCTTGCCTTTTTGATCTACAGCGCATGGCATTTTGGAGAAACAGACTTACGTGAATGGGGTTTTCCTAGTATTGGTCTGTCGTTTTTATGGGGGACTTTACTATTGACGCTTATACTTATACCACATTCGACGGAAGTGAATACAGTACTTGAAGTCATGGGAATTAGTAAAGTAACATGGTCTACAGAATTCATGAACATGGTTTACAGAATGGCCCTTTCGTTAGGACTTTTTATGGGCGTTTGGTTCCGTTCTATACCTTGGGTGGTTGCCATGGTAACACTTTGCCTTACGGCATACTTACCGCTGGCTACGGCATTTGGAATTTACTTTGTCTTACAACACAGTCTGTCGGGCTGGAACCATTTAAAATTGTCACACAAATGGACGAATGCTGAAATGTGGATGAAAGCCTTGCCGTTTACCATAGGTGCAGTGGCGCTCTTTCTATTGGTGTTTAGATTTGATAAGAATTCATTGTTGGCTTGGTCGAGCTATTTTCTAGTATTCCTCAGCGCAATTAGTTTACCGCACATTTACTTCATGTCGAAGCTCTACAAGGACCGATTCTAAACGACTTTCTTTTTCAAGGTAATGTGCGTGATTTCAGGCCACATACCTACGCGTCCTGGAAAGGCTAAAAATCCAAATCCTCGGTTTACGTGCAATATTCTCCCGTCTTGTTCGGGATATAGTCCTGCCCATTTTGGGTATTTGAATTTTACAGGCGACCATTTGATCCATCCAGGGATTTCGATACCAAATTGCATCCCGTGGGTGTGTCCGCTCAGCGTCAAGTGAATTTTGTTGGGATGTTGCTTGACTTCGGCGTCGAAATGAGACGGGTCGTGGCTAAGTAGCACAGTGAATGCATCTTCAGGGATTTGATCTAATGCTGTGTTTAAGTCTCCGTATTGCGGAAACGGAGGTAAACCCCAATTTTCAACTCCTGCAAGGTATAATCTCGCGCCGTTTCTTTCGAAATAGCGACTTTCGTTGAGCAGAAGATCCATGCCCATTTCTGCATGGATTTCTTTTAACCTATCCATGTTGGCGACTTTAGCTTCTGGCGAAGGAAAGCGCCAATAATCGCCATAATCGTGGTTTCCTAGAATTGAAAATATGCCTGATTTAGCTTTTAAGCGTTGGAAAACAGGGATCCACGGTTCTGCTTCACTGGCTGTGTTGTTGACCATGTCGCCGGTGAATACAATGCAATCGGCTCCTAGTTCTGTGACCATGTCGACGCCGTATTGCACCTTTTCTTTATTGTCAAATGAGCCGCTGTGGATGTCTGAAATCTGAGTAATGGTAAAACCGTCGAACGCATCGGGAAGGTCTTCGTATTCAAGGGTATGCGAAATGACGCGATAGCGGTAGCGTCCTTTCCAAATCCCGTCAATAATGCCTAAAAAAGGAATGGCAGCAAGTCCAAGAGCCAATTTTGAAATGAAGGCTCTGCGCTCAGGCATTAACGTGGGCTGCGTGGTTACACCACGGAAAATAAATTGGCCTAATCGAACTACATCTTCGATAAGCAGCGGGCCGATTGCGATGAGTTTAGGTACAGCAAGTAATACAGAAACACCCATTAGAAGACTGAGGTATTTATAGTCGACTTTCCCACTGGTCATTACAGTTGCCATTATGATGGAGAATATGATATAGGCGATAGTAATACCCCAATAGACATAAGGTGTAGCACTGCTGCGGAAGACGGTTTTAAACGCTTGGTATGCGTAAAGGTCGATGGCGAGTACGAACCCAAGGGTGAAGAATATTCTGAAGATCATAATGTCTGTGTGGATGCTTAATAACAACGCCATGCGATTAGGATTGTTTCGAATGCAAAACTCGGTATTTGCCTTGAAGTAGCTATCTTACTTCCCTTATTTTTCTGTAGCCACACGCAAAATCTATTCCATGGGTCAAGAAACACCAACTCAAGAGAAAAAACTGTTTTTATTAGATGCTTATGCGCTGATTTTCAGGGCATATTTTGCCTTTGCGAAAAATCCTAGAGTAACTTCTGGAGGTATAGATACAAGTGCAGTTTACGGATTTACGAGTGCACTATTGGAGCTGTTGTCGAAGGAAAACCCTACGCACATTGCCGTTTGTTTCGATTTACCGCAGCCAACGGAACGTCACGAGATTTTTCCTGAATATAAAGCCAACCGTGATGCAACGCCGGAGGCGATCAAGCTCGCGGTGCCATACATTCATCGGTTGTTGGAAGCATTTAAAATCCCTGCCTTAGGTGTTCCGGGATATGAAGCGGATGATGTGATTGGAACTTTGGCAAAGCAAGCTGAAAAAGAAGGGTACACCACATACATGATGACTCCTGATAAGGATTTTGGCCAGTTGGTGTCGCCGAATATTTTCATGTATCGTCCTGCGCGTGGCGGTAATCCGCCCGAGGTTTGGGGTGAAGCTGAAGTTTGTGAGAAGTTTGATCTGGATCGGGTCGAGCAGGTGATCGATTACCTCGGAATGATGGGGGATGCTGTGGATAATATTCCTGGCCTACCGGGTGTTGGTGCGAAGACGGCATCTAAACTTTTAAGGCAGTACGGTTCTTTGGAAGAAACGTTGGCACATGCGGATGAAATCAAAGGAAAACTAGGTGAGAAAATCCGCGATAATTCAGAATTGGGGCTTCTCTCGAAAAAGCTGGCTCGAATTATTCTTGAAGTGCCCATAGAATTAAATCCTGGAACACTTACTCGCGATCCATGGGATCAAGATGCACTTCTGGATTTATTCGAGGAGTTGGAGTTTCGAACACTGGGAAGGAGATTGGGATTGCAGCGGGAAGCTTCAGATGAGGTGAGTGCGAAGCCAGCGCCAACGAAGAAAGTGGAATTGGCCAGTAACGACCAGATGAGCCTTTTCGGTGAGCCCCAAGCGACAACTGCAGAAGCAGAAGTCACAAACGGTAGAAAGTCAATTGCCACTGTGGATCATCTGTATCAGTGCGTAGAGACCTTACCTGAAGCTCGAGAATTGGGCCGATTACTGCTCGAGAAGGAAGAAGTTTGTTTCGATACAGAAACGACCTCTTTGGACATACGCTCTGCTGAACTTATCGGTATGAGTTTCTCCTTCGAAGCGGGCAAAGCCTATTACGTTCCCCTGCCCGAAGAGCGCGATGCTGCACAACCATGGCTCGCTGCTTTTCAGCCGTTTTTTGAATCGGAATCGGTACGTAAAATTGGCCAAAATTTAAAGTACGATATAGGCGTATTACTGAATTATGACGTGGAAGTGCGCGGTCCCTTGTTCGATACCATGATCGCACATTACTTGTTGCAGCCAGATATGCGCCATAAAATGGATATTCTCGCGGAGACCTATTTGAATTATACCACTATTACCTATGAAAGTGTGGTCGGTAAAAAGGGTAAGATGCAAAAGACTTTGCGTGAGGTGACTTTAGAAGCGGTTACAGATTATGCTGCGGAGGATGCAGATATTACGCTACAGCTCAAGGAGGTTTTTGCACCAAAATTGAAGGAAACAGGCGTTGCCAAGGTGTTTGAAAATATTGAAATGCTTTTGGTTCCCGTCTTATCGCGTATGGAGCGGGAAGGGATTAAAGTAGATGTAGCCGCGCTGAACAGTTACAGTCATGAATTGGGCCAATTAATAGAAGCGTTGGAGGAGACTATCGTCGCATTGGCCGGTAGACCTTTCAATGTGGGGTCCCCACGTCAATTGGGTGAGGTCCTGTTCGAAGATTTGAAATTATCTGATAAGCCTAAGAAAACAAAAACAGGCCAATACGCTACATCTGAGGACATCTTGCAGGGTTACAGAGATAAACACGAGATTGTAGATTCCATCTTGACCTACCGAGAGTTAAAAAAACTGAAGAGCACCTATGTGGATGCGCTGCCGGAACTGGTCCATCTCTCAACTGGGCGTATTCACACGAGCTACAACCAGACTGTCGCTGCAACGGGACGATTGAGCTCTACAAACCCCAACCTTCAGAATATTCCTATCCGCACAGAAAATGGTCGTCGTGTGCGCGCCATGTTTGTTCCTGCGGATGAGACACATTTGTTGCTTGCGGCAGATTACAGTCAAATCGAATTGCGTGTGATTGCGGCTTTAGCAAAAGATACTGCGATGATCGAGGCCTTCCGCAACGGGGAGGACATTCACAAGGCTACTGCAGCGAAGGTTTTTGAAGTACCGTTGGAAGAAGTGTCTCGCGAGCAACGTTCCAATGCGAAAACAGTCAATTTCGGTATTGTCTATGGTGTAAGCGCTTTCGGCTTAAGTCAGCAAACGGATATGAGTCGTAAAGAAGCTAAAGCTGCGATTGATGGGTACTTCCGAACGTATCCGGGAATCAAAGCCTATATGGATGATCAAGTCGCGTTTGCGCGTGAAAACGGGTATGTAGAGACCATTACAGGCCGACGCAGGTACCTCAAAGATATCGAGAGTCGCAATGCCGTAGTTCGAGGACACAGCGAACGAAATGCAGTAAATGCGCCTATTCAAGGTTCTGCAGCGGACATTATAAAGCTTGCTATGATAGAGATTGATCGAGCTATGCGTGCAGAGGGATTAAAGTCGAAGATGTTGCTTCAGGTTCATGATGAATTGGTTTTTGATGTGGTTAAAGAGGAATTAGAGGTACTCCAAGCATTGGTTGTCGAAAAAATGGAGGCTGCCGTGGATTTAGCTGTACCGATGATTGCCGAAGTGGGAACGGGGAAAACTTGGCTAGAGGCGCACTAATTCCATATGCTAATTTTTGTATTATTGTAAGTGAACACTTACAATGACTGAAAAACAACAAGCCTTACTTCAAAGCGCTCAGACGCTCATCGCTGCACACGGGTTTTCTTCCGTATCGACAGCGAAGATTGCTGCGCACGCAGGTGTGAGCGAAGCACTGATTTTTCGTCACTTTAAATCAAAAAAGGGATTGGCTTCGGCAGTTCTGTCGGCAGGAGAGCGCGCCCGTGCCTCACTACTATATGGTCGTTTAAATGATGCAGACCCCACTGAAGTCTTGCGTTCTTTCGCGGCCATTCAACTCAATGCTTTTGATGACTTAAGAGAAGTCCTTGCCTGGGTGGCTATGATCCGCATGACACAGGAGAATCCAGAAATTCGCACCATAGACGCTTTTGTGCTGGAGCGATTGCGTTGGGCTATCTCGAGTGTCGGTCACGGTGCAGAAGAAGCGGTGGCTCGCACCGCTATAGAAATCTTGGAACGGTCATTACTACTGGAGTTTCGAGGAGACGAAGTAAGTGCTTCAGTATTAATGCGCGGATTGCGTGAATTAATCATAAATGAGTGAGTACTTACTTATTATAGATTTTCAAAGAGATATTTTTATGTAAGCGCATGTATTGCGATTAGACCAAACAAAAAAGGCGCCCCGAGGGCGCCTTTTTTATTCCTCGGCCTAAGGCCTTAAAATTTCATTACCGGTACATCACCTTCAACTACTAGGCGACCTGCGGTCTTTGCCTGAATTTCTTCAACAGTCACACCTGGCGCACGTTCGATCAACACGAAACCGCGTTCTGCGTCCACCTCTAGTACGGCGAGATCCGTTACAATGCGCTTTACACAAGCAACACCAGTAAGTGGTAAGGAACATTCGCTAAGGAGTTTGCTTTCTCCTTTGCGATTGGTATGCTGCATGGCTACGATGATATTTTCTGCAGAAGCCACTAAATCCATAGCACCGCCCATGCCTTTCACCATTTTTCCTGGAATCTTCCAGTTCGCAATATCGCCGCGATCGCTCACTTCCATGGCGCCCAAAACGGTCAATTGAACGTGTTGGCCACGAATCATCCCGAAACTAAGTTCGCTGGAAAAGAAGCTCGCACCCGGCAGTGCTGTGATGGTTTGCTTGCCCGCGTTGATTAAATCGGCATCCTCCTCGCCCTCAAAAGGGAAGGGTCCCATGCCCAAGATGCCATTTTCACTTTGAAATTCTACATTGATGCCCTGCGGGATATGGTTCGCCACTAAGGTTGGAATACCAATACCTAAGTTTACGTACCAACCGTCGCGAAGTTCCTGGGCGATGCGCTGTGCAATTTGATCTTTACTCAATCCCATGGTTATTCGCTTTTAGCACGTACGGTGCGTTGTTCTATTCGTTTCTCGTAGTCTACCCCCTGGAAAATGCGTTGCACGAAAATTCCAGGAATGTGAATACTGTTCGGTTCCAATTCGCCGACTTCTACCAGTTCTTCAACCTCTGCCACGGTTATCTTACCTGCCATGGCCATCATTGGATTAAAATTGCGGGCTGTTCCCTTAAAAATCAGATTTCCAGCCTTGTCGCCCTTCCACGCTTTAACAAATGCAAAAGGGGCATCAAAAGCATGTTCCAAAATATGCGGCTTGCCACCAAACACACGTACCTCTTTTCCCTCCGCTACTTCTGTACCGTAGCCTGCGGGGGTGTAAAAAGCAGGAATCCCTGCTCCAGCAGCGCGACAGCGTTCTGCTAGTGTTCCTTGCGGAATAAGATCTACTTCGAGCTCGCCGGACAGCATCTGTCGTTCAAACTCGTCGTTTTCACCCACGTAAGAGGCAATCATTTTTTTGATCTGCTTGGTTTGAAGCAGCAGTCCTAGACCAAAGTTGTCCACGCCTGCATTGTTAGAAATACAGGTAATGTCTTTAATCCCGGCCGCGTTAATGGCTGTAATGCTGTTTTCCGGAATACCGCAAAGGCCGAATCCGCCAAACATCACATTCATCCCATCTTCTAATCCCGCAATGGCTTCAGTGGCGCCGGCCACAACCTTGGAGATGTAGGTGTGTTTTTCTGACATAATAGGTGCTGTAATTGGGTCTACCCAAGTTATAAAAAAGCCCCCAACCTTTTCAGGAAGCGGGCTTTGTTCGCTTAATCTTCAATGGCCGGTAGCAGCGTCGTGCGTACCTCGCCAAAGCCAATTCTCGTCGTACCGTTTGTACACCAGCCACGCATGGTAACCGTGTCGCCGTCTTCGATAAACGTTCGAGTATCCCCAGTATCTAGGGTGATGGGCTCTTTACCTGCCCAGCTAAGCTCTAACATCGATCCGTAGCTGTCTTTCGTGGGTCCAGAAATGGTTCCTGAAGCCATCATATCACCGGCATTGATGTTACAGCCGTTGACGGTATGGTGAGCCAATTGCTGGCGCTGGTTCCAATACATGTATTTGTAATTGGACCTTGAAATGACCGATTCCGTTTTACCTTCCGGAGTCAAGCCTACTTCAAGGTGAATGTCATAGTTATTCTTTCCCGCGGTCTTTAAATAGGGCAAAACGGGCGAATCCTGCTGTGGTCCTTCCACTTTAAACGGCTCTAACGCGTCCATCGTCACAACCCAAGGACTCATGCTCGAACCAAAGTTCTTGCCTAAGAACGGCCCCAAAGGCACATATTCCCATTTTTGAATATCGCGCGCACTCCAGTCGTTAAAGACCACCATCCCAAAGATATATTCGTCGGCTTCTTCCGCTTTTATCCTGTGGCCGAGGGGCTTGCCTTCTCCGGTAATGAAGGCCATTTCCAATTCAAAGTCCATTCGAACAGACGGACCGAAAGTCGGTGCATCCGCCCCCGGCGCCATGCGCTGCCCCTTAGGTCGGTGCAGATCTACGCCACTGATCACAATAGACGAGCTGCGGCCGTGGTAGCCCACCGGAATATGCTTCCAGTTGGGCAGTAAGGCATTTTCTGGATCGCGGAACATCTTACCTACATTGGTAGCATGCTCGATGGAGCTGTAGAAATCCGTATAGTCTTGAACAAATACTGGCATGAGCATTTGAACGTGATCTACAGGAAAAAGCACTTGATTTTGATGTGCAACATTCGCTTTGAGTGTCGCATTGTTTTCGTCAAAAAGTTCCGCCAATCGGTTTCTGATGCGGCGCCACGTCGGGCGACCCAAAGCAATGAAATCATTTAAGGTATCCTGTAAAAACACATCGTCCGGCAGATCAATTCCATTGAAATAGCCTAATTGTTGTAGGGCACTTAAATCAATCGCTGTATCTCCAATGCGCGTTCCCGTTGTAATGATATCGTCCTCAGGAATAAAAACACCGAAGGGCAAATTCTGAATGGGAAAATCACTGTTTTCTGGAACGGGTATCCACGAAGTTCTCGAAGGATCGTTTGCTTGATTTTCGATCATGCTGTATTGTACTTATTTTCGGTTTTATTTATAAGGTTCCTCTGTGCTCTTGCTCGCGCTCTATAGCTTCAAACAATGCTTTAAAGTTTCCTTTTCCAAAGCTGGTTGCACCCTTGCGTTGAATAATCTCAATAAAGACGGTCGGGCGGTCCATCAGTGGCTTCGTGAACAATTGGAGCAAATAGCCTTCATCATCACGGTCTACTAGAATCTTATACTTCTTTAGCACCTCGATATCCTCATCGATAGCACCTACGCGGTCCTGAAGGTCGAGGTAGTAGGAATCGGGAACGTCTAGGAAGTCTACTCCGCGCTCACGCAGTTCATGGATGGTGTAGATAATGTTATCTGTCGCCAACGCCAAATGCTGTACTCCGGCGCCTTTGTAGAAGTTAATGTATTCTTCTATCTGCGAACGCTTCTTACCTTCTGCCGGCTCGTTGATTGGAAATTTAATTCGGCCGTTACCGTTCGACATAACCTTCGACATGAGTGCAGTATACTCTGTAGAAATATCATTGTCATCAAACGAGATGATTTGTGAGAACCCCATCACTTCCGCGTAGAATTTCACCCAGGTGTTCATTTGTCCCCAATCTACATTACCTACCATATGGTCAATGTATTTCAGTCCCACCGATTCGGGTTGGTATTTAGGACTGCGTGCCACATATCCAGGTAGGAACGGCCCACTGTAGTCGTTACGCTCCACAAACAAATGCACGGTCTCACCGTAGGTATAAATTCCTGAAGTAACTACTTTACCGTTACTATCCTCACTTACCTGTGGCTGTTGGAAAGGTTTTGCACCTCGTTTTGTGGTTTCTTCAAAGGCCTTTGTAGCATCAGGTACCCATAGAGCGACGATTTTTACACCATCGCCGTGTTCATTTAAATGGCGATTGATATCACTGTTCTCCACCAAGGAAGAGGTAATGACCAATCTAATTTTATCTTGTTGAAGCACATAGGAAGTACGATCGGTGACGCCTGTTTCTAAACCGGCATAGGCTACTTCTTGAAAGCCGAAGGCAGTCTTAAAGTAATACGCACTTTGTTTTGCATTTCCTACATAGAACTCAACATAATCTGTTCCCCATAGCTCTAGAAAATCTTGTGCGTCCTCGTATTGCTTTGGTAAAGTAGCTGTATTCATAGGCTTGTTCTTTGTTGGGTTAAAGGTATTAAATGATCGTATCTAAACTCCGATTCAGATCGTCGATTAAGTCGCTGGGTGCCTCAAGTCCTATACTGAGTCTAATGAGACCCTCTGTGATGCCCAGTTTTACTTTTATCAGATCGTCCACCTTACTGTGGGTCATGGAATAGGGGTGTTCTGCCAAGCTTTCTGTACTTCCTAAACTTACACCAAGACGGAATACTTTTAGATGATCCAGTACTTTGAAAGCTGCGCTTTCGTCGCCATGTATGTGCAAGGCAATCATAGAGCCCGTACCCTGATATTCGTCATTGAAAAAAGTGGCTTGCCCCGGACTCCATTGCTCTAGATTACCTAAATACCGCACCTCTTTGACGGCAGTATGTTTGGCCAGTGCAGCAGCGACTTCATGTGTTGTTTTTTGCTGTGCGGCGATGCGAAGAGTGAACGTTTCAAGCGAGCGTAAAATCAGCCAGCTGTCCATGGGTCCTAATATTCCGCCAATGAAGGTACGTGCGACGCGTAATCTGTTGATCCACGTTGTTTTTCCGGTCGCTGCACCGGCAATAACATCGCTGTGTCCTGCGAGATTCTTCGTCACAGAATACACCACGATATCTGCACCGTTTTCGTGTTGACGACTCATGGTAGGCCCTAAATACGTATTGTCCACCACTACCGGTACCGGGTGTTCTTCTGATCCCAGCGCATCAGCGATTTTTCGAGCTTTCTTCACGGAATACAGATCCATTGTTGGATTTGCTGGGGTCTCCGTAAAAAACGCACACACCTGAAGTCCTGGATAGGCAGCTTTGACCTCTGCTATGATGTCTTCGGCACTTTTATCGTGTTCAACAACATGGTTGATTACACCGTATTTATGCAGGTAATGGTCAATGAAACTGTGCGTTCCTCCGTAAACGGGTGCGGTGTAGAGAAACACCGTATTCGGGGTGGCCAATTCCAGCATGGTGGCTGAAATAACAGCCATTCCACTGGCAAAGACGAGTGCATCCTCCGTTCCGTCTAAAACCGCTAATCGCTGTTCGAGCAGCTGGGTGTTCGGAGAGCCAAGTCGACTGTAGATGTTTCCCATTTTTGCACCTTCCGGCATCTCTTCCTTTCCAGTGGCCCAGGCAAAATAATCCTTTCCGGCTTGGGAGTTTGGAAACTCGTACGTCGAGGTCTGGTAAATGGGTTGCTTCATACTGCCGTGGTAATCGGCGGCATGGTAGCCATGCCCAAGCATGGCGGTTTGTGGTTCTTTTTTCATGTTCTGCGGTTTTAAGCCGTAAGTACCGTTTAAGCTACTTGCGGTCCGTATTTCTTAATGCATCCAGCTCTTGTGGTAATCGCCTGCATCTAATGCCAATGCCTGTTCAGTGAGCTTCAACGGCCTGAAAGTATCTACCATTACGGCATATTCTTCGGTGTCTTTTTTACCTATGGACCCTTCATAGGTTCCTGGGTGCGGTCCGTGTGGGATCCCAGCCGGATGAAGCGTGATTTGTCCACGTCCGATGTTGTTGC
>Ga0228647_1000580_pt1 | contig 12736 bp, 8 predicted proteins | sample 59DmetaG_FD_186034 | JGI IMG/M metagenome (GOLD analysis project Ga0228647, IMG submission 186034) | Seawater microbial communities from Monterey Bay, California, United States - 59D | ecosystem: Environmental > Aquatic > Marine > Coastal | place: USA: California | collected 2016-10-21 | reverse complement strand
ATTATAACTGGTTGTATTTTTGCGTTCTATTAGTGCTGTTACAGGGATTTCCTTAATCTGTCCATTTGAAGGATCTCTAAAAATGATATTTTGATTATATAATGCATTATTATCGTAGCGATTAGCTTTATTAAAACGGACATTTATTTCGTAATCGTCCCCATCTTTTTTATAAACTCCAGCTTTTGCTCCAAACAGAGAAGTTCTTAATAACTGTCCTACTTGAGATGTAGACACTCCGAGTTCCCCAGCTTTTTCACGATCGATATTCAGTTGAACACCTGGCTTGTTTTTGTTTACATCAATTTTTAGTTCTTCTACCCCTGGTATATTTACCCGATTAAGGTAGTCTTTCATTTTTTCGGCAGTTTGAATTAGTCCCAAGTAATTTTCACCAGTGATTTCTATTGTTATAGGATAACCAGCTGGAGGACCGTTAGCATCCTTTTCTACGGAGATAGCGACTCCAGGGAATTTTCCGTCTAATTGTTCTTGGATTTCCTTTCTTAAATCTTCACTAGATATTCCTCCTCGTAATTTGAATTCTCTCATAGTCAAGGTAATTTTTCCTTTGTGAGGAAGCTCGTTTGTATTGCCATTATCAATAAATGGATTTCCAGCTCCTTCTCCAACTTGGGCAACCCCAGACTCTACAAAAAAATTAAAGTTTCCTTGATTGTATTTTTGTCTAGAAATTACATCAAAGATTTCAGATTCTATTCGGCGGGTTGTAATGTTGGTTTTTTTAATAGATGTACCATCCGGATATTCAATAAATACAAGGATTTGCTGAGGTTGATTTTCTGGGAAAAATTCTACACTTGGAGGGAAAATTCCCATCAAAGCAAATGAGGTAAAAAGCAAAAAAAATGTTCCTCCTAAAAATAGACCAGGCTTATATCCACTTAAAGCAAAGGCTAAAAACTTTTGATAATTGTTTTCAAGACGAACTAAAAATGAATTTTGGAAAGCGTGAGCCAAATTTTTGATAAATAGTTTATACATCCAAAATAGAACAGGGGTTAAAACCATTAAATTTCCAAAAACACGAACACCAGGACTGCCAAATAACAAGACAATTCCGAGACCTCCCATTATTATTGTAAGTCTCCAAAGAGATTTGGTACTAATTTCACGATCTTTAATTTCCATAAATTGAGAGACAAGCATGGAGTTAAAAAAGACAGCAACGATAAGCGAAGAGCCTAAAACGACTGAAAGGGTTATCGGAAAGTAAATCATGAATTCTCCCATTAATCCTGGCCAAGCTCCAAGAGGTATAAAGGCAGCAATAGTGGTAGCTGTTGAAACAATAATTGGAAATGCTATTTCGCCAATTCCAGCTTTGGCTGCTGCAATTCGTGACATTCCTTCTTTTTCCATCAAACGGTACACATTTTCAACCACGACAATCCCGTTGTCTACCAACATGCCTAGCCCCATAACAAGTCCAAAAAGAACCATCGTATTCATGGTATAACCGAGTGCAGAAAGAATCATAAATGACATAAACATCGACATAGGTATTGCAAATCCTACGAATAAAGCATTGCGAAAACCTAAAAAGAACATCAATACAGTTACGACAAGTAAAATACCAAAAATTATACTGTTCACTAGTTCACTAACTTGGTTTAGTGTCAAGTTGGATTGGTCATTTGAAATAGTAATTTCTAGATCAGAGGGTAATCCAATTTCTTGACTTTGCTCAACAATTCTTCTAATATCTTGGGAAGCTAGGATAAGATTTTTACCACCTCTTTTTACCACGTCAAGTAAAACAGCTTTTTCGCCAAAAGAACGCGCAAAGGAAGTAGCTTCTTTTTCTTTAAAACTAATTTCAGCGAGATCACCTAAATAAACTGGACCTCCATCTGTTTTAACTACAAAATTTCTGAGTTGCTGAGGGTTTTCAATTTCCCCTGTCAAACGTATATTTCGTCTTTGACCGCCCATAACAATATTTCCACTTGAGATGGTTGAGTTTTCTTGTGAGATTGCACCCAAAATATCATTAAATGAAACCTTTGCAGCAGTCATTTTGTAAATATCAACGGCTACTTCTACTTCAAATATTTGTATTCCACGAATGTTAACCTCCTTAATTTGAGGTAATTGTTCGATACGATTTTCCAAACGTTCTGCATAAACTTTGAGTTGTTTAATAGGATAATTTCCAATTAAACTAATGTTCAAAATCGGTTGTAATTCTGAAAAATCCAACTCAAAGACGTTAGGTTCTACTTTGGCATTATTGAAGACAGGCCAATCTGGACCTGAAGTAACTCCATCTACCAACTCCTTCACCTTTTGCTTAGCGTCGTCAATTGTAATATTTTCATCTAATTCTATATCAATTACAGAAAAATCCTCTGAGGATGTTGAACGAATTTCAACCAAATTTGGAACCCCCTTTAGAGCCTCTTCTAAAGGGTCAGTAATTATTCGTTCAATATCTTCGGCAGTATTGCCAGGATATACAGCACTTACAAAAACTTTAGTGTCATTAATTTCAGGGAAAGCTTCTCTTGGCATAGTGAAATATGAAGAAATTCCTAAAATGAAAAACAGGGTCATAATAACATATATGACTGTTTTGTGTTCAATAGCCCAAGAAGAGAATAAAAATTCTTTGATTTTGGGAGTATTTTTTTGTTCAATCATTATTCTAAAATTCTTTTAACTTTTTGGTTGGTAACTAAAAGGCTCACTCCTTCTTCTACAACGAGTTCACCTGTGGTCAAACCGTCCATGATTTCTACCATTTCTTCTTTAGTTTTACCTAAGGTTACCATTCGTTGTTCTGTAGTAAAACCATTATCTTTTTCAGGCTTAGATAAAACAAAAACATAGGGTTGATTTTTAGCATCTTCTCTAACAACTCGAAGGGGTATCATGATGGCCTCAGGATTAAAGTAATCCATAACACTTAAACGTGCATTGAGATTAGGCTTAATTAATCCTTCTGGATTTTCTAATCTTGCTTCTACACGAAATGTCCTGTTGCTTGGTGTAATAAAGTTACCTGTTTGGTGAATCTCTGTGTTTTGAATTTGATTTAATGCAGGAATACTCACTTTGGCTTTACTTCCTTTAGTTATGTTAGACAGATAGTTTTCTGGCACATCAGATTCTGCAAACATGGTGTTTAGGTTTACAATCCTTAATACAGGAGTTATACCAGGGATAAGATTACTGCCTAACCGTGCTTGGATTTCATCAATAACACCATTAAATGGAGCATAAATTTTAGTTTTTGCCAGTTGTTGCTTAATTTGTGATACTTGTTTTTGGGCAGCTTTATATCTGGTTTTAGCTTCTAAATACATCATCTCAGAACCAATTTTTTGATCCCAAAGCCTTTGGGTTCTTTCAAAAGTAGTTTTTGCTAAGTTTAGTTGTAATATCATTTGATCAAGCTGATCCGTTATGCCAGCATCATCAATTAAAGCTAATAGATTGCCCTTTTTTACATTTTGACCTTCTACTACTTTCAATGTTATTAAACGGCCTGCAAATTCTGGATATATGAGCACATTTTGACGTGTCTTTATATTCGCTTGAATTTCGATTTGATGTTCAAATGATTGTGTTTCAGTAATAAAAGCAGTTATTAAAGTTCTCTTTTCAGAACTCCCTAATGCATCAATGGCACTATTTATTTTTTCTAATTCAAGTTTTAAGTCATTTATTTGTTGAGTATAATTAGCTTTTTGAATATTGAGCTCTTCCAAGTTAATACCTTCAACTCCATTCGTATTTGAAGTATCTACCATTTCTTGAGAACAGTTAATTAATAAGAAGCTTATTCCTAGTGTATAAATTATTTTTTTCATTGAGCAGTATTTAAAAGTGTTTCCAGATATAATTTTTTCTGTATAACATCTTGAATGGATCTTAGATAGTTGTTTTGCGCACTGTAAAGTTGTAATTGAGCTTCTCTAAGCTCGAATGAACTGGCAATCCCTTCAAAATATTTTATTTGATTTTTTTGTTCAATTCTACCTGCCAAGGCTAAATTCTCTTTGTTGGTAAAGTAGTTTTCCACGGCTAATTGATATTCATTTTTTGCCGCTTGAACCTCAACAAAAACACGTTCTTGAGTTTCTGTTAAATCTGTTTCCGCTTGTGAGACGGTGATTTTTGCTTTTTGAGAAAGTGCACTTCGGCGTAGGGAACTGAAAACAGGTATTTTAAGATTAATTCCAAATAAAGCAGCTCCAAACCAATTTTGTCCTGATTGTGTGAATGAAAATGTTTCACTGTTTCCTGTGTAATTACCATTCAAAAAAGCAGACAATCTTGGAAGTCCCTTAGAGCGTTCATACCTGTACAATAATGTTTCAGCTAACAAGTTATTTTTTGCAATTTTAACATCGATATTATTACTTAGATTCAGATCTTTTAAGACTTCTATTTTAAATAGACTTTCATTGGTTAATTTCTCTAAAGTATCCGATAAAAGCAATGGAGAATCAGTTGGAAAACCCATTAATAATTTAAGCATTTTTAAAGTAATTTGCTCTAAGTTTTTAACATATCGTAATTGTATTTCTACGCTTGACAACGTCAGTCGAAGTTGTTCTACACTCTCTTCCTCTTCAAATCCATTTCTAAATAACTGAGTCAATTCTTTTAGATTTTTACTGAGGTTTTCTTTGTTTTTTTCTAAAAATTGAATGTTCTCTCCAGCCAATAAAACAGAAGAATAGGTGTTAACGATATTCTTTCTTATTTCGAGTAAGGTTTTTTCAAATATATTTTCAGAGATCAGTAAAAAAATCTTTGAGGCTTCCAAACCAACAATATAGGATCCATCAAAAATTAACTGCTCAACGGTGATTCCTGCGGCCATTGTTTGTGGAGTTCCAAATTGTACTTCGGCAAATTCACCTTCATTTCCTCCAAAAAATTGAGCAGGGATTAAGGAAGTGGGTAATTCAATAAAATTTTGATAATTGGCGCTTGCACTAATTTGTGGAAGACCAATGGCAATAGTACTCCACTTATCTTTATAGGCTTTTTGGATTTCCATACTTGCCTTTTGGACATTTCTGTTGTTTTGTTCGCCATAAGTCAATGCTTCTTCTAGAGAAACAGCTTCGGGTAGTGTTTGGGCATGATTTAATTGGTAACCAAAAAGTATAAAGAGGAAAAAATAAATTCTTGCAATCATATGTTAAGTTCTTTTTTGTATTCATTTAATTTTCCGATTCCTTGATCAGTGCAAATGGCACGTAAGTGATATTCAGAGAAATTCAGAAGTAATAAGTCAATTTTAAACTCTTCTATCGGGAATAATTCAATATCTTTTATTCCTCTAATTCCATTAAAAAAAATACGTGTAACAAAATCTATATCTATATCAGAACGAAATAGGCCCATGTCTATTCCTTTTCGAATACTCCTAGAAAACATTCCGTTAAGGGCATCAAACTCCATCTTTTTTAATTTATTGTATATGTTATTGTAGTATTTCTGAAGCTGATAAACAGGTGAGTTTTTTTCGTTTGAAAGATGATTTAAAGCCTCTTTTTTAATCTGATAAAGACCTATTATAGGGTCTTTAGAATGTTTGGAAATATTAAGAATTTTATCGATAACATTATCAAAATGCATAAATACACACGTCTCTACAAGAGTTTCTTTTTTTGTGAAATGAGCATAAATTGTTTTTTTAGAGACCCCCATCTTTAACGCAATATCGTCTATGGTTACACTTTTGAAACCATACTGTATAAATAGAGGAACTGCTTCATTTATTATATTCTGTTTCATTTTTCTTGCTTTAATAATTATTCGATGTATTTGTAAAAAACACAAATAATTTTCTAATTATAATTTCTTGATAATTATTTTATTTCAACATCAATATTCAATGGGAGTGTCCTTGAGGAGTTACCCAAATAAAAAGAGTAGGTACCATTTTCTAAAACCCATTGAGACTCATCTTCTGACCAATAACTCAATTCTGATTGAGGTATTTGCATTTTTAGTCTGGTTGATTCACCAGGATTTAATAAGGATGTTTTTATAAATGCCCTTAGTTCTTTAATTGGCCGATCAACATCAGAATCGGGCTTTGAAGAATAAACCTGAATCACCTCCTTACCGGGAGTAGTTCCAATATTAGAAACTTTTATCTCTATGTTAATAATATTTTTTCCTCTTGTTGCCTTCAAATCATTTAATTCAAATTTGGTATATGATAATCCATATCCAAAAGGATAGGACACGTCTAATGTGTCTTTGTCAAAATGCCGGTAACCAACATAGATTCCCTCTTCATAAAGGGTATAGTCCTTATTTTTAATTTTTTCATCTTCAGCCTTTTCTTTTTTCTTTATACCGTAAATAATGTCATTTATACTCATTTGCTCGCCTCCCATTGGGAAATTCAATGAAGATTTGTGATCATTTATGTCGTTAGGGAAAGTCATTGGTAATTTTCCACTTGGATTTATTTTTCCTGTAATGATGTCGACCACCGAATTCCCTGCTTCCTGTCCGCCTTGCCATGCTAATAAGATAGCATCAGGTAAATTTTTCCATGATTTAGTTTCAATGACGCCACCGATATTTAAAACAACTATTACTTTCTTTCCTTTCGAGTGGTAAATTTTACATGTATTTTCAATCATTTCTATTTCACTTTTAGAAAGCAGAAAATCATCTTTAACTTTTCTGTCAGCTGTTTCTCCACTATTTCTTCCAATAGTTATAATTGCAATATCTGCCGTTTCACTTGTTTTATTTATTAATTCAGGGGAATAATTAATATCTAATGGTTTAGGAGGGTTTACCATTCTCATTAAAAAATCAATTGGACCAGGATCTTCTTCTTCTTCTTCTTTATTTTGAGTGGTTTTTAAATTTTGTTTAAGATATTCTTCAAATGCCACTTTATTTAATTTATAGCCATTATTTTTCAGGGCTTCATCTAATGACACAGAATAAGCTTCATCAACGTCTCCAGACCCAGTACCACCGGTAATAAATTCATAGGATGCCGATCCAATAAGGGCGATATTATTTATGTTATTTATAGGAAGGGTATTTTTATTTTTAAGCAAAATTATTCCTTCAGATCCAGCCTTTCTTGCCACTAAAGCATGCTCTTTTAACTTAGGATTATTATCAAAATTATAGTTTTGCATCTTTTTAGATTTTAAGACAAGCTTTAAAATCCGTTTCACCGAAGTGTCAATATCTAATATGGGTAAGCTTCTGTCTATAGCAGATTCTTTAAGATCATCCCAGTCATTCTTTGTGCCTGGCTCAATTAAATCATTACCTGATTTTATTATATTAGTGCTGTTTCTGCCTCCATACCAGTCTGTCATAACTAGTCCTTCAAAGCTCCATTCTTTTCTTAAAACATTGGTAAGAAGTCTTTTGTTTTCCGCTGCATAAGTGCCATTTATTTTATTGTAAGAAGTCATTATTGCCCATGGCTGTGATTCTTTTACAATTATCTCAAAACTTTTCAAATAAAGTTCACGGAGAGCCCTTTCAGAAACAATAGCGTCATTCCAATTTCTTGAAGTTTCTTGGTTGTTTACAGCAAAATGTTTCGGGGAGGCGCCAATTCCATTTGATTCAATTCCATTAATCATAGCTGAACCTATATGGCCAGTTAAAAAAGGGTCTTCGGAATAATATTCAAAATTTCTTCCACAAAGTGGATGCCTATGAAGATTGACTCCGGGACCTAATACAACATCAATACCATAGCTTTTAGCTTCACTTCCAATAGAGACCCCAACATTTTTAACTAATTCAGTATTCCAAGTCGATGCTAATAATGTTCCAATTGGAAATGCAGTACTATAATATCTTTTGTCTTCATCATCTCTTTTTGACATTATTCTAAGACCAGCAGGGCCGTCAGATAAATATATTTCAGGTAAGCCCAACCTTGGTGTAGATACAATGGTTCCGACAGCTCCTGGAATTCCATCTGAATATGCTCCAATAGCAGAACCCATTCCAGATCCTTTTAATAGATGAATTTTCTCATCTAAAGTCATTTTACTTAGAATATCTTCTGCACGATCTTGGATTGTATTTCTTTGATCTTCATAGGGATCTAACTTTCCATTTCCATTTCTGTCTAAAAATGTATACCCATTAGTTTCGATCTCTTTATGTAAAATGTTTGTATTGCGACTTTCAAAAGAAAGGAGATTCGAGTTTAGATACCATCCGCCTAATATTACACAACAAGTAATTATGATTAAGAAACCAACGAAAATTTTTAACAATAATTTTATTTTTCTATTCATAGAAAAAAGTATTTTTAAGATTGTAAAAATAACAAAAGAAACTTTAAATACCGAAAAAGTTTCTAAAGTTTCTTTAATGACTCTTACTTATAAAATCCTACTTTTGTAAAAAAATGTATGACTTCGCTTACAGATTATAAGCAATTTTTTGAAATCGCTTTAGAAAATAGTTATTCAACATCGCCTCCTGCGGCATTATATAAACCTATTTATTATTTGCTAAATCTTGGAGGAAAACGCCTTCGTCCAGTCCTTACACTTATGGCAGCAGATATTTTTGGTAATAATCATCGAAAGGCTATTGACGCTGCCTTAGCTGTTGAGATTTTTCATAATTTCACCTTAATGCATGATGATATTATGGATTCTGCACCATTAAGAAGAGGATCAGACACAGTGCATAATAAATGGAACACTAATACAGCAATACTTTCTGGTGACGCAATGATGATTCTAGCTTACCAGGCATTAGAAAGCTATAAGGATCCTCTTTTCAGAAAATTAAATAGTTTATTTAGTAAAACAGCAATTGAAGTTTGTAAGGGTCAACAATATGATTTAGATTTTGAGACTCAACTAGAGGTCAATCAAGGTGATTATTTGGAAATGATACGATTAAAGACAGCTGTTCTTGTTGGTTGTTCATTAGAAATGGGAGCTTTGATTGGAGGATCCAATCAAGCTGATTCAAAAAATTTATATGATTTTGGAGTCCTGTTGGGAATTGCCTTTCAGATTCAAGATGATTATCTAGACGCATATGCAAATCCAGAATCTTTTGGAAAACAACTATCAGGTGATATAATTGAAAATAAAAAAACAATACTTTATCATCAAGCTATGGAAAATGGATCTTCTAAAGAAAAAACAACCCTAAGGAATTGGTTTTCGACTGAAGTAAAAGAAAAGGATGTATCAAAAAAAATCAATGCTGTAAAATCCCTTTTTGACAAGACAGGTGCTTCAGATGCCAGCAAAGCATTAGTCATTAAATATACTCAGGCTGCTTTCGAAAAATTAGACATACTAGATATATCTGACAATAATAAAATTATGTTTAAAACTTTTGGCACCAATTTAATGGAAAGAAAATTTTAAAATATTCTCTTAAAAAGTGCCTTTAAGAACCATATTTTTTGAGTAAAAGAAAAGGAAGCCATAATTTTGACTTCTTCAATAAAATTAGTTTTCTCATCTAAAAACTTAAAGATTCTTACTGGTGGATTTTTCTTAAACATTCTAGTAAACAGCCTACTACCATGAACATTATAACGATTCAGAACATCTAAAAATAGTAAATCGTAAAAGCGAAAACGACTTTTTATTGTAAAAGTGTTTAAACCCGCATCCGTTTTTAAAAAAGGGATCAAACGCTCTATGTTACGTCTGGTATTCATAAATGTATAACCTGTACTTGCTTTTGTCCAGCCCCCGGCAGTTCCAATATGAAGTAAACTTCTATAATTTAATTTTTCAAAAGGAAAGCAGGTCATTGGAATATTACCCTGTTCTTTTTCTTCTATTTCGAATTCTGTAATTCCTTTTGAATCTAAATAAGCTTTTATTCCAGTCTCATAATCATCGAAGTGAAGAAGGTTTTCAGAAAAAAGAGTGTATTCTAACAAGGCATTGTGTTTATCAATAGGTAAAACATAAATAAAACGTGTTTCTTGAACTTGTGGAATATTAAAATCCATAAAAAAAACTTTACTCGAATCAAAAGAGGGTTTTTTGGTTTTGATGAACCACCCAACAAAATGTTGTTGTAATACAGGATATTTTTTTTGGGTTATCATTGGTTTTGGATCGAAAAGACTATTGAATACTTTTTTAGATTGAAATTTTCCCTCTGAAGTAATAACTTCTGTCATTATGCTTTTCGAATCAATATTCTTCACTTCCGCATGTAAAAAAATAGTGTTTTTTAGTTTGCTATATTTATTTCTGATACTTTGGTAAAAAGCAGCAGAACGAAGCATTTTGTATTGATATGGATTCAAATCAAAATCTGAATCAAAATCTTCAGAGCAAAAATTGGCTTTACTCCATTTTTTTGATAATATAGAGTCAAATGATCCATTTGGAGATTCCCAATAGCTCCATGTGCGATCATTAACATTTTTGATTTCTTTTTCTATTATTAAAATAGATTTCTCATTAAAAAAGGAATCTTCCCTTATTGCCTTTAATAATAACAAGCCCGAAGCTCCTGCTCCACAAATAATAAAATCGAAATAATTTTGTTTCATAGTCGAGCTGTAAAAGTAACTAAAAGTCGCTTAGATGTTCAAAAACTCATATAAACTGTTTACTTTTGCAAAAAATATTTTAGTTGGAGACTATACTTGAATTTTTCAGAAAGACAGACCCGGTTCTTGGAGCTTTTTATGCGACTCTATTTACCTGGGGACTCACTGCCCTTGGAGCATCGTTAGTTTTTTTTGTCAAAGAGATGAATCGAGCTCTTCTGGATGGGCTTTTGGGATTTACGGGAGGAGTTATGGTAGCTGCGAGTTTTTGGAGTTTATTAGCTCCTGGGATCGAGATGAGTCCTGGCGAAGGTTTCATTAAAGTAATTCCTGCATCTATAGGCTTTGGTTTGGGAGCTCTTTTTATTTTTAGTTTGGATAAAGTTTTACCTCATATTCATATTAATTTCAAGGAATCAGAGGGTATAAAAACCCCTTGGCATAAAACAACTTTGTTGGTTTTGGCAATTACATTGCATAACATACCAGAAGGATTGGCAGTAGGAGTTTTATTTGGAGGAGTTGCTGCAGGGATTCCTGAAGCTTCTATCGCAGGATCAGTTGCATTGGCTATTGGAATTGGAATTCAAAATTTTCCAGAAGGAATTGCAGTATCAATGCCAATGAGAAGACAAGGAGTCTCACGATTTAAAAGTTTTTGGTATGGTCAACTTTCTGCAATTGTTGAGCCAATTGCTGCTGTGATTGGAGCATTAGCAGTAACCTTTTTTACCCCTATACTTCCCTATGCTCTTGCATTTGCTGCTGGAGCTATGATTTTCGTAGTTGTAGAAGAAGTTATTCCTGAAACCCAACAAGATCGTTATACAGACATTGCCACCTTAGGTTTCATTGGAGGCTTTATAGTAATGATGAGCTTAGATGTTGCCTTAGGTTAATTTTAAGAGAATGATTGCCACCCTTGAGCAGATATTTCTATTTGTTGCCCTAGTCCAGTGATCAATTGACATCCAGCCTTATTATCACAGGCATGACCAATTACAGTCAGTAAGGGATGATTTTTGATTTTATCAAAGTCTTTTTGATCAATTGTGAAAAGTAATTCGTAATCTTCTCCTCCGTTAAGAGCAGCTGTAGTAGAGTTTAATTTAAATTCTTCACAGATTAGACTTATCTCTGGATCAATTGGTATTTTTTCTTCAAAAAGATGAAAACCAACTTTAGATGCCTTTGAAAGATGAAGAATTTCAGAGGATAAACCATCACTCACGTCAATCATAGAGGTCGGTAAAATATTTAGTTCATCCAGTAATTCAATAACGTCTTTCCTTGCTTCTGGCTTGAGTTGTCGCTCAATACTGTAGGCATAATTACTTAAGTCTGGTTGTGTATTTGGATTTACTTTAAAAACAGCTTTTTCTCGTTCCAGGACTTGAAGTCCTGCATAAGCACCTCCAAGATCTCCACTTACGACGAGCAAATCATTTTCTTTAGCTCCATCACGCTTTACAATTTTCTTTTCAGAAGCACAACCCAAAACTGACACAGAAAGGATTAATCCTTTTGTGCTACTCGAAGTATCACCCCCGATGAGATCAACTTTATAGTTCTTGCAAGCTAAATTAATTCCTTGATAAAGTTCTTCCACAGCCTCTAAACTAAAACGATTGGAAACTGCTATAGAGACCGTTATTTGCTGTGGAATAGAATTCATAGCATAGATATCTGAAATATTAACCATAACTGCTTTATATCCTAAATGCTTAAGAGGCATATAACTTAAGTCAAAATGAACACCTTCAATTAAAAGATCCGTACTGATTAAGGTGGGTTTATTGCCGTATTGTAATATCGCAGCATCATCACCAATACCCATGTGGCTTGATTTGTTTTCAAGACCAAATTTTTTTGTTAAATGATCAATTAGGGCAAATTCACCAAGATCACTTAAGGATGTTTTTGAAGAGTTTTTATTTTCTAACATATTACAAAAGTAAGGATAGATTAGAAATGTCAAACCATACTAATCTTTATTAAATTGTTTAATTTTAAACACATGAAAAAAAGTTTTCTAATTATATCTGTTCTTGTTTTTGCATGTGCTAAAGAGCTTCCTGAACCCACTCAAATTATTGATGATATTCCACTAGAACCAAACCCTATTCAATCAGTTTTAGATTTATCAGGGACTCCTTGTGACAATGGTATGGCTGGAATCTATCCCTGCCTAGGTTATGATTT
>Ga0228647_1000548_pt1 | contig 13108 bp, 10 predicted proteins | sample 59DmetaG_FD_186034 | JGI IMG/M metagenome (GOLD analysis project Ga0228647, IMG submission 186034) | Seawater microbial communities from Monterey Bay, California, United States - 59D | ecosystem: Environmental > Aquatic > Marine > Coastal | place: USA: California | collected 2016-10-21 | reverse complement strand
GCAGAGGCGTACCCCAGCAGGCTGGCGGCGACCCAGGAAAATAATGCGGGCACGCTATAGGCCTGAACCGTTCCTAGGTCATCACGGCTGTATTGGTGATCACAAAAACAAAAATGGTAGGTAATATATACACCGGCTACTGGCGGCATGGTCACGCCCAGTAACAGTAAAAAAGGCAAGAACCTGTCCATAATACCCAGCACGGCAAAGAGTGTGCCGATGGTGCCGGCGATAACCACCAAGTGCCAATACTCTAAACGGGTAAACACGGCAGCCAGGCTAAGTGACCCGCTATAGAGATTGGCGTTATTGGTTGTCCAAGCCGTAAATATCACAACCACCAATCCCATAACGCCCACATTCAATGCCGTAATGATGGGTATAACATCGGACTCACCAGTTGCCAGGGCGGGGATTGCAGCTGAAGACAGGATAAGCGGAAAGGCAAGGCCGAAGGTGATCACGCAGGCGATCAAGGCCTGGTTGAGTGTTCTGGCATAGCGACAGTAATCCGGCATTAATATGGCACCGACAACCGTACTACCAACGACAATGGAAATGGCCTGGCCAAAACTGACGGTGCCATTTTCTGTGGCTTCTACCTTAAAGCCATAATGGTTGAGACTTAGGGTAACCAGCGTAATCAATGACAGGCATAAAACCGGCACAGCCATATTCGCCAGTTTATTGAGCGCCTTAAATCCAAATATGGCGGTACTCACCATCAATACACCGCCGATAATGATATAAAGCGATGTGCTACCGGCATGAATATCCAACAAACCCAAAGACTGAAGTACGGATTCACCAAACAGCGCCGAGTTAATGCCAAACCAGCCGAATAAGCTAAAGCCAAAGATTAAGTTGATTAAGATGGCGCCTTGCTTACCAAAGGAGTACTCAATAATTTTATAGGTACTCAGTCGTGTGCTGGCTCCTACGGTTGCACACAGGCACGCAATCGCGCCAAGGATAATACCGCCAATAACAAAAGCGGCGACACCTTGTGACAACCCCAGTGTTCCTCCCACTTTAGTGCCGGTATAAAAGGCAGGAAGTGAAATAAAGATACCGACCAGCACCGACAGTATAGGGACATAGCTGACCAAGCGATGCTGTGGCACCGCTCCCGAGGTGACTTCATCCAGCAGGGGGTTATTCTGACTACTCATTGTGCATCCTTAATTCCGGTGATTAACCATGGTTTGCAATAAACCCACTTCATTGCTCCACGGTTCATCACGGTCTTTTTGTTCTGCTATCAAGGTGTCAAACAAGCCATAGCCGCGACAAAATACTTCAGCAGATTGCTTGGCGAGTCCGTTTTGAAATATGAGGAAATCAGGCTTATCCAAAGTGTACTGCGGCCACTCTGTTTGATGAGGCTGATTGGGGTTTCCGGTTTTGGCAAAACAGGTCAGATACTCCATTAATTGGTCAGCCATATCGATATCAGTCTGGCGAATATTGAACGCTGGCCAATTGGCCAAACCATCCTGAAATACCTCGCCCGCCTTGTAGTCTTTGATACCAAAAAACAGCAATAGAATATCCATGCCATGGAAGGCCCCGACGCCCAGTTGGTCTGACCAGGGCATACTGTGTTCGAATTTATAAAGAAACGTCGGGCTGCCTGAAGCAGCAACCGTTGTTGCCAGCTTTTCAGCCGCCCAGCCGAACCAGGCATCGCTTAGCGCACAGACAGAGGAAGCTTGTGGTGTTTCATTGGGGTAAATTCGCAGGAACTCTTCTGCGGCATCACTGTACTGTCGATTGACACTGTTAGTGTAGGCTTCTGAATTATTTGGCAGGGCCAAGTCAAACTCTGAGATAGCAAAGGTACTCTCGTCATCGGTGCAACCGACCATAAAGGGCATTGCCCGCTGCTGGCCGCGCTCAAACACATTGAGTAGCTGATCGGTGTATAGCCAGTTATCAATAACCACATCGCAGTACTGTTCCCTCGAGTTCATGGTATTGAGCGGCGCGACCAGTTGATCAGCCGGTAGCGCACGCATTTGCTCCAGCGTTAGGTCACCAATAAGGTCAATGTAGTGTTTACCTTGCTGTTCGGCAGACGGTTTGTTAGCCATCGCTTTGCTGAGATATGACAGCGAAGGCAGTACCGCGCTCTGGGCGATCGCTTTGTGAAAGAGTCCTGCGGATTGCTCGGTGGCCATTAACAATGGCACGCTAAACCCGCCAGCGGAATGACCGAAGACGGTCACATTATCGGGGTCACCACCAAAGGCTTTTATATTGCGCTGTATCCATCGTAACGCTTCGAGTTGATCGGTAATCCCATAGTTACCCGACGCACCTTCTGGTGATTCAGCGGACAGTTCCGGATGGGCAAAGTAACCAAATACGTTAAGGCGATAGTTAATGGTTACCAGCACTACACCCTGTCTTGCCAAGTGGGAGCCGTCATAACCGGTGGCCGAACCATGCACCAGACTGCCACCATGGATAAATACCATTACCGGCTTCAGTGTATTGGATGGTGCAGGCTGAAAGTCCGGCGCCCAAAGATTGAGGTAGAGACAGTCTTCACTCATCTGGGGAATGGGAAAGTAATAAAAATCTTTTTTGGCATGGGTTTGAGGCTGAACGCAGGCGGGTGAGTAATGAGTGGCCTGCCGCTCACCCTGCCAGGGGTCAATCGCTTCAGCAGGCTTCCAGCGGCGATTACCTATCGGTGGTTTGGCGTAGGGGATGCCTTTGAAGACAAGAAGGTCAGCGTGAGACTCCCCTACCAAGCAACCTTCATGGGTATCAACCACTATACTTTGCGTGTTACACAACATTTTATTTCACCAATGCATCTTTCAAGTATTCATCGGACGAAAAATAGGGATAACCGTAAACAGCCTTTTTTGCTGGCGTAGGATAGGCCAACTTGCTGTGGCTTAACCCAACCTTAACTAGTACATCCGCCATATGAATGGCCAATGGCAAAGGATTTACCACTTGTACATTCATATTGTTATTGACCAATTGTTGGCGCATCTCGTTCGCACAATTAACAAAACCTGTGCAACCCAGTACGACGGCACCCACTTGATACTGTTTTACCAGATCAATAGCTGCCGCAGTAAGGCGTTCTATAATGGCAGATTCATTATCAGCAATATCCAACACGTTTATATCTACAGCCTGATAAGCTGACATACGATCGGACAGACCATAAGTCGACGCTAAATCTTCGATTTCTCCACGAAACCCTTCCAGCAAGCCAATATAACCAAAGCGTCTCCCCAACATACTGGCAATATGCATAGCTGTTTGGGCCGTACCAATAACAGGTATCGAAACCAACTCTCTGCAAGCTGAAAGACCTGGGTCGGCCATGCAATCAATGACGATTGCATCAAACCCAAGTTTTTCAGATTGTAAAACTTGCTTTAAAAGATCTGGTACAGAAAGCGCATCGTCACAAGCCGCCTCAATACAAATTGGACCTACCGTCAAGCTACAGTGATCAACAGATAAGTCCGAACGCAAATATTTTTCTATACTTAAGAATTGAACATCACTACAGGAAACAATTGGCGTAATAAGCTTAATTTTAGAATTCATAAATTGTGTAATTCCAACTAGTAATACAAAGGATGGCCTGCGCTTAAACTAAAACCGCAGGCCGGCCTTGGAGCACTAAAAGTTGTAGGTATAACCTAAACTCCATATTCTTGGAGCGGCAGCGTAAGCAAACCCATTGACATACTGGGAATTATATTCTTCGTCAGTAGCATTTGTGACTTCAGCAACGAGAGACCAGCTGTCATCGGTATCTTCAATGCCCAATCTAAGATTAACTAGTGTTATAGGATCGCGCTCAGAAAGGTTTGCAGGGGTTCCAAACTGACTGCCTCTGCGTTCATAGTCCACTCTAATGAAGCCATCAATTTGGTCAACAATACTTCCTCGATACTGCCCACCTAAATTAAAAGTAAAATCAGGCACATTAAATAATTTATTGCCTTCAGAGCTTGGGTCCAAACTATATTCGTTAATTTCCGTATCTGTTATACCGTAGGCAGCCACAATATCGAAACCCTCTGCAACCTCCAACGAGAAATCTAACTCGGCACCACGGATGTCAACATCATCAATGGCTGTAACAATTGAAGCATTTAAAGCCCCAACGAAGAGCAGAAACTGGCCATTTTCAAGCTCAGTATCAAAGATAGCGGCATTGACGCGGACTCGGCCATCAGCATATACGCCCTTAAAACCGATCTCACTTGTAGTGGTAACCTCTTCAGGGACGATGTCACTAACCCCACCAATACCAAGTCCTGCTGCAATATCAGCCACACCATTTTCATTAAACTGGCCACTTCTGAAACCCTTACCCCAAGATGCAAATACCGACACATTTTCTTGAAGCTTATATCGGAGACTGAATTTTGGCTGAAAGGCACTAAACTCTGCGTTATTAATAGCATTCGGTACCCCTGCCGTGTTGAAAGGGGATACATGCTGCTCCCGTTCATCACGATCATAACGGGCGGCTATTCCAAGCTCCAATTTATCAGAGACGTCATAGGCGATATTACCAAACAAGGCCCACGCTTTATTATCATCCGCAGAACCGAGATAAGTCTGGGTTGGATTTCTTGGATCTGTTAAGAAAGACGTACCCACAGACAAGATACCCTGCCCAGTATCAAGACTACCAGTAGATGCAACCGTGCTATCCGTAGAAAGATAATAGGCGCCTACTTGCCAACGAAAGGTCTGATCGTCCCTAGAGGTTAGCCGAATCTCTTCGCTCCAGGACTCAACACTAGTATTGTTACTTTGGCCACCGCCACCAAATACGGTCACTCGATCAGCTGTATAAGGAAACTGATCACCCTTCTGCTCACGAAACACATCATTGTAGGCGGTTACAGAACGCAAGGTACCCCAATCATAGTCCAACGTAATGGATACACTATATTCGTCAATGTTCCTTTCATTCGTTCCAAGATTATTGGAATGGAAAGTTCGATCAACCTGATTTGCATCGCCGGCTGTAAAATCGAAGGATGAAAAAGAATTAGCATCGATAAGGAAATGACCAGTAGAGTCAACCAAGGCTCTCTGATAAGTGTAGTTTAAAGCACCGCCCTCCTGTCGCGCGATATTTACTTTAAAATCCACTTCGACATTATCCCTCGGCGTCCATATTAAACGGCCACGTCCAGTAAACTCCTCGTTAAAGTCGACCTTCTCATTTAAGAATGAATTATTGTAGATGCCATCTGAGTCTTCATAACGAAATGCAAGGCTATAACCTACATTCTCACTAGCTGGCCCTCGAATAACGCCTTCCGTCAAATAGCTATTGCCTCGACCACCTTCAAACCTCAAACTCCCAGACATTTCATCTGTAGGTCTTTTAGTGGAAATTATAACGGCACCAGCTGTTGCATTTCGGCCATATAAAGCTCCTTGAGGGCCTTTGACTACCTCAATGCTTTCAACATCAAAGAGTCCTTGTGTTAACTGCCTTGAACTCGATTGCTGAACGCCATCCACAATAACCGCAATTGGAGACTCTCCTGTTCTAACCTGAGAAATTCCCCGAACCGTTAAAAAAGAATTACTTCCTTTAGCTTGTTCGACAATACTCATATTAGGCGTTAAATTAATAAAATCCCGTGCCTGCTCAATACCTGCATCCTGAATCTGTTGAGCATTAAACACTGTTTCAGTAATTGGCACATCCAAGATATTTTCAGCCCTCATTCGAGCGGTTACCACAATCTCATCCAAAATACCCTGCGCCCGAGCACTCTCATTCTCCTGCACCACTGCCGTGCTTAAACCACCAGCCGCCATAAGCCCAACCATAGTGGCCAGCAAACTTTTCCGTTTGTTTGTACTTGTATTCATATTACCTCTCCCTTTATGACTGTAATTCTGAGCTCTGGGGTCGGTGATAATAATGACCCCGCGCTCAGTCAGATCGCCGGTGAGAGGAGTGCTTTGCAGCAGTTGCTGCAAGGCGCTGTTGATGCTGTGTTCACCCTGCACTGCTGTGGATTGGTGGGTGTCTACCAGGTCGTAGGAAAACAACAGTTGGTGGCCGGTTTGTTTGGCCAGTTGGCCTAGGGCCTGTTCTACTTTGAGCGGGGGTATATTGAATTGATACCTGGTGCTGTCCGTAGCGTTGGCGGTTTGACCTAGGCTACCGCAGAGGAAAACAATTAATGCCCCTGCTGTTGCCTTTTTCCATTGTTGTTGACCAGTCGATGGTTTTGCACAGCGTTTTGTGTTTCTCACCGGTCGCATATTGGGTAATGCTGTTGGGTGCAAAAACCTCAGGTGTGGGGCTGAAAAAAACTGTTTTTTTATGGGTTTGCTTTGGCTTCGCTTAACGATTTTCGTTAGAAATAAGGTAGACAACATCCTTTGAGACCTCTTGTACATGGATATCAAAACCATCCCTTAGGGCTTCAAACAGCGACTCGGTGTCACCCACTTTGAACAACCCCCCTACTTTCATTTCCCGGGCGTGGCGCTCGGGTATTATTATTTTTAACTCTGTGTAGCGGCTGATTTCGTCCACTACGCTCTGTAGTGGCTCGCCTTTAAATACCAGCATGCCCTTGCGCCAGCTGAGGTCCTGTTCCAGCTGGCTGGCCACCATCACTTGCACATCATTGAGCAGGTTTTTATCGAAGGTGAGCATGGTGCCGGCGCTGGCTTTGACGGTTGATGCCGGGGCCACCGGGTTGCCGGGCTGCTGGCTGTTATCGGCCACTGTAATATTGGTGCTCAGATCGGGCTGCGGTGGGCGGTCAATCTCTACGGTGCCCTGGGTCACTATGACCTCTACATCAATTTTGCGCACATGCACGGTAAAGGCGGTGCCTATGGCGCGCACCAGTCTGCTGCCTGCATAGACTTCGAAGGGCCTGCTGGGGTTGTGGGCGACATCAAAGTGGGCTTCACCCTGGGTCAGGTTGAGGCGGCGCAGGCTGCTGCTGTAGTCCACTTCCAGGCGGCTGTTGGTGTTGAGCTGCACTGTGGAGTTGTCGGCCAGTTGAATAATGCGCTGCTCGCCAATGCCGGTGCTATACACCGTGGCGCTACCCAGCTGCAGCATAAAGGCCAGTACCAGGCCGGCAATGGCGACAAAGCTGGCGGCGAAGGTGGCTCTGGTGTTGGGGAAGAAGCGGCGGCCACTGGCTGATTTGGCTGTTGGTTCGTCTTTTTTTGCAGTGGGCTGGTCTGGGTGCATCAGCTCTCGTGGCAGTACGGCCTGGGTAAGAATATTCATCTCGTCCCAGAAGTCGACCAGCTCTTCAAAGGCGATGCGATGGGCCGGGTCGGCATTGACCCATTGCTTGAACCGGGCCAGGTCGCGCTGGCTGGGTTGTTCGGCATCCAGTTTGGCGAGCCATTCGCTGGCCTGGGTATGGATGGATTTGTGGTCCGGAAATTCCAATACTGCGCCGCTGTTGGTTTGAGTATCGTTGTGATTACTCATGAGTCTGTCCTCGCACCATGTGTTTGGGGTCGGGCAAATCTGTCACAGTTGCCTCGTGAATATTGTTAACCCCCTCGCGGTTTTCGATATAGCGCTTGCAGCGCTCTGTGCCTATGGCGATATGTTTTTCCACGGCGCTGGGGCCTATGCCAAGGCTCTGTGAAATGGCTTTGTGGGGCATGCCCTGCACTTTGCGCATTAGGAATACTCGCCGGCACTGGGGTGGCAGCTCTGCTATGGCGTCAAAAAACAAGCGGACTTTTTGTTGTGCGGCATATTCATCTTCAAGCAGGTCGGTGGTGCCGGCCTGGTCTTCCAGTGCATCTTCCAGGTAGTCGGTGAGCTTGCGGGTTTTGCGCGATAGCTCACTGTAGGCCAGGGAGCGGGCCACTTGAAACAGGTAGGCTTTGGGTGAGTCGATCTCGCGGCCTTGGGTGGCTTTGTAGGCGCGCAGGAAGGTTTCCTGGGATATCTCGTCGATATCTTCCTGCTTGTACAGAAAGCGCCGCAGGAAGCGTTTGAGTATAGATTCGTTCTGCAAAAACGCGGCATAAATACCAGAGTCTTTCTGGCCGCTGCGGCTACCTGATGATGCAGATTTGTGGGATTTCCCTATTTTCATGGCCCGGCCTGTAATTAAGTTGGCAGACAAATTGTTGTTGCCAACTGTTGGTAACAGTTTTGGGAGGGATTTCCGCAGTAGTGGCTGGTGTTTTTTTGTTGTGTGGTAATCCCCTTCCTTAGGGTTAAAGATAGACTATTGGGGGATAAGAGGTGGACTGTCCTGTTGATCAGGCTAATAATCAGTCATTTATGATCGCATTTGAGGCAAATTGTTATAAAAAAGATCAGATATGACTGCACCCTGCGGACCTAAAGCTGGTAAACCCAGTATCAATAAGCTATCATAACTGATACTAAACCAGGTATATTCATTAATTTTCGATCATAAATGATATTATGAAAATCACAAATCTGACACCAGACAACCATATACTCAGCGAATTTGGCCAGCGACTGGCGAGAATCCGCAAGCAGCAGAGGCTTTCGCAAACAGCGCTGGCCGAACAGGCTGGCATTGGTGTGGCTACCTTGCGGCGCATCGAAAATGGCACCGATAGCCAGCTCGGCTAGTGGGTTAAGTTGTTAAAAGCGCTGGATATGGATGCGACTCTCGACGCCCTATTACCTGAGGAATTTAACTCGCCCATGGCTGAAACACTGCGCGAGCGCCAAGCTAAGTATAAGGTGGGCTCGGAGGCGAACAGAAAACAAAGCACCCTTTCTTCAACGTCTATTGTCTGGGGAGATGAGCAGGCATGACCACTGCCACAGTAAAACTTTGGCAAACCCCCATTGGTTATATCTCCATGAACAGGGGCGAGCGGTTTGCGCGCTTTGAGTATGACCCTGAGTTTGCCACTAAAGGCATTGAGCTGGCACCGCTGATGATGCCGGTGCGAGCCAGGCAGATTTACCAGTTTACCGACTTACCTATTCATGCCTTTCATGGTTTGCCTGGACTCTTGGCCGATAGCCTGCCAGACAAATACGGTAATCGCCTGATTGATATCTGGCTGGCCCAAACTGGCCGCCCAAGCAGCGATTTTAATGCGGTGGATCGGCTCTGCTATACAGGCACCAGAGGCATGGGAGCCTTGGAGTTTGAACCTGCCAGCAGTACTGATAATACTGGCGACCAGGAGGTTGCTGTGGAGCAATTGCTTGAACTAGCCTCTATGGCATTTGCCGATAAATCTGTATTGGATACACAACTCAGCGCCAACAATGGCAAACAAGCGCTGCTGGATATTTTAAGTGTTGGCACCTCCGCAGGTGGCGCAAGGGCCAAGGCGGTTATTGCTTTTAACCCGAAAACCAAGCAGGTGCGCTCTGGGCAGCTTAATTTGCCCGCGGGGTTTGAGCACTGGCTGATTAAATTTGATGGCGTTAAGTTTAATGGCGACTGGGGTGTCAGCGACCCGGTGGGTTATGGGTTGCTGGAGTACAGCTATTATCAGGTCGCCTTGGGCTGTGGCATCAATATGGCCGAGTCGCGTTTATTTACCGAGACTAATCGCCACCACTTTATGACTCGCCGCTTCGATCGTGATGCAGAGGGTGGCAAGCTGTTTATGCAAACTCTGGCTGCGGTGGCGCACTTCGATTATTTTGCAAGTGGTTATTATTCCTACGAACAGCTCTTTATGGTGATGAAGCAACTGCGCATACCTGCAGCATCTATTGAACAACAGTTTCGCCGTGTGTTGTTTAATCTGGTGGGCTGTAATCAGGATGATCATGTTAAGAATTTTGCCTTTACCATGGATCGTCGTGGGCAGTGGGATATCAGCCCGGCTTACGATCTCTGTCATGCCGAGGGCAGTGACTTTACTCGCCACCATCAGCTGAGTATTAATGGCAAAACCCATGGCTTTACCCTGGCCGATCTCAAGCATCTTGCCGCCTATGCTGGCCTGCCACGGGGGCGCGAAAAGCGAATTCTTGCTGAGGTGCTGGATGCCTTTGCTGGCTGGCATGATCTGGCTAAAGAGCTGGATATTCCCCAGCGTTTAATTGCCCATGTGGGCAGTACATTGCGGATGGAGTGGGTTTAGTTATTGGGGAATTATTATTCTGAGCCTGAAACACAATGTCATCCTGAATCAACCAAAAAAGGGCTGGAATCTATTTGCTATGGGTAGATACCAGCCCCAGCCCCAGCCTACGCTGGGGTGACGTTCCTGCGCTGGGGTGACGTTCCTGTGCTGGGGTGACGTTCCTGTGCTGGGGTGACGGAATAGTGTCATTCTCGCGTAGGCGGGAATCTGGTGGAGGCCCCAGCCCCAGCCCCTTACGAACTATAGGGATGAGGAAGCACGCTATTTCCATGAGGCCCCCTGCTACGCAGTTTTGCAAATCACATTCTGTTTGACTGGCATTTCAGTTTTTACAGTGCTAGCCTTAAAAAATTGTGATAATTTGTTGTATCGATTGCGATGTTAAAAGGACAAGCAACAACTAGGGATTGGATTCCGACAGGAGGATAAACAATGACTTCCTCGCACTGCCCAGATAAACGCGTAATTTCTGCTTTTACCGAAAATGAGGCATCGAGCCTTACTGGTATTTCTCAGTATCAACTCAGAAGCTGGCACAATGAAGGCTTCTTTGAGGCTGAATTTGCCGAGAAAAATTCACGTCTGCCATTTTCAAGAATGTACTCTTTTGACAATCTAGTCGCGCTGCGAGCTCTCAACAAGCTCCGCAATGATGCTGGTGTCACTCTGCAACACCTCAGAGAGGTTAAAAGGAAACTTAAGCCCATGGATAACAATGACTGGGGTCGAAAAAGCATCTATGTTGTTAATAAGAAGGTGGTGATTGAAGATAGCGGTGCTCTAACAGAGGCGCTCAGTGACCAGTCAGTGATAGAGATATCTCTTCGTGTGATTCACGACGATTTGCAAGCAAAGGTTAAAAAAATGCGTCAGCGACGTTCCTCAGCGGTAGGGAAGATTGAGCATAAGCGCACTGTTGTGCGCAACAAGGAAACGCTAAGCGGAACCAGGGTCACTGTAGATACTATTTTGGAATTTGTGAATGAGGGATATTCCGTAGAAGCTATCCTATCGGAATATCCAGCCCTTAAACGGGCAGATATCAACGCGGTCATCAATCAAAGGACTAATGCTTGAACGAACCGGCGACCATATTGAAGTTTTTCTTAGATGAAGGCGTTCCCCACTCAGTTGGCGCGAATTTAACCACTGAAGGCCACAATGTTATTTATCTAGCAGAGGCGATTAAACGTGGCTCACCTGATCAGGTAGTCTGCAAGGCAGCCATGGAAAACGATGCAATACTTATCGCACATGATAGCGATATGAGAACTATTGCGCGGAGTCATGGTATTGGACAGAGTCGTTTTAGAAGGCTCAACTTACTCAAATTATCGTGCAAAAAAACTCGCTCTGCGAGCCGCGTAGCTGAGGCTTTGCGCTTGCTTGTGCATGAGTGGAACTTTGGAGATTACAAAAGAGGCCGCCAGCTGGATATGGAAGTGCGCGATACCGTCATTCGGCTTAATCGGTAATTTTCTTATCAAGTATCGCTGTGCGTAATCATTGTGGAGGGTACACCATGGCTGAGGTTCAGGGGCTTGAAGAATATGAACAGTTGGAGTTTTTAAAGGCCATTGCACAGGGCTTGATGGATATCAAGAATAACCACACTGTAACCTTTGGTGAGGCTAAGAAGAGGTTGAGCGCTAATCAAACGTCATTCCAGCGCAGGCTGGAATCTATTTGCTATGAGTAGAGTAGATACCAGCCCCAGCCCCAGCCTACGCTGGGGTGACGTTCCTGCGCTGGTATGACGCTACTGCGCTGGGGTGACGGAGCTGGTGGTTAACTGGCCTCCGCATAACGGCGAAGAATATCCAAAAAGTCACCGCCGTATTTTTCCAGCTTGCTGTCCCCTACTCCGTTAATACGCAGCATCTCACTGGGCGAGGTGGGCATGGTGTCGAGCATCTCTTTGAGGGTGGCGTCGTGGAAGATTACGTAGGGCGGCACATTGTGCTCTTCGGCCAGAAACTTTCTGCATTCTCGCAGCTCATCCCACAACTCTTGGTCTTCGGGCAGTATCTGGGCTTTTCTGGCGGATTTTGAGCCTGATTTTTTAGCATTGGGTGCTTTGATTTCTTCAATGCGCAGAAACAATGCTTGTTCGCCTTTTAGTACCGGCCTGCTTTCATCTGTTAGTTGCAGTGCGCTGTAGCCTTCAATATCAACGCGCAGTAAACCACGCACGACCAGCTGTCTGATTACTGAGCGCCACTGGGCTTCGTGAATATCAGTGCCTATGCCAAAGGTGCTTAGTTGCTGATGCTGGTGCTGCAACACTTTGTCTGTTTCTTTGCCCTGCAGTACATCCATCACATGCATGGCGCCAAAGCGCTGGCCGGTGCGGTAGATGCAGGAAAGTAGCTTCTGGGCGGCTTCGGTGGCGTCCCAGGTTTGTGGCGGGATCTGGCAGTTATCGCAGTTGCCGCACTGGTCTGGGGCCTGGTCGGCAAAGTAGTTGAGCAGTACTTTGCGGCGGCAGCTGGTGACTTCGCAGAGGCCGAGCATGGCGTCCAGCTTGTGGCGCTCGGTGCGTTTAAACTGTTCGGTGCCGTCGGAGTTTTGTGCCATCTGCTGCAGGCGCACCACATCTTGCAGGCCGTAGATCATCCAGGCATCTGCGGGCTGGCCATCGCGGCCGGCGCGGCCGGTTTCCTGATAATAGGCTTCGATGCTTTTGGGCAGATCCAGATGGGCGACAAAGCGCACATCTGGTTTATCTATGCCCATGCCAAAGGCGATGGTGGCGACAATAATCACGCCATCTTCGCGCAAAAAGCGATTCTGATGGGTCTGCCGCAGTTGGGGCGACAGGCCTGCATGGTAGGGCAAGGCGGTAAAGCCCTGCTGGGTTAGCCAGGCGGCGGTGTCTTCGACCTTTTTGCGGGACAGGCAGTAGACTATGCCGGCTTCGCTGGTGCGCTGCTTTAAAAAGTCCAATAGCTGTTTTTTGGCGGTGGTTTTATTGGCGATGGCGTAGCGAATATTGGGGAGATCA
>Ga0228647_1000543_pt1 | contig 13164 bp, 12 predicted proteins | sample 59DmetaG_FD_186034 | JGI IMG/M metagenome (GOLD analysis project Ga0228647, IMG submission 186034) | Seawater microbial communities from Monterey Bay, California, United States - 59D | ecosystem: Environmental > Aquatic > Marine > Coastal | place: USA: California | collected 2016-10-21 | reverse complement strand
CCCTCCTCGAAGGTTACCGTTGGGCTCCAGCCTAATTCTTTATTAATTTTTGAAGCATCAATAGCATAGCGAAGGTCATGACCTGGACGATCTTTTACATAAGTGATGAGTTTTTCACTTGTGCCTGATACCCGATTTAGTTTTTCGTCCATCTGTTTGCAAAGGACTTTAACTAAATCAATATTTTTCCATTCGTTAAATCCGCCAATGGTATAGGTTTCATTATTTTTTCCTTTATGGAACACCAAATCTATAGCGATGGCATGATCTACGACATAAAGCCAATCTCTGGTGTAATTACCGTCGCCATAAACGGGAAGTGGTTTGTCATCCAAAATATTATTGATAAATAAGGGAATGAGTTTTTCTGGAAATTGGTATGGCCCATAATTGTTGGAACAATGGGTTATGACGTAGGGTAATCCATAAGTTTCGCCATAAGCACGCACAAAATGGTCTGAACTGGCTTTCGAAGCAGAATATGGTGAGTTGGGATCGTATGGCGTTGACTCTTCAAAAAGTCCGGTTTCACCTAAGGTTCCATACACCTCATCCGTGCTTATATGATAAAAACGTTTGCCTGCCCAATTATTTTTATGCAATGCTTTAAAGGCATTTAAAAGCACCATTGTACCCAAGATATTGGTCTTGGCAAAAGCCAAGGGGTCGGTAATGGAGCGGTCCACATGCGACTCAGCTGCTAAGTGGATTACCGCATCAAATTTGTATTGCTTAAAAATGGTGTTGATGTAGGCTTGGTCAGTAATATCTCCGTGTAAAAAGCTGTAATTATCCTTGGCTTCAATATCCGTGAGATTCTCGAGATTCCCTGCATAGGTCAAAGCGTCAAGGTTATAAATATGATAATCCGTATAGTTAGTGACAAAACGCCGAACTACATGAGCGCCGATAAAGCCTGCTCCTCCTGTAACTAATATGTTCTTTGATTTTGTCATTATCTATTTAACTAACTTGTTCGCCTTCATTGGTCTTGTAATAGGACTGGTACCACTCTACAAAAGCCGCAACACCTTCCTCGACAGAGGTGTTGGGTGTATAATTGTAGTCGTTTTGTAGGGCACGGACATCGGCCCATGTTTGATTAACATCTCCGGGCTGCATCGGTAGCATTTGTTTTTGGGCTTCTACCCCTAGCTTGCTTTCAATGGCCTGGATAAAATCCATCAGTTGTACGGGCGCACTGTTGCCAATGTTGTACAGTTTGTAGAGCGCTGAATTTTTTGCGTCCGCTAAAAGGGTGTTGACTACCCCAGAAACTATGTCGTCGATATAGGTAAAGTCTCTTGAGAGTTTCCCCTTATTAAAAACTTTTATGGGCCTGTTGTTTATGATGGCATCGGTAAATAAGAACATGGCCATATCGGGTCGCCCCCACGGGCCATAGACTGTAAAAAAGCGCAAGCCTATGGTTTCAATACCGTATAAATGCGCATAAGTATGGGCCATGAGTTCATTCGCTTTTTTGGTAGCGGCATACAAGCTTATGGGCTTGTCTACATTCGCAGATTCATGAAATGGGACCGTAGCGCTGTTTCCATAAATACTCGAACTGGATGCATAGACCAGTCGTTTCACATTGTGGTGTCGACAACACTCTAAAATATTTAAAAACCCATTGATGTTGGAATCGATATAGGCTTCTGGATTTTCTAAAGAATAACGAACCCCGGGCTGTGCAGCTAAATTACAAACCATATCGAACTTAAGTTCTTTAAATAGCTTTGGTAAGGCGGTGCGGTCTTCCAAATTCATACGGATGAACTGCATTTGAACTCCATGGGATGCACTGATGCAAAGCTCATTAAAAACCTCTGCCTCAGCGCGGTCTATACCCAACTCATTTAAACGCGCGTATTTAAGATTCACATCGTAATACGCATTGATATTGTCCAAACCAACAACAGTGTGGCACTGTTTGATCAGCACTTTAGCGAGATGAAACCCTATAAAGCCTGCGGCACCTGTTACGAGTATGGTTTTGTTTGTCTTCATTAGGACCCTATGCCTTTATATATAAACCCTATAGTTTCTAAAGCCGCGCGGTCCAAGACATTACGTCCATCAAAAACAAAGGCTGGTTTTTGCATCTTGTTATAAATCCGCTGCCAATCGTAGGTTTTAAACTCATCCCATTCGGTAAGTACCGCTAAGGCATGGGCGCCCTCTAAGGCAGCATAAGGATCGCTTTCTGTCTTTAGGTAGGTTGTGTTTTCATCTTCAGGGCGGGTGTTTAAGTAATTTAGATCCGCCTGCATTTGAGTGGCCGTGACCTTAGGGTCAAATACCTTGATGGTGGCCTGTTCGTCTATTAGTAAATCTGCAACATAAATGGCAGCAGATTCTCTGGTGTCGTTGGTGTCTTTTTTAAAAGCCCAACCCAAAAAGGCAATGGTTTTCCCATTGACCGTGCTGTAGAGGGTTTTGATAATATTCTTGGCAAAGCGGTCGCGCTGGTGGTTGTTCATTAGAATCACTTGATGCCAGTAGTCCGCTACCTCATCCAATCCTAGGGACTTGGCGATGTACACCAAATTCAAAATATCCTTTTGAAAACAAGACCCGCCAAAACCAACAGATGCTTGCAAGAATTTTGGACCGATACGGCTGTCCATACCAATGGCTTTGGCCACTTCCTGAACATCAGCACCAGTGGCTTCACACAGCTCCGAAAGGGCGTTTATTGAGGACACACGTTGGGCTAAAAAAGCATTGGCGGTGAGCTTGGAAAGCTCAGAGGACCATACATTGGTGGTTAGAATGTTTTCTTTGGGTACCCAACTGCTGTATATATCCACCAAGGCTTGTATGGCCTGTTGACCTTTGGACGAAGATGAATCACCTCCAATAAGTACGCGGTCCGGAACAGCCAAATCGCGCATGGCAGTCCCCTCGGCTAAAAACTCTGGATTGGAAAGAATCTGAAAGTCCACTCCGTTACCGGTGTGGTCCAATATATTTTGAATGGCCTCGGCTGTTTTTACAGGCAGGGTCGATTTTTCGACTACAATTTTGTCTGATGTAGCGACTTTTGCGATTTGACGCGCACAGAGTTCTACATACTTCAAATCTGCTGCCATGCCCTTACCAGCTCCGTAAGTTTTGGTAGGGGTATTGACCGATATAAAAATTAATTCTGCGGCGTCAATAGCCTTATCAACTTCGGTAGAAAAAAATAAGTTGCGCCCACGGGCCTCGGCAACCACCTCATCCAAACCAGGTTCGTAAATGGGGAGCCTATTCAAATCGCTATGGTTCCAATCGGCAATGCGTTGTGCGTTGAGATCCACGACCGTAACTTTGATATTGGGATTCTTTTGCGCTATTACAGCCATGGTCGGCCCACCGACATAACCGGCACCTATACAGCATATGGCTTTAATGTTCATAATTTGAATGTAGTATTTTTAATATTCATTAGCGTCCAAAATCGTCTTGTACTCTTATGATGTCTTCCTCGTCTGAAGGAACAGCATCCGTATGTTGCCAAATCTCTGCCACCACGCCATAATCATCCAAGCCCACCAAGCGGTGGCGCACCCCCTGGTTGAGTTTAATTTGTGCACCAGAGCGGTAGGTTTGCATCTCATTTTCTACATCTGTTTCACTCTGTATAACCCCCACTGTACCTTTGTAGACTTGCCAAATTTCGGCGCGGCGGTTGTGGTATTGCCAAGACAGCTTTACTTTGGGTTTTACCATCAAGATTTTAGGACTGAGTTTGCCTTCAATTCGTAGGTCCTCAACATCCAAGCCGTTAAAAAAATGATCGGCAAACGCTTGCGCTTGGCGTTCATCGATGTAATAAAAGGCACCCCATGGGCGCTCCAAATCTGCAGCGGTGATTTTGAAGCCTAAAGATTCCAATTCTAACCGAATGCCGTTAAAAAACTGTTTGTCCATAATTAGTTTTTCGCTGTTTTTACTTGTTTCCTCAATCCAGAAGATGAAAACCTGTGGTCTCTAGTATTGAAATACAATTCTATGCCTTTGGCCTCGCAATAGTCTCTCCCTGTAAATGCTTTATCTTTGTACTCATCACCAATGATGCGTACATCCAATTTGAAAGCGCGCAAAATATCTTCTAAATCTTGTTCAGAAACATAAGGCACAATTTCATCTACAAATTTACAACCTTTTAACTGAATATAGCGCTCTGTAATGCTCTGGGAAGATGCATTTTTTTCTGCACGGTCTAGTGAGGGGTCCAGTTGCAAGCCTACAATCAGGTAATCGCATTGGGTTTTGGCTTCTTCCAACATCTTTACATGCCCTGCATGCAGAAGATCGAAGGTTGAAAAAGTAATGCCTATTTTTTTAGTCATAGTTCAGTTTTATGATTGTTTAAGCTAATTGTATTTGATAAGGATTAGCTGTCTAAAGTTTTTTGAGCAACCAACTGCTGGATTGAATTTTATCGCCGAGCCCATCAATAAGAGTGATGCCTACCTTGCTGCAAGTTGGACGCTCGGGAATGCTGTCGTTGTTTTGATCACCGCCATTGGCAAAAGCTAAGTCGTAAACAGCGCCGTAGTCGGCTGCTATTTTTTCTAGCGTTGCACACACAGTGCGGTCTTTGTCTATAGAAAGTATGGCCTTGTCTACTGCTTTGATGTTGGAAACAATAAACAAGCGCTCCGCTTCATTTTGGAATTCTTTACTGCCTTTCAGCGCGCGCTGACTATCTGAATTGACAATAACAATTAAAACATCTGCAAGTGCCTTGGCGTTATTGATGTATTCCAAATGGCCCTTATGGATTGGGTTAAAATAACCGGATACGATGACAGCTTTTGGTTTTGACATAGTAATTTTTAGTTTAGGGTGTATTTAAAAAATTTAACGGCTTCGCCGCAGGGTGTCCCATGACCCTCTAAAGATATAAAAATAATGAGTGCAAAAAGAAAATTAGCCTATGAAATTTTGATCATCATTTCTGCTGTCTTAGCCGATAATCTGGTGATAACAAACCTCAATGGATTTTTAGGCCTATACGAAATACCTTTGTGGATTGGTTTTACTTTGACAGTCTTTATCGTTGTTTTTATGATTAATTCGTTCAATTTAATTGACGGTATTGATGGGCTTTCAGGGTTTATTTCCATCATAGCGTTCACTTCTTTTACTGTTCTTTTTTGGGTATTGGACTATAAGGCCTGTTTTGGAATTTGCATTCTTGTCATAGGCATTATTTCAGCTTATCTCCCTTTTAATTTCAGCAACAAACGAAAGGTGTTTATGGGCGATTCTGATGCTCTTTTTATTGGATTTCTATTGTTTATAATGACCATGATGGTGGTTACGAGTGATGAGCCTATTATTCAAAGGCTAATACACAAATCAATTCTACCCATAGCACCAATGACTATTTTCTTGTATCCAATGGTTGATACTGCAAGCATCTATCTATTCCGCTTAACTTTAGGACAGAGTCCTTTTGATCCAGACAGATGGCATACCCACCATTTACTACTGAGGCTAACGAATTCGCATCTAATGTCATCGGTACTCATTAGCCTAATGTCCTTGTTCATGGTTGCCTTATTTTCATATCTTGCATTTTGGATATCAGCTGTTAACTTTATAGCTTTATTTTTTGTGGTGTTTCTGACTTTAGTTTTTGCTGTATCATACCTCAGACTTTACTTAAGGCGTCAGCAACGAAAGGAATTTGACAACCCCCCCCTACAGCAGTGTGTAGTGTTTAGAACAAGTACACAAAGATCTTGGGTAAATTCTAAAATAAAATACCGCTTTTGCGGAGTCTGTTCTTAAACTCCCACAAGGCGATCAATCATCAGAAGAAGGCTTGAATGAATAACTCTTAAATTAAAATAAGCTCGATTTGGTTTATTTTTATTAATTTTGTGTGGTGTTAAATAAAGTTGAAATAGTGAAGAAATATTTAGCTAGCCTATTGCTGCTGCTATTACTGCTGCCTACTATTATAACGTTTTACCACCACTTTGGAGAACATGAGCACATTGTTTGTTCTGAAAACGAAGCTCATATCCACCAAAGCATAGCGAGTTGTGATGTTTGCGATTTTAATCTTTTATCATTTGATTTCAAAATCGCTGACTTTCCTGATTTTAAAGAATCCATTGTATATGTTAAACTCAATGGCACATTCAAAGCATTACAATTAAATACGTTTTGCCCAACTAATAAGCAACTTAGGGCTCCTCCATTTTTTTCATAATATCATTTCCCAAATTTTAAATGTTAATGAAAAAAAATTATGCGCACACACGCCTTAGTCGTGTTGTTATTAGCACAGCTAACAACAGCATCCCAAAATTGTTCACTCACCCTTTCAGGTAAGGTTATAGACTTACATGATGGGTCTCTATTGTCAGGTGCAACCCTTGTGGTAGCAGAAACCGAAACAGTAGTGCAAACTTCATTGGATGGGGTCTACTCCATTTCAAACCTTTGCCCCAATACCTCATATTCCATTAAGGTTCTGCATTCGTCTTGTACGCCAAAGACCTTTTCATTGAAAATTTCAGGGGACAGCGTACGGGATTTTAAGCTTGAACATCATCTAGAGGAACTCAATGAAATTATTTTGGAAGGCAAGGCCTACGAAAATAAAACAACTACTGTACTTGAGAAAAATTTAAATCAGGAAACTCTAGAACAGTACAGTGCTGGAACCCTTGGTGATGCGCTGAACAGCTTGAGTGGGGTCTCTTCATTAAATAAAGGCAATGGGATTGTAAAACCCATCATCAATGGACTACACAGCAGTCGGATTATCATGATCAATAATGGAGTACGGATGCAAGACCAAGAGTGGGGGAAAGAACACGCACCCAATATTGATGTCAACTCAGTTGGGCGCTTAACCCTTGTAAAAAGTGCGAGCGCGTTGCAATATGGCGGTGATGCCATGGGTGGAATTATTATTGCTGAAGGCCCAAAAGTTGCCATTAAAGACAGTTTGTATGGAAAAACCATGTTGTTTGGAGCATCAAATGGTCGTGGTGGTGGTATTACATCACAACTTACAAAAAGTTTTGAAAATGGGATATATGGAACTGCACAGGGTACATTTAAGCGTTTCGGAGATGTTGAAGCTGCTGATTATGTAATGAGTAATACTGGTCTTTATGAAAAGGACATGTCGCTAAGAATTGGACTAAACCGATTTAATTATGGTGTAGAAGGATACTACTCTTATTTTAACACTGATATCGGGATACTTAGGTCTTCACACGCGCATGGAGCTGCAGATCAAATTAGGGCAATTGAAAGTGATATTCCATTAACTATAAGAGAATTCACTTATGATATTGGTTATCCTAAACAAAATGTAACTCATCAACTAAGTAGAATTAAAGCTTTTAAAAATTTAGGTGATTATACTTTAGAAATTCAATATGATTATCAACTAAATAGACGATTTGAGTATGATATAAGAGTTGGTAATGACAGGGATAAACCTGCTCTAGATTTAAAACTAGACACCCATACTATTTTAATTGATTTAAATGGATCTTTTGAGGATTTAAATTTTAAATCAGGGATTATGGGAAGATTTCAAACAAATTTCGCTAATCCAGAAACTGGAATTAGACGATTAATACCTGATTATGACAAGTATGATTTTGGCTTGTATACAGTTCTTGATAAAAAAATTAACGATAAATTCGAAATTGAAACTGGAGTAAGATTTGACTACAGCTACATGGATGTTTTTAAGTTTTATAAAAACTCGATTTGGGAAGAACGTGGCTATGACATCCTGTTTCCTGATTTAGTTATAGAAGAATTTTCGAATCAAGTATTGGTTAACCCGGAACTTGAATTTAAAAATCTTTCAGCAACATTAGGATTCAATTACAAGATAGATGATAATAATACTATATTTATAAACCATGCATTATCATCTAGAGCACCAAATCCTGCTGAGTTGTTTAGTGATGGTTTACACCATTCAATTGCGAGAATTGAAGTTGGAGATTTAAGATTTAAATCTGAAGTTGGAAATAAAACTTCATTAACATATAGCCATGTTGGGAAAACATTTAATTTTTCTATAAACCCATTTGTCAATAATATTAGAGATTTTATTGTAATTGAACCTGTAGAAATTAGAGAAACCATTAGAGGTAATTTCCAAGTTTGGGAATATAGACAAACTGATGCACAGTTACTTGGAGTAGATATCGATGCTAGCTTTTCAATCAACGAAAAAATAAATCTAAATCATCAACTTTCAATTGTAAAGGGATACGATAATACTTTAAATGAGCCATTAATTAATATGCCTCCTGTTAATACTAAAAATGAAATTTCTTATCAAAACAAAAAACTTCAAAACCTGAAAATTTCATTACAAAGCGAGTATGTATTTGCCCAAAATGAATTTCCAAATAACAATTTCGAAGTCTATCTTCCAATTACTGAAACTTATGAGGAGGTTGATATAAGTTCAACCCCTGATGCTTATCATTTATTAAACCTAAATGCAAGTATGGATTTTAAAACATCCAAAAAATCATCCCTAAGCGTAGGACTAGGGATTAATAACCTTTTAAATACCTCCTACAGAAACTACCTAAATCTTCTTCGTTTTTACTCGGACGATATGGGCAGAAATTTTTTATTAAATCTTAAACTCAATTATTAATTACAAAAACCAAAAACAATGAAAAAACAAACGTTTTTATTACCCTTATTAATTTTATCGTTAATCTTTACTGGATGTTCTGACGACGATGATCATGATGACCACTCACACCCTGTAAATGAAGAGGAAGTTATTACAACCGTTGAGGTCACTCTGAGCGATGGAACTAACTCTTATGTTTTAATCTGGGAAGATTTGGATGGTGATGGTCCTGATTTACCAATAATTACTGGTGCCACTATTCCTTCAAATTCATATGATGCAGAAATACAGTTGTATAATAAAACTTTAGACCCTACTGATGATGAGTACGTAGTTACCACAGAAATCTTAGAAGAGGATGTTGATCATCAGTTCTTCTTTAATGCATCAAACGGATTGAATGTTTTTGATTTCGTATATGCGGATGCTGATGTTGATGGAAATCCAATTGGACAACAATTTATTATAGAAGATGTTTCTGGTTCTGGTGGCGATCTAAATATTGTATTATTACACGAGCCTAACAAAAATGCAGATGGCGTTTCAGATGGAGACATAACAAATGCTGGAGGTGATACAGATATTGATATAACTTTCCCAATAATTGTTCAATAATTATTTGAATTAGTCAAAAAAAGCCCAACATAATATGTTGGGCTTTTTTTATAGGACAAAATAATGCTATTCAGCTGGCTTCATTCTTGAATACACATTAATTTTTTTGATGTTATCGCCTACAAATTGAATGTCATGAACATGGTATTCCAAAACCTCATTCCCATCTTCATCCGTATTGGTGTATTCGTTTCCTGTGGTTAACCATTGCGTCATCACACCATCTTCGTCCGCAGCTGCATTGGCAATCATCCAATTGACCTTCCATTTTGGGGAAGAGGACTCAAACCAAGAAGCCAAAAATTCGATATGTTTATCATTGCCTTTAATTACGCCTCCATCAGGTGTATAACCTTCCCAATCTTCTGCATTAACAGCAGCTATTTTATCTAAGTCTCTGTCGTTGTGCGCTTTGATGTAATCTAACCAAATTTGCTCATTCTTGGTTTCTCCAACGAGGACAGGATTGCTGCTGCCATCCTCCATTGTAACTGATCCAATCACCACCGGTTCATTTGAAACCTCATCAGCTTCATTAGCTTTGAAATTACAAGATGTGACCATTAGAGATAATACCGTAAATGCAATAATTCTTTTCATTTTTTAAGTTTTTAAATTAGTACTTAAATATATAAAAAAAATAGTTGCTTGCTTTATACAACTAATCTTTTAATAAGAAATCATTCCAGCCCCAGCAGATTGTGCTTGCTGATATAACTTGAAAAGCATTAAGGTATAGACGAGAAGCTCGTAATTTTCATAAACAGAATCAACAATTTCAGCTTGCATGGAAGCTTTCCATTTTTTCCATACATATCGAAGTGACAAAACGGCGTTGTTATTATCGTCATAAAGAGTGCATAAAAGATCATTCTTAAGCCAGCCTTTGGGCCTTTCAACTTTCATCGAATAACTGTGTGTTGATTTGTTGGCATCCAACAACTTAAAAGAATACCCAGTTTTCCAATAATAGACAAATTCTCCTCTCAGTTTACCACTTTTAAAAATGTTATATTCAGAACTGAAAAAACTCTTCTTTTTAATTTCATAAGTCTGGTTACTAAAAAAGAAATGCGATGCAGAGGAATACCATTTTGGTTTAAAACCTTTTATAACGACTTCATCATTTTTACAGATTTCAAACTCTTTAGTACTCTTTACGATGATATCAATATCCATGCGTTGTGTTTTGACTGTATAAAGTTAAGATAATTAAAAGAATATTGATTGCGTTTTGAAATAAAAAATTTTAAATCTAAAGAGTATCTATTTAATCCATATCCCATTCAGTGAGCTCAATGATTTTGTGAAAAATGTCTGTATTGTCGTACACTCCAGAAAATTGTGCAGCACCTGGACCATACGCAAAAACTGGGATTAGAGTTGCCGAATGTCCACCAGTAGAAAATCGAGGATCGAGTTTGTTATAGCTGTCGTAAATTTTACCTTCATTTGTCAGGTAAGGGGCACCGGAAAGTGTAAATCCGCCCGTTTCGTGATCTGAAGTTACCACCACCAAGGTTTCTCCATCCTGAGCAGCAAAATCCAATACTGCCCCAATAAGCTCGTCAAAATCGATAAGTTCAGAGATCAAATAAGGGGCATCATTATCGTGTCCTGCCCAATCTATTTGTGAGCCTTCCGACATCAAAAAGAAAGGGGTATTGTTTTGATGCAAAAACTTAACACCCAACAAGGTAGCTTCTGACAAGAAATCACCCCTGCCCTCACTCATTTTTGGCATATCTTCAGCGCCAAGTAAAAAAGCTTGTTTTTTGTTTGATTTGATTTTATCAAATGAAGTCAATGCGCTTGTATTGGTCGTAAACCCATTCGATTGAAGAGAATCAATAAGATTTAAACCATCTGCACGTTGATTAAAAAACTTCTCCCCTCCACCTGCGAAATAATCAATTTCTGATTTGGTAAGTTGTAAAGCTATTTCATCTTCGTAGTCTCTATCAGAAACATGAGCATAAAAACAGGCTGGCGTAGCATGTGTGATGGACGAGGTGGCCACAAGACCTGTTTTCACCCCTTTTAATGAAGCAATTTCGACAATATTTTCTAGTTGCTTTGAATCTTCCAAAACGCCGATAGCTCCATTGTAGGTTTTTTGACCACAAGAAAAGGCAGTAGCACTGGCAGCTGAGTCTGTAATATCTTCTATTGAAGAGTTGGTCGTAATGAGTCCTATGTGTTGAAATCTTGAATAATTTACTTCAGATTCTTTATAAAAATAGGCTGAAGAAATTTGTGATAAGCCTGTACCATCGCTGATGAGCAAAATAACGTTCTTAGGGCGTTCACTAGCAGGGCTGTATTCAGAACAACTATAAAAAAATAAAAGCGTGAAAAGTGTATAAAATTTAATATGCATAAATGAAATTCTGAATAGGCACAAAAATATGTATTACATTATTATAATTAGTCAAATATTACAAATAAATAAAAAAAATATTACTTTAGCAGTACCAACTAATTTAACAACTATGCGTTTTTTAATGATTATGATTATGCTAATAACTCATTTAGCAGAAGCACAAACAATTCCATGTTTTACATTTGATGAAGGAGAATTTGTGGTTTCTGGAAACGCCACTATAATCAATGACGATACGGTTCGATTGACCCAAGCTATAAATAATCAAGCAGGCTTTGTTTGGTCTCAAAGCCTAGTTAATTTTGATTTAGATTTTAGCTTAGAAGCTGAGCTCTACTTAGGAACACAAAATGGTGGTGCTGATGGTATAGCATTCGTAATTCAAGCCATCTCTAACAACGAGGGGTCTCTAGGCGGAGGTATTGGGTACTCTGGGATTTCACCTTCATTGGCCATTGAATTTGATACTTGGTGGAACTCTGGAAATGACCCTATACAAGACGATCACGTAGCCTTAATTGCAAATGGGCAGCCTTGGGTGATGTCTGCGCACAGTGCGTATACACCCTACGTTGGTGTCAATAATCTGGAAGATGGCTTATGGCACCCTGTTTTAATTAGTTGGGACGGTACAAACAAGATTCTGAGTTTAACCCTTGATGGGGCATCAATCTTTAGTGTAACTCTAAACATTCCTACTCTATTTTTTAATGGAGATCCTAACTTGTACTGGGGTTTTACCGCAGCAACTGGTGGAGCAAATAATTTACAACAAGTTAGAATTTTAGAATTTTGTTCCATAGACAGTAGCTGCAATACACCAGAACCAACTGCAGATTCTCCTCAAAGTTTTTGTGAATCAGTAGTATTAAATGAATTGCAAACCAATGGATCAAACATTCGCTTTTATGCTGAAGAAACAGGTGACACCTTATTGGATGCGGAAACAATAGTTGATGAAAGTACTACTGTGTATATCACCCAAACCATTGACGACTGTGAAAGTCAAACTTTAGTAGCTATTGATATTATAGTTGAAGAACCCACTGTTTTTGATGACTCTTTTGAGCTTTTGTATTGTCAAGACAACAACCCTACAGTAAATTTATTTGACGCCTCTAACATCTTTTTGGGATCTGATTTTACTGGGTTCTTTAACGAGCTGTCAGACACTCAATCACTCAACAATTTAATCGAATCTGCTGACGATTTTGCTGTAACTGAGCTTAACCAAATCGTTTATGCTCGAACAGAAACTGAACTTTGCTATGAAGTTTACACAATCATCTTGGTTGCTGAAAATCCAACTATTTATACAAATCCTTTTGAGATTTTATATTGTCAAAGCAGTAATCCAACAGCAGATTTATACACTGCATCGGACCTCTTTTCGAGTCCTAATTTTTCTGGTTTCTTCAATTCTCTTCAAGAGGCTGAAACCGTAAACAATGAAATTGTTAATCCAAATACTTTTATGATCTCTAGTGAGGAGCAAATGATCTATGCGCGTATTGAAGAGGGACTTTGT
>Ga0228647_1000510_pt1 | contig 13561 bp, 13 predicted proteins | sample 59DmetaG_FD_186034 | JGI IMG/M metagenome (GOLD analysis project Ga0228647, IMG submission 186034) | Seawater microbial communities from Monterey Bay, California, United States - 59D | ecosystem: Environmental > Aquatic > Marine > Coastal | place: USA: California | collected 2016-10-21 | reverse complement strand
CTTATTGGTGCTGAAGCATTTGCTGATTATATCGAGAAAGACTATCAAGAATCTTTAAATGAAGGGCAAGAGTGGGGATGGACAATTAATTATGCTTTCGCTGTAAAACCAACTAACTCCGATAGGGGGGAATATGTCAATGCAAGATTTACTGGTTCTTCAGGAGTTTATGAAGAATGGTATCAAATAGCTGATGGAAAATTAATTTCTTGGCATCAAACCAAAAGAACATTATCTGCAGAATAATTAGTCTGATACCTAACTCATAGAGCCTCTTCTTCGGAAGGGGCTTTTTTGTTTCTTAAAACAGATAAATGAAGAGTATCCCTCAATTACTTAAAGGGATTAGAAGTGTCTAATCTGGATGTTGAGGACTTACCAGAGTTGTAAACGAAAAAGCCCCCACCGAAGTGAGGGCTAAATTTAATACTACAGATACTCCTTATTCATCACAAGCTCCTTCACGATATTCGTAAATTCCGTGACATTCCGCTTCCTCCCAGTTGTTGTAAGTAACATCGTTGCACCCGCAGACGGGTATATAACTCATAGGAACACCATCATAACAAGGCGATTCAATGCATTCAGTTTTATCACAAGAGATAAACATTACACCAAAAATGGCTCCGGCAATTAGAGTTTTCATAGTTCAATATTTTCTTGTTAACTATCAAAGAATGTGCCAATGGATTCAGGCAGTTGGATGTTGAGGACTTGCCAGAGTTTAATTAACTTGCAACGAATAAAATCTAGATAAAATGAAACGAATTAAGCTTCTTTTCTTACTAATACTTTGCATTCCTGCTTCAGCTCAAATACAAATTGGTGTGGACATTGATGGTGAAGCAGCAGATGACTGGTCAGGAAGTTCCGTATCTCTATCTTCCGATGGTACTAGGGTTGCCATTGGAGCTTATGGTAATGACGGTGCGGGTACTGCTGCCGGTCACGTGAGAATCTACGAATACAGCGCTGGCAGCTGGACGCAACTGGGTGCAGACATTGACGGTGAAGTTTTTTTTGACTGGTCAGGAAGTTCCGTATCTCTATCTTCCGATGGTACTAGGGTTGCTATTGGCGCTTATAAAAATGACGGTAATGGCACTGATGCCGGTCACGTGAGAATCTACGAATACAGCGCTGGCAGCTGGACGCAACTGGGCGTAGACATTGATGGCGAAGCTGCGAGTGACGAATCAGGTTTTTCCGTATCTCTATCTTCCGATGGCTCTAGGGTTGCTATTGGCGCTTATAAAAATGACGGTAATGGCACTGATGCCGGTCACGTGAGAATCTACGAATACAGCGCTGGCAGCTGGACGCAACTGGGCGTAGACATTGACGGTGAAGCCTATGCCTATGGCAGGTCAGGATATTCCGTATCACTATCTTCTGGTGGTGATACTGTAGCTATTGGAGCTCCTTTTAATGACGGTGCGGGTACTGCTGCCGGTCACGTGAGGATATACACATACAGCGCTGGTAGCTGGTCGCAACTTGGCGCAGATATTGACGGTGAGGCTGTGGGTGACCAATCAGGTTTTTCCGTATCACTATCTTCCGATGGCTCTACTGTAGCTATTGGGGCTAGGAAAAATTTAGGGGTCAAGGGTCACACGAGGATATATGAATACAGCGCTGGCAGCTGGACCCAACTGGGCGCAGATATTGATGGCGAAGCTGCGAGTGACGAATCAGGTTTTTCCGTATCTCTATCTTCCGATGGCTCTAGGGTTGCTATTGGAGCACGTAATAATGACGGTAATGGTAATGATGCCGGTCACGCTAGGATATATGAATACGGCGCTGGCAGCTGGACGCAACTGGGCGTAGACATTGATGGTGAAGCTGCGGGTGACTTCTCAGGTGACGTATCTCTATCTTCCGATGGTACTACTGTGGCCATTGGCGCTCCTTTTAATGACGGTAATGGCACTGATGCCGGTCACGTGAGGGTATATTCTATTTGTTTTGATACTATTCAACAACAACCGCAATCAAATACCTTCTATACTGTTCCTGGTGATGCATATTTCACTGTTATTCATTCTGACACCACTGCTAATTATCAATGGCAAGAAGATACAGGTACTGGATGGTCTGATTTAAGCGACCAAGGAATATACTCGGGTACAGCAACGGATTCACTTATTTTAACAGGAATCACGGCTTCATTAAATGGTTACGAATACAGATGTTTAGTTGATGCTTGTAGTATGGATACAACCGACTTGGCTACACTTACTGTTGTTGACAATATAGGTATTGGTGAAGTCCTCACTGATGTTGTTGTATCTCCAAACCCAACTTCGGGCATCCTAAACATTGTCGTTAATTCTTTATCGGAGTATGAAGTATTTAATATCAATGGTCAAAGAGTTGCTCAAGGGAAGACAGAAGGTCAAATAGACATCACTAACCTTCCTACAGGTAGTTATCAAATCATCATCACCAATGACGATGGTCGCAGCACACATACTATTCAAAAGATATAGTTTGAACCAAACGCCTAAAGCGAATAGCCTCTTCTTCGGAAGGGGCTTTTTTATTTCGCTAGAGCAATTTATAGAAAGATTACAACTGTTATAGGTATAACTAATTAACTACATGAACCTAACCTCTTTGTTGCTCTGGAGCGAGGACATAGATTTATCTCCCCCTAAATGGGGGAGTATGAATACCTAACCCCTCCGCTGTCTATTGCTTCGGGAGATTCACTCCGTGATAGCGTCAATGGGGACACCCACTATCACTAAACCTTTTGTTTCGATTCTCACACTGTCACCACCAGTGTTAATAGAGCCATTAATTCTAAGCAGTGTTCAAGGAACCAAGGGAGTAGTTTTTAATATTCTCCCTTCTGCCCCTCATCCACTGGTCTCTGCAGTTGTTCGGAAGCCTTCAGTATACTAAAATACCTATGGAGATGTTTCCACCTGAATCCATAGTAGGATTATTTTCAAGTGAAATTATTAGCTTACTCCTCGATTAGCTAAAAATAAGCCAACTGGTTTTCACGGAGTAATTCACAATCATCAGACTCATATACTACTAGCTTGCAGCTAACATATCTTATTTGAGTACATCACTTTTTCATGAAACTACAGAATAGTGATGGGGGGGGGTGTTTTGTTACATTATTATTATCATGGTTTTGCAAATTATTGTCATGAAGAGCAGTTCGAGAATTATATTGGCCCCATGTATTTTTCACCAGACTATTAATGCTGGAAAAACTGACAGTAAAAACTGACAGTAAGTAGCCTTTTTCCTCTAAATTCGTGATAATATTAATCTTAGCTGCAGTTAAGTTTAGCTCTTTGAAATTATTGATTTATTCAATTGTTACCGTGCCTTTACAATGAATAGGAAGGACCATATGCCGCTTGATTACTCGCGTTGAAGCTTGTTCTCATATTATTCAAAAAATCACTTTCCTATTTCATTAGGCGCATTATATTTGCACCCCATTGAAAGGCGAGGTAGCTCAGCTGGTTAGAGCGTCGGATTCATAACCCGGAGGTCGAGGGATCGTGCCCCTCTCTCGCTACAAGAAACCCTTTGAAGTGTAAACTTCAGAGGGTTTTTTTATTCCTCATAAAAGTCTAAGTCCCTACCAAACGTTTCTTGTAGACCTGAAATAGCCCAATACGTTATAAGCATTACTGCGACCGCAGTAACAATACCGGCGTTGACATATGTGAATTTCGCATTTAGAGCCAAGAAGAGCGCTGTAATTCCATTGAGTGAACCCCTGACCATATTTGGTATCGAGGTAGCCGCTGTTGCTCTTAAATTAGTCCCGAAATTTTCTGCTCCAATAGTTACAAATACGGCCCAGAAACCTGTTCCAAAGCCCATAATTCCCGTAGAAATATACAATTGCAATGCGGTTGAAGCCGTGAAGAAAACGACCATTCCAATCATTGTTATAAGGTAAAATACGTGCATCGCTTGCTTTCGAGACTGTAGTTTTTGTGACAATAATCCGATTGCTACATCTCCAACAGCAATGGCGCTATAGCTTACCATAATGCCAATGCCGGGATCAATAGATTCAGTAATCCCAAGTTGGCGTGCGAATTCTGGGGAAAAGGAGATGAGAATACCCACCACAAACCACGTGGGTAAACCGATTAAAATGCTTCTTAGATATCGCATAAATCGCTCTTTCGTTGCAAATAGCATTAGAAAATTGCCTTTAGAGATTTTAGAATTAGAAGCTAACGTTTTATACAGACCACTTTCAAATACGCTTAAGCGAACGAAAAGAAGCAGCAGTCCCAATCCTCCACCTATGAAATAGCACGTTCTCCAATCGAACCATTGCGAAATGAAGAAGGCAAGTACTGCGCCTGTTAGTCCCACGCCGGCAACCAGTGAAGTTCCAATGCCACGTTTTTCTTTAGGAAGTAGTTCCGAGACCAAAGTAATGCCCGCGCCCAATTCTCCTGAGAGGCCAATACCAGCAAAGAATCGAATCCAGGCATATTGCGTACCGTTCGTGACGAAACCATTCGCAATATTACCTATGGAGTAGAGGGCGATAGAATAAAACAAGACCTTCGTACGGCCCAATTTATCCCCCAATACTCCCCAAAGTATTCCGCCTATGAGTAGTCCGAACATTTGCGTGTTCAAAATAAGCATACCGACTTCTCCTAAATTTGCCACACCTAAATCTGTCAATGACGGGATTCGAATGATGCTGAAAAGTAATAAGTCATAGATATCAACGAAGTATCCAAGGGCTGCAACCCATATAATAGGCTGACGAAAGATAGAAGCAGTTGACTGCATGGAATTCCGATTAGTGTGATGAAGATAAAGAATAAGTCAGAACGAGGGTTTTTTCAAGGGTTTTTGCACAAAGTGTTGCTTATTTCATTTGACTTATTATATTGCATCAATTAGACAAGCACCATCATGGATAGGATAAAATTTGAGTTAGAAATACCACTTCGTGCATCCCCAAAGATGTTATTTCCATTTTTGAGTACCCCCTCAGGATTGAGCGAATGGTTTTGCGACGATGTAAACTCAAGATCTGAACTTTTTACCTTTTTCTGGGACGGCTCAGAAGAGCAAGCCCGACTTTTGAAAAAACAGATGGATAAAATGGTGCGTTTCCGTTGGTTGAGTGACGAGGAGGATGGTTTAGATACCTACTTCGAATTTAGAATTGAAGTAGATGCCTTAACCAACGATACTTCGATCATAGTCACTGACTTTGCCGATGCCGATGAAGTAGAGGAAGCAAAGCAACTCTGGGAGAGTCAGATTCATGAGCTTCAGCACACTATTGGTGCATAATGAAGCATATTCCTTACTATAGTATACCCGCAGTCTTGTTCATTATGTGCTGCGGGCTTTTTTTGTCCTTTTATCCCGATAAAGTAGCCGCCCAGCTCGTACTGCACCATGCTTGGTACAGTACATCAGGATATTGGTGGATGGAAGTCATAACTAATTGGGGAGAGGCGCAACTTTTTGCTATACTTATTATCGCACTTGCTTTACAAAAGCGCTATTTCATGGCACTCGAATTCCTTTCAGCAGGGATTTTATCGAGTATCGTGGTACAATCATTAAAACGGCTTGTTTTCGCTCCTTCCCCTCGTCCGATGGCCGTAATTCAATGGTCAGAAACATTGTTACCCGTGGGACTTGATGTGCCACTACAATTTGCTTTTCCAAGTGGACACACCACCACAGCCTTCGTTTTCTTCACTTTACTGACACTACATTTTAAAAAGATATCGGTTCAAATTCTATCAGCACTAGTAGTTATAGGAGTGGGGCTTTCGCGTGTTTATTTAATGGCGCATTGGCTGCCGGATGTAATGGCGGGTGCTTCATTAGGACTTTGTATTGGCTTGTTTACCCATAACGTGTTTCTACGCATAAAAAAAAGCCGTCCATCCTTGCGGTGAACGGCTTATTAAATGAATCTAAAGCTTCTCCGCTATAGATTTAATTTCTTCTTGAGAGATTTCTCTAGCGAATCATCGTGCATCATAATGCTGATCGTCTTTAAACGCACATAGCTCTCGGAAGCATATAGATATCCTGGGCGAAAATCATTTGGGATATCACCCCATGAGTTTTTGACTATGTAGAAAATATTACCGTCTTGATCTTTCACCATTCCTTGTATGACCATACCGTGATCGTCTTGAGTAAGATAATTGTCGTATTGCTCTTGACGCGTTTTTTGATCAACATTTGCTTCTTCGTGCGGGCCAGCATAAATGGCCTGTGCTTCTTCTGCACTTAGATCACCCCAGCTTTTATTTGGCATAACAGCAATTCCGTTCTTTATAGAGAACCCTTTATCGCTAACATCACAAGCCCAAGCAACAGGGTATCCAGCTTCTAAGGAAGCGTTGAGTGCTTCCATCATTTCATCGATAGGAAGGTTGTATGAAATTCCCCAAGTCCAGTTATCAGGCACCTGAATTTGACAAGCCTCATAGAATGGGTGGTGCGTCCAGGAGGTGAGCTGAACGTAGTCGTCTGGATTGACACCAATGACTTCATCGGCGAAACTTCTTGGCGTATAGGTTTTTCCATTGTAGCCGAATTGTGCAGGTTCCTCGCCTAAATAAGCATCTAAACTCGCATCAAATGCATTCCTCCATGAGGTAGACAATTTCCCATTCTTATTGCCTTTTACAGCATCTAGAATACCTTTTAAAGCACCTTCCATCTCACCATGACGGTTGATTTCAGTTCCATAGTTTAGGCCGTTATATACTTCTTGTGGAACCGCACCATACTTTTTGATTACGTAAAGCACATCGGGTAAGGCGCCGCCCTGAGCAAAATTCAGATACCCATGAAGACGGATGTATTTTTCGCCTTTGTCTTGGTAGACTTTACGTACTGTGTACATTTCCGAAAGATCAATTGGGGTCTTCCCCATACGCATCATCTCGCTTTCGATAAATGAAGTGGTCGCATAGGACCAACAAGTACCGGAAGCTCCTTGGTTTTTGACTGGGGTAGCTTCGATATCGACAATAGTTTCCCATTCGTAGCCCAGCGGTGCGTCTGCGCCGTTGTCTTTTATTTTGTTGATCAGATCAACTTGTGCAAATGCCTGCAAAGAGAGCAATGTACCCGCAAGTAATAAACGTAATTTCATACTATGATTATTTGAATTGTGAACTAACTGTGGCTTCTTTGATTCCTACAGAATAATCGTAGAAGCCTTCTTTTGATTTAACACCTAATTTACCGGCTGTGACCATATTAACCAGTAGCGGACACGGCGCATACTTTGGATTGCCAAGGCCATCGTAAAGCACATTTAGGATAGAGAGACATACGTCGAGTCCTATGAAGTCGGCCAGTTGTAAAGGACCCATAGGATGCGCCATACCTAGCTTCATTATAGAATCAATTGCTTGCACATCAGCGACACCTTCATGCAAAGAAATGATGGCTTCATTGATCATGGGCATCAGGATTCTATTTGCAACAAAACCGGGGTAGTCATTACAGGCCACTGGAGTTTTACCCAGCGCTTTGCTCATTTCTATGACTGCATTACAGACTTCGTTAGAAGTGCCGTATCCACGAATAATTTCAACAAGACGCATCACCGGAACAGGATTCATGAAATGCATACCAATGACTTTATCTGGACGTGCAGTCTGTGCAGCAATTTTTGTAATGCTTATAGAAGAGGTATTTGAAGCGAGGATACAGTGCGCCGGTGCATGTGCATCAATGTCTTTGAAGAGCTGAAATTTGACAGCTATATTTTCTGTTGCTGCTTCTACTACTAAATCCGCTTTTGCCACGGCATTTTTTAAATCTGTACCCGTCGCTAGTTGCGCCAAAGCGGCACTTTTCTGTGATTCCGTCAATTTCTCTTTTGAGATTTGACGGTCCATATTTTTTGTGATGGTACTTAAGGCTCGTTCAAGAGCAGCTTCGCGTATATCAAAGAGGTGGACGTTGAATCCACTCTGTGCGAAGACGTGAGCAATACCATTGCCCATAGTTCCTGCACCAATTACGGTAATGTTTTTCATGTAGGGTGATTTGTGGTTCTTTATTTGCCTCGTCCTTGCAAGACAGTGACTAAGGTATAGAACAGGATTTTGATATCGTTTACCAACGTTATATTTTCTGTGTAGATCAAATCATATCGCGCGCGCTCAATCATTTCTTCCACATTTTCAGCATAGCCAAATTTCACCATGCCCCAGGATGTAATTCCGGGCTTCACCTTTAATAAATACCTGTATTGCGGTGCTGTTGAGATGATCTGATCAAAGAAAAATTGGCGCTCGGGTCTTGGGCCTACTATGGCCATGTCGCCTTTTAAGACATTCAGAAACTGCGGTAATTCATCTAGACGAAACTTTCGCATGGTTCTACCCCAAGGCGTTATTCGGGGATCATCCTCGCTACTCAGTTGAGGACCTTGTAGCTCCGCATCTCGATACATGCTACGAAGTTTTATGATTTTAAATATTCTTCCGTTTTTGCCCAATCGCTCTTGTGTATAAAAAAATGGTCCCGGCGAACCGAAAGCAATCATGGCAATAGAAATCAAGATGAATGGTGCGGCTACTATAAGAAGGAGTGAAGCGACTACGATATCAAACAATCTTTTAATGAATGCGACATGCGGCTTCACTAATTCACGCTTTACTTCAATCAGCGCACGTCCTAAACTTTCCATTTTTACCTGTCCGGAAAGAATACTGAACAGGTTAGGGAGAACGTGTATGCGAACGTCTTTATCTTCTATAGAACTTACCATAGTTGCAATTCGTTCAGAATTCCCACTAGGCAGTGCGATTATTACATCTTCTACAGTATTGTCGTTAATGATATCGGCTAACTGGTTGATGTCACCTAAATAGGCTATTGCATTCATACGCGTATCAGCGATATCGCCGGACGTGTTTAAATAACCTAAAAATGAATATCCCTTACTACGGTCCTTTTCGAAAGCATCAAGAAGATCCGCCGCATCTTTTCCTCCTCCCACTAATAACGTCGGGAACTTGAGTAGTCCTTTGTCAATTTTATGCCTAACGATGGAACTCTGAGTAAACCTAAATACTCCGCTGAGTACGATAAGGCTTCCCGTGTAGGTGCCTAACGTCATGTAATAGTCGCTATACACTTTAATGTAGTCATCTAAAAAGACTGAAAAGAAAAGTATTACCGCTGTTATTATTGTTCCTCCAAAAGTGTTGAATGCCTCTGCTAATCGGCTTTTACGGGTAAGATTACTATAAATACCGCTTAGCGCACTAATGCCGATAAACAAGGTTGTAGTCGCAGCGGCCCCTAGCACAAATGTTTGATCAAATTTTATTGGAATTAGTGTACCGAATCGTTCAGGTTCTACGTAAAGTTTACGCACTAAATGGAGCGCGGTATAAGCGCCCGTGCCGGCAAAAAGATCCAATACGATATAACGAATGAGTAGTTTGCGTTCTAACTTTTTGGCGGAACTCAATACAATAGCTTTATGTTATCAATCAATACAGTGGCGGTATCATCAGTGGTATTGATACTTCCAAAAAATAAATTATAATCTAAGGCATTGGGGTACCCACTTACCTCAGTAACGAGGTTAATGTATACTTTATTCCATTCTTCATTAGGAAATAGTGTCACCACTGGGGTCTTAGCGCTTTGTAGGATTTCGTTAGCCGTCACTCCAAAGGTTAAAGCTACATCTGTTTTATAATTTACCTCGAGCCATATGTTTGCCCCATATTTTGGTAGATCGAAGGCTTGAAGTGTTTTGAATTCACCTAAGGTTACTGGCGGCAGTACAAATTTTCCACTTTTATTGGGTGTTTCACCAGGATAATGGAAAACTTCGCTCGTATCTGAAGTGATCAGCAAATTCGTATCGCTTTGAATTGTTTTATTGTAGTTCAGACCAATACCGTCAAAATCTTCGACAACTATTAAGTCGTATATAGGGTTGTATTCAAATGTTAAAAATTGTGGTGAAAGAACTCTGGTAGATCCCTCATTTAAATCCCAATTTTTTTCAATCGGGGAGAGCATCTCATATTGGTTCCTTTGAGAATACACACCGTTTAGTGCAATACCAGGTATAAATCGAAGGAGTTGATTTTCTCCAGCGTACACTGGAATACGACAGGGAGGAGAAAAGGCGCCAATTTGTTGGCCATTCTGTTCGACCCAAATTGTGTTCAATTTTGCAGATGACGTTCCTTCACTTGACTTCGAAGCAACAAGAAGTTCTGAAACCTCTAAATAAGCTACAGCAGGAGCAGATTCTTCCTCACAAGAGTAGAGTAGAAAAATACTTCCGAACAGTGCAATTAAAATGGTCTTTCTGAACATGAGATCAAAGGTAGTCATCCTAGTCTTTCAAATTGTTAAAAAGAAGCGTACTTCAATAGACCACACCGTTGGTTCCCGATGTACTTTCAATTCATGCAAAAAGAGGACAGCCCATATTACCAAGGCCAACGTGCCATTATGTGTTCTGAATTAAAGGCTAAGGGATTGGCTGGAGATACTGTGCTTGAGGCGATGAATAAAATTCCCAGACACCTCTTTCTTGAGAGCAGCTTCCATCAGCACGCCTACCAAGACAAGGCATTTCCCATTGCTGCTGACCAAACTATATCTCACCCTTCGACTGTAGCATGGCAATCTGAATTATTGGAGCTAGGGCAAGGGATGAAAGTCCTTGAGATAGGAACAGGCAGTGGCTATCAAGCGGCAGTTTTGTGTCAACTTGGCGTGAAACTATTCAGCATTGAACGTCAAAAAGCACTTTTCGATTTTGCGAAAAAGATGCTGACCTATTTAGGCTATCGTGCGGAGTTAAAGTTTGGGGACGGATTTAAAGGGATGCCAATTTTTGCGCCTTTTGATAGAATAATAGTCACCTGCGGCGCACCTTTTGTACCTAAGGCACTTTTAGCCCAGCTCATTGAAGGTGGAGTAATGATCATCCCAGTTGGAGAGGGTACTCAGAAAATGGTTAAAATAACGAAGCAGTCGGATGGAAGCTTTGTTCAAAAGGTGTTAGGAGATGCGGCTTTCGTCCCTATGCTCAAAGACCGCGAGTAGCGTACCTTTGTCTTGTGAAAACGGTAGAAATAAAAAATCGCAAGGCGAAATTTGATTACGAATGGCTCGAGACCTTTACTGCCGGTATGCAGTTGCAAGGAACTGAGGTAAAATCCATTCGTATGGGTAAAGCGTCCATTGCAGAAGCCTATTGTTATTTCGCAGGAGAAGAGTTATTCGTTAAAAACATGACCATATCTGAATGGTCACATGGCAATATATTTAATCATCAGCCGCTCCGAGAACGTAAATTACTTCTGGCGAAAAGAGAATTGGATAAAATCCTTAAAGCCACTAAAGATGCAGGTATCACTGTGATTCCGACGAAAGTTTTTCTCAGTGAAAAAGGCTGGATAAAGATGAATATTGCCGTAGCGCGTGGGAAGAAAAATTACGACAAACGTCAGTCTCTTAAAGAGAAAGATGCCAAGCGCGATTTAGCACGACTAAAGAATCTATAGATGTACAAATCCATTATTCGGCCTTTACTTTTTAACCTCAATGCAGAACAGGCGCATCATTTTACGTTTAAAACGTTGAAGATTGCCTTTAAGGTTCCGGGCGTGAGCAATCTAGTGAACGCTTTTTTCGGCCCAGTAAAAGGGCATGAGAAAGAAGTGATGGGATTACATTTTAAGAATCCCATAGGTTTAGCGGCGGGATTTGATAAGGATGCTAAGCTCTACAATGAGCTAAGTGCTTTTGGCTTTGGCTTTATAGAGATAGGAACACTGACTCCCAAACCTCAAGCAGGGAATCCAAAACCGCGTTTATTTCGTCTAGTAGAGGATGAATCTGTGATCAATAGAATGGGCTTTAATAACGGTGGCCTCGATGAAGCAGTTTTGCGCTTAGCCAAAAAGAAAACCGATATCATTATTGGTGGTAATATTGGAAAAAACAAAGTGACACCCAATGAAGATGCAACTTCAGATTACCTGAAGGGCGTTGAAGCGTTGCACGGAGTTGTGGATTATTTTGTAGTTAATGTTAGTTCGCCAAATACCCCTAATTTACGCGAATTACAAGAGAAGGCGCCCTTAATGGCATTACTTAGCGATGTTAAAGCTTTGAATGACAAGTTGGGTCGTAAGCCTCTGATGCTTAAGATTGCACCAGATTTAACAGAAGGTCAATTAGACGACATCATTTCCATAATAAACACGTTAAAGCTAGATGGTATAGTTGCCACGAATACAACGATATCTAGATCGGGACTCAAGACCTCAGCTCAAAAGGTAGAGGTCATGGGTGCGGGAGGTTTGAGCGGTAAAGTTCTAAAAGGACGAAGTACTGAAGTAGTCAAATATTTGCGTGAGAAATTAGATGATAACATCGCAATTATTGCGGTTGGAGGCGTGTTTACGGGCGAGGATGCTCGCGAAAAGTTAAATGCAGGTGCAGATTTAGTTCAAGTATGGTCGGGTTTCTTGTATGAAGGCCCTGCAATGGTACGCCGTATGCTCCGCAATTTGTAATTTAGAGGCGGAACCTATCTAACCCACTCTAATGACCACCATTTCAATCGTTGAATGTCCTCGAGACGCTTGGCAAGGATTTCATGATTTTATTCCTACATCGGAAAAAATCAAACACCTCAAAAACCTAATGCATTGCGGTTTTCATACTATTGATGCAGGGAGTTTTGTCAGCCCGAGAGCAATGCCACAGATGGCGGATGCGCATGCATTATTTGCTGCGTTGGAAGAGCCTCGGGAAAATTCGGACACAAAACTCTTAAGTATAGTTGCTAGTGAAGGAGGTGCTCGTCGTGCAGCTGAGTTCAGTCATATTGATTCCTGGGGTTATCCCTTTAGTGTTAGCGAAATATTTCAAGAGCGCAATAGCAGGAAGACTATACATAATGCTATTGATGATCTTAAACGTGTCAAAGATTTAGCGTTGAAATCTAATGTTGAATTGGTCGTTTACTTAAGCATGGCATTTTTGAACCCCTACGGTGAAGATTATCACACTGATCTAGTTTTGGAGCGTCTCGAACAAGCTTTATCATGTGGAGCTGACATTATTTCACTTAGTGACACTACTGGTCAAGGCAGCACGGATAAGGTTATTCATTTATGCACGCTAATGAAAAACCACAGTTCAGTTCCATGGGGGGCGCACATGCACAGTACCTACGACACAGCTGGTGAGAAAGCCTTAGCCGCAATTAGCGCAGGGTGCGAGCGTATTGACACTGCCTTAAAAGGCTATGGAGGTTGTCCTTTTGCTTCCGACCAATTGATTGGTAATATGCCGACGGAAAAAGTTTTGAGTGCATTAACACGTACCGATATAGCGCATTCGTTGAATCCATTACAAATAGAAAGTGCATATAATAGTGCGTTGGATGTTTTAGGCCGTTATTCTTAGTGTATCTTAGCTAAGTAGGTTGTGTGCGGGAACGTATACTTAAAAAGGAACCCGGTTGAAGTCCGGGGCTTTGCCAGAAGCTGTAACTCGTGTT
>Ga0228647_1000488_pt1 | contig 13816 bp, 9 predicted proteins | sample 59DmetaG_FD_186034 | JGI IMG/M metagenome (GOLD analysis project Ga0228647, IMG submission 186034) | Seawater microbial communities from Monterey Bay, California, United States - 59D | ecosystem: Environmental > Aquatic > Marine > Coastal | place: USA: California | collected 2016-10-21 | reverse complement strand
GGCTCTGACACGATCCGACCGAAACGGCTGTTACCTGAGCCAATATTCACATTCCAGATCGGCTCCAACGCGCCGCCAAATGCGGGATGATCGATACGGGTGTGCGGACTGTTATGACGTTGAAGCCAGTTCGAGTTGCTCTGCGCTTGGCTCAGCAAAACGGGCTCAGAGCGGTTTTCAGTCAAACCCGCATTCACCACTATGTTGCTTGCTTCTTCTGCCCGCAGTGGCTCACGCTTGCCGGCCAGTATTGTTTCTGGCTCCTCACAGGCACTCAGCATTAAAAATGACAGAACACCCGCGCAACACGCAATCGAACCCAGATTTGGCAGACGTTTTTTCATCGACTTTATCCCTCGCGCCTATTTCAGGCTATTGGTCTACTACTCGCTTTGCTCTTGGGCTGTCGCCACTTCAGGCACATCACCGCCAAGAGCAACAATCAGCTGTGTCGCACGGCGGCGCAGCCCAGGCGTTGCTTCGCTATCTTGTACGATGCTGCCCAGTGCCGCAATCGCTTCTTCTGTGTTGCCTTGCTCGATCTCAATCAAAGCCAGTTGCTCTTCCACGAGTACCTCTAGCTGTGGATTTCCACCAATCAAAGCCTCGTAGCCTGTTTTGCGTTCGGCCAAACTCAGTTGATTTTCTTGCAATGCAAGGAGCTTAAAACTCGCCACCTGACGATAGACGAGTGGCACATCTCCGTCGTTAGCAAGCAACTGAAGCGTTTCTTGAGCCTCTTTTTGGCTTCCAGCATCAAACTGTTCTTTCGACGTCAGCAAGGCGAGAACAGCGCGCCCGCCCACATCACTACCTTGAATAGAGGCAAGCGCCGTGGCCCGTTCGGCAGCCTCATTATTGTCCAAGGCAGCGAGTATACCGTCACCAAAGGCTTGATATTGCGCCGTGGCTTGAGCTTTTCGATATTCGATAAAGCCAGCCCCCCCGACAACAATAATCACAGCGCAAATCACCATCCAGCCATAGCGCTTCATCCAAGCAAAAAGCCTATCACGACGCACCTCTTCGGTGACTTCTTCAATAAAACTGTCAGTATCGCTCACGCCGTTGCCCTTTCGGTTTTGACCCTCTTACAGTCTTGACTGGCCACTGCCAAGACCCGCATTAACGATCGGCAGTGAAGCGTAAATGCGCAAGAAATGAGATGGCGGCTCCGGACCACACCGGCCCAAACTAAACTAGACAGTTTAGAAAAACTGATCTATTTCAAAACGGGGTTCGTAAATCGGAATATTGGGCTCTAATCAGGGTCAAATTTCCCATATTAAGAGGCACAAATGCGGTTAGTCCCATTCCTGACAGCGATATTGGTAACGGTTTTTCTATTTTTCCTTGTCGTCCAGCGAGACACGTTGATGAGCTTCGCAACAGGGACTGACAAGGCAGTCACGACTGAAACCGTTTCGACAGCCTCTAATGAGAACACCAAAATTTTACGAAGAGTTGGCGTGATTGCAATCAAATCGCACGCTCAGGAAATTGACAGCGCGGTCATCCTGCGCGGCCAAACGGAGGCTGCACGTCAGGTAGATGTGCGATCAGAAACCTCTGGATTGGTTGTTTCCCCCCCCTTGCGCAAAGGCGCCTTTGTAAATGAGGGGCAAATCCTTTGTCAGCTGGATACGGGAACACGGGGATCAATTCTTGCAGAAGCCGAGGCACGGCTGGCTGAAGCCCGCGCGCGGATTCCAGAAACTGAAGCTCAAATTCCTCGTGCACAGGCGCAATTGGAGCAAGCCAAAGCTCAGCTAGAAGAAGCACTTATCAATGACAATGCTGCGCGCAAGCTTTCGAAAGGTGGATTTGCGTCAGACTCGCGCGTCGCCGCAACAGCTGCTGCAGTGCGCGGCGCAGAAGCTGCAGTCAAATCAGCTGAAGCCGCACTTAAAACTTCACAATCTGGAATGTTAGGTGTTCAAGCAGCGATTGAATCTGCCCAAGCAGGCGTGGATGCTTCCAAAAAAGAAATTTCGCGCCTCGAAATCAGAGCGCCGTTTCAAGGGCTATTGGAGAGCGACACAGCCGAGCTAGGGTCTCTCATTCAGCCGGGCGGGGCGTGCGCCACTGTGATACAGCTCGATCCAATCAAACTCGTCGGCTTTGTCCCTGAAGCCCAAGTGGATCGTGTCAAAGTTGGCGCACTCGCCGGCGGCCGCCTCACAACAGGACAAAACGTGACAGGGGCCGTGAGTTTTCTTGGCCGAAGCGCAGATCAACTCACACGAACCTTCCGAGTCGAGATTGAAGTGCCAAACCCCGACCTCGCCATTCGCGACGGTCAAACAGCTGAAATAATTATCGGCGCAGAAGGCCGAACGGCACATTTAGTTCCACAATCCGCCCTGACTCTAGATGATACAGGACTGCTTGGTGTTCGACTTGTCGATAGTTCGATGCAAGCCAAGTTCCAAACCGTGACACTATTGCGCGACGATATAAGAGGTGTTTGGCTTGCTGGCCTACCTGATGAAGCCGACATAATTATCATCGGCCAAGAATATGTCGTGGACGGTGTGCTTGTCGCGCCCGAGTATCAGGATGTTGCCCAATGACAGGCTTGGTAGACTGGGCCGCCGCCCGTGCGCGGATGATTATGGCCTTTATCGTTCTGTCTCTGCTCGTCGGCGGCTTTGCCTATGCCAACCTACCCAAAGAGGGCGAGCCTGACATTCAAATACCCGGTCTTTTTATCTCGGTTCCCTTCCCCGGCATCTCAGCAAGCGACAGCGAGACCCTGCTTGTAAAGGTTATGGAAACAGAACTGGCTGACCTTGATGGCCTTGAGTCGATGTCGGCCACAGCGGCTGAAAACTATGCCGGTATCTTTATCGAATTTGAATTTGGCTGGGACAAATCAGCTGTCATGGCTGATGTACGTGAGGCCATGAATGCAGCCGAAGCGGCTTTTCCTGACGGGGCTGAGAAATACTCTATAAACGAAATAAATTTTTCTGAATTTCCTGTTTTGATCATCAATCTGACGGGTGATGTCCCTGAGCGTACCATGTCTCGGGTCGCTGAAAGCCTAAAAGACAAAATCGAAAGCCTAGATGCTGTCTTGGAAGCTGGTATCGCTGGCAAACGTGACGAAATGCTCGAGGTTCTTATCGATCCCCTGAGACTTGAGGCTTACAATGTGACCGCGGGTGAACTGATAAGCGTTGTGCGCAACAACAACCAGCTGATCGCAGCGGGTGAAGTTGAAAGCTCAACAGGTGCATTTTCTGTCAAAATCCCATCAAGCTTTAATGAGCCACAGGACGTCTACAATCTTCCCGTGAAAGTAAACGGAGATCGAATCGTCACCTTGGGCGACCTTGCAGAGATCAGGCTGACGTTTGAGGACAGGCTCGGCACCGCGCGCTTTAACGGAGAAACCACTGTTGCGCTTCAAGTTGTGAAGCGGAAGGGGTTCAACCTTCTTGATATGGCTGACGATGTAAAAGTCGTTGTCGCTCGTGCGAGTGCAGAATGGCCCGCAGAGCTTCAATCCGCAGTCTATGTCGGCACATCGAATGATCAGTCGCGCGTCGTCGGCTCGATGATTTCGCAACTTGAAGGCTCTGTACTGACAGCCATAGCACTCGTCATGATCGTGATCCTCGCGGCCCTTGGTGTGCGCCCTGCACTGCTCGTGGGCTTTGCTATTCCAACGTCTTTCTTGCTCTGTTTTGCATTCCTAGCTCTGATGGGGGTAACGATTTCAAACATTGTTATGTTTGGGCTTATCCTCGCGGTGGGGATGTTGGTGGACGGCGCGATCGTAGTTGTCGAATACGCAGATAAACGTATTTCCGAGGGCACTGGCCCGATGCATGCCTATGTTGAAGCTGCCAAAAGAATGTTCTGGCCAGTCGTGAGCTCAACGGCAACAACGCTTTGCGCGTTCCTCCCCATGCTCTTTTGGCCAGGCGTTCCGGGCCAGTTCATGGGGATGCTACCTGTTACGCTCATTTTTGTTCTCTCGGCCTCACTTGTTGTGGCTTTGATATATCTGCCTGTAATGGGTGGGGTTTCGGGACGCATGAGCCGTCTCTTCGGTCGCTCAGCTGACGCACTCCGTGCAGCGACACCATGGTGGCTTAGGGCAGCCTTGGTTCTACCATCGCTCTACATGGTCTTTCTCGGCGCCATGCAAACGCTCAATCCCGGCTACCTTTTTGGTGGAACGCCTATCTTTGAAGGGGTGATGTCCCTGCTTCCGGGTATGGTTTTGTTTTTACTTGGAAGCTTTGCCTCCTCGATCACATTGGGCGCAGCTCAAATTGCTTGGAAGAAAACGTCCGTTCAAGCTGGGCGCAGGCGCACATATTTTGGCCAGTTTATTCAACTCATTACAGGCAATCCAATCATGCCCGTGGTGTCGGCCGCTGCCGTCTTATTTTTCGTAATGTCTGTCTTTGGATATTACGGCTCAAATAACAATGGAACTGAGTTTTTCGTAGAATCTGAGCCTGAAATGGCTATCGTCTATGTCAGAGCACGGGGAAACCTTTCACTCGAACAAAAAGACGACTTGATCAAGCGTGCCGAAGACATTGTCCTCGCTCATCCAGGAATCGACAACGCGTTCTCTTTTGCAGGTGACAGTGGCCTCAACACCAATACTGGCGGCGCTCAGCCCCCCAATGATACGATTGGGCAAATTCAGTTTGAAACGATCCCATGGGAAGATCGCAGAGATCGCCCCGACCTCGATGGCGATCTTGTGCTACAAGAGCTTACAGAACAACTGTCCGCTCTCCCCGGAACAAAAATAGAAATTCTTGCAGCGTCACGTGGCCCCGCGTCTGCAAAGCCTGTCCACTTGCGCCTCAAGGCGGATGATTGGGAAGACTTGATAAGCGCAGCCCAAACGGCACGAGCCAAATTCGACGAGACGGAAGGCCTGACACTTCAAGAAGATACGCTACCCCTCCCCGGAATCGACTGGCAGCTTGATGTCGACGTCCAAGAGGCTGGGCGATATGGTGCAGATGTCCAGACTGTTGGCGGCATGATCCAACTCGTCACGCGCGGCATACTTCTTGATACGATGCGCGTTGATAGCTCTGACGAGGAAATAGAAATTCGCGTTCGGCTACCCGAAAAAGACCGCGTTTTGAGCACACTCGACACACTCAAACTGCGAACTGCGGATGGGCTTATACCTCTCTCAAACTTCCTGACACGCAAACCTGTGGCGAAACTAGCCGAAATCAACCGCGCTGACCAAATGCGGTTCTTTGATGTAAAGGCTGGCGTGGTAAACGCGACAATGCTTCTAACCAACGCCGAAACGAACGAGACGCGACTTATTTCTGCCGCTGATTGGAATGAAGATGCCGCCCTGCAAGCACAAAGTGAACGTGAGGGTTTTGAAGCCGTGCCGCTCACACCTGCAAACAGAATTGAAGCTATCACATCTTGGCTCCAGACAGCGCCCTTTCCTGAAGGGGTCGCATGGGAGTGGACAGGCGATCAAGAAGATGAAGCCGAAAGCCAAGCCTTTCTAAGCTCAGCTTTCATGGGTGCACTTGGGCTGATGTTCATCATATTGCTCGCCCAGTTCAACAGCTTTTATAACTCTATTCTCGTCCTTCTTGCGGTTGTCCTCTCGACGGCAGGCGTGCTTATTGGCATGTTGGTCATGGACCAAACCTTCTCAATTATCATGACGGGTACGGGCATTGTGGCGCTTGCGGGTATTGTCGTGAACAACAACATCGTTCTGATTGATACCTATCAGGAATATTCCTCATACATGCCGCGCCAAGAAGCTATCGTGCGCACCGCAGAAGACCGAATTCGACCAGTCTTGTTGACTACAATCACAACAATGGCAGGCCTTGCGCCTATGATGTTTGGCCTCAGTCTTGACTTCATCAACGGCGGATACTCGATAGATAGTCCCACAGCGCTCTGGTGGAAGCAGCTTGCAACAGCTGTCGTTTTCGGACTGGGCATCGCAACAGTGCTGACGTTGGTGTTTACGCCCTCGATGCTGGCGCTACGTGTTTGGGTATCGACTTATCTTGGATGGGCTGCCCGTGCGCTTGCTGCGCTGTCTCTCGGCAGCGCCAGCCGCATTGCTCGTGATATGGCGCTACAAACAGCCGTCCGCCGCATAGCGCCCCCAGAAATCTTGTGGGATGGCTACAACGATCAAGCTGTAGGCGAGACACCCGAACCCGGATCAAACGACACAGAAACTGTTCGTGCCAGCGAAGCATCACCATCAGACGACAACGCTGAAACCGCCAAAAAAACACCGACTGGTCGTATAAAGGCGGCTGAATAGGCCGCTCTTATGCGGCGTCTTCCTCGCTGCTTTGCCTTGCCCATAGGCTTGCATAGCGCCCTTTGCGCTTAAGCAAGGCTTCATGGGTGCCCTGCTCCGCAACTTCACCATCTTCCAGCACAACAATCAGATCGGCATCTGAAATTGTCGACAGGCGGTGTGCAATCGTGATGACCGTGCGCCCCTCACCCGCCTTACGCAAAGCAGACTGAATTTCACGTTCCGTCTCAGTATCAAGTGCCGAAGTAGCCTCATCGAGTAGCAGTACAGGCGGATCTTTCAGCAATGTTCGAGCGATACCCACCCGCTGCTTTTCGCCTCCAGATAGCTTCAAGCCTCGTTCACCAACAGCGGTATCATACCCATTTGGCAGAGCCGCAATAAAGTCGTGAATCTGCGCTGCCTTCGCAGCTGCAACGATTTCCTCCTCGCTCGCCCCGTCGCGCCCGTAAGCAATATTGTATCGGATGGTATCATTGAACAGAACAGTGTCTTGCGGCACCACTCCAATCACCCCGTGCAAACTCTCTTGCGTCACATCGCGTACGTCCTGCCCATCAATTGATAGACGGCCTTCGGAGACGTCGTAGAAGCGGAACAGCAGGCGCCCTATTGTTGACTTACCCGAGCCAGACGGCCCCACAATCGCGACAGTTTCGCCTGCACCAACTTTGAGGCTGACCCCTTTCAGGATTGGACGCGCGCTATCATAGCCAAAATGAACATTTTCGAGAACAACAGTCCCATTTGACACCTCGATCTGAGTGGCTTCGGGCTTGTCTTGAATCTCGGCAGGCTGACCAAGCAAATCAAACATCTCGCCCATATCCACAAGGCTCTGCCGAATTTCACGATAAACTGTACCCAAAAAGTTGAGCGGTAGGGTGATCTGGATCATGTATGCGTTGACCATAACGAAATCGCCAACCGTTAAATCACCATTTTGCACACCCAATGCTGCCATGACCATGACTGCAATCAAACCCATAGTGATCAAGAGGGCCTGACCAAAGTTAAGGAAGGCAAGTGATGATGCCGTTTTAATGGCCGCGGCCTCATAGCCTTCCATCGCCGCATCATATCGTTGCCCTTCGCGCCGCTCCGCCCCGAAGTATTTCACTGTCTCAAAATTAAGGAGGCTATCAATCGCCTTTTGGTTTGCATCAGTGTCGCGGTCATTCATCTCACGGCGCAGCTTTACCCGCCACTCTGTCACCGTGAAGGTAAACCATACATAGAGAGCGATCGTTCCCACAACCACTGCCAAATACCAGACATCAAACAGAAAGAAGAATATCCCTGCAACCAGCAGCAATTCGAGAATAAGCGGGCCAACAGAAAACAATAGAAAACGTAGCAAGAAATCAACGCCCTTGACCCCACGTTCAATAATGCGGCTTAGACCACCGGTTTTGCGCGTAATATGATAGCGCATCGAGAGCCTATGAATATGGGTGAAGGTTTCAAGCGCCAGTTTGCGCAGAGCTCTTTGGGCCACCGCAGCAAAGACGCCATCTCTAAGCTGCTGAAATCCAGACGTAAATATACGTGCCATCCCATAGGCGACGGTTAGCCCGACGGCACCGAGAAGCAGGTCTGAAACCCCCTCTCCAGACAAAGCGTTGACAGCATCACGGTAGATGATTGGCGTGTAAACGGCGATAAGCTTGGATAGAAGCAAGGCTGCCATAGCAATCAACACTCGCCGCTTTACCCAGACTTCACCGTCTGGCCAAAGATAAGGAATGACACGCTTGATGGTGCGCACACCTGATGCACGTTCTTGTTTTTCTACATCGTCACTCATGCCGATAGGGCCTCTCGCAATTCAAGGCGCAGAGATAGTCCCCTTTCAGGCCGATTGCCAGCCGTGCTCAGTCAGGAAGATCAAAGACTTGCCCAGGATAAATCAAGTCTGGATCACGGATTTGATCTTTATTGGCCTCATAAAGCTGTAGATACAGCTGCCCTTCGCCATACCTGTCACGCGCAATCGCCCAAAGCGTTGCTCCAGGTTGGACGGTAACAAGCGCCACACCAGCCTCTGAAGTCACTTTTTCGGGGACTTCGCGCTTGAAGGGGGTCTCAACACGGCTTTTCACGAGTCCATCCTCGTCGACCTCATCGACCCGCAATGTGTATATTCCAGAGTCGACATTGGGCAATTCAGATCGCCACAAGCCATTCGTCTCAATACGCTCTGTCGTCACAGGACGGTTATCGAGGTAGACGCGGACATAACTATCATTGGAGGCACGGCCTGAAAGCTGGACTTCCCCACTTTCAGAGTAACTAATAGCATCAAGCGCGACTTGGCTCATGACAATCGGAGCGGCGGGCTGAAGGATTGTAACTCCGTCAGCGTCCGCCAAAATCACTGTATTTGACTGGGTAAGCGCCGCTGCCTCACTCGTTGTTTCCGCGTTTTCTGCAATCTGATTACCTGCTTGTAGTGGCGCTACGATAATTGTGTTGAGGCTCTCTTGACCACCGGAAGTTCCGCGTAAGCTCAAGACACGCGCGTCTTGACTGGCAGGCAAATCAGCAAACGCCACAAACTCCCCTGACGCACCGGCTTGGACCGTCACGACGACATTCCCATCAAGCAAGACTTCAACCAACTCCCCCGGCAAAGCAGTGCCAGCAATGAGTGTTTGTCCATTCGGTTCAACCCGTGCGACATCGAATTTGGGCGCAGGTTCACTCGAAGTTGAAACGTTTGCCTTCTCTTCAGAAAGCGAAACGGACACGTCTTGTGCCGCGGTTGGCTCTGCCACTTGGCTGGATGCTTCGTCCAAAGAGCCATCTTTCAAATACATTCCGACGCCGGCCAAAACCAAAACAGCCGCGCCCGATAAAGCCAACACAGACCCATTACTCGCAAAGAAACCCGTTAGTTTGCTCATGGAGTTCCCCAATATTTCCAACCGCGTCTCGCGCGGGTTGAGAGAGCATAGCAAGATGGTTATGAAGGGTCAAAACAACTCATCAAAAGTGTTGGAGCACCATGACGAAACGATCAATCTGTGTCTATTGCGGCTCACGCGAAGGTGAGAAGGCAACTTATAAAACGGCAGCGACAGCTCTTGGAGCAGCCTTGGCTAACGAGGGCTGGCGCCTCGTTTATGGGGCTGGAGACATTGGCTTAATGGGCGCCGTGGCCCGCAGCGCGCAAACTGCTGGTGGCGAAACATTCGGCGTGATCCCAACTCATTTGTTAAAGAAAGAGGTCGGCAAAGTTGATCTCACAGAATTCATCGTCACCGAAAACATGCATGAGCGTAAGAAAGTTATGTTCATGAATGCTCAAGCAATCATTGTCCTACCAGGCGGCGCGGGATCGCTTGATGAGTTCTTTGAAGTCTTAACCTGGGCGCAACTTGAACTTCATTCAAAGCCGATCGTACTGCTGAATGTCGAGAACTATTGGACCCCACTGATCGCCCTGATGGATCATATCATTGCTGAAGGCTTTGCCGACCCAAGCCTAAAAACTCTCTTTACGGTCTGCACCAGCGTCGATGAAACCACCGACTACCTACGCGGCGCTCTGTCCTGAAGAAGGCTGGAAGCAGAATATAGTGTTAGGGCGAGCCATATCAGGCCAAAGGCAATCCCATGCCACAGTCCAAAGGGCTCCCCAAAAATCACCACCGCACAAAAAAATTGCGCAGTCGGGTTGATGTATTGCAACAACCCGACCGTAGAAAGCCTGTTGCGATGTGTCGCATATGAAAACAGCATCAGCGGAGCCGCTGTCAGCACACCTGAAAAAATAAGCATCCCATTTTCCCAAGCTGCGGTTCCAAAATGCCCCTCACCTTTTGAATGAACAAAAGCGAGAACCCCTAACGCGATCGGGAACAAGAGTGCCACCTCTCCCGTAACGGAGACAACTGGCCCCACTGACAGGCGCTTTTTTAAAACGCCATAAATCCCAAAACTCCCCGCCACCAAAAGCGAAATCCACGGTGCAACTCCTAAACCATAAGTAAGCGTAACAACTCCCAGTGCGGCCAACCCGACAGCGGCCCACTGCGTAGATTGTAATTTCTCTCCAAAAACGAGACGTCCCAGAAGCACGGCAACCAACGGGAAAATATAATACCCCATAGCCGCCTCGACCGCATAGCCAGCCTGTATCGAGAAAATAAAGGCGAACCAATTTGTGGAAATCATGATCGCCGCTAATCCAACCACAAGGACGCCGTTACGGGTCGACAGAAGCGTAAACAATACCGACAAGCGCCCTTGCGCCAACAAGAGAATAGCAAAGAGAACAAACGACCAGATTGTCCGATGTGCTAAAATTTCAATAGGTGGAATATGCGCCAAGACCTTGTAATATAGAGCTGAGAACCCCCAAATCAGGCAGGCTATGACCATCGCCAAGACACCTTTTGTACTTTCGGTCATCATCTTTGATTGTTTCTTTCTTTCTCTGGCTTGCAAATTAAGGCTAACCTGATTCAATTGTTGGAGAATTTTCAACTCGTTGTTATCGTTTGTCGAAATCAGACAGGACATTGGTAAATGCGACACACCTTGCCGCTTGCGCCCCAATTCTACGTGACGGCGCCACAGCCGTGCCCGTATCTCGCGGGGCGGATGGAGCGCAAGCTGTTCACATCGCTTCAGGGCGAGAACGCGCAGCAGCTTAATGATGGATTATCCCAACAAGGTTTTCGCCGCTCTCAGAATGTGTTGTACCGCCCGTCTTGCGCAGATTGTGCCGCCTGCTTATCAGCCCGAATTATTGCGGCTGACTTCAAGCCAAGCAAAAGCCAAAAACGTGTCTTAAAAAAGAACACGCATCTTGAGCGCAGAGTCACCTCGCCATGGGCCACAGAAGAGCAATATGATCTCTTCCGTCGCTATCTGGACAGCCGCCATGCAGATGGTGGCATGGCCGATATGGACGTGTTCGAGTTCGCCGCTATGATCGAAGAAACGCCTATTCGCTCGCGTGTGATTGAATACATAGACACAACAACCAAGGCCCTCGTTGCAGTCTGCCTAACGGACGTGCTGCAAGATGGGCTTTCAATGGTATACTCGTTTTTTGACCCTGAGTATGAGAGTAGCTCTCTTGGGACCTTCATCATCCTTGACCATGTCGAAATCGCTCGTGCAGGCGATCTACCGTATGTTTATCTTGGCTATTGGGTCCCCGGCAGCCCGAAAATGGACTACAAAGCCAAATTTTCTGCGCTTCAGATATACAAACAAAACGAGTGGACACCGCTTGGCGACATTGCCCATCATGAAGCCGAAACGCACCCACTGTCGACTGCGCCGATCGCAGAGCAGGTGGCAAACATATCACTCCCTGACTTGCCCGCCCACAGGATCAAGCCTTAGCCCTGCCGCACGATCTTTGAGCACTTCTCATCATTTTCCTAGACGCTCGGCTGGACAGCCCTAAAGCTGATATCCCAAGCACCAATAAACCTCGCGGGTTTGCAACCGATTGCGCGCGATTGAGTTCGCAACTGCTATGGCCGAATCCCAAAATCATGATGCTCTTTTTGAATTTCTGTCCAAATTATTCCTCGCAGCGCAACTTTTGAACAAAAAACATGCCTCCAGAGTACGATTATTCAGGTTTTGGCGGTTGACGCCCCTAGCCGGCACTTCTAATGTCTCGCAAACGCAGCAAAAAGGCACCCAGCATGGTAGAGCTAGTGGTCATCGTGAGAAAAAGGCGCATGGGCCGGTAACGGAAACCCTTCGGTAACCCCATGCGCCCCCGAAAATCGGGGGTTTTTTTATGCGTAAAACGAAGTTGGAATGGAGCTTGTATATGACACGTCAAATGACCGGCGCAAAAATGATCGTAGAATGCCTGAAAGATCAGGGCGTGGAGGTTATCTTCGGCTACCCTGGTGGAGCCGTGCTTCCCATTTATGACGAGGTGTTCCAGCAAAACGGCATTCGTCATGTTCTCGTGCGCCACGAACAAGGCGCTGTGCATGCCGCAGAGGGATACGCCCGCTCGACAGGCAAACCAGGTGTTGTTCTCGTAACATCAGGCCCAGGCGCCACCAACGCCGTAACCGGACTGACGGACGCCCTACTTGACTCAATTCCGATCGTTGTCCTGACAGGACAAGTTCCAACCTTCATGATAGGGACAGACGCGTTCCAAGAGGCCGACACGGTTGGCATTACTCGACCCTGTACAAAACACAATTGGTTGGTCCAAGACACGGCCTCCCTTTCAGCGACAATCCACGAGGCGTTCCATGTTGCTACGTCAGGCCGACCAGGCCCTGTCCTAATTGATATCCCCAAAGACGTTCAATTTGCTTCGGCCGACTACACACCTAAGCAGAAAGTCAAAGTGAGCCGCTATCAACCCCCTGTAAAGGGCGACATGGCATCCATAGAGGAACTCGTTGACGCAATCGAAAAGGCTGAAAAGCCAGTATTCTATACAGGTGGCGGCGTTATCAACTCGGGCCCAGCAGCCAGCCAGCTCATGCGTGAGCTCGTGGAAGCCACGGGTTTTCCAATCACCTCCACCCTGATGGGCCTCGGTGCCTATCCAGCTTCAGGCGAAAAATGGCTCGGCATGCTCGGAATGCACGGGCTCTATGAAGCCAATATGGCAATGCACGGCTGTGACTTGATGATCAACATTGGCGCGCGATTTGACGACCGCATCACAGGCCGCCTCGACGCCTTCAGCCCCAATTCTCAAAAGGCACATATCGACATTGATCCGTCATCGATCAACAAGGTTATACGTGTCGACATCCCTATTGTTGGTGATGTAGGCCATGTGCTTGAAGATGTTCTCAAAGTTTGGAAAGCGCGCGGCCGCAAAACCAACCGCCCTGCACTTGAGAAATGGTGGTCAAAGATCGAAAACTGGCGCAATGTTGATTGCCTTAAGTTCGAGCAAAAAGGCTCGATCATCAAGCCTCAGCACGCCCTTGCGCGCCTTGAAGCCCTGACCAAGGATCATGACCGTTACATTTGCACGGAAGTTGGCCAACACCAAATGTGGGCGGCCCAATACCTTGGCTTTGAAGATCCAAACCGCTGGATGACATCAGGTGGCCTCGGGACAATGGGTTATGGTTTTCCTGCGTCAATCGGTGTCCAAATGGCGCATCCTGACAGCTTGGTAATTAACGTGGCTGGTGAAGCAAGCTGGCTGATGAATATGCAAGAAATGGGCACAGCAATTCAGTTCCGCCTGCCCGTGAAGCAATTCATTCTCAACAATGAACGCCTCGGTATGGTCCGTCAGTGGCAAGAATTGCTGCATGGTGAGCGCTATTCGCACTCTTGGAGTGAAGCCCTACCCGACTTTGTTAAGTTGGCAGAAGCTTTTGGCGCTAAGGGCATCCGTGTGGACGATCCAGCTGATCTGGATGAAGCCATCAAAGAAATGATTGCCTATGACGGTCCTGTTATTTTGGACTGCCTCGTTGAGAAGCACGAAAACTGCTTCCCGATGATCCCGTCGGGAGAGCCTCACAACAAGATGTTGCTCGGTGAATCAAG
>Ga0228647_1000388_pt1 | contig 15250 bp, 8 predicted proteins | sample 59DmetaG_FD_186034 | JGI IMG/M metagenome (GOLD analysis project Ga0228647, IMG submission 186034) | Seawater microbial communities from Monterey Bay, California, United States - 59D | ecosystem: Environmental > Aquatic > Marine > Coastal | place: USA: California | collected 2016-10-21 | reverse complement strand
ATTGTAAAAAAGATAGCTATGTAAATAGCATTATTCTCCAATAAGCTCTTGATAAGCTTGAGCATCTAATAGTTCTTCTATTTGTGAATTGTCTGTAATTGCAATTTTAATCATCCAACCTTCACCGTAAGGATCTTTATTAACCAGTTCTGGTTCATCCTCCAGGCCCTCATTAAACTCAATGACTTCTCCTGTAAGAGGCATGAACAAATCTGAAACTGTTTTAACAGCCTCTACAGAACCAAAAACCTCATCTTTTTCAACTGAATCATCTAAGGTGTCAACATCAACATATACGATGTCGCCTAATTCTCCTTGAGCAAAAGAGGTGATTCCTACAGTTGCCGTGTTTCCTTCAATTTTAACCCACTCGTGGTCTTTTGTGTATTTTAAATCTGATGGGATATTCATATGTTAACTAATTTTATTGATTTCCTCCTAAATTGTATATAATATTAAATCCTGCGTTTATAGATTGTCTAGGAAATGTTGTTGATATGGCATATCTAGACGTTTGGTGATTGTAATAAAACGACGCTGTTAAATTACTATTTAATCTATAATCTGCAGATAATTTTATCGAAAATAATTTTTGGCCTCCACTAATTTGATCATTGTCAGAATTTACAGATCTAACTAAAGTTAAATTATCTCTCAAAGACACATCAGCTCTTACATTTATGTCTCCTTTAAGGGTTTGTTTTTTTCCTGTAAAAGAGGTTTTCATCTTCACATCTTTGAAGACATAACCAAAACCAAAAATATATTCGGTCCCTTTAATATCGGTTAGTGTGCTATTATTAAAATTCATAGTAAGTGTTCTATCTCGTTTTAACTCACCTATCATCGAAAATGAATTTTTCATTTTCATATCTACTCTAATTAGAGGTGAAAACTCATCTACCAAAGTTGCGGATGACACTAAAGTACTTGTTTCAAAATCTCCAGCAGCATTTGTATTTGTTAAATCATTAGCATCAAATTGAAGATTATTTGTAAAACTAGAAACTGTATATGATGATTTATAACCATGTGAAACACTGAAACTACTAAAATTCTTTTTAAACCATTTATACTTCATAAAACCAGTATAACGAAGGTTCCATGCAGGAATAGGAATATCTCTAAAAATTCCTAAACTAATATTACTAGCATCTTTACCAGAATAAGCGGCCAAAAACGAAGGCAGTAATACATCTTGGCTACTGCCACTATAACCAATTACTGTTCCGTCTACTGGATCTATATTAACTGGATCATCTACGTTAATACCTGCCTGCTCACCCAATCTTCTAGAGACTGCAACTCTATTAGCTCTTAACTGATCAAATAGTTCGTTCCCATCCTTAAAAGCTGTTGAAAACATTGAATAACTAGTACTGTAATTTCCAGTGATAAAAGCAGGAATGGTTTCATCTATGAATCCATTACCCTCAGGATCATTAGCATCTACTCTAATGTCTAATTGTTGAGCTAAACTTCTTGTTTTGATTTTATTTCCTGTGATTTCAATATTTAAATCCTTTACCGGTTTTAAAGAGAAATTATAATCTAATTTATTAAAATGGGTTCTTGTATAGGTTTTGTCATAATAGTCTTCTCCATCTGCTCTAGGTGTTACTAACCATCCATTCTCCAGGGCAGTATTTCTAATATCTACCTGACTTCCAAATACAAATCCTAAGGAAGGTGCTAAACCACCATTAAAATTATTTCTACCTAAAAATCCAACTTGTGGTTCATAACCTGGTAATAATTGACCATTATTTTCGGTATAACTTAATTTTCCTGTTTTTACAGAGGTAATTACATCGTAAAAGCCTTTAATAACTTTCCTGCCTAATGGTTGTTTTTTCCTTTTTTTAGCGGCTACCTGTCTTGAAGGTTGGAGTTTATCTGATGAGGTTGAAACTGTTTTTTTTCGATCTTTTTTCTTTAAAAATAAATTTTCGAATTTTGAATCTTTATAAAGTTTTGCAAAATTAAATGAGCCAGTTAGATTATGGGTATTGGCATTCTGAATTAAATTTCCAACTTTCTCTATTATTGTTATATCCTGTGAAGTAGCTCTCCAATCAAAATCTGCTGTGTAGGCATAATCTACACCTATAAAACCTAAATATGGAATTTTATTAATAGGTAATTTATAAGTTGAATTTAACTTTTGGCTGTATTGAGTTGGTCTTCCAGTATTAAAGAAATTATTAAAAATTTCTAAATCATCTCCCCCCCCAAAAGTGTCATAAATATAACTATTTGATGCATTGAAATTAATTGCTAATGACTTTGTAAAATTAAATGCTAATGCATAATCCCAATCAAATAAAAATCTCCTTTGTTTTAATGTTGGCTGAGGACTCAAGCCCTCAACAAGATTTATTGAGCGTTGTTCATTAAAAGTTCTATTAATCCTTGAATTAACAGCAAGGCTAGTTGGGATGGGATTAAAATTGATATCTCTTATCAACTGTAAGTACTTACTTCTAAATAATTCTTTTTTCTTGAAAGGCTCAAAAAACTTAGGTTGAAATGTAAAATTGTAGGAGGCTGCTGCCATAACTTTTTGATTCAATGCTCCTTCTATGTTGTAATCTCGGTGAGATTCTTCATTAAATGAATAAGAAACCGATAGGTTCTCTACATCATAAAATTTAGGTTTCTTAGTTGATTCTGAATTTCTGTTTTTTCTTACATTTATAAAACTAATACTAGAACGCTTTGTGTAATTTCTTGAAACATCTTTCCCTCGAGGTAAATTTGAAGGAAGATTTGCGTCTTCTACTGCTGAAAGTTCAATGTCTTGGTATTGAGGATCAAATTTTGGATCTATGAATTGTTCTCCAACACTATAATTCATAGGTAATTCTATACCCCATTTTTTCGGCATCATTTTACCTAAGTTAATACTCGTAGAAATATCATATTCTTTAGTTTCATCTAATGATCGTTGACTTACCCTGTCTTCAACATTTCCAAAGCCTACTGTTTGCATTCTTCCTGTCATAGAAAGTGTAGCTACATCAGCAAAATTAGCATCTGCACTAACAACGGCAGCCCATCCTCCATCATTATCAAAACCTGCTGACCGAAGTTCATTAAACCAAATCTCAGCACTTTTATCTAAAGGACTATTATTCCTAACACCCAACATAATCGTTCTAATCTGAGATAGTGTAGGGTTTCCTTTTACCCTAAGAACTAATTCTTCAGTATTGTTATTTGAAGCAGTAAACAATTCATTGATAGGAGCATTTGCAATATCTCTTGCTAATTTTATTTCTCCTAATTTTTCTAACATAGCATCTAGATTATTAGCTTCAGGCCATACATCTAGTGGTGCTAAACTTCCATTTGGTGAAACTTTTAAAGGTATTTCCAATTGGTAAAAATTATCATTTAAGTCGGTACCTAATCTAATAATAGCTGTTAAATCATCATCTTCAAGTGTATTTTCAATAACAGACTCAGCATGTAAAAACATTTTTAATTCTTTATACCTTCGTAGGTCAACACTAATATTTTTATATATCGCCCTCGCTTTATCTTGGGGTAGGTTTGTAACTTTTAAGGTAACTGATTGTTCATTTTGTTGCTGAACTGTTGTACTTCCTTGTAATCGCTCTCTTACAATTCCTGGAGGAAGAACATATCGCCCTTCATTTTGTTCAATATTAACAACCCCAACCTCAAAATTATTCAAATCCTCTTGTTCTAATGGAAGATCTGGAGAAATTGCAGGGTCTAAAGTTCTGGTATATCTTCTCCAATCACCCCTAACTAAGTCTAATTCTCCAAAACGAAGAATTACAGGCATTTTAAAGTTGGTCATGAACATTCTAATAAACCTAATACTATTAAAATCTGAAATATTATTAATAGGAGTTCCACTTCTTATTGGAATTCTAAATTGATACCATTTAGCAGTTTGAGATTCTCCATTTTTTAGAGTTACCTGGGTGTCTTTTTGATCAACAATGTAGTTCTGCCCTACAACCAAATCTGTGATATTTAGAGATACTTTATACTCAAAATAGCTTTCAACTGTATTCATGGTTTGATCTTTATTTATATCCTCAACATCTGGATAGGTTGTTGAGGAAATAGGATAAGACTCTGAAGATTGATTTAAGGTTGGTGAGTTTCCTTGCGTATTATTAAATAATTTATATCTAGAGATAATAGAAGCGTCAGCATCATCATAGTCACTCCCTCTATAGTATCTATAATTATCTGATGCAGGATCAGCTAACCCTGCTAATGAAGGAAATTTAAGTCTCTCTTCTTCATCTGTTAATCCGTCTAAACCTATATCTTGTCTGTTTCTTGAGGTGTCATCTTCATCAAAAGCATAAATAATTGATGGGTTTGAAGGAACGTTCCCCCATGTAGTTGGTGTTACATTGGATACTAAGTCATCACCTGGCAATCCGTTTTCATACATTTTTAGATTATCTTTTAAAATATCTTCAGAGATATTTCCCAAGTTTATATAAAGGTCACCCACTTGATTTTGAAGATCTTGTGGATTAATATCTGATGGCAAACCTTCTTCATTTGATATAGAGTAATTAGTGTAAGGGTCCATTACCCAAAACTGAATATACTCAACATTTGCTTGCTCAAAATTGTTTGTAGAGAGAGGGCGCATAATTCCAGCCCATCGATCTTGAGGGTTTTCTAAATTTGATGGATTAGAGATATCTGTCGGCTCCTCATAATTGTAAGGGCCACGTTCATTAGGGAAATAGGCTAAATCTAAAGTTCTTATTAAGGATTGTTGTGTAACATCTAATTCTTGATTAGGAAATAACTCATCAAAATTAACTTGCCTTGTCTCAGCCCTAGAAAGTGCATCAGCATCAATGTTTTCTGGAGTATCTCCAGCACCGTAAAAAATAGGGTCTATGGTATACCAAGCTAATCTTGCTCTCTTATAATTATATCTTTCATCATTACTTAAGTTTCCATTAAATTCAGGAAAAGTTGGGGTGTCAGGTGTACTTGCCGTATACCATTGTAATGGAGTTAGTAAACTAATTGGAATTTGAGAAGCCTCAAAATCATCAATGTAAGCAGTTGCAGAACCAGCAACATCAATTCCTTTTGGTGACCCCGGAATAAGATAAGCCATATCTGCTCTAAGAGATAAATTAGAAGACACATCGGTATCTACAAAAGGTAACTTATTTGCCAACTTAGTGAATAAAGGCATTTCTGAAGAGAAATCGATATTCATCCCTAACATGGTGTTATTAATTGGTTCACCTCCAAAATTTACTTTTGGAGTTAGCGGTCTTTCATTTACATTTAAAATTGTTGCCCCTAATATGAAATTTTCATTGAAGTTGTGTTCAACGTCAACACCCATAAAAGTTTTTCTTTGCTGATTAAAAACAGCATTATTTTCTGTTGAAACATTTATAGGGATTCCAGATGATTGTAGTCCTGGATCTAATATTTGAACTCTCCCTGCCAAATAATCTACAACATAATCAACACCCTCAACTAACTGTCTTCCTCCAGCTGTAACAGTCACAGATCCACGAGGAACATTATAGGCATTTAAAGGAATTCCACCACTATCTTCAGATTTAAAATACCCTTTTAGTAAAAATTTATCTTTATCCTGGTTGTTATTTTTAACATTAATTTTTGTGTCTAAATACAATTCATCAAATACGTACAAATCTACATCTGAGGGAGCATCTAAAGACAATTCAAGTGCATTCCCAAAGGGTTCTGCTTGAGGGAAAATAACGTATCCGTTTTGGGAATTAATAGTAATTCCTTCTACATAATCAAAATATCCATCAGGTGTTTGATATTGAGTTTGATCTAGTCTATCTAAATTAAAAACCTGCAACAATGGTTTGTTAGCAATATCTGTACTTTGAGCGTTTTGTAATGTGTTAGAAGGAATTCCTGTTTGATCATCTCTATATTGAATTTCAAAACGAAAACCATCTGAAGTTAAAGGAGATTCACCTAGGGCATATATATTTTTCATCATTAAATTCCATGTTGGAAATGCCTCCTCTTCACCTGCTACAGTTCGTTTTGTTGTCAAAATCTCACTCCTCAATAACTTTACTGCTAGGTTTTCTGGAGATGAAATACCATCATTAGAAAACTCACCCACTTTAAAAGATGTTTGCCCATTTGATGCTCCTACAACAGTGTATTCATAGGATACTGCTAAAACTTCTCCGTCATTAAGTCTTCTATTTAATGAAATAAACCCTAACTGAGAATTTAGGGTATATTCATTAGGCTGTAACTTTCTAGCATTTTGTAATAAACTATAATCAGATCCTTGACTCATCCCATAAGTTCCAGAAAGATAGTTGTCTACAGTTGCAATATCTCTTATTAATGGATTGCTCAAGGTATTAGAAATATTATTCGATTCATTTGTTGGCAGTGCAACCCCATTTACAGTGGGAGCACTCAATGATGGTGCTACTAAACCACTTAAGCTAACATAGTTTTCTGCTTTTGGCTCTCCAATATCTGCTAGGGCAACAATGCTTCTAAAATCCTCTACAGAAGCATTTCTGTTGGTAATCCAAATTTCAATTCTAGTAATATTAACTGGACTACTAATAAGAGGATAATTCGTCAACGATTTGGCATAGTTTTCTCTAAAGTATTGAGATAAAAAAAAGTGCCTATCATTGTCATAATCTGTTGCTCTCAATTCAAATTCTTTAATCGAGGAACCTCCTTCTGCAGTAACTGTTGTACTTTCTGAATTTTGTTGTGAAAAAACTGCAGTAATGTTTGTTTTACCAAATTGAAGTTTTGTTTTTAATCCAAATAGACTTTGTGCTCCATTTATTAATGAATTTTTAATTGGCATAGAAATATTACCCGCTTCAATTCCTTGTATAATTCCATCTTCACTGTATTTAACCCCAGGAAGTGAGGGAGGCATAAATTCTAATTTAATTAAATTTTGAAAATCAAATGTAGATTGCGTATCATAATTCGCTGTTAACTTTAATCGCTCCCCAACTTGGGCCTGTATACCTGCATTTATTTGTTGATCAAAATCAATAGTGAAACTACTTCTATTTTGTTCAGATAATTGAGGATTTTCTGTGTTTTGATATATGATCCCAAATTTTAAATTAATATTTCCAGTTGGAGTAATTTTAATTTCATTCCCTCCAAATATTGTTTTAAAAAGTTTAGAATTTACATAATAGGTAGGCAATAAATCTTTCTTGTCAGATGTTTTTTTACTTTTTTGTGCAGCTACTTTACTCTTAAAGTACTCCAACATATCTCTTCGTAATCGATATTTTTCATACTCTTCAGGTGTCATATAAATTGGAGTTTTGATAAAATAGTCTCCCACCTTTTCAACAAAAATATATTTGTTCAAAATTTTATCAAAAATCACTTCAATTTTAGAGGGGTACCCCAGTCTCATATTCCCCGTTTGAAGGTGATTAAAATCATAAACAAGTGGAATGGAATCTTTGTTGTTTGTATTTATTTGAGCCAGTGATGTATTCGCAAAAACAGCGAAAAACAAAAAACAAACAATGTATTTTTGAAACTGATCCAATTGACTATAAATTCTTAAGTGCTTTTTTAATTAAAAGCTCTACTGTTTCGTTAGGTGTGTCTTTTAGAATTGCAGTTATTACTTTTTCAGACTGCCTTCTATTAAACCCTAAAACTTCTAATGCAGATAACGCTTCTTCTTTGTTAGTATTGTTTGAGCTTAAAGAAACTTCATCTATATCAAAAGTTTTTAAAATTTTATCTTTTAAATCTACAATTACTCGCTGTGCTGTCTTGGCACCAATACCTTTAACCGATTGAATCAAGGCTACATTTTCTGATGCAATTGCATTTTGAACTTCCTCTGAACTCATAGATGATAACATTGTTCTCGCAATACTTGGGCCAACTCCAGATACAGAAATTAAAAGTTTAAATACCTCTCTCTCAGTTTTTGTAATAAAACCATAAAGCGTATGAGCGTCTTCTCTTATTGAAAGATGAGTAAATAAACGAATATTTTCATCGGTTGGTAATGATGAAAAAGTTTGAAGTGAAACATGCAATAAATAACCAACTCCAGCGCAATCAACAACCACATAGGTAGGGTTTTTTTCTACAAGGCGTCCTCTAATTTGTGTAATCATACTTTCAATCCTTTTTTTCAGCTATACAATTATTTATCTCTTTCGTTGCTTTTGATGCTCATCTACTACTGCAACAGCAGCCATATTAACCATTTCATCAACACTAGCTCCTAATTGTATAATATGTACAGGTTTTTTAAAGCCAAGAATGATAGGTCCTACTGATTCTGAACCATCAATTTGTTTTAGTAATTTATATGTAATATTCGCTGATTCTAGATTAGGAAAAATAAGCACATTTACCTTTTTACCATTTAATTTAGAAAAAGGAAATTCTTTTGCTAACATTTCTGGATTTAAGGCAAAATCAGCCTGCAGTTCTCCATCAATATTAACATTTGGAAAGTATCGATGAATATAAGATACTGCGTCTTGAATTTTTTTTGAACTTTCAGATTTTGAAGACCCAAAGTTAGAAAACGATAACATTGCAATATTTGGTTTCATCCCAAACATTTTAGCAATTTTATAAGTCATTTGAGAAATCTTAGCCAGTTCTTTAGCTGACGGATTAATATTAATAGTTGTATCGGCCAAAAACATAGGGCCTTGTTTGGTTAACATTAAATTGGTTGCAGCAATTTTAGATACTCCCTTGTCTTTACCAATTAACTCTATCATTGGCTTAACAACTGTAGGGTAAGGTCTAGAATAACCCGTAATTAAAGAATCTGCTTCGCCTTCATTAACCATCATGGCGGCAAAGTAGTTTCGTTCACGCATCAATTTTTTTGCTTGATGAAGACTAATTCCTTTTCGCTGTCTAGTCTCCCAATATTTGGTGGCAAAATAATTTCTACGTTCTTGTTCTTCATCTGTTTTAGGATCAAAGATTGGAACTTCTGCTGTGAAGCCTAACTCTTCTTTTAATCCTAAAATAACATCTTTCCTACCTAATAAAATTGGCTTCCCTATCTTTTCCTCATGAACTCTTTGAGCAGCTTTTAAAACATCTATATGGTCAGCTTCTGCAAAAACAATACTCTTTGGACTTCTTTTAGCTCTATTGTGTAAGAGTCTTATTTCTTTACTTCCAATACCAGACCTATCCATTAATTGGTCTCGATATTTATCCCAATCATCAATAGGTTCAAGTGCTACACCAGATTCAATAGCTGCTTTTGCAATTGCTGGGGGTATTTCATATATTAATCTTGGATCAAAAGGTTTTGGAATAATGTATTCTTTTCCAAAAGATAAACTCACTTCATCGTAAACAATATTAACCTGTTCTGGAACTGATTGCTTAGCTAAATCTGCTAATGCATTTACAGCAGCCATTTTCATTTCCTCATTAATTTTTGTAGCTCTAACATCTAAAGCTCCACGAAAGATAAATGGAAATCCTAGTACATTATTTACTTGATTTGGATGATCTGACCTTCCAGTAGCCATAATAATATCATCTCTTGTAGCACAAGCTAGATCATAAGAAATTTCTGGAACTGGATTTGCCATGGCAAAAACTATTGGATCTTTAGTCATAGACAGTAACATCTCAGGAGAAACTATATCTCCCTTTGATAAACCAATAAATACATCTGCGTTTTGCATGGCTTCTTCAAGAGTATTAATATCTTTTTTTGTAGCAAATTCTTGTTTTTGAGACGTTAGGTTTTCTCTATCTTGTCTAATAACACCCTTGCTATCACACATAACAATATTCTCAATTTTTGCTCCTAATCTTAGGTAGAGACGGGTACAAGATATTGCAGCAGCACCTGCACCATTAACGACTATTTGTACTTTAGTTATATCTTTTTGAATGATTTCTAAAGCGTTTTTTAATGCCGCTGCAGAAATAATTGCAGTACCATGTTGATCGTCGTGCATTACAGGAATGTCTAGTTCCTCTATAAGTCTTTTTTCAATTTCAAAAGCCTCAGGAGCTTTAATATCCTCTAAATTAATTCCACCAAAAGTAGGTGCTATAGCCTTAACTGTATCTACAAATTTATCTACATCTGTAGCATCAATTTCTATATCAAAAACATCGATGTCTGCAAAAATTTTGAATAATAACCCTTTACCCTCCATAACTGGCTTAGATGCCAAAGGACCAATATCTCCTAATCCTAGAACTGCAGTTCCGTTTGTGATTACTGCAACTAAATTTCCCTTAGCAGTATATTTGTAGGTGTTTTTTTTGTCTTTTACAATTTCCAGGCAGGGTTCTGCAACTCCCGGAGAATATGCTAAAGCCAAATCATGTTGTGTAGCATATTTTTTGGTAGGAACTACCTCTATTTTTCCTGGTTTAGGCTTTGCATGATATAACAAAGCTTCATGCCTTTTTCTAGAATCACTCATCTAATCATTTTTTTTAAGACATACAAATATAGCTTTTATAAAGAAAAAGAGGTCTATAGAATATTAAGAGTTTATTGTATCTTGTTTAACAAAAAATTATAGCATTACACTTTTAACTTGTTTTAGGTTTACCTCAGATAAATTAACATAATTATTTATGAATAAATTTACTTTTCTAACGCTTTTGTTAAGTTGTTTTTCATCTTTTGCCCAAATTACTGGTAAAATTACAGACACAAACAAAGAGCCACTCTCTTTTGTTAGTGTATACCTTAATAAATCAATCACTGGAACTACCTCAAATGATAGTGGAAATTATGAATTAAATATAAAAAAACCAGGAGATTACACTATTGTTTTTCAATTTTTAGGATATAAGACTGTAAAGAAAAATGTATCCATTCAAAGTTTCCCATATACCCTTGATGTAAGTTTAGAAGATGAGGAAATAATGTTAGATGAATTTTCTATTACAACCAATGGAAATCCTGCTAATATTATCATTAGAAAAGCAATTGAAAGTAAAGAAATAAACACCAATAAATTTGAAGATTATACCTCTAATTTTTACTCTCGTGGGTTATTTAAAATAAAAAATGCTCCAAAAAAAATTTTTGGGCGAACCTTAGGTGATTTAGGAGGAGGATTAGACTCTACAAGAACCGGGATTATATACTTATCTGAAACCGTTTCAGAAATAACCTTTCAAAAAAGACCTAAAAAATTTAAAGAAAAAATTATCGCTTCAAAGGTTAGTGGGTCTGACAACGGGATTAGTTTTAACAGAGCTGAAGAAGTAAATTTTGATTTTTACAGAAATGCTGTTTTAATAGCAGAAAATAATTTAGTATCTCCTATTGCTGACGGAGCTTTTAGCTTCTATACCTATAAGTTAGAGGGTTCGTTTTATGATAAAAACGAAAAATTAATATCTAAAATTAAAGTTATTCCTAAACAAGTTGGAGGTAGAGTTTTTAACGGGTTTATTTATATTGTTGAAGACGATTGGGCAATTTATGGTATTGATCTTGTTGCTAATGGAAAACAAGTTGGAATTCCAATTATTGATAAATTAAGATTTAAACAAAACTACAATTATTCAAGAATTAATGATGCTTGGATAAAAATTTCTCAAACTATAGATTTTAAATTTGGGCTGTTTGGATTTAATGTAAATGGACGGTTCTCTGCTGGATATTCAAATTATAATTTTGAGCCCAATCTCACAAAAAAAACATTTACAAAAGAAGTTTTATCTTTTGCAATAGGAGCTACAAAAAAAGATGCTAATTTTTGGAATCAATTAAGGCCTGTTCCTTTAACCAATGAAGAGCTTGAAGATTACAAAATTAAGGACAGTATTAAGATGGTTCGCGAATCAAAGTCGTATTTAGATTCTATCAATAAAATTCAAAATAAGGTGACTTTTTTATCTCCAATTATTGGATATACATTTCAAAATTCTTTCAAAAAATGGTCTCTTTCTTTTGATGGTTTGATAGAAGACTTCAGTTTTAATACTGTACAAGGATTTCATTCGTCATTAGGAGTAAACTATTTTAAACGTCAAAATGATAAAGGAAAATGGTGGTCTGCAGGTTTGGGTGTATCATATGGTTTATCAGAAAAAAAAGCGAGACCTACATTTTATTTTAGCAGAAAATGGAATAATATTTCTAAGCCAAGATTTTATCTTTCAGGTGGGATTACTACTGCACAGTTCAATGGAAGAAACCCTATTAAAAAATTGGATAACTTAATTCGTTCTCTTACTAGAAGACTAAATTATATAAAGATTTATGAAAAGGAATTTGTAAAAATAGGTTATTCAGAAGAAATTCTTAACGGTTTTTATTTTTCATCTTCTTTAGAATATGCAAATAGAAAACCATTGTTTAACACTTCAAATTATTCTTTTGCAAGTCAGAGTATAAACGATCCTTACACATCTAATAATCCATTAGAACCTGATAATTTTACAAGTTCTGTTTTTACTGAACATAAAATCGCAACTCTTAACATTGGATCAACTTTTGTTTTTGGCCAAAAATATTTGTCATATCCAGACAGAAAGTTTAATGTTAGTGAAAGCAAATTTCCTTCATTAAATGTAAATTATAGAAAAACTTTTGGTGCTTCAAATTCTGAGTTTAATGCAGATTTAATTACAGCTAGTTTAAAGCAAGATGTCAACGCTGGTAATTATGGTGAATTTTTCTATTATATAAGAGGTGGTGTGTTTTTGAAAAATAAAAATATTGCTTTTATGGATAATTTACAGGCAAAAGGGAACCAGATGTTTATTGTTACAGATGACAATCGTAGATATAATTTTGGCTTATTAGAGTATTATCGATTTTACAGTAATAATAGATACACAGAAGCGCATTTAGAACACAGTTTTAATGGGTATTTATTAAGAAAAATTCCTTTGATTAATAAATTAAACTTTCATTTAGTTACAGGGGTTAAAGGTTTGTTTATGTGGGATAAAAAACCCTATTCTGAATATTCAATTGGTATAGATAATATAGGGTTTGGGAAATGGCGAGTTTTACGAGTAGATTATGTAAAATCTAATTACAATGGAATAAAAGGAGATGGGTTCTTATTTGGTCTAACCTTCTAATAGAAATATCTATTATCTTTGACACCATGAATTTAAAAGTTCTTCTTTTTGGAATATCAACGGATTTAGTTGGTGAAAAAAGCATTTTTTTCCCTGTTTCACCAAATACAACTGTTTCAGAGTTTAAGGTACTATTACAAAAAAAATATCCTCAATTGAGTGAAATAAATTCTTACGCAATAGCTATAAATGAAAGTTATGCCGTTAACGAAACAATATTGAAAGAAAACGATCTAATTGCAATTATTCCACCAGTAAGTGGGGGTTAATCTCTCAAATATTTTTTATCTACATAGAAAGTTCCAAAAGGAATAATTGACGCCAATAAAACAATTCCAAATTTCTTGATGTTCCACTTCATCTCTGGTTTTAACAAAAAGGCTAGTACTATATATCCTACAAATAACAAACCATGAGGCATGCCTAATAGCTTGACATATTGTGGATCATTCATCCAATACTTAATTGGAACAGCTACAAAAAGTAATAATAAATAAGAAGTTCCCTCTAAAAAACTAACAACTCTAAAAAAAAATTTCATAATTATTAATGTCTAAAATTATTCTTACAAAGATACGTGCAAGATTTCCTATTTTTGTAAAAGTATGAGCAATACTTCTATTAAAATTACTTCAGAAAAATTAAACTTAGATAAATGTTACGAATTTGTAACAGACGATTCTTGTGGAGGTATTGTAGCTTTTGTTGGAACTGTAAGAAATAGCACCCAAGAAAAAGAGGTAATACAATTGGAGTTTTCTACCTACAAGCCCATGGCAACTAAAGAAATGCAATTTATTGCTGAAGTAGCTTTAAAAAAGTTTTCTATAAAAAAAATAGCTATTCATCACGCAGAAGGACTGCTTCAAATTGGAGATATTCCTGTAATTATTGTAGTTTCTGCTCCACACAGAAAAGCTGCATTTGAAGCCTGCGAATTTGCTATTGATACTTTAAAAGAAACGGTTCCTATTTGGAAAAAAGAACATTTTTCTGATGGAGAAGTTTGGGTAAATGCACACCCTTAATATTATCTAATAAAATACTGTGATCGAATCTTTAAAACAATTAACCATCAATAATAACTACTTATCCCACCGGTTAAATTCAATACATTTAAGGTTGGATACTTTTCTTTTAGTTGTGCTGTAGCTTTGTAACTATTTAGCCCCTTTTGACAAACCATAACGTATATTTTCTCTTTATCAATTTTTAAAGTGTTCGCATCAAATTCATGGATTGGAATGGTTTGATGTACTTTGAAAGGTAACTGTAAATTAGGTAAAACAGCAATTAATTCAAGATTTGAATCTCCAATTTTATTTTTTAACTCCTTTGGAGAAATTTGCCAATCTGGATTTTGAATTCTACATGCAGGATCAAAATAATTTTGGGTAGAAAATAATGATACCATTTCTTTCTTCGATATATTGGAGGATAGTTTCATCTTTAATTGTGTATTTTCAAGTACATTATAAATTAACAGCTCATTAGTTAAAGGTTTTCCAACTCCTGTTATAATTTTTAAAACTTCATTTACTTGAGCAGTTGCAATCATGCCAACAATTGCGTTCAATGTTCCTGCTTCTTCACAATTAGCAACATCTGTATTCATGTCTGGGAATGCATCGCGTAAATTAGCTGAAAAACCCCCATCTTCCTGTCTTAAGTTAAAGGTACTTACATAACCATCAAACTTATATAAAGAACCGTATACCAATGGTTTCTCATGAATAACACAAGCATCATTTAGTAAATACTTTGTGGGTAAACTATCGGTTCCGTCAACGACAACATCATATTCAGAAATTAATTCAATTACATTTTCTTTTATAATAGCTTCTCTAGAAAAACTAACTTCAGTAAAAGGAGCTCTTTGTGAAATGAAGTTTGCTAGACATTCTGATTTTGAAAATCCAACATCATCTAAAGAATAAAAAACTTGCCTATGTAAATTGGTAATGTCTACGGTGTCAAAATCTATTAAATGAAGTTTTCCAATTCCACTAGCCCCTAAATAGACCGCAATTGGGCTCCCTAAACCCCCACATCCAACTACCAAGACTTTTGCCTCTTGTAGTTTTTGCTGCCCAGCTTCACCAATTTCTGATAAAGTGATTTGGCGTTTAAATAAATCTGATGTACTAATAGG
>Ga0228647_1000384_pt1 | contig 15308 bp, 14 predicted proteins | sample 59DmetaG_FD_186034 | JGI IMG/M metagenome (GOLD analysis project Ga0228647, IMG submission 186034) | Seawater microbial communities from Monterey Bay, California, United States - 59D | ecosystem: Environmental > Aquatic > Marine > Coastal | place: USA: California | collected 2016-10-21 | reverse complement strand
AATATCATAATCGTTAGGTCCAAAATACCATTTCATTTGACTGTTAATCTCAGAGCCAGAAAGATTTAAAGGGATTATTGAAGAATATTTTTTAGTGAATTTCGCTTCTTTACTTTCGTCCTCGAAAAGTTTTTTTGACTCAAACTGAACATTATTAACCGGAGAATCTAAGATTAAAATCGAATTAAAAAAATGTTGACCATATGAAATCCATGAAACCGAGTCTTCGCTGTCATCAGAATCTGTATAAGAACTCAAATAGTCTGTGTCATCTCCATCGTACTGATACATTAGCTGACTGTACCTGTTTTCATAATCAATACTTTTAGCTTGTCTAAAAGCGTCTAAATTCCAATTTAAATTTACATTTGAATTAGAATTTATAAGAGAAGAGAACCCAGATGACTTAACATTAAAGTCAATCATATATCCTGACTTAGGAATTTTATATTCAAAGGAGATTGATTGACCGTTTGAAACAATTAAAGACATTTTAAGTACATTCATTTTACCTTGTCTTTCCATTTCATAGGTAAAATTATAATCCGAAGTATTTATTATATTTCCATTTTTAAGTTCAAAACTTAAACTAACATCCTGATTGTTATTTTTAATCAAAAACAAGTCATCACCTTTATAGTCGACATAATCTTTTAACTGAATTTCAGCTAAAGAACCTCCTTTAGTATTAAATTTAAAAATAACATCATCATTTTCAATAACTACTTCTTGATTTTCTAAATTAGAATTTATAAATGTGCTATTTAAACTCGAGCTGACATCTTCATTTATATCTTTTATTAAATTGTCATTAATTTCTTCGTTCTGAGTTTGTGAAATTATTTCTTTTTCATCAAGTGCATTTTGCTCAAGATTTGGAATAGTTACGTTAAACCAATAGAAAACGGCAGCAATAAGAAATAAAAACCCTATAATTTGATATATATCTAATTTATTTTCTTCCATTTTAATTTTTAGAATTATTGTAGGTTAAACAAGCTTGAACAAATGACACAAATAATGGGTGTGGTGTCTCAACAGTACTTTTATATTCAGGATGAAACTGAACTCCAATAAACCAATCATTAGTTGGAAGTTCAATTATCTCAACCAATCCGGTTTTTGAGTTAATTCCACTTGTCTTTAGACCTGAATCTTGTAAAGCAATTAGATAATCATTATTAAGTTCCCAGCGATGCCTATGTCTTTCTGTTATTGTTTTCGAATTGTATATCTTAAAAACCTTTGATCCTTTATCTAAATCACATCCCCAAGATCCTAACCTCATCGTCCCTCCTTTATTAATAATATTTTTTTGATCTTGCATAAGACTTATAACTGGATGTGAAGTTTTTTCATCCATTTCAGTAGAATTCGAATCCTCAAGATTTAAAATATTTCTAGAGTATTCAATAACAGCCATCTGCATACCTAAGCATATTCCAAAAAACGGAATGTTATTTTCCCTAACATATTTTATAGACTTGATCTTTCCTTCAATTCCTCTAGATCCAAATCCAGGCGCAACGATAACACCATCAAGCTTTGAGATTTGATTATTAATTTGATCATCATCAATAAACTCCGAGTGTATAGAATGAATAACAACTTTTGTTTCGTTTACTGAACCAGCATGAACTAATGCCTCTAAAATAGATTTATATGAGTCCTGTAGTTCAACATATTTACCAATTAAACCAATATTTACTGTATTTTTTGGATATTTTAATCTGTTTACAAACTCTGTCCAATTAGACATGCTAGTAGAACTAAAATTAGAAATATCAAGCTTTCTTAAAACAACCGTGTCTAACTTTTCTTTTTCCATCATCAAAGGAACATCATATATGGTTGAGGCATCTTTAGATTGAATCACTGAATCAACATCGACATTACAAAAAAGCGCTAATTTGTTTTTTATTTCATCTGAAATATCGTGTTCAGTTCTACAAACTAATATATCAGCGTTAATTCCACTTTCCATTAATGTTTTGACAGAATGTTGAGTAGGTTTTGTTTTAAGTTCTTTAGCAGCAGATAAATATGGAATTAATGTTAAATGAATAACCAGACTATTTGAACTGCCTAATTCCCATCTTAATTGTCTAACTGATTCTATGTAGGGCAAAGACTCGATATCACCAACAGTTCCACCAATTTCAGTTATTATAATATCGTACTCATTAGTGGTTCCAAGCAACTTTATTCTTCTTTTTATTTCGTTTGTAATGTGTGGAATAACTTGAACAGTTTTTCCTAAAAAATCACCTCTTCTTTCTTTTTCAATAACTGTTTGATATATCTTTCCAGTCGTCACGTTATTAGCCTGAGATGTTTCAACGTTTAAAAACCTCTCGTAATGACCTAAATCTAAGTCTGTTTCCGCTCCATCAGACGTTACATAACATTCTCCATGTTCATAAGGATTTAAGGTTCCAGGATCTACATTTATATAAGGATCTAATTTTTGGATAGTAACGCTTAAACCACGTGATTGTAATAACTTAGCTAAGGATGCAGAAATAATTCCCTTTCCAAGCGAAGAAGTGACACCTCCTGTAACAAATATATATTTGGTTTTAGACATTAATATTTTTAAGCGATCAAAAATACAAAAAGAAAGTGACTCTATTTAAAATTTAAAATTCAATAAGTTTTATTTTTTTGAAGGAATTTCTACAACTTCTAAATCATCATGTTTAACAAGTAGTATCGATTCGTTAATATAACCTTGACCCTTATTTTTATACTTAAATCTGTTCTGATGGTATTTAGTTTCTCCCAAACCTATTGATTTGGTCAACTTCCTCATATGTGCAATGCGCAATATTAAATCTAAAGTAATTTCATAACCTCTAAGAGCTATTTTATTTGGAAGTTTTCCGTAATTTTTAATAAATAATTCATTTATTTCATCTAATTCATCTCCATAACTGGGAAAAAAATAAGATGGATAGGTGAAATTTAAATTTCCTAATTTTTGATACGAAATATTTTCGTTTTCATAAGTTTCAGATCTATAGGTTGAAAGAAGTTTTATATTTCTTTCTTTTGAAATTTGAGAATTTAATAAGGACGAAACACTTGTTATAACATTCAAATTTTGAGATTCTAAAAAAACTAAATTATTTTTTTGCTCGACAAGTAAAGAATCAGTGATTTCAGGATCAACTAAACCCTTAGTTAAATCAGTATCAATAAGTTCAGCGTATGGAAAACGCTTCAAAAGCTTTTCCTTAACTTTCTCGGTAGACCTGTTATAAATTATCATAACACAAGGATCTGGATCTTTAATAATTAAACTATCAACATAAGTATACATTAATTCTCTTTGAGAATTAACACTGGGTATAGACTGAAATACATTCTTATTTATTTCAATTTTTTTTGAAGTTAAAGGAGAAACAATTGGTGTTTTTGAGTCCTTGAGATTTAAAGAAAGCCTGTTGATATTTCTAGGAATAAGAGGACCTAAAATAAAATCATAACTGTTAATACTTTTATTGTTAGATATATTATCTATTTCTGAAAGGCTATTTTCATTATCATAAGTGTCAATTTGTGTTTTAATTCCTAATTTTTTTACAGTTTCAAGAGCAGTAAGAACTCCACTGTAAAAATCCAGAGATAATGTCGAAAGGTTTAACTTTTCTAAATATTTTTTTGTGTTTTCAATAGAATCGATTTCAATTTTATTTAAATTAAAAGGAGCTATAAAACCAAACTTAATTGACTTTTTTTTAGGGACACTGTCAAATAAATTTTGGTTTGTTCTTGTTGATACTAAAACTTTCTCTACAATTTCTTTAATAGACTCCTCTAAAATAGCAGTAGTTATAAATGGTATCTTTAATACCATTTTTTTTGATATTTTATCACCTTTTAAAGAGGGGTTATATTTTTTAATTAGATTTATTGGAACATCGTATAAATTGGAAATAGTATATAAAGTTTGTTTTCTTTTAACCTTATGCTCTATAAATTCAATAACTAGACTAGATTCCAAATTTTGATTTTCGTCCTGAGAAAACCCAAGTAAAGAAACCAAGAAAAAAAGAAAAAAAATTCTAGAAACTCTCATTATTCCCATTCAATTGTTGCAGGTGGTTTTGAACTAATATCATAGACTACACGATTTACACCCTTTACATTATTAATAATTTTATTAGAAACCTCTTGTAAAAATTCATAAGGAAGATTTACCCAATCAGCTGTCATACCATCTGTTGACTCAACAGCTCTTAACGCAACACATTGCTCATAAGTCCTCTCATCACCCATAACACCCACACTTTTAACAGGTAATAATATCGCACCTGCTTGCCAAACCTTATCATACAAATCATGATCTAATAACCCTGAAATAAATATATGATCAACTTCTTGAAGAATTCTTACTTTTTCATTTGAAATATCTCCTAATATTCTAATAGCTAATCCGGGCCCGGGAAAAGGATGTCTTTTTAAAAGTTTATTTTCAATTCCTAAACTTTTTCCTACCCTTCGCACTTCATCTTTAAAAAGCATTTTTAAAGGCTCAACAACAGAAAGTTTCATAAAATCTGGAAGCCCTCCAACATTATGATGTGATTTAATAGTAGCAGAAGGTCCCTTTACTGAAATTGATTCAATAACATCAGGGTAAATAGTCCCTTGAGCTAACCATTTAGCTCCATTAATTAACTTGGACTCTTGGTCAAATACATCTACAAAAGCCTTTCCAATAATTTTTCTTTTTTGTTCAGGGTCACTAACTCCAGACAACTTATCAATAAAATACTTTGAAGCATCAACTCCTTTAACATTTAAGCCCATTCCCTTGTATTGATCTAGCACATCATTAAACTCGTTTTTTCTAAGTAATCCATTATTTACAAAAATGCAATGAAGATTTTCTTTAATAGCTTTATGAATTAAAACAGCTGCAACAGTTGAATCAACACCTCCCGAAAGACCAAGAATTACTTTATCATCTCCAACTTTTTCTTTAATCTCAGAAATAGTTTTTTCTGAAAAAACATCTGGTGTCCAATCTGGATTTATTTTGGCTATATTAATTAAAAAATTTTCTAAAATACGCTTACCATCTTTTGAATGATAAACTTCAGGATGAAATTGAATAGCATAAACATCTTCGTCTTCAATTGAGTAGGCAGCATTTTTAACATCTTGAGTACTTGCAATACATTTAGAGTTCGTGGGAAGGTTTTCGATCGTATCACTATGACTCATCCAAACTTGAGATCCAACCTCAACTTTATTAAATAATTTATTATTTGAATCTATACTAGTTAGTTTAGCCCTACCATATTCACGTTTATTTGATGGTATAACTTTACCTCCAAAAAAATGAGCAATATATTGAGCACCATAACAAACACCCAAAAGAGGTTTTTTTCCTTTAATATTTGACAGATCAATATGTAAGGCATCATCAGATCTTACAGAAAATGGTGATCCAGAAAGAATTATAGCTTTGAAAGAGTCAAAATCGACATCTAAATTATTGTAAGGATGTATTTCACAGTAAACAAATAACTCTCTAACTCTTCTTGCTATTAATTGAGTGTATTGTGATCCAAAATCAATTATAAGTACTTTATCTTCCATATTCAAAAATACTATTAAAACATAAAAAAATTCAATAGAAATTGATTAAAATTCCAGAATTAAAAATTCTTTTTTAAATGGATCTATGTTTTTTATTAAAACATTTACAAAATCAAATTCATTTGGATTGAAAAAAGTAGAAAAATTAACTTGTCTTTCTTGAAAAGAGTCATTTGGAAATAATTCATTTTTTAAATTAATCAACCTTAACAACTTATCTAAATGAACCCTCTTTTCAGCTCTAATTAGTCGTTTTTCAAGATTTTCAATTCCTTTAATCTGTTTCGTTTCTTGAGCTTTCACTGCTCCTAAAAAGGATTTATCTGTGAGCTTAGTCAGCTCATAGAAATTTGAAAAATTTTCTTTTATTATATTTTTTTGAATGGTTAAATCAATTGTTATTTTAGAGTTCTTTCGTAAATAAAGTTTTTTTAAATTAACTGGGTTTTCAAATAAATCAATAATGGACATTTTAAGTTTTTTACACTTTTCTACTTGTTTTTTTGAAACAAATAAAACAGATGATCTAACTGACAAAATAGGAAATGTTATTTTTTTAAAATTAAAATATTCTTTTAGCTGAAGCCAATAGGCTATTTCACTTCCACCACCAACATATGCTAAATTTGGTAAGATAAATTCTTGATAAACTGGTCTTAATAATGCATTAGGGGAAAATCTTTCAGGATGATTATTAACCTCATTAATAATCTCACTCTGAGTAAATGAAATATTAGTATCTAAAACGCTAAATACATCTCCTATTTTTTCTATCCTAGCTCGTAAATTATCTTTAATATAAAATAAATTAATTTCTCTAGAGTTTACTTGAGGATTGTAAGAGTTTTCAAAAACTGTATTTAATTCATTATTAGTATTTAGAATATTCTTGTTTAAAGTATTATTTAATAATTCATCAATGATGATTTCAGAAAAAAGTTTTTTCAAATGCTTATTATCTGGCTCTAAAATTAATAATCCATGTTTTCCAAACAAGCTATGAACAAGATTTAAAGTAGCTAAAGATAAATTTTTATGTTTCAAATAAGATGTTTCAAAAAGAGTAATTAATTCTTTTTGATCTGTAAAATCTAAATAATTTTTCATTTCACTTAAAACATTTTCTAAGCCTTTAGTCTTCAATCTTCCTACAGGACCACCATGACTAATGTCCCAACTAAATTTTTTCTTATCATAATTAAAATAATTAATTTCATCAAAATCATGATCTTCAGAAGCCATCCAAAAGACTGGTATAAAATTATATTTTGGATATTTCTTTTTTAATTTTTTACAAATAATAATTGTATCAATAATTTTATAAAAAAAATATAATGGCCCTGTAAATAAATTTAATTGATGGCCGGTTGTAACAGTAAAGGAGTTTTTTAATTTTAAGTCAGCTATAAGTTTAATTTGCAAAGATTTATCTGTAACTGACTCGTATTGTTTCTCAAGCTGGTTACTTAATACTGTTCTAAAATTATCGTTGTAATGATTAATCTTTTCATTTAATTGATTTTTATAATTTTCGATTTTATTAAATCTATTATAAAAAGAGTTTAATTTTTTCTCATCATTTATATAGTCAAGAGTGATATTAGGTAAATGATTTGATATGTTAGAATCAATATAAGACAAACCTTTTTTAATAAATATACATTATATGATTAAGAAAAAGGTGATCCATATAAATCAAATTCTGTGGAACTTGTAATTTTTAAATTAGTAAAATCTCCAATTTTTAAATAATTTTCACTTGCGTCGACTAAAACTTCATTATCAACGTCTGGAGAATCGTGTTCAGTTCTTCCTACATAAAAAGCCCCTTCTTTTCTATCAATAACACATTTATATATTTTGCCAATTTTATTTTGATTTATTTCAAATGATATTTGAGATTGAATATCCATGATTTCATTCATCCTATTAATCTTAACATCTTCAGGAACATCATCAACCAGATTGTAAGCATGTGTGTTTTCTTCATGACTATAAGTAAAACAACCTAATCTATCAAATCTAGTTTCAGAAACCCATTGCTTTAACTCATCAAATTCCTGTTCTGTTTCACCAGGGTAGCCAACTATTAAAGTTGTCCTAATCGCAATAAAAGGGTTTGTCAATCTAATTTGGTTAATTAAATCAACTATATTTTCTTTTTTTGATCCTCTTCTCATTGATTTCAAAATCTTTGTAGAAATATGTTGTAAAGGAATATCAATATAATTACAAACTTTTGGTTCGTTTTTAATTACTTCCAACACGTCAACTGGGAAACCATTTGGAAAAGCATAATGAAGTCTAATCCATTCAACACCATTTACCTTAACTAATTCTTTAAGTAAAGAAGATAACTCTCTTTTTTTATAAAGATCTAACCCATAATATGTTAAATCTTGAGCAATTAAAATTAATTCTTTTACACCATTTGCAGCTAATTTAGATGCTTCAGTTACTATATCTTCAATTGATTTTGATTTATGCTTTCCTCTCATAAGTGGAATTGCACAAAATGAACAAGGCCTATCACAACCTTCTGATATTTTTAAATATGCATAATTTTTTGGAGTTGTCGTTAACCTTTCACCAACTAATTCATGCTTATAATCAGCTTTTAGGGCTTTTAATAGTTTTGGTAAATCGGTAGTTCCAAAATATTGATCGACATTAGGAATTTCTTTTTTTAGATCAGGCATATATCTTTCACTCAAACATCCAGTAACAAACAACTTGTCAATTTGACCATTTTGTTTTTTTGATGAATAATCTAAAATTGTATCGATAGATTCTTGTTTTGCATTATCAATAAAACCACATGTATTTATCACAACTATATTACCGTCCTCTTCGTGTACGACATCTTTATTGTTTGCTTTAAGCTGACCCATTAAAACTTCAGAATCATATATGTTTTTTGAGCAACCTAGAGTCACAACATTAATTCTATTTTTTTTTGAATATTTTGTTCTCAATATTTAATATTTATGATTTTTTAAAAAAAGAGTCTACAAATTCTTTTTTATCAAAAATTTGTAAATCCTCAACACCCTCTCCAATACCAATAAATTTAATAGGTATATTGAATTGGTCAGAAATTCCTAAAACTACACCTCCTTTAGCTGTTCCGTCTAATTTAGTTACAGCAAGTGAGGTGATTTCTGTAACATTTGTAAATTGTTTTGCCTGTTCAAAAGCATTTTGACCAGTTGAGCCGTCAATTATCAATAAAACTTCGTGTGGAGCATCTATATTTTTTTTCTGAAGTACTCTCTTTATTTTAGAAAGTTCATTCATCAAATTAGCTTTGTTGTGTAATCTACCAGCTGTATCAATTAAAACAACATCAATATTTTTATTTATGGCTGATTCTAATGTGTCGAATGCAACAGAAGCTGGATCACTTCCCATATCTTGCTTTACTAACTCAACTCCTACTCTATCTGTCCAAACTTGTAACTGATCAATTGCAGCTGCTCGAAAAGTGTCAGCAGCTCCAACCATAACTTTTAATCCAATAGATTTATAATAGTTAGCCATTTTCCCAATTGATGTAGTCTTACCAACACCATTGACTCCGACAACTAAAATAACGTGAGGCTTATTTTTATCTACAGAAAGAAAATTATCATGTTCTGAATCGCAAATAATTTTTATGATTTCCTCCTTAAGTATTAAATCTAATTCAGATGAGTTAAGAAATTTATCTTTAGCTACTCTTTCTTCAATTTGATCAATTATTTTTAATGTAGTTTTTACTCCAACATCAGAACTTATTAAAATTTCCTCCAAATCATCAAGAACCTGATCATCAACTTTACTTTTACCAATAACTACCTTGGAAATTTTATTAAAAAAAGATTCATTACTCTTTTTTAAACCTTTGTCTAAAGATTCTTTTTTTTCTTTTGTAAACAGTTTTTTAAAAAAATTCATAATTCTAAAGTTATGTCAAAGATATTAAAACAAAAAAAGCCACTAAAAAGTGACTTTATGTTCTGAATAAAAAAAATTATTACTTAGATAACCAATTGTTAACTAATTCAGGTGCCATAATTGACTCAACATATGTATAAGCGCCTGTTTTAGGACTCTTAACCATTTTTATAGCTTTCGATAATCTTTTTGAAGAAGTTTGAAGTGATGCAACAGTTTTTTTTGCCATTTTCTAATTATTTAATTTCTTTATGAATTGTATTTTTTTTCAAAATAGGATTGAATTTTTTAATTTCTAACCTATCTGGTGTGTTCTTTTTATTTTTAGTCGTGACGTATCTAGAAGTACCTGGAAGACCAGAGTTCTTGTGCTCTGTACATTCTAATATAACTTGCACTCTATTTCCTTTCTTAGCCATAATGATATAATTAAGCTCTATTAATTTTTGATTCCTTTAACACAGCAGAAATACCCTTTTTATTTATAGTTTTTAAAACAGATGTAGAAACTTTTAGAGTAATCCACTTTCCTTCTTCTGGAATAAAAAATCTCTTTTTTATCAAATTGGGCTCAAATCTTCTTTTGGTTTTGTTCATTGCTTTGGAAACATTATTTCCAACCAAAACTTTTTTACCAGAAATTTCACAAACTTTAGACATAGCTATGTTATTTTTATAAACAGGGTGCAAATTAACAACAATTTTCTTCTTTTGCCAAATTTTTTACAACTCGTTTAACAATTCATTAAACAAAAGTTCTAGAGCTTTATTTACAGATTTTTTGATATTTTTTTCTCTATTATTTCCAAAATTAAATTCATAAGACTTAATTTCATTTGGTGTAGCAATTGAAATATATAATAAACCCACATCTTTTTTTGAATCTCCTTTGGACGGACCTGCGTTTCCAGTTGTTGAAATCGCATAATCAGAATTCAAAAGTTTCTTAACATTATTTGCCATCTCATTTGCTACTTGAGAGCTTACAACAGAGTAATGATTTATTAATGAAGCGTCTAATTTTAACAAGTCTTTTTTAACCAATGTATCATAAGCTACAACCGAACCTTTAAAATATGCAGACGCACCAGGAACTGATGAAATTCTAGAAGATATTAATCCTCCAGTAAAACTTTCTGCAGTAGATAATGTTTTGTTAGATTTTGCTAAAATTTTTCCTATTTCTGATTCTATTGAATTTACAGACTCAAAACCTATTATAATCTTACCTAAAATATTATAAAGTTCAGAAATATAAAGATCTAGTTGATTTTCTAACTGTTGTCTGTCGCTACCCTTACATGATATTCTCAACCTTACTCTTCCTAGATTTGGTAAATAAGCTAATTTAAAATTTGCAGCTAACTTTTCTTCAAAAACTTTAAGTTGTTTAGCTATAGTACTTTCACCAACACCATAAGTCATTAAGGTTTTTTTTAGAATTACAGGACATTTAAATTCTTTACTTAACAAAGGTACTACAGATGAAGTAATCATAGATTTCATTTCATAAGGAACACCTGGCAAAGAAATAAACAAAGTATTTCCTTTCTTCATTGCCATACCTGCAGCTGTTCCAAACTTATTTTCAATGAGCTTTGATTGCGATGGAACTAAAGATTGTGCTCTGTTCAAATCATTGATAGGATTATTAGCAAATTTTTTAAATAAATTTTCGATATTTAATAACAGGTCCTGATTATGAACAAGTTTATCATTAAAAAATTCGCAAAAAACTTCTTTGGTAATATCATCATTAGTAGGCCCTAAACCACCTGTAGTAATCACAATATCAAATTTATTTAATGAATTATTTAATGCATTTAAAATTGATTCTTTTTCATCGCTTATAGAAAGAATTTCACTTACCTCAATTCCAATATTTATTAATTGTTTGGAAATAAAAGTCGAATTAGTATCAACTATTTGACCAATTAATATCTCATCACCAATTGTAATGATTTTTGCACTAATCATTACTTAATATTAATTTTAAATACATTTTTGTTCTCAATAAAACCTTCAAAAACATCGTTTTCAATAACTTTATTAACTCCGGAAGGTGTTCCTGTAAAAATTACGTCTCCTATTTTTAAAGTAAAAAATTTAGATATTTCAGAAATGAGTTCGTCAAAACTCCAAAGCATATTCGAAGTATTTCCAAACTGTACATCATTTCCGTTTTTCTTCAATAAAAAATTCAAATCATTACAGTTTTTAAATTCGTTCTTATCAATCCAATCGCCAATTAAAGCTGAACCGTCAAAGGCTTTAGATTTCTCCCATGGCAAACCCATTGTTTTAAGTTCATTTTGGAGATCTCTAGCTGTAAAATCAATTCCTAAACTTATTTTATTGTAATATCTATTTGCAAACTTTTTATCAATTGATTTACCAAGCTTACAAATTTTCAAAATCACCTCAGCTTCATAATGAATTTCATTTGAATAATCAGGAATAAAAAAGGGTTGATTTTTTAAAATAATTGAGCTATCTGGCTTAATAAATATAACTGGAGAACTTGGCTTTTCATTATTAAGTTCCTCGATGTGTTTACGATAATTTCTTCCAATACAAATTATTTTCATTTTATAATTTATTATTGAGCTTTGCAAGTCTTAGCTTGGTTAATATTTTCTTAGTATACATTGGAAAGTCAGCGTTCATTAACCATCCAAAATAACCAGGTTCATTTTCGATAATAAAATCTACAGACTTTCCTTTATGTTTTCCAAAAGAAAAACAAGGAATGTTATTTTTATCATATATTATGAAACCCGCTAGATCAACCGATTTATTTCTAGTTGAAAAATTTGATAAAAAATCAACATTATTTTCAAGATCACTGTAACGTTTAATTTGAGCTTCTAGGACCTCAAATGTAGCTTGAGTGTCAGCTTTTGATGAGTGAGCATCAATTAATTCTTTTTCGCAATAAAACTTATAAGCTGCACCTAGAGTTCTTTTTTCCATTTTATGAAAAATATTTTGAACATCAATACACCTAATATTTTCTAAACTAAAATCAATATTAAATCTTAAAAACTCTTCAGCTAACAGAGGAATGTCAAACTTATTTGAGTTAAAACCAGCCAAATCACAGTTTTGAATCATTTCCTTGACTAGAGGACCTACTTTTTTAAAAGTTGGTTCATTTACTACCATTTCATTTGTAATACCATGTATATTAGAAACTTCTTTAGATATGGTAATTTCTGGATTAACCAACCATGTTCTGGATTCTTTATTTCCATTCTGGAAAATTTTTAAAACAGAAATCTCTACTATTCGATCTTTTGAAATATTAACACCAGTTGTCTCTAAATCAAAAAAACAAATAGGTTTAGATAGAGTTATATTCATAATTTTAAAAATTAAATTGAAAAAGAATTATCCCATCCTTCAATAAGTTCTTTGATTCTTTTGATAAACATACCACCCTTAGCTCCATTAACAATTCTATGGTCAAAACTATGAGATAAAATAATTTTATGTCTTATTCCTATAAAATCTCCTTTCTCTGTTTCAATTACAGAGGGTTTTTTATTAATCGCTCCAAATGCTAAGATACCTACTTGGGGTTGGTTAATAATTGGTGTCCCCATTAAGGTATCGAAAACTCCAACATTACTTATGGTATAAGTTCCGTCTTTGACCTCGTCTGGTTCAAGATTTCCATTTCGAGCGCGTTTAGCTAAATCATTCACTTTTTTTACTAAGCCTAAAAGACTAAACTGATCAGCATTTTTAATCACCGGAACTATCAAATTTCCATCACTTAAGGCAGTAGCCATACCAATATTAATAGATTTCTTTTTAATAATATTATAATTATCAAGACTAATATTTAATAATGGGAACTCTCTTAGAACTTGAGCTACAATTTGAATAAAAATAGGAGTAAAAGTTATTTTTTCATTTTCTCTGTCGAAAAAGATGTTTTTATTTTTTTCTCTCCAATTCCACAAATTAGTTATATCAGCTTCAATAAAAGCTTGAACATGAGCAGATTTATCTTTACTTTTTACCATGTGATCAGAAATAAGTTTCTCCATTCTACTCATTTCAACAATTTCATCTGATAAATTATTGCCAACAAAATTTTCAGTTATCTTTTCTTTCTTGTTAGAGTTTGAAATATAATTTAACAGATCATTTTTAGTAATTCTACCATTTTTACCGGAACCTCTTATACTGTCAAGCTCGTTAATTGAAATACCCTCTTTTTTAGAAATGTTTTTTACAAGGGGTGAATAAATTCTTGAAGATTCATTAGAAATATTTTTTTCGATTATTTTATCCCCCATTTTAACAAAGTCTACTGGATTGGTATCATCTTTTTTAGGAGTTTCAACATTTACGAGAGATTCTTTTTTATTTTGAATCTCCTTCATTTGAATTGAGGGTTCTATGGAATCTGTTTCAATTATGGCAATTGGATCGCCAACTTTTACAACATCATTAACATTACATAGTTTTTTAATCAATATGCCAGAAAATTCACTTGGAACTTCAGAATCAACTTTGTCAGTTGCTATTTCAACTATTAAGTCGTCTTCATTAATTCTATCACCTTCATTTTTAAGCCAACCAGTAATAGTTGCTTCATCAACACTTTCTCCCATTCGAGGCAAAACGATTTCTATCTTATTGGACATATATAAAAATTGTAATACTGCAAAAATATCAAATTATAATTTGATAAATTAATTCTTTTCCAAAATGTTTAAACATTAGGTTTTTATTGAATTTTCAAAAGGAATTCTTTTAATTATACTTCTACCTAATGTCACTTCATCTGTATATTCCAGTTCATTACCAACAGAGACACCTCTAGCAATAGTTGTAATTTTTAAATCTAAATTTTGAATTTGTTTAAAAATGTAAAAGTTAGTTGTATCACCCTCCATAGTTGCACTCAAGGCAAAAATAAGTTCAGATACATTTATAGATTTTAATTTTTCTATTAAAGAAGATATATTTAACTTGTTTGGCCCTATTCCTTCAATCGGAGATATTTTTCCACCTAAAACATGATAAACTCCATTAAACTGACCTGTACTTTCTATAGCCATCACGTCTCGAATATCTTCAACTACACAAACGATTGATTTATTTCTTTTGACATTAGAACAAATTTCACATAATTCTAAATCAGAAATATTATGACAGTTTTTACATAAAATAATTCCGTCAACTAAATCAATTAATGATTTGGATAATTGAACAGTTTGTGAGTTTGGTTGGTTTAATAAAAACAAAACAAGTCTCAAGGCAGTTCTTTTACCAATACCTGGTAATTTAGACATTTCGTTTACAGCATTTTCAAGCAATTTTGAAGAAAAATTCATTTTATAAATATACTACTTGATTTTATAAGAACCATAAATTAGTATATTTGAATAATAACATATAAAATGCAATCATCAATTATTATTTTAGTTATAATTCTCTATTTTTTAGGACTTTTTATTGTATCAAACTTAACGATTGGAAATAATGATAATTCAACTTTTTTTTCAGCTAACAAAGAATCTCCATGGTATTTAGTAGCATTCGGAATGGTTGGTGCTTCTTTATCTGGAATTACTTTTATTTCAGTACCTGGTGATGTCGGAACAACACAATTTACATACTTTCAAGTGGTATTGGGCTACCTATTTGGTTACTTTGTAGTAGCCCTCTTACTATTACCTATCTACTATAAATTAAATTTAACTTCAATATATGAATATTTAAAAATAAGATTTGGAAGCTTCAGT
>Ga0228647_1000374_pt1 | contig 15491 bp, 4 predicted proteins | sample 59DmetaG_FD_186034 | JGI IMG/M metagenome (GOLD analysis project Ga0228647, IMG submission 186034) | Seawater microbial communities from Monterey Bay, California, United States - 59D | ecosystem: Environmental > Aquatic > Marine > Coastal | place: USA: California | collected 2016-10-21 | reverse complement strand
GCAAATAAATCTGAAACATTAAAAGCATTTGAAGGCGCTAGCGCTGCGGATAACAACAAAGCAGAGCTTAGTACAAGTGAGCTGTTCAACTTGTATCGCCATGGCCGCCGTTATGGCTTAAACCCTGAGTTTGCTCAAAGCAATGGGGTTTTTTACATTGATAAACTAAAAGGTATCGCACACTTTAGCTCAGGCTTAGTGAACAAAGTCGTTACCCTTAAATACATAAGTGATAGCTTAGGAACTGACGAAGAAATGCGTGTGCATAAATTTGCAGAAGAAGCTGTATACAAATATCTCGCTCACGCTATTCTGGCTACAAGAGCAAATACTCAAGAATATTTAGTCGCGCGCTTTAAGAAAGAAGCGTTTGCAGCAAAAAGAGTTGCAAAACTCCGTATGTCTAACCTTAAGATTAGCGAAATTGCTCAAATCATGCGCAACCAGGCTAAATGGATTAAACACTAATACATGCCAAAATTAGCACACAACTTTGTCCAGGGCAAAATGAACAAGGATCTTGATGAAAGACTTGTGCCCCCAGGCCAATATCGTGACGCTTTAAACATTCAGGTTTCAACATCTGAAGGTTCGGACGTCGGCGCTGTTGAGAATATATTAGGTAATACTAAGCTAAATAAGAAGTCGTCCTCTGTAAATTGGGCGGCTAATTTTGGTTTAACCTCTGCGCAGTGTATAGGTGCTGCTCGGGATACTCAAAACAACAAACTATACTGGTTTGTTACCTCAGCATCGGTTGATGCCATTTTGGAGTACGATGAGGGTACAGGCTTTGTTGCACCTATATTAGTTGATACAGGCACAGTATTAAATTTTAACGCGGCTAACTTTATAACTGGCGTTAATATTTTTGAAGTGCTATTATGCTGGACCGATAACTTAAATGAACCTAGAAAAATATTAATATCTAGATTTAAAGCAGGCAGTACGCAGGGTGGAACGAGTATAAATACTCATACGCAAGTGTATAGCAGAGCTTTTATTGCGTCTGATATTACTGTAATTAAGAAAAAGCCAAACGAAAGATTGCATTATGCCGCGGCTTCTTCTACAGTAACAGGTGTTGGCGCGGGTTTAAGTAGAGTTACCGTAAAACAAAATTTTACAGAACTTTTTGGAGGTGTTAAAGTGCCAAGAGAAGTAGGCAGCACCATTAATATTACTACTAGCGAAGCCCCGACAGCTTGGGCGGTTAATGATATTATAGCGCTAACTGCCTACGAGTTTAATAACGATAGAAATCTTAATGATCAATATCAAGTACGTCTTAAAGTTACCGCTCTTCCCAACGCAAATACACCAAAGTTTGTTCCCTGTATTATACTGTCTATATCATCTGATATGCCAGATATTGAATTGGACTGGGTGTGTGTGTTGCAAGAAGACCCTCCTATGTTTGAGTTTTCTTTTCCCCGTTTTGCATACCGGTGGAAGTATATAGACGGAGAAGTATCTGCGTTTTCTCCGTGGACTAATGCTGTTTTTGTACCTGATACATTTGAATATGGCTCGTTTGATGCTTATAACGAAGGTATGCGTAATAACTTGCGCAAACTTACGTTAAGTAATTTTGAAACGCCACCTGCAGATGTAGACAAATTGCAAATTTTATATAAAGATTCTTCTGAAAATATAATTTATAAAATAGACGAAAAGGCAGCGAATATTGGTAGTATTGCGATTACTTCGGAAGTAGTAACAAATGTTATTGAGTCAAATCAAATACTTAGGCCATACGATAATGTACCAATAAAAGCGCTTGCGCAAGAAGTTATAGGCAATCGCATTGTGTATGGAAACTATGTGCAAAATTACGATATAATAGACGAAATTGACTTATCTGTTTCTTTACAGTCGGTTGATATAACAGAGTTGAAAAAGCCTGAAGAAAGCGTAAAATCACTGCGGGATTACCAGGTCGGAATTGTCTACGTGGATAAAAATGGCAGAGAAACGCCGGTTTTTACTAATAGTTATTCTACAGTAAAATTAGGCATAGACAAAGCTTCTAAGGTTAACAAATTAAAAGCTGACTCTGGACAAGATGCCCCTTCTTGGGCAACGCATTTTAAATACTACGTTAAAGAAGTTTCAAACGAATATTATAATGTTTCATTAGACCGCTACTATGCAGATCCCGATGGATTTATGTGGTTGTCTATTCCTAGTGCTGAAAGAAACAAAGTGCAAGAAGGGGACTTTTTGGTATTAAAAAAGCAGCATAGAAGCGATTTGCCTGTTAATGAAATTACTAGGTACAAAATTTTAGATATTAGCAACGAAGCACCGGAGCCTATAAAAACTAGAAGGAAGTTTAAAGTTTCGGCTGGCTGTACAAGAGGGACAGATAGCGCAAGAATTGCTTCTGGCTTAAAAACATTTAAATTTGTAGGGCCTAACCCAAACGCTGGTAATAGCGAATTTGTAAGCTCTTTAAACCAAGACGTGTATGTAAGATTTGTTTCGGGCGCAAATAGAACAGCATTTTATGAGATAGAAAGTGCCGGCTTTACAAGCGATTCAGCAAATCATTATGAAATAACTTTAAATAAAAAGCTTTCAACCTACACTTGGCTAGGCAGTGCAACAGACATAACAGTTGAAGTTCATGAAAGAAGAACAGACATATTACCTGAATATATAGGGCGATTTTTTGTTAAGATTAACAGGGACATAGCGTTTGATGAAAATATAGTTTATAACTTTACAAATAACCCAGGAGATTACCAACAAGACGGCGTTGCTAATCCGGGCGTAATAGTTGATAATATATCTGATAATCCTGATGTAGATAACATATTTGTAGTCCAGCAAGGATGGGATGATCATGCTGATGCTCAGCCTAATGTAACTCTATTTGGCAAGCCGACTATTAATTCTTACAAGTTTGGTTTAGTGTATGCTCCATGGAATGGCACTTCCCCTATAGGTGGGGCCGGCTTGCAAAATTTTAATACTAAAGCTGTAGCTGGAGCCATTGTGCAATTTAGGCAATCAACTGGTGGTTGGAGTTCCTTGTACGAGATTGCGTCGGTTACTAAAGGAGCTTACGTAAGAGGAACAGGTGCAGGTGGAACATCTCAAGGTAATGACGAAGGTGGATACTATTGGAATTACACTCTAACAACAGCTTATACAGATGAAGACATTGACCCTAATCAAGTTAGAGTTTCTGTAAGAAAAAGAACACAACCCACTGTTTTTGACGAAGATAGCGATGTACTGCCTGTAGAAAACCCCGCAATATTTGAAGTTGAACCAAGCCCTGCAGTTGATTTAGATTTATATTATGAAGCAACTGAAGCACTGCCAATTTCTCAACTTTCTACTGAACAAACATTAGATTATTTTAATGTATATTCTTTTGGTAATGGGGTTGAATCAGATAGAATACGTGACGATTTTAACGCTAAGCGTATAGGTAAAGGAGTTAAAGTTTCTAGTGTTATTGAAACGGAATATAAGCAGGAGCGCAGAAAATCTGGTTTAATATATAGCGGTTTATTTAATAATACCAGCGGTGTAAACGAGCTTAACCAGTTTATTCAAGGTCTTAAAATAACAAAAGATTTAAACCCTATATACGGTGGTATACAACTTTTGAAAGCAAGAGATACTGACTTAGTGACTCTTTGTGAAGACAAATGCTTTAGAATACAAGCCAATAAAGATGCGTTATTTACTGCGGACGGTAATCCTAACGTTACTTCTACAAATAACGTACTCGGTCAAACAATAGCATATGCAGGTGAATTTGGCATATCTAAGAATCCTGAATCTTTTACAACATATGGCTTTAGGTCTTACTTTACAGATAAAGCTAGAGGAACTGTAATACGGTTATCTATGGACGGCATCACCGAAATTGCTGAGAACGGCATGTCAGATTACTTTGAGGATAAGCTTAAAGCTGCATCAGGCGCTATTCTGGGCTCATATGACGAAGCCGCTGGTTCTTATAATGTATCATTCAGCAGTGATGAATCCGTTGCCTTTAAAGAAGGTGTGAGAGGCTGGACTAGTAGAATGTCTTTTGTGCCTGAAGCAGCTATATCGTTAAACAACGATTATTACACTATGAAAAATGGTGAACTGTGGGTGCACAATAGCGCTACGCGTTCTAATTTTTACGGCACTCAAGCTAATTCTACGGTAACACCTATATTTAACGATGCACCATCTAGTATTAAAAACTTTAAAACACTATCTTACGAAGGTGACGCAGGCTGGGTAGCAGATGTGCTTACTGATCAACAAGACGGAGAAGTAGAAGCATGGAAAAAGAAAGAAAACCTTTACTTTAACTATATTAAAGGTAAAGCCACTACACTGTCAAATATTGATTCCGGAGAATTTGCAGTGCAAGGGTTAGGAAACCCGACAAGCACTGAAGAAGACTCTGCTACTATTGATGGTGTTAGCGTGCAAACTTATGAGCTTGTTTTTCCGAGAGCATTAAATGTTTCTTTGCAAAAAGGAGACATAGTGTATTTTACTGATGCTAGTGATAGTGATACTGTAAAAATTATAGGTACTTGTGGTATTGTAAGCGGGAATACCGTAACAGTTATATGGGGAGCTCCCTTTAACGAACCGGTTGCTCAAGACTTTATATTCTTTGTAAAAGACACTGAAAAGAATACTTCTGGTGTAATAGGTTACCATGCATCTGTTGAAATGAAAACAACTAGCTCAGATAAAAAAGAGCTCTTTGCTGTTAACTCTGAGGTGTTTATCAGCAGTGAATAATACGTAATAATGAATAATAACTTAATATAATACGAATGGCTTTAATAGACAGCGTAATCCAAGGGGGTGTAGGAATTGCTTCCGGTATTATAGGTCATAAGAAAAGAAAAGCCGAGCAAGCAACCGCTCAGGCGCAGTATGACCAAAACATGACGAGGTATCAGTCTCAGGATTTATCAAATCCATATGCAAATATGGAAAATGTTTATGAAGACCTTACCGTAAATACTCAAGCAGCCGACTTTGCAGCTCAACAGCAAGCGCAAGGCATGGCTAATACTATGCAGGGCATGAAAGGTGCTGCTGGCGGTAGCGGTATTGCTGCATTAGCGCAAGCAATGGCTGGACAACAATCGCAAAACGCGCAGAGTGCTTCAGCTGATATCGCAAGACAAGAAGCTGGCAATCAGAAAGCACAAGCACAAATGGCTGGTCAATTACAATCTATGGAACGTGAAGGCGAAATGTATTCTAGATCTTTAGAAAGAGAGCAGGCAGAAACGGAATTAGGCATGAGTCAGCAAAGACTAAGTGCCGCGAATATTGCACGGCAAGAAGCTACTCAAGCTTTAGTAGGAGGAATTGGTCAAGTTGCTGGTGGCGTAATGAAAGCAAACCCTGCAGCTGCTGCAATGGGTGCACAAGCGGGATCAGGTAAAGGCATTAGCGGGTTTATCGGTAACCTATTCAAATAAGATTATGGCAAATAGTGATTTAATAAAAGGAGCTGCAGCATTATCAAAGTCAGAAGGCTTTGTAAATTATGCTGAGGCTATTAACGTGCCAAACCCTACCCAAGGAGCAAACTTTTTTATAGAAGAAGAAAAACGCAAGCAAGCTACTCAAGCTCGTGTTAATGGGTACATTGATAATTTAAAATCAAACATTGATTTAGACGGGCTAAGCCCTGAGCAGACTTCAGCAATGCGTGGCTTTTTAGTTTCTCAGCGTGGCATTTATGCTAATGCTGCCAGCGAAATAGCTAAAATAGACGATGCTTCTTCTCCTGAATACCAGCAGTACGCGGATATTATGAACGAGGTTAATCGTAGCTTTGTTACATTATCAGAAGAGGTTAAGTCGTATAAAGAAGCTAAAGCTAGTTATGTAGAAACACATCAAGCTGATCTTTACTCTAATGCTGCATCTGGATCAGAAATTCAGACTGCTGCATCTTTGTATGGTTTAGATCCTGAAGTGCCCGCTTCTTTCTCTGTTGGAAACGGTGGGCATATAATGTTTTCAGTGAATGGTGAATCGCAATCCTACAAAGATTATAAAGAGCCAATGCTAAAGGACTATGCAACCATGAATAGCCTTTTAACCACTACTAACAATCTTTATTCCGCGGGGCAAAGACTTGATGGTACAAAAGCGCAGTTAATAGGAACTCAGGTTGAAGCTATGCTTGCAAACCCTGATACTATAAAGTCTATATTAGCAGGTGACTTTGCGGGTAGCGGTATTGATTTAAGCGGTATTGCTTATAATCCAGAAGATGTTGCTGGAACGCGTATGCAGGTTAAAGACGCTATTGTTAATGCACTTATAGATGTTGCTAATCAAGGATACGCTGAAAAAGAAAGAATACGCAATAAAAGAGGGGGCAGGGTAAATAACTCGACCGGGCTTAACAAAGATCAAACAAGAGCTTATGGCTATTTTGAAAACCAATCTTCAACCTTAGGAATGCTATCTGGTGGTATGACAGGTATGGGTTATGATGCTGATGGCGAGCCAGTAATTAATGCTGATGGTGAATTAACAGGAAAGCCAGTAGTAGGTTATCAGATTGGAAAATGGGTTAAAAACGATATTGGCGAAAGCAATTTTGAAATTGCTACGGGCAGAGAGATGATAAACATTGACGACAGCCAAGACGAATTTTTAAGAAAAGCAGGCATTAAATAAATATATTATAATGTACACAAAAAATAACCGAACGTTATCTTTAGAAGACGCGCAAGCAAATGCTTCTGCAGTTGGTATGGAATTAAATGATTGGGCCTCTAGTTTTGGGTGGTCTAGTGAGGGAAAGCAGAACGATTTGACGGAGACAGACCCGCCGGCAAATCAGAACACAGAAACGTCCGCTGGGGAATCCAGTTCGGGCGATATTTCTTTGGGGTCACCCGAGTATAATTTAAGTTCAGATTTAAATAAACTTGCGGAGCAGGGTATATTTAGTCAGGTAGAAGAAGACGGACAAAAATCGTTAGAAGCCTACTTTAAGCCAGTAAAGGGGCTTAGCTTTGAGCAAACTGGTTTTGGTACTGATTATATTGTAGCAACATATACAGATCCTTTAACCGGAAAGAAAAAAGAATCTAAAAGAATCTCCTTTGACGATAAAAGAGAAGATAAAATAGCAGGTAACATTAAAGAGCTAAATAGCTTTATATCAAAAAATGTTCCAGCCGAAGAATTAAAAAATATACAAACCAGTGTTGATGCTCTAGTAAAATCCAGAGAAAACGAGATAAGCTCGTTTGTCACTGAGCAAGACGTCAAAGCTATTAAAGAGAAGTATAACGACGATGGTTTGTTTAACTCTTATGTAGAATCAAAAAATGTAGGTGGTGGTGTTGCAATGATAGGAGCACCTGCGTCCGCGTTTGAAAAAACAGTATATCCTTATCAGGAGCAACTTGAAAACACTGCAAAAGACTTAATTAGCTACGCGGAAAAAAATAAAATTTCTTTTACAGAAGAAGAAATAAAAGAGAAAGCGCAGCGAATTGTACGTGACACGCTAATCAAAAATGATATTGTTGACCTTAAAATAGCCAGAGCTAAAGAGTCTACTAAAAAAGCACAGGGTGGTGCAAAAGATGGTACTACTACCGTAACACCAATGGCTGGTGCTATGTATTTTCCGGGTGTTTCTGAAGCTGTTCAAGGAGATCAATTTATTTCCGACGCTTTTATTAATGACAGCCGGGCTAACGCTTTTAATGCTGTTACGGAAAAGTGGTCTGTTGTTGAAACTGAAAAAAAGTTAGCAACCGAAGCAGCAGAATTACTGGGAAGAATGTACAGCGGGGAGAGCCTTAACGATGCCGACTCAAAATTACTATTTTCAGATCTTAGCGAAATGGGGATAGCCGTTGATGTTTCCGATCAAGAAATAGTGCAGTTTAATAATGGTGTGCAAATGCCAAGAAGCTTATATCAAGCTGGACTGGAGCTTTCTGATACTTATAACGCTATAAATGCACTTAGTGCTGATTTGGACAATCAGAGAGAGCAGGCTGCGGATAGCATTGAAGACTCAGAAATAGCAATTGATGCGTCAAGAAGAAACTATAATATAGCTTCTAAGTCTGTAAACACGATAGGTACTGGGTTCGCCACTATAGGACTAAGCTTTGCAACTTTAGCTAATTAGGGTAATGCAACAGGGATTCCTGCAATTAAAATGATAAACCGGTTAAAAATAGATCAAGCCGGTAGATTTATTGATAGCCAAAGAGAACAATACCAAAGAGACGTACAGTTTAAAGATGCTTTTGCAACGGGAGAAAATTTTGGAGAATTCATGCTGCAAGAAGTGTCTACTCAAATACCTATACTAGCTACAATGATTGCGTCAGGTGGAGCTGCTTCTGTTGTTGCAGGTGCATCTTCAGCTGGAGAGAAGATGATGAGCATGAACAGCGACGAGATTGCTGGTAGAGCATATTATTCTGATACAGAAAAGTTATTAAAATCAGTAGGTTATGGACTTGCTGAAGGTGTTTTTGCTGAACTGACTACAACACGTATTATTAAAAACACTAAAAAGAAATGGGTACGGGCTGGTAAATCAGATGTAGTTAATAACTCTTCTTACGAATACGCTAAAAATAATTTACTAGAAATTGGACTGGAGCCATTTGCTGAAGCAGCTGGTGAGGTTCTTACTACAGGTACTCAAAACTTAATTGACGGTCGTCCTATTACAGAAAACATGGATCACTCCGGTTTTTCTGGTTATTCTATGGGTCTTATAATGCAGGCTGTGCCTTTTGTAAGAGGTGTTTATGTTTCTAGACATTCCGATTATAAACTAAAAGAAAAAATAAGACAGAAGCAAGCTGAAGCTAAGGGTATACAAGAACGTTTAGCTAAAGAAGCCGATTCTGCTAAAGCAGCCAAGCTACGGTCACAACTTACAGACATTAATAACGAAATTAATGTTGAGATTGAAAGAGTTGAAAACTTAGTAAACAAGCACTTAACAGCAAAGCATGCCGCTGCAGTGCAAGAAGCTACCAGAAAACAAACTGATTTACAGATTGAAGCGGCTGAAATTTCTAAAGATGACAATTATACAAGAAAAGAAAAAAACGAGGCAATCCAAAAGCTTAGAGTAAAGTTTAATGAATTGCAATCTAAAAAAGAGTATAGTTTAAGCAAGGACGGGATAATGAAACGCCGGTCAGAGTTTACTTTGTTATCTACAACAGATAATGCTCGATACTTGTCGTTAACAGATCAAGCAAGAGAAAACATAATTGCTAATGATTCTAAAGTTACAGAACCAACTGAAAAACAAATTGAAGCAGAAGCTTACGATTTATATTTAAGAGAAGAAATTATAAACAACAGCAATAAAGCTGGAAATGTTGAAGGTGCTAAGCTTACTCGTTTTGAGACTACAGCGGAATTCTTGAACGCATTGCGCGCCGGAGTTATAGTTCCTTTAGATAAAGTACTTACTAAAGTAAATAAAAAAACAAAAAAAGTTGAGCCTGTTTTAGACGAAAACGGCAATCCTGTTTACGAAGTAGACGTAGCAATAGAACAACTAGAAAACGGAGCTGATGGGTTTAACCTGAACGATGAAATATACGTTTCTACAGAAAATCAAGTTTCAAATCAAAGAAAGCATATTGCGACCCACGAGGTAGGACACTACGTTTTTGATAAGATATTTAAAAATAATCCTAAAACATTTAATAAGGTTGCAGGTAGTTTACTAAAGCACGCTCAAAAATCTTTATCTCGCGCAGAATATAAAGAGTTTTTAAACAGTATAGAACGCGACGGCAAAGATCTAATAGCTGAAGAGGTTATTTCTAGATTTTTAGAGTTAGTTGCAGATGGCAAAGTAGGACTGAGAGACGTTAACAAAAAACGTAGTTTAGCGGGATTCTTTGGTGCTACTTTAGAGTTTGTTTCTAAAGATACTTATGACTTTGACTTCCAGGGTGAAAGTGATATTGTAAACTTTGTTGTTGGGCTAGGAAATAAAATAGCAGATGGTAGTTTGTCGTTGAAGGACATGGAGTCTGCTTCATCAAACACTATTGCTAAGCCTGTTAATGATAAGAAAGCGTCTGCAAAAGCTTTCAAAGTAGCTAAAGACTATCTTAGATTTAGCAAAGGAGATAACATATCAAATCAAGCATCAAAAGCAAAAGAGGTGCTGGAAAAAGTAAGTGCCAATATGGACTACTTCGACCCCAACTCCACTATTATTGCGAGAGTTGTGGGCGGAATGGTTGATGCCCAATTAGCTAAGCTAAATGCAAAAGGTTTGCAGTTTGACAAAGAAGAGGCTAGAAGCGATATTCTTTACCGCTTGTACACTAACCAGGACATTGATAAATTTGATGGTCGCGGTACACTTTACGGCTATATAAACGGTCGTATTAGTTTCCGTATTAAAGACATGCTTAAAGCTTCTGGTGAAGGGAGAAACGATATTGTTGAAGACTTTAACAGAAGCGACATAGAAGACCTTAAAGGTGCTTCAGCTGATGTTACTACTACAGAACAAATAGAGGAGCGTACGGAAGCTGAAAGACCTGAATACAGGCCTCTTTTGAACAGCCGGATTGCTACGCCTGAACTTATTGAAAGTATATTAGCTAAAATACCTAGAATAGTAGGAACGCTAAAAAACCGTATTGACGCGCCGGTATCTAAAAACACTACAGTTACCCCTTTAGTAAATGAACTAAGATTAGCTTTAGGTAAGCAAATAGACATTGACTTGAAAAAAGCAATGGGTGGTAAAAAAGACGGCGTACTTAGAAGATTCTTAGTAGACAATAAGAAAGCTGTTCTTGAAAACATGACTACCACCTATTTAATGTCTGCGTTCCCGGCTGCAGTACAAAAGAAAGTAAACGGTGTGTGGACTTCTGACTGGAAGGGCAAAAAAATTGATAGAGAAACTACAAATACGGACAAAGCAGGTAGAACATCTGGGGCTGAACTAGTGCGTAGATTACCTAATGCTTCAATGAAAATTGACGACAAAACTTTTTTGTCCTTTATTCTTGATGAAAAAGGTAATCCTTTACGTGGTAAAAAAGAATCTCTTGCTAAAGCTATTGCTGAAGAGTTGGCTATAGAAATTGTTAATCAAGAAATGCAAGATCCTGATAGCCAAATTCGTCAAGCGTTTGATGCTAACCAAGAAAGATTAGGCTATGAAATTGTAGATAACCACATCCAAAAACTAGCCCTTGATCTTGAAAGAGGCAACGTTAAATTTTCTAAAGGCTTTACTAGACCATTAGTAAGATTAAAAGCAAATGCAATTGCAATGCGGATTACGCGAAAAGCGCTAGTGAAACATTTAGGGGAAGGTGAATCGTTTGAAAAATGGCAAGAGCTCGAAGAAACTTTTAAGCAAAAAACAATTGCAGCAACCAAAGAAGATTTAAGCAATGTACCATGGGATAGGGTATTTGGCACGCTTAAATATTTAAATGATAAAGGGCTCTTAAAATTTATATCCAGTACTAAGATTAAAACTTTCATAAAAGACTCTAGTCTACCAGGATTAGGCAAGAAAGCAGCAAAAGATTACCGGACTATTTCCGAGTTAGAAGAGTTAATGGCAAATGGTGACAAAGATGCCGGAGAAACGCTGGCTAAGTACGATCATGAAGTTTCTAAGTTTGCTTTAAAAGTGCCGATGAGTGAAATTATTTACTTTGGCCCAAACAGTGGTAATATTTTTGGCACAAGAACTGATATTGTTTTAGCTGCAAATAGCGGGGGACCAACTACAAGAGATGCCAGACTAAATAACGCCCAGCTTAATGCTACCGAAAATTTTGCAGGGAAGTCAAATAAACTTAGACAAAAGTTAATCAATCTGCAAAGGGGATCGAACACCGCTCAACAAGTAGTAGATACAAAATTATTAGGAGACATTCAAGCAGCTAACGAAGCTAATGCCGCTCTAGTATATTCCATAGCTTATGATTTAGTAGCCGCAGTTAAAGACGGCGAAATGGATATTATTAACTTAATAAGATTGTTGCAGGATATTAATAGTAGAGGTAATGATTTTGGCTTTAGAGCTTTTGCGCAGTTATCATATTTTATTAATGGGATATCTGGATCACCTTATATAGAGCATATGTATCCTTCCCAGCAACTATTAAACGATATAATTTCATTAGCGGCAGACCCCGATTTTAAGATGGAATCAGAAGGAAAACTAGATGGAAAAACAGATGAAGCATTAAAAAATATACTTAAAAGAAATACTCTGCTTGCTACGGACAGCCCTTCAGCTTATTTTTTAGATAGTTCAGTTGGGAATACAAATTCCGGCGGATTACTTAGATTAGAAATATATAGTGAGGAGACTCAGAAAAAAATATATGCTACAAAAGCAAGAGAAGATTACGCTGCTTGGATTAATGGTGAGGCTCCGTTAATTACGCTAGCAGAAGATCTTAAGAATATAGAAGAAGTAGAGGTGTACACTAAAAATATAGGGATGCATTGGTCTAAAGCAAGTAAGCATAGAAGTATGCTTGCACCCTCTATTAAGTTTTCGTCTACTAATCCGCGTGCAATATTTATGGTTGGCGGAGCAGGCTCGGGCAAATCAAGCGTTATTCAAGGTTTAGGTTTAACTGATAATGGTTATAGATTAGTTAATCAGGACCCTTATTTAGAAAAATATATTAGCGAAGCTGGTCTACCAACTGATGAAAGCACTTATGACAAAGAACAGCGCTCTATTAGAGCTAAGCTTGGTTGGAAAGCTAGAAAAGCCGCAGAAGAAGATCTAGCACAAAATACCGCAGCAAAAGAAAGTATGATTATTGATGGCACCGCCGCGTCGTACAATGCAACAACAAAAAAGATTAAAGCACTAGAAGCTGCGGGATTTGAAGTGCATATGGTGTTTGTGAATACTAGTAAAGCAATTGCAAGTCAACGTAACGCCACGCGAGCGGCGAGATCCTTACCAGACTTTGTAGTTAAAAAGAACTGGGATCAAGTACAAGAAAGTGCACAAAAATACCGTGAAGAATATGCTGGCAGGTTTTATGAAATAAATACTGATGAGCTTTCATATGGTGATGTGCTTCCAGAATCATTTGTGGGCGAAGTAAATGCAGGGCTGGAAGCATCGAGCATTAAGTTTAGTAAAGGCTTAAGTGAAGAGCTAAACGAAATGATTGAACGCAATAAAGGTGTTGATGCTAATAAACGATATACTAAAGTGCAAGCTAAACAAGAGGGCACTAAAAAAGGTAAGTATCGTTTGTTTGTTCCTGCTACAGCTGAAGATTTTAGAGGTTTAACCTCTTATACTTTTGCGGGCAAGGGCAAGCAAGGCGAAGCTGATCAAAAGTTTATTGAAGACAATTTAGTTACACCTTATATTAGGGGTATTGCAATGATTGAAGCTATTAAGCAACAGGTTCGCCGCGAGTATATAGCCTTAAGAACAGCTGATAGAAAAGTTTTTAAAATGCTTGGTAAAAAAGTAGAGGGTAGTGATTACTACACTTATGACCATGCATTAAGAGTTTATATGTGGACGCAACAAGGCATTGAGATACCTGACATGTCTAAAGACGATATTAGATTCTTAATTAATACCATTAAGGCAAACCCTAAGCTTATAGAATTAGGCAATGCAATGCAGGCTATTTCTCGTCAAGATACCTGGGTAGAACCAGATGAGCATTGGATTTCTCGTACGCTTGTGTCTGACCTTAACAGCATGACTGAAAGAGTAGGTAGAAAGAAATTCTTACAAGAATTTATTGAAAATTCTGAAATAATTTTTGATAAAGAAAATTTAAATAAAATTGAAGCTATTTATGGTACGCGTCATAGAAAAGCTATAGAAGACGCGTTATATGCAATGACTAACGGTACTAACCGTACAAAAGGCAGCGATAACGCGCAGGTAAATGCCTGGCTAAACTGGGTAAACAACTCTACCGGTGCAATCATGTTCTTTAACGTGCGTTCTGCTTTATTGCAAACTTTATCAACTGCTAACTTTATTAACTGGTCTGATAATAACCCACTGAAAGTAGCAACTGCTTTTGCGAACCAACCGCAATATTGGAAAGACTTTGCAATGATCTATAACTCAGACAAGTTAAAACAACGTCGTTCAGGATTACAGACGGATGTTAATGCTGCTGAAATTGCTAATCAAGCAGAAGGCGCTACTAATAAAGCAAACGCTGTTCTTACTTACCTTTTAAAAATAGGATTTACGCCAACGCAAGCGGCAGATAGCTTTGCAATTGCTTCCGGGGGTGCTGCTTTTTATAGAAACAGAATAAACACGTATTTAAAGCAAGGCATGGACCAAGCAGCTGCCGAAACTCAAGCGTTTGAAGACTTTAGTAAAACCGCTGATGAAGCGCAGCAATCTTCTGACCCATATTTGGTTTCTCAAGAGCAACGTAGTGTTCTAGGTAGATTGGTATTAGCATTCCAAAATACACCAATGCAGTATACTCGCTTGATGAAAAAATCAATGCAAGATCTTGCAAATGGAAGAGGCGACGCTAAAACGCACATATCTAAGATTATTTATTACGGTGCTGTCCAAAACTTTATATTCTCCGCATTACAAAGTGCTTTATTCGCTGTTATACCCGGATTTGGTGATGAAGACGAATCTAAAATGACAGAGGCTGAGTTAGAAAAACGTCAGCGTAAAGATGATAAGCGGAATTTACGTATTGTTAATAGCATGACGGACTCTATCCTTAAAGGTAGTGGTGTACGCGGTGCAGTATTAGCTACTATTAAAAATGTTGTTACAGAATTCTTTGTTCAAAAAGAAAAAGGGTTTATGGCTGACCGTGGGGCGATTATATTGCAAGTAGTTAGCTTGTCGCCACCTATAGGGGCAAAGCTTAGAAAAATAAACTCAGCATTAGCAGGTGCGGCATTTAATAAAGACACGCTTGCAGCTAGAGGATTTGATGTAACAGCTAATGGAAGATTAAATTTGAGCCCTGCATATTCTATAATAGGCTCTGCGGTTGAAGGGGTAACTAACTTCCCTATGGCTCGTATGGTAGATCTTATCAATGGATACTCCGAAGCACTAGACTCTAGAAACACAACTTGGCAACGTATAGCATTAGCGCTGGGCTGGAAGACTTGGGATGTAGGTGCTAAGAATGAAGAGCACGATCTTATTAAAACAGAAGCTAAAGCAAAACGCAAAGAAGAGGGAAAAGCTAAAGCTAAGAAAACTCGTGCTAAGAATAAACAAAACAAGATAGATAGAAAGAAAGAAGACTGGGAGCAGTTTTCTAAGGGTATGTCATCTATGGAAAAAGGTAAAAGATATAGAAGTTGGAGTATAGCGTGGGACAGTCAAAATAAAAATAAATAATGAAATTATCAGATAACTTAAGCGTTGCTGAGGTAATTAAATCAACTACAGCAAAGAGATGTGGCATCAGTAACGAGCCTACGGTAGAGCATTTGGAAAATTT
>Ga0228647_1000370_pt1 | contig 15599 bp, 35 predicted proteins | sample 59DmetaG_FD_186034 | JGI IMG/M metagenome (GOLD analysis project Ga0228647, IMG submission 186034) | Seawater microbial communities from Monterey Bay, California, United States - 59D | ecosystem: Environmental > Aquatic > Marine > Coastal | place: USA: California | collected 2016-10-21 | reverse complement strand
GCACTCATCGAAAAGCACTACATTTGGAATCCAGCTAGAGAACTCCCTACCAAGGTGATTAGCCACAGTTCCCTCAGTGCCAACCACTGTATCAAAGTACGTTGATTTACGGCCTAGTGACGCACTGAATATTGAGCATTTTCCGCCCTGCTCAAATATAGCGTCACTGTTTTGTTCTACCAGCTCGCCAGTTCTAGCCAACATTAGCAATTTAGCACCCACCTTTTGGCAATGAAGCGCGTACTCTGCCATTATTAATGATTTGCCAGCGGATACGTAAAAGTCGCCGTAAAATGCCGAATTTTCCTTTTCGCCGAGCAATCTCAATCTTGTTTCATTTATCAATTTGTTAATTGCATTTTGCTGAAATTCGTATGGTTTTAGTTTGTTCATTTTCTACCGCTCCTTTTGAATTTTCCGCGCTTTTTCTTTTGGTGGTTTGGTGTGTAAGTTTTAGCATTGATTTCGACCGGAGTTTTTTCCACATAAAAATTAAGCAGTTCAAAACCTCCAAAAAGCGAATATTTTAATGGTCTCATCCTACAACCCTCGCGTCATAACCACTACAAAAAGCAGCCATATTTTTAACGTCAACAACTTTACCTTGCGGCGTCATGTAGTTCTCAAATCCGCACTTTTCGGCCTGTATAACAGTTTCCGCCTCGTGACACACTGGCATAAACTTAGCAATCGTTTTAATCTCGCGATAAATAAAGTGCAAGTTAAGCGGATCAAAAAAACAAATTGTATTAAATCCTTTTGTTGCGTTAAGTTTTTTCGCCTGATAGTAATCAGCAGTCAAAATAACCTTATCTTTAATCTCGCCAAAAATCACACACGAACCAAATATTAACTTTTTGCCAAATGGCTTTAACGGGTTTCCAACTCCAGCACTTAGCGAGCAACTTACTTGATTGCCGTGAACGTCAGTAACCGCGATAACTTCCGCGCTATTAACTAGTTTTATTCCTAACGCCTCATCAATCGGCACTGACTCATAAAATTTTATCGCATCTTCATTTTTTTCTAGATTCATTGGTAAATTCACCCTCTTTTTTACATTAACTTTTGATGGATTTGCATCATAACGAATATTGGACTCGATTGATTCGACGGCCTCGACAAACGACACGCCGCCAATATCCATTATAAAATTTATAACATTGCCACCAGCGCCACAATTAAAGCAGTGGTAAAGATTGCTCTTTGGGTCAACGCTAAAAGATGTACTTTTATCACTGCCGCCGTGAAATGGGCAGCCACCCCTGCATTGACCGCTCATTCTGCGCAACTTGACGTTGTAGCTTTCAACTATCGAAACAATATCAGCGCTCTCGCAAATTCTATCTATTTCGTGCTGTGGGATTAGGTTAGTCACTAGAGATCCTAGTCGGCATAACAATAAGAATTGGGTTGCCGTAATCATGATTTACTATCCCACACAGCGCAGTCATGTTTATTGCGCTGCTTTTTCCGTTGAATGTCATTTTTGCAGATGGAATTCTCTGCTTAAACATTTTTGACCAGAGCGCTATATAATTAGGGTTAACACCAATCTCAGCGGTTGCCTTTGATTCTTTTTTTATTACCTTGCTTATGTCTGGAAATTTTCCGACAATTATTTCTATAACGCTCACAGCTAACAACTGATCGTTAACGTCATAATGCTTAGCTATGGTTTCACCCTTTAGAATCAATACAGTGCTAACTGCCGCCGCTGGTATTTTAGACTTAAAGCTAACTATGACGTCTTTTCTACATGATTTTTCCATTTTCATTCTTACCGCTACGTGACCGTTTGTTGCTTCAATGTATTTATTTTTAATATGAACGCCGTTTAAATAAAATCTAACATCTTTATCGCCTTGACAGTGCATTGCTGCTCTTAGCATGTTACTTGGTACTTTCATTTCCATTCCCCTTAATTAAATTCAACACCGATATTACAGCAATCGGTGCTGGTGTCAACGGTTAATTTACTTTTCTGTATATAGCACAAGGAACATCTAAATAATTTAGTTTTTGATTAATGTACCATTCACTACGCCAGTCAATAACATCAATAATCTTCCCTCCTCGATAAACAACAATATCACCAGCTTCCGCACTACCAACAACACGCCACCTTTCTTTACCAAACAGCTTGATTTTTTAGTTTTTGGAATAGGGTCATTTTACTTAAATCCTCCATTAATTTGCATTCTTTGTTTCGCTCTTGCTCTATTTATAAGTCCTTTTTTTTGACCATAATTCAAGATTAAGCATCGACAGCCTCTTTTTTATATTGTCTTTTCTATCCCAAAATCTATGGTCGTACATTTCAATAGAAACTCTATCTTTCCGGATGTAACCACGCCAACTTTTAACCCTATATTGCAATGTCCATACGTCATTTTTACAAGTGCTATTCCAGCTCTTTTTTATTCTACTTCGCTTTGTTAGTTGTTTTATCATGATTTCCCCTTTGTTTTTATCAATAATTTGTTTTTAAAATTAATAAGCTCATTAGTTGCTGTTTTTGCATCGCGATAATTAGGCGCGTAAACCTCCATTACATCAGAAATATTTTTTGGCATTATTGATTTTATTTTCTCCATATCCACCTCACTAAACCCTCGCCAATCGCCACGAACAGACGGGCATTTTATTTCAGCCAACAAGCTTGCATATTGATTTGACAGTAAAAACTCTTTCGCCAACTCCGCACTATCAAAACCGTAAATCTCTCGGTTCGACCCACTGAAAAACGCTTTTACAACATATCCACGATTATCAAAGTGAATACCATAATCATTGTTAGCCCTGATCCTTATCTCCTGCTTAACTTGCATTTCAAGACTTGGAGGCATACTTATCGTTGCAATCTCTATCCAATTCTCATTTGTTAAATCGCTAAATGCAACCATTTACCCGCCTTTTAATTTTGGATTGATATAAATTCTCTTGCCAATTGCCGCGCAGTAGCCAGCCTGCTCAAGCTTTGGGATTACCTTTTCGCGAATGTGTTTTGATAGGCTTGGTTGTTCACCAAAAACAGATCCGCGCTTGAATTTACTATTCATTTCACTACATACAAAATCTTTTTTACCTTTTTGCGCCATCTTTGTGATTTCCTCAACTACCGCCTGACACTCAGCAACCTCACCAATGTAACCACTTGTAACCGCTGTTTTTTCGTAAGCGACTAGCATTTGCTTGCAAATATCGATAGCTTTAGCAACGCACTCAGTATCAACCACTGTGCCGCCGCCGTTTGCGTTCCAATTTTTGGCAACGTGCAAAACGCAAGCGACCTTGCAGATACGCTTATCTGCCTTGCCAACAACGCCTTGCATCATCGGATTCCCGTATTTCTGCCCTTGAGCTAAAAACGGCTCATAATACTCAAGTAGGTCATCAATTAAATCAATTGATTCATCATTAAACGTGAATACAATGTCGTCAGAGTTTACTAACTTTGTAACTAAGTTTGCATACTCAGCATGCAGGGATTTATCTATTGGCTTGCGGCTTCTTTTTCGTCTATTTCTACCCCCAAAAGCCCATGGCTCTTTCAGTAAAAAGAACCTCTCAGCAACACCATTACCGTTAGCTGCTGCGTCCAGTATTGATTTAACTGTGTTCCCCTGAGCCAATACAGCAACGCAGCCCCGCACATGACCTTTTATGTCACCAGTGCTTTTTCTTGATATGGAACAAAATCCGTTATCCCACCCGTGAAGAATGCCCTCTGTATTGACTACGCCGCCGTTGCCGTAAAGATTACCAAGCACAGACTCAATGGCGCTGCCTTCATCTGACATTACGTTAAACATACCGCCTCGGGCTAGCGCACCCTGTACAAGCGCTTCTGGCGTAGCATCTGAAACACAGTAGTTATATATTGGTGTCTGCTCCAGTTTTCTTTCTAGCTCTACTATCTCGCGCATAATCTCAGGTACAGCGCTTTCATGCTCTGTTTTTAAGGCGTCTTTTTTTGTCTTTATGTCGCGGGTTATGATGTCGCGCTTAATCTGCTGATTGTCATTGTAATGGCTAAACGCCACACGTATTGGCTTTGAAAATGCGTTATGAACGCCAGATTTGCCTGTTGACGGCGGCTGACCTGTAACGCTGTATATTGAAACAACTTCCTCATCGTTGTATTCGTAGCGAAAACCCTTGACCATTGCGCTAGCGATTACCGCTAAGCCGTGTATATAAACCGTGTTTATAGGAAACTGGATGCGCTCTGACACTTCGCGTGACATTCTTGATAAGATATCATTATCAGCATCAGCATCAGCATCGTTAACTAGGTTAACGTCATCATAGTCAGTGTCTTCAAGCTCCTTTGGTGAGTAATCAGGCCATATAACAGCGGGTACTATTTGTTTTGACTTTAGCCTTGCTTTTACTACGCCTAATTGCCCTTCGACTTCGGTAACTCCTAAAGCGCCAAGCTCATTCATTAGCTCATTCACTATTTGACCCTCTTAACTAAAAACTCACCGTCAATGCCAACTAAGGTCTTGAATGCCATATCGCCCTTACATCTATCTATAGTCACGCGAATAACGCCCTTTGTTTTACCTTGAGCGGCGACAACCAAAGTGTCGCCGACTGACATCTTGCTAATTATTGACTGTATATATTGTCTGTAATTCATTTTGCCCCCTTTTCGAGAAAGTAGGACTATACATTATTGTTTAACGTTGTACAACAACCTGCAAATAAACACCCCATAAAAAAACACCAAAAACACCAAAAACACCAAATTAATTCCCCAGAAATTAAATTTCTGGGGAGAAACTGGGGAATTGAGTTCCCAGTTTTTTTAAATTTTTTTAACGTATCCAGTGGGTTTCAAGGGGTGTTTTGTTCATTTTTTGCACAAAAAACGTCAAAAGTGGGGATTCTGGGGACAAAAAAATAAAAAAATAAAAAACTGGTTGACCATAAAAAAAACTGGGAGATAAACTATTTTTTAACCTATATATATTAAAGAAAATATATAGGGGTGGCATAGCAATATTTTACTATCATTCCCCAGAATCCCCAGAAAGTGAAAAAAGTGACTTAAACCATTGAAGTATAAAAGAAAAAAACTGTCCAGAAACTGGGGTGAGATTCCCAGAAGATAGCCAAAAGCAAATAAGCGCTTGATTTGTAATGATTATTTTCTGGTAAAAACTGGGCGGTGCTGGTTGATCAGTTGCCAACAAAACAAAAAATTCACCAAAAAACCCAAATAAACCGTTGACACCGATAGCTCATCTGATAAGATGTACCCACTTAAATGAAACAACGAACCAAAGGGACATCAAAATGAAAAACATTCTAAAACAAGAGACAAAAAAGCCTGTTTACCTGATGGGTAAAGATGAGTGCGTCCAAGCTGCTCTAAATGGAGATGAGCGAACCGCCGAGATAGCGATTCACTTTTATAGAATTACAGGAGAGTTATTGTCCAGTTATGCGTAACAACAAGGCAAGAATTAAGGCTCACAACAAAAGGCGTGAGCTAATGAGTTTGGGTAACGATGCTATCAAAAACAAAGTTAAGGCATATTACCAAATGCTAGGCGGCTCTGATAGCGACACCCTTCAAGAGATTGATTGGTGCATAAATCAATGCAACGTGAGAATTGTATTCCACGGCCAACCATAACAGCGCCTTCGGGCGCAAATCAAAAGGAAAAGCAAAAAATGAAACTAAAGATATTTAAATCACAAGGAAAAAGCTTTGTAGTGCCAGTAACACAAAAAGCGCTTTTTGTTCACTGTGTTGGTTCTGACTGCATTGAACGAGGTAAGTTTACTAGAGGCGGATACGAAGATGTAATATTTGCTCACGGAGTAATGTGCATAAGCATTGACAGCACTATGAGGCAGCCCAAGCAAACAAAAGCCCAAGCAAACAAAAGGAAATAAAAATGAAAACACCAACAAAAGCAGAATCAATTGGAAAACTGGCGCAATGGTGCGTTGAGAATAGTAGTGAAACGTTTAGTGCGTTTTTTGACTGGTCGGCACACATTGGCGGGGTGAAAATTGACATTTACGGTAATGGGTGGGGAGCTAATAGCTCAGTGTCGGATAACTTTGAGCTGTCACTCAATAGACACGAAAGCGCATACATCGAAGAGTGGGTTAAAATGGCAATTATTCAGCTGGAGAAGCTACTAGCAGAATCAAACAAACGCAATTCGCCAGAAAATGCAGCAAAATTACAGGTCGAGCGAGATGCTAAAGAGTTGGCAAAAGCTAAGGCTGTGATTGCACGATTGGAGAGCGAGTAGATGAAAAACTACTTGGTTAAATACAAAATAGGTTCGCAATTAATGTCAATGACGGTTACTTGCGGCTGCGGGTTTGGTGCGGCAGAATTTAACGCTGAATGTAACGGCGCGGTTAATATTCAAAGTATAACGTTGCTTTAATTAAAAAAAAGGAAAATAAAATGATTGATTTAAGTAATGCGAAAGTTGGGGATAAGTATTTTGACGAAAACAAAAATAAACTTGAATGCGTTTTTATTTCTGACACTGGTGACTTTAGGTATGTATTTACCGGTGTTAAAAATGGTGGGTTTACAGGCTTGTACGACACTAAAGGAAAAAACAATAGCCATTGTTGCGTTGATATTGCATCAAAAATCGACCCGCGTCCGTGGCTGAAATATATGCCGGATGCGGGAATTTTTAGTGATTGTGTAGAATGGCTGGAGTATAACTTTGATTGTGAATGTTGGTTTTATGCATTCAATGGGGATTCTTGCGACATGAGGAATGTACCATTAAAGATGCCAAAACCAACAGGAGCACACCGCAGTCGCAGCAAAATCAGCATTGAAGAGCTGCTAGAGTGGCAGGAGGTGAATAAGTGAACATGTGGGAATTGTGGGAATTTCTGGATGAAAACATTGGAATTATAGCGTGCGTCATTATTGTGGCGCTTATATTAATTTAACATTTAATTAACACTATAGACGTCTAGACGTCTAGACCTATAGCTGTCTAAGCGTCTAGACTTCCATCATGTTGACAACGAAAAGGTATATTATGAATGATTTAGATAAGGAGCTATATTTGGCTCGTAATGCGTTTAACGAGGTCTCAGAGCGCTTAAACAAGGCTATTGATGCAGTGACCGCAGCAAGAGAAAAGGAGGCGTTAAAACGCGCTGTAGAAGTTTCTAGAAATGTCGAAATAAAGGATAGCGATAAATAATCAAGATAACCGTTGACGCCAGTATCTCAATAAGGCAGCATGGGCGCTAAGTTAATAACAATTAGGAAAGGATTGTTCATGAAAGAACGCCAATATAAAAAGTTATGCAAGAAAGCCGCTGCTTCAATGGGTTTTAAAAGCTGCGTTGTGGAAGATGGGATTTGGTTTGTGTGCTGGGACTGCTCTGGCATGGATTATACAGAGTATGACTCGCAGGAAGCGTGGGATTACATGGTTGGTGTTTTTGATTCGGAAGTTAACACCATGGTAGACGAAAACAGCGAGTGCGGAATCTCATGGAAACCAGAAAGCCAACAGATTAAATCAACACCCAAAAATGTTCTAGCGTGGGCTAGAGCCAACTACAAATAACAACCAGAAAAGGAACAACAATGAAAACACAAAAAATACCATTTAGCATCGACAAAATGAAAGATGCGGTTCGATATGAAACGCGCGACGGAAGAGAGGTTATTCAGGTTAAGGATTTTGATTGTTGCGACGGAATTACAGTAGCCGCCGTTATCGGCGGTGAGCTGGAGCAATTTCATGACAACGGAAGATATATCAGCGACAAGGAGAACGCCAGAGACTTGCTCGTCATCATCGAAAAGCCAATCGAATACCCTTGCTTGTGTTGGGTTAGTGGAGACAATGAAACGCCGCGCAAAGATGATGGCAGTTTTGTGCAGTTAATGCAGAGTGCCAACGTTAGCTATAGCGGCATTGTTACATGGGATTACTCAACACCACTAACAGACGAGGAACTGGCTGAGCTTGGATTAATGAGGGTTGAGAAATGCGCGAACTAACACAGCAAGAAATAGAAATGGCCGCCTCGATACCAAGCGCTGACCACTACGCATTTGTAGGGGGTGAGCTGTATTTCACAGATGGGATTGACGTCGAGTTTTTTGACGCTAAAGGTAACCGCGTCGACGAGTCGATTATCCCTGACCTGCTTGACGCGATAGTTGAGCCAATCCCGCACAAGACATTTAAACACTGGTGCGACCCTACTAGCGATAACGATGGGCACTCTACGTTTTGTTATTACGACGAAATAAGCCGAGATAAAGCAATCGAAATCGCCAAACACTTTAAATTAATTTAACGAGGTAATTATGGATAAAGATTTACAAGAGTTTGCTGTCATTATGGCTGTAACTTCACCTTTGTGGGCTGCGCTTTCTTTTATTTTGTTTGACGCATTAGCGCATGAAGTAAAACAATGGGTCCTAAGTCGCCAAATAGTTGATTTTGGGTGGGTTATTATTGGTACTTTTGTAACGGTAGCTGCTGTCGCTTTTTTAGTTATTTCTATAATTTCGATATACGCATTAATATTTAATTAATCGTTGACAATCCACCTTATTGCTATATGATGAGGTGGATTATTTAATTGGAGAATGAAGAAATGAAAGATTTTTGCAAGATATTTAATTCAGAAAAGTACGGGCAAATTCTTATGGTAAATGATTCTAACGACGAAGACGGAAAGCCTCAAGTTAGCTTAAGCTTTAATTGTCTTAAAGAGTTCGGGGTTTGCTCAGTCAACTTGAAGTTTTACTCTTTTGATGATGCCGATAGCGCCTTCGAAAAGTTTGATATAGAGATGGCTGAGTACAAAGTTAAGGAAGTGGTTGACTCATTGGAAGGTGGATCGTGAAGCTAAAACACAAAAAATGTATCTTGAAATGGATACAAGTAAACTTATAAGAGAGTTTAACGATAAAGAAGAGGTCAAAGTTGTTGATATTGAGCTATTGAGCGAGATAAATTCAAGTGGCGATATTACAGAAACAAAAGTAAAGCTATCCGTGGGGTTACCATGAAAAATAAAACGCTAGACAATATTCATTGTTTTGTTACTGTTGCGCTGTGTGTTGTTATAGTCCTGCTAAATGTCATGCTTCACAGCAAAGAGAGGCAGGTAGAGCAATACAAACAAATAACAACCGAAGCAATACAAGTTGCTGAGGATTGTTTGAGGATTAAACAATGAACACAATAACCGAAGAACTAGTAACGATAGACATTAATGGTCGCACTATAGATTGTTACGTGTGGGGTTATTTTCACCCTGCATATGACGGCGGTCGCGACGAACCGAGCGAGCATGAGGTGTATGAATTAACGCACGTGTACACAGAGCAAGACGGTAAGCAGTTTGAAATCAGCGAGGTGCTAATGTTTGAGTTCGTACGTGAAAGTATTATTAATCAACTAAAGGAGAATGTAAGTGAATAAATACGAAGAAAAAAGCGACTTTGAAATTAATAAACTAACCGCCATCTGTTTGGGGCTTGATTACTTAGCATCAGCTTGCGGGCGTTTTTTGTCAGTAGAAAACAAGATGTTTGACCCGTGCAACAACTCAAATGACGCCTGGCCGATTATGATTGAAAGCAAAATAACAACAATCGATTTAATTGAAGAGCACTTTGCTGTGGCTAACTTGGAATTTTTGGACGGTGAGTGCTGCGACAATGTTGGTGAATGGACGCATGAGTTCAGAGACAAAAACCCGCTACGCGCCGCAATGGTTGTGTTTTTGATGATGAAGGATGGCGAACAATGCAACTAAAACTAAATACAATCGAAACACCGTATAACACTATCGGCTCAATGGAATATGGTGGTTTTTCATGTTACACGCTGGAATTGCCGTGGATTAATAATCAACAAAATATTAGCTGCATTCCTGCTGGCACTTATGAATGTGAAAAGCATGTGTCGCCGAATTTCGGTGATTGCATATCAATTAAAAACGTGGCTGGACGCAGTCATATATTGATTCATGCTGGTAACTTTACTGAGCAAACTAAGGGTTGCATCTTGGTTGGCGAATCAATTGCAGACATTGACCGTGATGGAATTCTTGACGTCGCAGCAAGCAAGCGCACACTCAAACAGTTAATGCTAGCACTGCCAGATAAGTTTGATATTGTTATTAATAGATTGTTTTCGGAGTAAAAAAATGAACAAAGCAATAAAGGTTAATGTAATGGTTGCTAATGAGTACGTCAAGTTAAATGAATTTACCAGTACGTTTAACAGTGGAAGTTATGAAGTTATTCCATTTAAAGTAACAAGAGAGAAGGCTGGCAACTTTGAGCCAATGCGTTACTTTTATCAAGCGCACTTCGTTGGTCTCAATGGAATGATTGATTGCTGTAACAAGTCATTGCTTGGCGTCGAAACGCGCAAAAATATAGCCAGAAAACAAAACCCAAAATTCAACCCTAAAAAATTAAAGTGGGACGGGAATGCTGCTTACTTTGATGTTTAATTAAAATTAATTCAAAAAACCGTTGACACAGTGACGCGCCCATAATAATATAACCACATCGAGTAAGGGAATTCGCCCAAGCCGATTTAAAGGAAATTATTATGACTATCTCAGACGGAAACAGAACAGCTCACGTAACAGAGCATAAAGGCGCGTACCAAGTTGAGTTATTTATCAACGCTAGATTGTGTGGTGAGTGGGAGTTTGACAATAAAGAAGATGCAGAAGATAAAGCAAGATTTGTAATTTAAAAGCATAACCCAGCCGTGATAGGCTGGGTTTTTATTTGAAAGGGGAAGAAAAAATGAACACAGTAAAACACTATAAAGATTTGGGGCTGGAGTTTGTTGTCGGTGATTCCTGCAATGATAGAATTGGTAACGAATATAGTCGCGGAGGATGGGTGGCCGCAGTGAACGGCGACAGCTCATCGCGATGGAGCAGTGACGAAATAACAGAATTCGCATGGCGAAAAAACACGGGTGAAGAGCCACAGTTTAGGGGTGAGATTGAGGCAAAAACTGAATATACGACCACTGAATGCTTTGCAGGTGATTTGTACTGGAGCGTCAACGCCTTGGGGGCTATAACGAAGTGGCGACCACTGCTAACCCAACCAAAGCCACAGCAAGAAAAGCAAATCTTCACGCAAGAAATGGCAGATGCTAACGCATTGGTTCCGTTGGGCGCTAAATTTATCGCATTCGGCACTGAGTGGAATTGCGTAGGTGAACATTATTTAGGTGGTGTGATTGGAGAGAGCGCGCTTCATGGCCTATGTCGTTTTGAATGCTCGGATTGTCATCCATTGAAAACGCAACGTGATATTGAGATTGATTTAATCCAAGAGATTTTATTGAAATACAGCGAAAACGCATTAGACCAATGTGAATTGCATGATTTGGGCTATCGCGTAACCAAGACGGATAAATAACCATGAAAAAATTAATATTACTATCATTAGCATTAACCTCATTTACGGCCACAGCTCAATTAACAAAAATGCAAAAATCCGTTTGCTTAAATGCAGCGATGATCGCTAAAAAATAATTGTGGCTAAACAAAGCGGGGTTAAATTATCAAAAATAATTGAATTAACCAAGGTTGATCCGCTACTGGACAAATCAGCTATTGCCGCCTACGATACACCTAATTACTCATCTGATGAATACAGCAAAATGCAGGCCATTCGATTTGAAAACAATATTTACCTAACGTGCATTAAAAACATTGGTAAGGGGAGGTAATTATGACAGATATTAAAATGAGTGATGTTTTTGATTTACCAATCGACTGTCACGATTTTGAGAATCAGGTGGCCTTAATGTCTCCATTTGACGCTCAGGTAGCGGCTGACGCAATTAACGCGCACGACGAAAACCAAGAGCGCATAAAAGAGCTTGAATCTCACGCAGTTGATATGGGAAAGATGGCGAAAAATTACGTAAGCAAAATATCCAATCTAACACACGAAAACGCACTACTAGAAAATCAACTCAATAACGCAATCGCTGAAATTGCAGAGCTAAAGAAAAAGGCGCGGGGGTATTAATGAAAAGGCGCAACAAAAAGAACTGCAATCATGCAAGACTGCAGCGTATCGCAAGAGCAAGCGTAAAAGATCTATTAATTTGTAATATTGGTGATGCGCCAGCTCTTGTTTTGGATGGCCGCAAAGGTGAATTCATCAGCGCAACGGAAACGCTTGTTAATGCGATTTGTGGCGTGCCGCATAAATGGTCTTGCTTGGTCGCTGTGCACTGCAAAGTGCCAACGACTGGCGAGGTTTACATGAAAACAGACCAACCATTTACTAGCGAGCTAAAATATCAGCGCAATATGATAGATGAGTTAACAGAGTGTCACCAAAAATTAGTCGACAGTGTAAACCCTGCTCACAAAGTTAACGTTGGCTGGATTGCATCACCGAGTGGAATTGACCTAATCAACGAGGGTGATTTAGCAATGAATATTTTTGAAAATATGGGCGCGTGGGAAAATAATTAAAATAATTGTTGACGCGCAGCAATCAAAGATATAAATTAACCACAACAAACAAAATCAAGGGATTTAAAAATGACAGAATGTAAACGACTGGCAATTAAGGCGCTTCGACTGGAGCGCGAAGGTAAGCAGGCAAAGGCGGCTGAAGCATGGAAAAGCGCTAGCAATAACTCAGAAACGCGAGAGGCTTATGAGCTTTGTAATGCGCGTTACGAGCAATCAAACTACGCGGCGTCATTCCCTGAGTTGTGCAGCGCTGCAAATTCTGACAAAAGGGCTTAATCATGCTTGGTGATGAGGCTAGAGCAGCAGCAACGGCAAAGCGCATAGTGAAGGATATGGGGAAAGACTTCACACTTGAGAGTGAGTGTGAATGGCTTCTTGGGCAAAAAAGAACGCCAAAAGAGGGGTTCAACGCGCTGGTCACTAGGTTGGGGCTTGATAACACTAACGCTAGGCTTTATAGGCTGATTGAAATGAATCAACCTGAGATTCTTAGTAAACTAGTAATGCAGCGTGGTTTTACTAACTCAGAGTTGTTAGCGGCAATGAAGGAATGTAGCAACATTGGCGAGGTGGCTCAAAAACTGAACGCGCCGCACCACTACATCAGGGATATAGTTAAACGCGACTATCCTAATTACGCAAAAAAGCTAGTTAGACAATATTCTAGGGCTATAACTGGCGAATTGCGTCGACTGCTAGCTACTGATGACATGGTAGAACGCAGAAGATTAGCAGACGAAAACGGAATAACAATGCAACAGGCGCACAATATAGCGCACGACTGGAGAAAGAAAAATGCAAAATAATTTTACACTTGTGAATACTAAAGATGCTACTCATGTTCACATTGGCCGCTCCGCGTTTCAATTTGGAAGGGGAGTAAAGGATGGCGATTTCTGGTATATGAACAAAGACACATTATTTGAGTGGGAAAAAGCATACGGAGACTATGAATGTAACGCATCATGTTACCTCATAGACCTAACCGACCAAACAGGCCGAGGCTATCCGACGCTTGAATGGTTTTTGGGGCGTGGGCTTAAATTGGAGGGTGGTGACTGGTGCATTGACTCTTGCGGAACCCCAAAGAAAATTGACTCAAATTCAATCGCGCGAATATGGCAAACGGCCAGCAAGGCGAGTGAAATCTACGTCAAGTCAACCCACGACAATCGCCACGACCTAACTGCAATGGCGCGTGATGAGTATTACAGTAAGATTGGAAAGCCAATTAAACTAAGCGAGCATCCGCTAAAAAATGAAGTGATTTATAAAATCAAATCTGGAGCAATTACATTTAGTGCGCCGACTGGTGAAAATCAATGGCCTGACAATTCACGCATTGACGCAATTGGTCAAAATGGCAATAATGGGGAGCATTATCCGCATGAAAGTGAGTCGCCTTTGAGCCCTAATTTTGAGGCTGAATCGAAGCTCAATGCGAGCACTGCTTTATACGCTTTTGCTGGGTGGTTAACGTCATTAAAAGAACCTATAACATTCAGTGAAAATCATTGGGCAACCCCTGCCGCCGATATGGTTGCTGCATTTATTGTCGATAACGGGTTAAGCAATGAAAAAGTAGACTTTGACTGCATGGTAACACCTAATGATTCAGCCATAAGCAAGCCTCTATCGAATGGCGATGCTATCGAAGCTAAACCCGTATTTACGCAAGAAATGCACGATCGCGGAGAGTTACCGCCTGTTGGTAGTGATTATCTAGATGGCGACAATCAGTTGTGTACGAGTATTGGATATACGAGCATTGATGACGTTGTTGGAGAAATGAAAGAGCTTGTTAGCGGGATTCCATACGCTGCAATATCGGTTAATAAGTTAAATGAGATTTCACCAATAGACACCCGAACCGACGAAGAAAAGCTGCGTGATGCTATGTCCTCCGTGGTTAATGGCTGCGTTAACATTGAGTCTGCCATTGAGTGGTTGATACAATCAAACAAATTCACAATAACATTGAATGAGGATAGTTAGTGATTAACTACTACAAATCAGCAATAGAGCGCACTAAAGAAAAGTTAGAAGTCGCAAGAAATCGCGGCGACTATCCAGCATTTGAGGCGGCAGAGAAAGACATTAAAAACTATGAACGCGAGATCGAGAGGCTTCAAAGTAAATCATGATTCATGCTATAATCAACATTCGTTTAAAAGAGAGGTAGTATTATGCGTAAATCAGAAGAAATGTGGGATAGTGAGTTTAACGGCATTGGCGGCGGTAGCGGTAGCATTCACGGCACTGGCTGCGGCATTGACGGTTATATGGATGCTGGGAAAGATGACGACGAAGGCGGTAACACAACCAAACCACCACCGACTAATCGGTAAGCCATGAGGTTACTATTGATTTTAAGTGCCAGTTTTTTGACTGGCCTTTTTTTGGATTCTGAATTAACAGCCGATAAACTGTATAAATACAGTTACAGCGTGTACGTTGTTTTTATATCGATATGCTACACGGTTGCAGCCTTATTATCTTGGCTATTACTGCCTAAAACTAAGTCAATCCAACTTGTGCTATCATTAATGCTTGTTTGTTGCATGGTTATATCCAGCATTTTTAACCTGCTATTTTTAGATTATTCGAACTATGCGATATTGTCATACATCAAACATGACGCGCCGCTATGTATGAATAACATATACTCAGCCGTCGAAATCGCGGCACTACTAATAGCTGGAAAAGATGGATTTGATTTTGTTAGCGATAATAGTCGCGCTATTTATAACAGATTCTGTGATATTATATATCGCAATGTTAATTTTAATTAAGAGCCTAAGAAATGTCGAACCAGCAAGACCAAACACTACAGGCCCTAGCAAGCTTTATAGAAATCCAGAAGGTAACAAACGAGAATAACGAAAAGCGTGCCGATAAGATGGAGAAAGCGCTAGACAAAATAGCCGAAACATTAGTTAATGATGAAGCTAGGCAGGTGGAAATAAACGGCATTGAAAAGAGAGTGTCAAAAATAGAACAAACTGTTGAATCGCATAGCAGGGATATACAGACAAACAGTAGCACAACAGAACAAGTAAGCGAACTAAAAAAAGAGGCTCGAGGCG
>Ga0228647_1000351_pt1 | contig 16100 bp, 7 predicted proteins | sample 59DmetaG_FD_186034 | JGI IMG/M metagenome (GOLD analysis project Ga0228647, IMG submission 186034) | Seawater microbial communities from Monterey Bay, California, United States - 59D | ecosystem: Environmental > Aquatic > Marine > Coastal | place: USA: California | collected 2016-10-21 | reverse complement strand
GAATTCATTGGCCAGCAAAGCCGCCATCTCGGGGTCCGTGTCTGAGACGGTAATGAGCATACCTGTGGGTGTGCGCTGCGTGCCCCACCCTGCGTTGGGGTCCGTAATCTGCACAAGACGAGCAGAATTGCGCAGAGTATTGACCTTCTGGCTTTGGGACAGGGGCGTACCAGAATAGAGACCGAATTTCTTGATAATACTGGCAAGGTTATCCCGCGCCATGAGCTGCTGCTCGAGCAGACGCAAACGCTGCTCAATCGAGTTGCTCGCGCCAGCGCGTGTCCCTGCATCAACGATAGTGGGCGCTTCAATCTGAGCGACGGCGGTGGCTTCATAGATTTTCTTTTGGCCCAAGGCCCAATAGACTGAGCCAAGTGTGCCAACCAGTACAACAAAAGAAATGAGCCAAAAGCGCCTATGCACCATGCTCACAAAATCACCAAGCGACTGGATCTGGCCCATAGCCTTACTCCGATACCACGCGCCACTCCCTGCCCCCGCAGGAATATTGCTGAAAAACCTGCGCAGCCATCCACCCCAGAGTGAGCAAGCGCGCGTGTAGTGAACATAGGTTATTTGCCCGATTTTTGCCAGTTTTTTCGCAAGATTTCTTGAAACTCAACGTTTCCGATCATGCAACATATGAAATGTGAATAACTCTTTAAATAAGGGCTTTGCAGCCTTTTACACCAAGATCATGATGTGAATAACGTGGCTTTCAAAATTGTCGGACAGCAGTAGAAATTGTGTTCCTGTCTCAAAGGCGCCAGCGGGCACCATCAGCTGAGCAAAATAACCGCCCTCCCGATGAGGCACGATCATCAGGTCGTGAAATCCCAACATTTTCTGGGTCAGCGGGTATAGCGCTTTATAGGTGGCTTCCTTTGCGGAGAATATATCTATCGGCGCAGCGCTTTCGGCAGTGGCCAGCCACGCGCGTTCTTCTGCGTTTGTCACCATATCAAGGACTCCTGCAGGCAAAGGAGCGCGCTCTTCGATATCTACGCCAAGGGCGCGGAAGGCCTCCCCGTGAGCACAAACTGCGATGCAAAGATCGTTGCAATGGCTGATTGAGCCGACGATGCCTTGCGGCCAGATCGGAGCACGACTTTTTGCGGCGAGCAGCGGCGCCGGCCCCTGCCCGAGCTTGGCAAAAGCCGCACGCGCAGCGCGCCGCCCTGCGGCAAACTCTCGCTGACGTTTGGGTACGGCGCGGGCTACATGCGCGACCTCTTCTGGATAAAGCCCCGTGGCGGCAGCGCGCGGGTCTTCGACAGCGAACATAACCCCCTCTGGCAAAAGCCTTGCGAGCGTCGCTTCAACCCCAGACAAACTCAAGACGCGCGAGCCATTTCGCGGCGTGCGCGCATTTGTCGACGGCGCGACATTGTTTCATCAACCGAAACTTCGGGCATGGGCGCGGTCTTTGGCTTTGGAGCTTGAGCCGTTTTGCCACTCACGCTTGCGCCAAGCTCACGGACTCGGGCGGCAAGCGCACCAAGCGTCGGGAACCGAAAAACATCCGTGATCGACAGACGCGGCACAGTGCAAAGCTCACGAATTTCTCGGTGCGCTTGAACCGCAAGCAATGAGTGACCGCCAAGGTCAAAAAAACTGTCATGGGACGCAATGCGCGCAACGCCGAGCACCTTTGTCCAAATGTCAGCGATTTCGGCTTCAATGGCGTCGTCCGACACCGACTGCTCTGGCGTTTCTGTCACGATAGACTTGGCCTGCGCTGACGGCGCAGGCAGCGCGTTGCGATCCACCTTTTTATTTGGTGTGAGCGGGAATTCGTCCATGTGAACAAAATGTTGCGGGATCATAAACTCGGGCAAGTCACGCCCAAGGGCTGCGCGTAAGGCGCTTTCATCAGGTGCTTTACCGGCGAGTAGATAGGCAACAAGACGCATATCTCCGGGGGTATCCTCGCGCGCCATGACCACGGCTTGTCGGATACCAGCTTGCTCATGCAGCCGCGCCTCTATTTCGCCAAGCTCGATACGGTAACCGCGCAGTTTAACTTGATTGTCGGCGCGTCCAATATAGCCAAGCTTCCCGTCGGCCTGCCAGCGCACCAGATCACCTGTGCGGTACATACGCCCTGCATGAAAGGGGTTAGGCAGAAAGCGTTCGGCGGTCAGATCTTCGCGCTTGAAGTACCCACGTGTGACCCCTGCGCCACCAATGTACAGCTCGCCTGCAATCCCAACGGGGCAAGGCTGCATTTCCTCATCAAGAACATAAACTTGGGTGTTCGCAATGGGCCTACCGATATTAACGGTATCCTCCCCGCCAAGGGCCGTTTCGGTTGTGGACCAGATAGTTGTTTCTGTCGGGCCATACATGTTTTCGATGTTGGCGGAGGTGAGACTTTGCAGCTCGGCCACAAGATTTCCAGGGAGCGCCTCACCACCGATCATCAAATGCTTGATACGGCTCAAGGCCATACGACTTTCTTCATTGAGCGTGAGCATCCGCGCAAGAGAGGGGGTGCACTGAAGATGCGTCGCATCGTGGCGTACGATCTGAGCGGCGAGCGAATAATCGCCCTCGGCCACGCTCCGCGCCTCGTTGGTGCGCCGATGCACTTCGGCAAGAGGCTTGAGGCCTTCAAGCACAACCTCTGGATCAATACCGTAGTCGATCAAGCAGCCGATCTCGTCTACGCCAATGCGCTTGAGTTGTTCGACACGGTCAAGGCAGTCTTCCACAGTGCCGAAGAGGCCGCTCTCCTCAAAGTAACGCTCAAAGGCAAACTCAAGGATCGCGTCAAGTTCTTCAGGCGCGAGGATTTCCAGATCAAGCTGGAACGGATTGTCGACACCTTTGGGCTTTTTGAACGCGGGAAAGGCCCAAGCGTATTGCTTGATGAGACCTGCCGCTGCGTTGAGATAATCTTTCATAGGTTGACGCGATATTTCGCGAGCATGTTCGCGTGTATCTGAAACAAAGGTATGCAGCATCAACGTCACGTTGAAATTATCTGGATTATACCCAGCCTTTTCAAGCGCTTCACGGTATATCTTGATCTTGCCGCCCACCTCGTCGATCGACTGGCCAAGCAGGTGCGTGAGCACATTCGCGCCGATCTCGCCTGCTTCGCGCCATGTCTCGGGGTTGCCCGCTGTGGTGACCCAAATCGGCAGTTCAGCAGACACAGGACGCGGCTGAGTGACAACAGCGACGTCCTTGCCCGACCCATTGGGGAAGCTCACAGGCTCGCCTCGCCAGAGTTTGCGCAGATGTTCGATGCTCTCATACATCGCGGGCTTATTGGCGGGAGGGGCATTTTCGGGGCGCAGCACAAAATCATCGGGCTGCCATCCTGCGGCAATAGCCAGACCTGCGCGGCCCTCAGTGAGATTGTCAATCACTGCCCATTCCTCAGCGATGCGCAAAGGGTGATGCAGGGGCGCAACGCAAGATCCTGATCTAACGGCGATATTCTTGGTCACGGCGGCCACGGCAGCGCCTGTGACAGAAGGGTTTGGATAGGGTCCGCCAAAGGCGTGAAAGTGACGCTCGGGTGTCCAAATGGCGCTAAAGCCGTGGGTATCGGCGAATTTTGCGCCCTCCAGCAGCAGATGATATTTTTTCTTCCCAGGACCATCATCATTGCCCCAATAGAAGAGGCCGAAATCCATACCCTTTTCAGTCATCGAGATGCGCCCGTTTGAGACAAGGCTTTTGCTTTCATCCCCCATAAGCACAAGCTTGAAGCCACGTGCGAGCGTATAAAATAGCTCAAGCACCGATATATCAAAAGACAGCGAAGTCACGGCCAGCCAAACGCCCGCCTCCTCAGAGGCGACACGCGCATCCATGCCTGTAAAGAAATTAGCGACATTGCGATGCTCGACCATGACGCCCTTGGGGCGCCCTGTGGAGCCGGAGGTATAAATCAAATAGGCAAGATCCTCTGGGCCTGCACCGTCTGATAAATTTGCGCTGGCGGCTGAGGCGATACGCGGATCACGATCAAGCACCAGCTCCTTGGCATGGCCTTTGGGCAAACCGTCAGACAGAGCGGCCTCAGTCACAATCACAGGCGCTTCGCTATCAGAAATATAGAGAGCGATGCGATCCGCGGGGTATGCGGGGTCAATCGGGACATATGCACCGCCGGCCTTGAGAATGGCCAGAGCGCCGATCAGAAGCTGGGGGCCACGGTGCACACAAAGCCCGACGAGTGTGCCTGCGCTGACACCCATCTCGCGCAGGACATTGGCGGCTTGGTTGGCGCGGGCGTTGAGCGTGGCATAACTGAGCGCTTCGTCTTCAAACACGAGCGCTGTCGCCTCTGGAGTGCGCGCCACTTGCTCCTCAAAAAGACGATGGATCGGCGTATCGGGGAACACAAGATTGGTGTCGTTCCATGTGCTCAAGCAGTCTGCTCGCTCAAGCTCAGGAACAAGCGGCCAATGGGCGGGATTACCGCCGAGATCTGTGGCGTTTGCAATCTGCTCGATCCGCCTGACCCAAAGATCCATCTGCGCACTTGAGAGCCGATCTTCATCAAAGTATATTGAATTTTTACAAATGGTTAAAGTGCTTAATTGAAGTGGCGCATCACGTTCACTCACTGCAAACTCTGGCTGCCTGATGGGCTGAAGATCAGGGTCACGCAATGGCAGATCGAGAGCGAAGCCTCCGTTGTCTTTTGCCTTTTTCAGGGCCTCATCAAACAGTGCATCAAAGCGCAAGGGTACCCAGTCACTCACATGCTCTGGCGCATCATTTTTACGATCAGGCACATAGGCGATATCCGCCTCGCCATTCTCGCTCAGCCCGTGACAAAGCCCCGCAAAGCGGCGCAGCGCCTCTTCGGGCTGAAGGCCGTCTGGTAGAGAGAGTGGACGCTTTTCATAGCGCGGCGCAATCTCTGAGGGCGGAAGGCCAAGGGTTACAGGATGTGCGTTACTCAGAGCTTGGCGCCAGAAAGCATCGCCGCGCGCAGCACTCTCTTGTGCCAAAGAGAGGCGGTCTTTTTCGGCCTGCGCAAGCCCACTAACATGATCACCCTTGGTGAAAACATCGGAAGGTTTGATCGGATGACCGTCAAGCGACCTTAGGTCTTTTAGGACAATGGGCGCGGAGCTTGTTGCCACGACGACCGAGCGCTCAGACACCTCGATGATGCTGCCCGCAGGCAGGATCGAAGCGGGCAAACCAGAGGCGAGCGCTGTTTTGACTGCGATGACGCGCCCCGCATGCTTCAACCGCGGCGTCACAAGCGGATTCCAGTATGACCCGTGATCAAGCCCCTGAACCAGTGCAATAAGCGCGTCTGCCTCAGCTTCAAAGTCAAGCATACCAAAGGCCTCTGGGCGCGTGTACTTGCCAAAATAGCTGCGCAAGGCCGTGTCTTGCGGCTGTCGTGGCAGCTCTGGTGCGGCGAGGCGCTGCATGAGCGTATCAAAGCTTGAAAACGCCGCTTCATAGGCCTTTGTGTTAAGTGTCAACGCTGTGTCATGCGGTGTGATTTCAAACTCAACCTGTAGAACGATGTCACCCGTGTCCGCCCCAGCGGCAATACAGTGCCAAGTGATCCCGTGGCGTGTTTCCCCGTTGAGGCGAGCCCAGACTGGCGCGTTGAGGCCTGCATAACGAGGCAATGGTCCGTCATGAAAATTCACCGCGCCACGCGCTGGCAGAGCGAGCACATCTTCTGGCAGCATCTCAAGATTGGCGATCGACAAGAGCCACTCCGCCTGAACGCCTGTCAACCGTGCGGCAAGACCAGTGCCAGGCGCAACAACAGCAATATCGTGCGCCTCAGCCCAAACTGCGAGGTCGGCATTATGGGTGACAACATGGGTGAAAACATGCCCTGCTGCGAGCCACTTCTCAGCGCAGCTCTGCGTCAGGCTTTCGTTTCCAATCAGGATTGCTGACAGGCTCATAGGGTGTCTCCTTCTGTCACAGGACCAATGCCAAGCTTGGGCACGTTCTGATGGGCTTTTCGCGCAAAAAGGGAGCGGACCGCATGACTGCATAAGTGTCGTAAGAACTTCGGCGAAACCGTTTGCGGTTTGCGTTCGATCAAGCAACGCAAGCTGTGAAACACGCCTCCCTTCAGATGCAGGAGCGTGGCAAAGGCGGCATAAACCAACCCATGATTTTTGACAAAATAGTGCCAGCGACTGTCAAACCAATAGTCGGGCACGCGGCCCCAGTCTTTCATGCCCGTGGAGGCCGAGCCGATATGAGTGACTTCACTTTCGCGCACATAGACCGTCGGCCAACCAGCAAGCGAGGCGCGGCGGCAAAGATCGGTTTCTTCAAAGTAGAGGAAGAAAGTTTCATCAAAAAGTCCAATTTCCGCAAGCGTTTGTGCGCGCATCATTATGCTCGCACCGGCAAGCCAATCCACCATTACAGTCTCGGTTGGGACGGGCAATGGCACGATTGCATCACGCAAAATACGGCTAACGGGACCAAATCGCATCGCCCCCTCAAGCTCGCCCAATGCTGAGGGAAAACGGAAGGCCGTTTGATGGGCATCACCTGCGGGACCATGGATGTAACTGCCTGCAAAGCCAACATTGGCATGGGTGACAAGATAGTCTCGCAAAGCCCGAATGCTCCCAGCATCAGGAAAGGCATCAGAATTGAGAATATAATAAAAATCAGGATCTTGGCCTGTGGAAAGTCCCGCGCGCATGCCGAAGTTATTGCCGGCCCCAAAGCCCCCATTGTGCCCAGACTGCACCACCCGAACAGGCCATTGGCGCGCGATGACTTCCGCTTGAATGGCTTCGAAGGAGCCATCACCACTGTTGTTGTCTACGATAACCAATTCGCCGTTCAGCCCCTCAAGCTCGCGGAGCGCTGACTCAGCCGCTTCAAGAGTCATGTCGGGCGTACGGTAATTGAGGATCACCGCGAGGATCGAGGGAGCCTTCATCTAGCTGGCCTCCTTTATTTTATTTGGCAAAGCGGCAACACGGGCGGCGCGAGCAGCTGGATTTTCAGCATCCTCAATACAGCGACGCAACCGAGCCGCGAGAACACGCACATTTGGCTCAAGCACCATCGAGTCATGATCACCGGGCACTTCGAAGACCTCAACCAAGGGTGCATGGGCACTCCAGTCGTTGTCGTTGGTGACATAGGTGCGCTCGGAATTTACTATCGCGCCGCCAGACACCGCCCACTTGCCAACAAGCGGTGGACGGAAGAGTGCAAGCGGGCCTTGCCATAGACTAAGTTGATAGGATGAAACAGCTTCAAGGAAGGCCGCTTCGATCTCGGAATTATGAAATGAAACTGATTTATTATCAGATACTTGTTCAATATTTTTAAAGCGACGTTTGAACTCCCAAGCCACGCGGCGCACGAGCCATTTGGCAGGGTAAAGCACGCCCCCCGCCTTGAGCTCAGCAAGCTGGATCATCATGCGATCAGCAAGCTCTAGCGGGCGGCGCTGCGGCAGTGGAGTATCGAGCATCACAAGCATCATGACCTCTTCGCCCGCGGCTTCAAGCTGTTGAGCAATCTCAAGTGCGATGATGCCACCGCCCGAGAAGCCGCCAAGCATATAAGGCCCTCGCGCCTGCACGGCCTTGATCTCTTTGAGATAGTCTTGAGCGGCCTCAGGAATTGAGCGGTGCGGCTCCTGATCACCGTAAAGGCCGCGGGCTTGCATGCCATAAAACGGACGGTCTGTGCCCAGTAGGTGCGCAAGGTGGCGCAGGTTGAGCACGTTGCCAAACATCCCCGCGACGAGGAAGAACGGCCGGCGCAATCCGCCCTCACCTTGATGCATCGGCACAAGATGGGTGAAGCGGCGCTCGGGTGTTTTGACTTTCCCAGCCTCTTCAGGCGCACCCTCGTCAGAGGGGCTTACACCTTCGGCAGCAATCATGGCGGCACACTTGCGAATTGTGGGGGCCTCGAACAGAACCGAGATCGGAAACTCAACATCAAAAGCTTTTTTGACCTGCGCAAAGAGGCGCACAGCGATGAGCGAGTGACCGCCAAGCTCAAAAAAGTCATCTTCAGCGCCGATCTGACTGACGCCAAGCAATCCACTCCAAACCTCGGCGAGCTTGAGCTCGATGGCACCTTCGGGCGCACTGTACGCGCTGTCCAGATCAGGGCGTTCGAAAGTCTGGGCCTCGCGTGTGGGCTGTAGGGTGCTGGCCTCTGCTTGGGCAAGCAGTCCCGCGAGATCGAGCGATGAAACAACAACTTGCGGCGCAGATGTCCCAAGTGCGCGGCGGAACGCATCAGCCCCCTCAGCAGGCGTAATGCCAAGACGGATATTGTCGCGCAGCCGCTCTTCGGCAGACGACAACGGGCGCGTTTCGACACGGTCGGGAAAATCAAGATCGCGAGCCGCGGCAGAGGCAAGAGCAAAGCCATCAGCTTCCTCTAAGCGACGGATCGAGAAGCCGCGCACTTCGGCACAAACTTCGCCCGAGGTATCGCAAAGCACAATGTCAAAGCTGGCAGCCCCTGTTTCGGCACGATTTTCACCCGCATTCTGCACCCACGAGATGAGCTCTTCAGGCAAAGCACGATACACGCGCAACGCGCCATAAGAGACGGGAACCCAAAGATGACTTGGCGTGTAGCCATCAATGAGCGACATCGCCCAGCCTGTCGCGAGGTCCATGAGACCTGGATGGAGCACACAGCCGTCATGGGTGGCGGCTGTTGGAAGTTTGAGGCGCGCAAGCCCTTCGCCCTGCCCCAGAGTTGTTTCCTTAATTGTGCGCCAGCGCGGCCCAAAGTTAAGGTGTTCTTCTTGCGGCGACCGCAGGGTGCGGCCCTCTTCCGCAAGGGTATGTACGGTGCAACGCGCTGAAATCGCTTCGATATCAAGTGCTGGCGGTTGTCGCATATCCATCAAGACGATCTCGCCTGTGGCGTTGGTTTCAAAGCCTTTGCGCCCCTCAACGTCGCGGGATGATTGGACCTTGAAGTCATAACCTGTTTCCGTGCGCGCCAGCGTTACGCGCAGGTCTCGGCTGGCGGTATCGGCCACATCAAGCGCACGCAGAAAGTAAAGATCGCGCAGCTCAAATGCGGTGCCTTCGCCCTGTGCTGCGAGGGCTTCAGCGGCGAGTTCAAGATACCCTGTTCCTGGAAATAGAGCATGGTTTTGTTTCGTGCGATGTTCGTTGAGCGCCCAGTGTTTTGTGCTCAAATCTGCCTTGAAAAGGCGATTGCCACGCGCGTCAAACGTGGCGCGCGCGAGGATTGCGGCGTCTACTGACGTCTCTGTCCTGTCAGGTGCATCGCCCGTCAGCCCGAGCGCTTCAGCCGCCATGCCGACCTCGGCCCAGATCCCCCAGTTGAGCGCGAGCACTCGGGTTTTTCCGCCGTCGTGTGCTTTGGCGTAAGCATTGAGGAATTCGTTGGCAGCAACATAATCGACTTGACCAACAGGGGCTGTGACCGTCGAGCTTGAGGCGAAGAGCACAAGAAAATCGAGTGCGCCATCAGGAAAGAGCTGGTGGAGAACTTCGGTCCCGTGCAGCTTGGGCGTGAAGACATCTTCGATTTCAGCGGGTGTTTTGGCCAAAAGCGGCGCGTCTTTGATCGTCCCAGCAGCATGTATGACGCCGTGGACTGCGCCAAAACGCATCTGCACTTTTTCAAGCGCGCCGCGCATATCCTCGACATTTGAGACATCGCCTGCGGCGACCATGACCTGCCCACCGAGGCTTTCGAGGCGTTCCACAGCGGCAATACGGCGCGAAACTGCATCATGGCTTCCATGGCGCAGCTTGTACCCGTCCCATGCCTCTCGGGGAGGTAGAGCCGTACGCGCGACAAGCACGATTTTGGCCTTATGACGGCGCACCAGATCTTCGGCAAGGGTGAGCCCGATGCCACCGAAGCCACCAGTGATGAGGTAGGTTCCACCATCTCGGATCGGCAAATCTGTATGCTTTTCAAGCGTTTCGGAGCGGAAGACCTGCGCATATCTGCGTTCACCGCGCCATGCGGCGACTGTATTGGTCGGGTTGGCCAAAAGCTCTTCGAGAAGTAGTGGCACGAGTGCGTCGAACTTGCCGTGCGCAGGCAGCTCAACATCCACCATCGTGGCGGTGACACCTGCCATCTCGCGCGGGATGACTTTGACAGGGCCTCGCAGGGTGGCTTTTTCGGGATAAGCGAGCCGCTCCCCCTTCACGCTTGCCGCGCCCGTTGTGAAAGCGACTATGGCCACGGGTGGCCAATCTGCAGCGGCCATAGCCTGGGCTAAAAAGAGAAGCGAGTAAAAGCCCTGCTCTTGATTGCGGTGAAAGAAGCTTGAGCCAGCGCGGTGGCTTTCATTGGCTGTGACAAGCCAGAAATGCGCAATACGTGTCGGGGCGATCTCGCGGGTGGCAAGGTCTTCAACCAAAAGGTCATAGCCTTCGCGGCCCCGCTCGGGCGAGAGGATGTAGCCCCCCTCTCCATCACGGCCAAAGGCGTCGCCCGTGCGAACGCATGTCACTTCATGGCCAGCCTTGGTGAGCTTTTCGGCTAGGGCGCGGCCAAGGCCAGCTTCGTCCATAAACACAAGCCAGCTTTCTGGAGTTTTGCCAAGGTCACGCGCGATATCAATATTACAATCGGCGGCCATGGGCTTCCATGCAGGGACAAAGCCCCAGTCTGAAACATCGCCAAGGCGCGCAAGATGGATTGGCGCAGCTTTGGCCTCGGCTTTGCGCGCCTCTATAAAATAGGGTTTACGCTGGAACTGGTAACTCGGCAGCGGCAGGCGCAAGCGGCGCGCTTCGCCCCAGATTTGGGACCAGTCAAAACTGCCGCCCATGGCCCAGATGCGCCCGAGTTGCGCAAGGAACCATTTGTCATCCGCGATGTCGTCTTCGGGATGACGCAGCGCCGAGATCACCTGATCGCGACGAATATTCGGGTTTTGCTGGGTCAGCGAGGAAAGCGCGCGGCCTGGCCCCATTTCGATATAGATGCGCTCTTCGCGTGCGCTCAGTGTGTCGATACAGGCGGCAAAAAGCACCGTGCCGCGCAGGTGTGCGACCCAATAGTCAGGGTCCATGGCTTGCTCATCTGTCAGCAAAGCGCCTGAACGGTTGGAGACAATCGGAATCTGGGGAGGCGCAAGCTTGATGGAGCGCAGATAGTCGCCAAAACCCTGTAGGATGGGCTCAAGCATCCGCGAATGCGCAGCGATGTCGATGGCAACGCGCTGGCAATCGATATCATCGGCGAGAAGGCGCTGTTGCAGATCGGCCAGCGCGGCATCAGGGCCAGAGGCAACCGAGAGGCTCGGTGCGTTGACTGATGCCAAATCAAGCATGTCGCCAAGGTAGGGCTTGAGCGCGTCGGCAGGCAGCGAAACCGAGAGCATCCCTCCGGCGGGGACAGTGTCAAACAGCCGCCCGCGCAGGTGCACGAGACCGATACAGTCTTCAAAGCTCATGACACCCGCAAGGCAAGCGGCGGTGTTTTCGCCCATCGAGTGGCACACGAGCAAGTCAGGCGCAACGCCCCAGCTCTGCCAGAGTTTGGCGAGCGCATATTCGACGATCATGATGAGCGGGAGCTGCACCGAGGGCTTTTTAAGCGTCTCTTCTGCGGCGGCACGGTCTTCGGCCGCTGGCAACCAGAGTGCGCGCAGATCGTAATCAAGCCGTGGTGTGAGGATATCAAGCCCACGGTCCATCCATTCCGCAAAGACAGGCTCGGTTTCGTAAAGATCATGCGCCATGCTGGTGTATTGTGCCCCGCCGCCTGGGAACATGAAGACCGTTTCAGGCTTGTTCATGGCCTGGTGGGTAAAGGCGCGGCGCGGATCATTCTCGCGCCAGAGGTCGGCGGCTTCCTCATGGCTTTCGGCCACAATAACGCGGCGGCGCTCAAAGGCGCGGCGGCCTTCCTTGAGGGTAAACGCTATGTCTGCAAGGTCTTGTTCGGGGTGTGCGCTCACATGTTCCGCCATGGCGGCGGCATTGTCTTCGAGCGCCGCCTTGGAGCGGGCAGAGACGCACAGAATTTGGAAGGGCCACTCGCTCGCCTCACCCGCCACACGCGCGGGCGCTTCTTCCAGAACCACATGGGCATTGGTCCCGCCTACACCGAGCGAGTTGACCCCTGCACGGCGCGGACCTTTATGACTTTGCCATGTGAGCAGGCTGTCATTGACGACAAAGGGCGAGTTCTCAAAATCTATCGTCGGGTTGGGTTTCTCAAAGCCGAGCGAGGGCGGCATCTGGCCCTCCTTTATGGCGAGAGTCGCTTTGATCAGGCTGGCAACACCTGCGGCTGTGTCGAGGTGACCGATGTTTGTCTTGACCGAGCCGATGCGGCAAAAGCCCTCTTCATCAGTGGTTTTGCGGAACGCTTCTGTGAGGGCGGCCACTTCGATGGGGTCGCCCAGATAGGTCCCTGTGCCGTGGCACTCAATGTAATCAATCGTATCGGCAGGGGTGCCTGCAATGGCTTGTGCTTCCTTGATTGCGGCGGCTTGGCCATCAACTGAGGGGGCCAGATAGCCCGCTTTCGCTGCGCCATCATTGTTCACAGCGCTCCCTTTGATGACGGCCCAGATGTGGTCATTGTCGCGCAGGGCATCTGCCATGCGCTTGAGCACAACCACCCCCGCGCCAGAGCCAAAAACCGTGCCTTGGGCGCGGTGATCAAAGGCGTGGCAATGGCCATCAGGCGAAAGGATTTCTCCCTCCTTATAGACATAGCCGTGGCCATGGGGCAGCTCGATTGTCACACCGCCTGCGAGTGCCATATCGCATTCGCCCGTCAGAAGCGCTTGGGCGGCATAATGCGTGGCGACAAGGGACGTGGAACAGGCAGTCTGAAGCGTGAGGCTCGGCCCCTTAAGGTCAAAGACATGGCTGGCGCGGGTGCTCAGAAAGTCCTTGTCGTTGCCCGTATGGCGCAGAAGGAACATGCCCACATCATCCACCAGATCGGGGTTGGAGCAGATGTTGAAGTAGAAATAACTGCCCATGCCGCAGCCCGCGAAGACCCCGATAGGGCCTGCGACTGTTTCAGGCGGATGACCGGCGCTTTCAAACGCTTCCCAAGCCACTTCGAGGAACTGGCGGTGCTGTGGATCAAGGATTGCGCTTTCTTTTGGGGAAAACCCGAAAAAATCCCCATCAAAATACTCAAATTTGTCCAAGATCGCGGCGTGAGGCACATAATCAGGCCGTGCGCGCAACGCTTCAGGGACACCTGCTTTGGCGAGATCTTCGTCGGAAAGTTTGCGGATCGATCGCACGCCATCACGCAGATTGGCCCAATATTGCTCGATCGTGGAGGATCCCGGCAAATGGGCTGCCATACCAACGATGGCAATATCATTTTCGCCTGTGACGGGCGTTTTACTCGTATCGGACATTAAACTTCATCCCCAAGGCCTTGGCGCGCCTTTGATGTGTCACATAAAAATACGGTCAAATTTAGGCGAGCGCCGCACTCAGGCGCCAGTTTAGCCGTTTTTTTCTAAGAAAAACATATTGTTTCTATTTAGGAACCAATTGCTATCAAAGCATCGATGGCGTCGCGGTTGACCATGTAACAGAGCGCCACCAACAAGAGCCCCAAGACCGCGAGAACGCCGTCATGGAGCGCATCCCATGCACCTGTCTGCTTGGAGAGCCAGACCACCACAGGATAGGCTAAAACCATTGCAGCCCCCTGCCCTATGATTGCGCCGGATAGGCCATCCAACTGAAGGCCAATGGAGAGGCAAAGCACCATGAGAACAGCCTTTGACCCTGCGAGCACAAAGAAGCGTTTGCTGTCGCCTGCGGCAAGGGCGGCCTGATCATAGGTCAATGCAATCAGCGCAGGCAGCTGCATGAGTGCGACCATCACAGTGATCGCACCCGCTTGCCCATAGCGCGGATCATAGAGCAGATCGACAAGACAGACTCCTGTAAGGCCGATCACTGCGACAAGGACAAACAGCGCTAGCGAAACCATGAAACGCATTTTGCGCAGGTAAGCAAAATTTGCAGCACTGTCCTTCGGCGGCCACTCTCGATAGATCGGGATAAGCATCCGATTGACCAGAACCATCCCCAAAAGCAGCGGGAAAGAAGCGAGAAAATATCCGATGTTATAGATGCCAAACTGATCAAGCGGGAGATATTTGCCAAGTATCAGCTTGCTGGATTGGTTGATGACAAAGCCTGCAACGGTGGCAAGGAATATCCATTTACCAAAGTTGATCAGCTCGCTGGCAGCCGGTTTTTCCCAACGGAAGCGGTTGCGCTCCCCTGGGAGAAACGCGCCATAAATCAAAAGCTCCGCGATTGCGCCAATGATGCCTGAAAGGATCAGCGCCCAGACAGAGTGCAGTGCATAGGCAAGAACAATTGCTGTAAGCACGCCAATCAGCTGGCTGATCATATCGATGACGGTGATCCGCCCCATCCTCAAGTGCCTGTTGGCCTCATGATACCGGGTCGGGTTGAACCCCGCGATGACAAGGGTTAGCGCTGCGACAGGCAGCATATAAAGCAGGTCAGGCACCCCATAAAACAGCGAGATTGGCCAAGCCAGCGCACAGGCGGTAAGCCACAGCAAAACGCCACGGGCGACTTGAATGGTCCAAGCTGTGTCTAGAAAATCGCGTTCATCGCCGCGCTTTGACTGAAGGATCGCAGGCGCAACGCCAACATCCGAGAACATATTGAGCCCCATGAGGAAAACCGTGATCAACGCCATGAGACCAAAGGCTTCGGGGAAGAGAAGCCGTGTGAGAACAAGGTTGGACAAGAGCCGCATGGCCTGTGACCAGCCAAAGCCAAAGACCGTCAGCCCAGCTCCGCGCAAAATCCGCGCGACCAGAGCTTCGCCTGTGAGAAGGCGCGCCAGAAGGCTCATCGGCCGCGACTCCAGTCTTTCGGATCAGGTCCAAAACGGGTCAACAGCGCGACAGCGCCATAGACGGCAAAGCCAACAGGATCACGCAGCGCCAAGCTGCCGATTTTGGCAAGGCCGAGGCGCGGCTTGTCATCATTACGGGCCAAATCAGGAAAGAGGGCGGCGATTTCGGCAACCCCTGCATTCTGACGTTTGCGCACGCGCACAAGATTGCTAAAGCCCTCCACAAGTGGCCAGACATAGGCGCTGCGCAGCTTGAGCCGCTCTGAGGGTGCAAAGCTGAGCCGCACGAAGGTATCATCCGAAATAATATCAGGGAATTGCCCCCAGCGTCTGCGGCCTGCTGCGCTGACACCAAAGAGCCCACACCCCGGAACACCCATTGTCATAAAGGGCACGCGGGCATAGAGGCGCGCATAAGAGCGCGTCGCAAAGCTCTCAGGTGGCGCAATGAGACAGTCACCACTGGCGTAAACAGGCTTGTCAGTTTGCAAAACCCGCGCAAGCTGGTCCAATAGTGGCTTGCCAATGCGCACGTCAGCGTCGAGATAGGCGCGTGCGCGGTGGTGTGCGACTGCATCGCCTGCGTTGAGCGCAGACATCTTACCGCCATGAGGCAAATCCAGAACCTGAAAATCCCAGCCCATCCCCTTGAACGCGGGCGCATAGCTGCGCGCTATGTCGGCTGTGCTGTCCGAGCAGCCATTGGCCACAACGATCACCTCGATCGGCATCGGAACTGGAATAGAGCCAGAGCCGTATCCAGGCTTCGGTGAGGAGCCGAGTAGCGCCTCAAGGCAAGCGCCGATCTCATCGGCTTCATTGCTCGCGGGCAATATCACAGAAAGCCCTGCCATCACAAAACGCCTCTAAAGATGAAGGCATTTGAAGGGTTGCGGCCAAGGCGCACCACGGTGCAAACTCGTGTGAGTATTTTAGGCGCAATCGCGCTGAACCCTGTTCTGATTCTGCTGACGAGAAAGCGGCGCATTTTGCAAAACATCTCACAAGTTCCTGAAAAAATTGGCATCCTCATACCCCAGTTTCCGGGTCAAACCCATATTTTCTTTTGGCGTGAGATCCAAACTACAAAATATGGGCGTGAATGTGACGCTTTTCAGTACCTTGCCGCCGCCGAGAGGGCTGATCTCGCACCGCTGGTCTGAGGAGGCGATGGCGCGCACCGAGTATCTTGTCGACAAAGATCCTATAAATGCCGCGCTTGCGCTTTTGCGTTTTCCGTGGGGAACCTTACGGCACGACCT
>Ga0228647_1000338_pt1 | contig 16340 bp, 15 predicted proteins | sample 59DmetaG_FD_186034 | JGI IMG/M metagenome (GOLD analysis project Ga0228647, IMG submission 186034) | Seawater microbial communities from Monterey Bay, California, United States - 59D | ecosystem: Environmental > Aquatic > Marine > Coastal | place: USA: California | collected 2016-10-21 | reverse complement strand
ATCCCCAAGACCGAGGTCATGGGTCGCACGGATAACGATACGTTGTGCATCCACTTGGTCGATGATGCCCGCACGCTTGGCCTGAATGGCAGCGCCCGAGTCAATCGCGACCTTGCCTTCAATGCCTGTGCCGATCAGCGGCGCTTCAGCTTGCAAAAGAGGCACAGCTTGGCGTTGCATGTTCGAGCCCATCAAGGCGCGGTTGGCGTCATCGTTTTCAAGGAACGGGATGAGTGAGGCCGCAACGGACACGAGCTGCTTCGGCGAAACGTCGATGAGGTCTACGTGCTCGTTCGGTGCGAGTGTATACTCGCCCGACTGACGCGTGCTCACAAGATCGTTCACAAACTTGCCGTTTTCGTCGAGGTTGGCGTTGGCCTGAGCCACAACGTGGCGCATCTCTTCTGTGGCAGACATATACTGTACTTCGTCTGTCACTTTGCCTTCAACAACCTTGCGGTAAGGTGTTTCGATAAAGCCGTATTTGTTCACACGCGCAAATGTCGCGAGTGAGTTGATCAGGCCGATGTTCGGGCCTTCTGGCGTTTCAATCGGACACATACGGCCGTAGTGCGTTGGGTGAACGTCGCGCACTTCAAAGCCCGCACGTTCACGCGTCAGACCACCTGGCCCAAGCGCTGAGAGGCGGCGCTTGTGCGTCACTTCTGAGAGCGGGTTGGTTTGGTCCATAAACTGCGAAAGCTGGCTTGAGCCGAAGAATTCACGCACAGCAGCCGCGGCTGGCTTGGCGTTGATCAGGTCTTGCGGCATCACTGTGTCGATCTCGACAGAAGACATACGCTCCTTGATCGCGCGCTCCATGCGAAGCAGGCCAACACGGTACTGATTTTCCATCAGCTCGCCGACAGAACGCACACGACGGTTGCCGAGGTGGTCGATGTCGTCGATATCGCCTTTGCCATCGCGCAGCATAACCAGCGCTTTGATGCAGGATACGATATCTTCGCGGCGTAGGGTGCGCAGCGTGTCAGGCGCATCCAGATCAAGACGCATGTTCATTTTAACACGACCAACGGCCGAGAGGTCATAGCGCTCGCTATCAAAGAACAGCGTGTCAAACAGGTTAGACGCTGCTTCAACGGTGGGTGGCTCGCCTGGGCGCATCACACGGTAGATATCCATGAGCGCGGTTTCGCGGTTCATGTTCTTATCTGCCGCCATCGTGTTGCGCATGTAAGGGCCAACATTGATGTTGTCGATGTCGAGCACTGGGATGTCAGTGAAGCCTGCATCCATGAGCTCTTTCAACGCGCCGCCGATGATCTCGCCATCTTTGTCGCGCTCAAATGTCAACTCGTCGCCAGCCTCGACATAGATCGCGCCGGTTTCTTCGTTGATGATATCTTTGGCAACAAACTTGCCTTCGATTTGCTCAAACGGAACCAGAAGCTCGCTTACGTTGCCTTCGTCGATCAGCTGCTTAACGGCCCGTGGCGTGATTTTCTTGCCAGCTTCGGCAATCACTTCGCCTGTTTTGGCGTCCACAAGATCAAACGTCGGACGTGTGCCGCGCACACGATCGGGGAAGAACTTGGTGACCCAGCCCTTTTTCTTCTTCAGCTTGTATGTGACTGTCTCATAGTAAGCATCCATGATGCCTTCTTGATCAAGACCAAGCGCATAAAGCAGCGTGGTGACAGGAAGCTTACGACGACGGTCGATGCGCGCAAAGACGATGTCTTTGGCATCAAATTCAAAGTCGAGCCACGAACCGCGATATGGGATAATGCGGCAAGCAAACAGCAGCTTGCCCGAAGCATGCGTTTTGCCTTTGTCGTGGTCAAAGAACACACCTGGTGAACGGTGCATCTGGGAAACGATCACACGCTCCGTGCCGTTGACAACAAATGTGCCGTTTGGCGTCATCAAAGGCATATCGCCCATGAACACGTCTTGCTCTTTGATGTCCTTAACCGAACGCGCGCCTGTATCTTCGTCGATATCAAACACGATGAGACGCAGCTTCACCTTGAGAGGCGCGCTATACGTCATATCGCGCTGCTGGCATTCTTCGACGTCATATTTTGGCTCTTCGAGCTCATAATCGACAAATTCAAGAACAGAGGTTTCGTGGAAGTCCTTGATCGGGAAGACCGATTGGAACACACCTTTGATGCCTTCGCCGTCAAGCGGCTGAGGCTGATCACCTGAATTCAGGAAAAGATCGTAAGAAGATTTCTGAACCTCAATAAGGTTCGGCATCTCCAGAACTTCACGGATTTTACCAAAATATTTACGAAGACGTTTCTGGCCAAGGAAAGTTTGCGCCATGCTCGAGTTCACCTTTTCATTTCTCACCGAATGCAAGCACCGTCGGGTCCCGGCCTTGCCTCCATACGAGACGACACGCTTCAGTCAATTCCCGGCTCCATTCCCATTGGAGCCTCCCGACTATGAACCGCGCCTAAGAAAACGCCTCTCTATGAGGCCCTTGCTAAGACAGGTTCGGCTGGGCACGGATTTCTCCCCGCCCAGCCTGATTTTCCGCAAGACCGAAGCCCTGCATAAAACCGATTACTTGAGTTCGACTTCCGCGCCAGCTGCTTCGAGCTTGGCTTTGATGTCTTCTGCTTCGGCTTTGTCGACGCCTTCTTTGACGGCTTTGCCACCAGCTTCGACGAGGTCTTTGGCTTCTTTCAGACCGAGGCCTGTGATGCCGCGAACTTCTTTGATCACGTTGATCTTTGAAGCGCCTGCAGAGATCAGAATTACGTTGAATTCTGTTTGCTCTTCAGCAGCTGCACCGCCAGCATCGGCAGGGCCCGCCATCATGACTGCGCCACCGGCTGCAGGCTCGATGCCGTATTCGTCTTTAAGGATCGTTTTCAGTTCTTGTGCTTCCAAAAGCGTCAATGCGACGATTTCTTCCGCGAGTTTTTTCAGATCAGCCATTTTACTTGCTTTCCGTTTCTAAATTTGTGTTCCAACGATGAGGTCTTGCCCCACGCCAGCCGATAGGTTGCTTACGCCGCCTTCTCTTCGATAGTCGAAAGGATGGAAGCGATATTTGAAGCAGGTGCGCCAATTGCACCGGCGATGTTGCTTGCAGGCGCGCCGATCATGCCCGCGATCGTAGCAAGAAGCTCGTCACGTGAAGGCAGTTTCGACACAGCTGTAACACCAGCACGGTCCAGAATATCACCGCTCATCGCACCGCCGAGGATTTCGAACTTGTCGTTACCCTTGGCGAAATCTTCGGCAACCTTGGCCGCAGCCACGGGGTCCTCAGAATAGGTCAGAACGGTCATGCCTGTCAGGAGGTCACCCATCTGTTCGATGGACTTTCCTTCTAGGGCAATTTTGGCGAGCCTGTTCTTGGCGACGCGTACGGCCCCACCTGCTTCGCTTGCGCGAGCACGTAGATCCTGCATCTCAGCAACTGTAAGGCCAGCGTAGTGTGCAACCACAACAACGCCAGAGCTTTCAAAGATCTGGCCGAGTTCCTCGACCACTTTCTCTTTCTGGGCTCTATCCACAGTTTCACTCCAATTTTGGGGGTTGCCCCCCGGCTCAGTTCGCCAGCCCAAAGTGGGGCCAGCACTCATGTCCGATTACGGGGAAATGCCAAAACCACCCGAGGAATTCACCTCAAATAATTCGGTTTTTCCCGTCTCAGGCAGGACATTAAGAAAAGCCAAAGCGCCTTTCACCCACCGTCTTGGACGAATGCAAAACAGCGCACGACGAATCGCACGCTGATCTACGAGGCCGTTCCTAAGCCTGATTAACCCTGAGTGCAAGCGCTGTCGGGCTTTTTTCACACCGTCTCTCAACACAAAAAAAGAGCGCCCCGAAAGGCGCTCTTTTCCAAATGTCTTTAACGCTCAGCTTATTTGCTGATTGCGCTGTCCACGTCGACGCTCACGCCTGGGCCCATTGTTGAGCTCAGTGAGACTTTCTTCATGTACGAGCCTTTTGAACCCGCTGGCTTTGCTTTTGCAACCGCGCCAACAAAGGCACGAATGTTTTCAGCAAGCTTGGCATCGTCAAAAGAGATCTTGCCGATACCCGCGTGTACAACACCGGCTTTTTCGACTTTGAACTGCACTTCGCCGCCTTTGGCCGCTTTTACAGCTTCAGCAACATCCATAGTAACCGTACCCACTTTTGGGTTTGGCATCAGGTTGCGTGGACCAAGAACTTTACCCAAACGGCCAACGACTGGCATCATGTCAGGTGTTGCAATGCAACGGTCAAATTCGATTTTGCCGCCTTGAACGATCTCCATGAGATCCTCCGCACCAACAATATCCGCACCAGCGGCTTTTGCTTCGTCAGCCTTCGGGCCGCGCGCAAAAACAGCAACACGAACGTCTTTGCCTGTGCCGTTAGGAAGACCCACAACACCACGAACCATTTGGTCCGCGTGACGAGGATCAACACCGAGGTTCAGAGCGATCTCGAGCGTTTCGTCGAATTTGGCGTTTGCGTTTGCCTTGATCAGGCTTACCGCTTCTTCCACTGTCAGGTTTTCTTTGCCAACAAAGGCTTCCCGTGCAGCAGTTGTCCGTTTTCCAAGTTTAGCCATCTTACTTCACCTCGATGCCCATAGAACGTGCAGAGCCCATGATGATTTTCATCGCGGCTTCGACGTCGTTTGCGTTCAGGTCTTTCCACTTGGCTTCTGCGATTTCACGCAGCTGCTTTGCAGAGACCGAGCCAACAGTCTCACGGCCTGGAAGCTTCGCACCTGACTTAAGGCCAGCTGCTTTGCGCAGGTAGTAAGACGCTGGAGGCGTCTTGATGTCCATCGTGAAGGACTTGTCTTGGTAGTATGTGATCACGGTCGGGCAAGGCGCACCTGGCTCCATATCCTGTGTTTTCGCGTTAAACGCTTTACAGAATTCCATGATATTGATGCCGCGCTGACCCAGCGCCGGCCCAACGGGTGGGCTCGGGTTTGCTTGTCCTGCGGGCACTTGCAGCTTCATCTTGCCTGCGAGCTTCTTGGCCATTGGCCTTCTCCTTTTCCAACCCCCTCGGAACGCGTTCCTCAGGGCTACTTGTTGTGTGGTTCGGTCTGACAGCCGCGGCCGCCTCGCCTCCCACGCTCATACATCGGGTTACCCCGACGATCTATTCGCCGTTACCCTTGCTTGGTAACCTGCGTAAATTCGAGTTCCACAGGCGTCTCACGCCCGAAGATAGACACAGTGACTTTCAGGCGCTGGTTGTCGTCGTCGACTTCTTCCACCATGCCGTCAAAGTCTTCAAACGGCCCTTCGTTGACCTTGACCTTCTCACCCACATCAAAGCTGATCATCAGCTTCGGTGCATCTTCGCCTTCCTGAACGCGGTTCAGGATCTGGTTCACTTCAGCATCACGCATCGGCATCGGGCGGCCTTGCGGGCCCAAGAAGCCAGTGACGCGGTTGATCGAATTGATCAGGTGATAGCTACGGTCGCTCATTTCCATATGCACAAGCACATAGCCAGGCATAAAGCGGCGCTCTGCGGTCACTTTTTTACCACGGCGGATTTCAATCACTTCTTCAGTCGGCACAAGCACTTCGTCAATGGCATCCTCCAGCCCCTGCTCTTCAGCCTGCTGCCTGATTTGTTCCGCAATCTTCTTCTCGAAGTTCGAGAGAACACTTACCGAATACCAACGTTTCGCCATTGCTGTGCCCGTTCCTTACTGTGCCCACCTGCGCAGGCCTTATTCCGATCTCCCGACAGCAAAAATCGGCGAGCAACTCGAATCGTCGCTCACCATGTCGGGATTTGATGGGGAGTTACATCGCATAGCCCTCGGTTTCAAGCCCTCAAGCCCAAAACAAAACAGCCCCGCAAATTGCGAGGCCGCTACATGTCTTTTACCGACAGTTTTAGCCGAAGACGTTGAGAATAGTCTGCAAGCCGTTGCGGATCAAAACATCCACAAGTGCAAAAAAGATCGCTGTCAGCGTCGCCATGATAAAGACCATAACAGTCGTCAGCATGACTTCACGGCGCGTCGGCCATACAATTTTTGAAACTTCTGCGCGCGTTTGCTGGATAAACTGAAGCGGGTTGGTGCGGGCCATTGGCGTATCGTCTTTCTAACTGCTTTGGGGTCACTTACGCATAAGCCCCCCTAAATTCAAGGCACATTTGCGCCTATTCGGCGGGAGAGCGCCGCAAAGCAAGGCGCTCAAACGGATCATCTTGTGGCAACTCCACGTTTTCAAGGGCCATATCCCGCTCCGAACGGCCCAGATCTGGCGTGTAAATGCCATCACTAAAGCGCTCAGGCAGCCGCGCCAAAAGACCATCCACACGGTCCGCTGCACGCTGTAAGCGCTCGATAATTTTCTGAGCACGATCAGGGCGCTTGCTTTGATACCAAATCCAAGCCCCCTCCGACAGTTCGCTGATCCGTGCCGACCCAAGCAGCAAAAACACAATCAAGGCCAGCCAGACCAGCATGAACAGCACCAAAGGAATGAGCCAAGGCTTGAGCAAGATCACAAGGGCCAGAGCCGTCAGCCCCATCAGTTTCAAATAGCGCAAAATCTGGTCCTTTTCGATTTTTGATGTGCCCGCGTGCTGCCGCGACCGTGCCCTCATGCCGCCGATCCGCTTGAGCGCGCTCAAGCGCGGCCACTTCAGGCCAAATCGGCTTGGCCGCAAATCTTCAGCGCGATAGAGAGCCTCATCAGAGGCCTCCACGGGGCGCCCCCTCACATCTTTGGGCTGGCCGCGCAACGTCACACGACGCGGCGCAATACGAGCCGCCGCCGAGCTTGCACCCGCGTCGTCACGCCCTTCGCCATGTGCCTCACCGCGCCGCGCTGGATGCGCTTTTGCATGGCGCGTCTCCGTCTCAATCAGGAGCCGCACAATGTCGAGCGTATCATCATCCTTTGCGGAATCGGGGGCACTGATCGCCTCATCTTGGTGTTTCCCAAGTGTCATGCCCGTGTTTCCACTTATTTTACAGAGAGTGTCCTACCCTGCGATACAGGCCCCAAAACGGCCAAAATATGTCAAACTCGCGGAAACTGTGCATCATATGTCTTTCACATGTGAACTTCCTGCAATATCATTGCCCCAAAGGAGACCCCTATGGCCGATATGCTCGCCCGACGCCGCGCCCTCTTGGGCCCCAATGTGTCGCTGTTTTACGAAGAGCCCGTGCATATCGTCCGCGGTGAAGACGTCTGGCTTTGGGATGCAGACGGCAAACGCTATCTAGACTGCTACAACAACGTCCCACACGTCGGCCATTGCAACCCTCGTGTTGTCGATGCGATCTGCAAACAAGCCGCCACACTCAACACTCACACGCGTTACTTGCACGACGGTATCCTCGACTACGCCGAGCGCCTCACTGCCAAAATGCCCGAGAGCCTTTCGACCCTCCTGCTCACTTGCACAGGCTCGGAGGCCAATGACGTAGCCATGCGCATGGCCGAAGGCATGACAGGCAAACGCGGCATCATCGCGACAGACGCCACCTACCACGGTAACACAGCGCTGGTGAGCCAGCTGTCCCGCAGCAATATCCCCGAAGTTGGCTTCGGTCTTGGCGGCTACATCCGACATATTCCCGCCCCCGACAGCTACCGCAGTCCCGACCCCGATGGCGCCGCTTTCGCCGCCAGCCTCCAAACGGCCATCGACGATCTGAACGCCTCGGGCCATGGCTTTGCCGCGCTCGTCATTTGCCCCTATTTCGTCAACGAGGGGTTCCCAGACCTGCCCAAGGGCTGGCTCGATGAAGCTGCGCGGATCGTGCGCGCAGCGGGTGGTCTGCTCATTGCCGATGAGGTCCAGCCCGGTTTCGGGCGGATCGGCTCGCATTTCTGGGGCTTTGAACGTCAGGGGATCACCCCCGATATCGTCACACTCGGCAAACCCATGGCCAATGGTCACCCCGTTGGCGGCGTTGTCACGCGCCCCGAAATCATGGCGCGCTTTCGCGAGGCGTTTCGCTATTTCAATACATTCGGTGGCAATCCCGTCTCCTGCGCCGCCGCGCTCGCAGTGCTGGACGAGCTGGAGGAGAAAGCCCTCCCCGACCACGCCGCGCGCGTCGGTGCTTACGCGCAAGAAAGGCTCAGCGCGCTCCATCAAAAACATGAAGCCATCGGCGACATTCGTGGCGAAGGCATGCTCTTTGGAGCCGAGCTGGTCACAGACCGAAGTACAAAAGAGCCCGCCACGGCCCTCACGACCAAAGTGTTCAACACGATGCGGCAACGTGGCTTCCTCATGTCCAGCTTAGGGCGCGCAAAGAACACCCTGAAGATCCGTCCACCCATGCCATTTGCCCAAGAGCACGCCGAGATGCTGTTTGACACGCTCGACGAAGTTTTGACGCAGCTTGCGCCCTCTTAAGCAGGCCTCAAATGGGGCGGTCTTTACGTCTGTTTTCGGCTTCCCCAGCTGTGCCCTTGCGCGGCGCGACCGCCGCTGGGATCACCCCACTGATCTCAGGGCTCAGGCCCGCATCGCGCATCTCAAGCCGAAAGAACGAATGCTGCGCGCGACCCGCATGTTTTGAAGCGTATAGCGCAAGGTCTGCATCCGCCAACATCTGCACAGCATCCGGCGCATCATAGCTCACGGAAAGCACGGTTCCACAGCTGGCCGAGACATGACACATATGCGCCCCAAAAGGCATAGGAACTTCGAGCTTTCTGATGATCCGCTCGGCCACCCGAACGAGCGTCTCACGATCTGTCAAACCATCAAACAAGATCACAAACTCGTCGCCACCAACACGTGCAACCGTATCGTCGCTGCGGGTCTCTTCCACCATGATACGCGCCACGTTCTGCAAGACATGGTCGCCCGCCGCATGGCCAAGCGTGTCATTCACCGCTTTGAAGAAATCCAGATCAATATGCATCAGGGCAAATTCGCGCCCCGCCTCAATCAGCCGCGCCAACACATGGTCCATAGCGCGGCGGTTCTTCAGCCCCGTCAACGTATCGGTAAAGGCCTGCTCTTCCGCTGCAATCATTGCGCCTTGCAGTCGCAGATTCAGCTTTCGAGACGCCTCCATGGCCGCTGATTTGGCTTCCACAAGATACAGCATTTCAATGGCCAGATCTGTCGCCGCAAAATCACTGCTCACCAGCGCATAGTCACGGACCGCATCCAACAGTGAAATCCCGAACCCAAGGTTCAACACGGCCCCGCGCCCATCAGCAAGTGGCGCCAAGGCTCCCTTCAACGCGGTTTCAGGCTCCCCACGCAAGCGCAAATGTAGCTTCAAACCAGCGCTGTTCAAAAGCTCGTCCATCGTATTCACAGATTGCGGTCTGCGCAGCTCAAACACGTCCAAAAAACGTCGGCCCTCCAGGGGCAGGCTCGCGCGCAGCTTCTGCAAAGTCGCTCCAACATGCACAATGTGCCCCGATGCGTCCAAAATCACATGCATCGGACAAAACGCATCCATCAAAGCCTGTACATCGCCTATATTCTGCGTCTCTGCTCCGATCCGCTGCATTTCGCTCATACTGCGCGCGCCCCAAGCTCAAAGCCGCGCCCCGCCGCAAAAGCTGCCTCAATCAGCTGGATCTCAATCCTCTCACTGCCCTGAGTCGCAGGGAAATACTCCAAAATCACAAGCGCACCATAGTCATCGGCCATCGCCCGAAGGACGCCGAGCATGACGGCCCCAAAGCCGACAGGCTGCGACGTCACCGTCAGACTAAAGTGATCCATTGCATGCTCACAGAGTTCAAGCTGAGGTAAGCGCAAATCATCCACAGCCAGCCGCGCGCGATCGGGCAAGTCTTCAAGAGAGTGCAAAAATTCTACAAAATCGACCCCGCCAAACCGCAAAAGCCGCCGCACGGCTTCCGTGTTTTCATGGCTGACAAGATAGGTTCCGATATCTTCCAGCAGCGCCTCAAGCGGTAGATTTAGCTGGGCACACACGACACGCAAAACACGCTCAGTCACCTCAGCATCATAACTCAGCATCGCTTCAAACTCGACAAAGCCTAGCTCGGCTCGCTCCGCCACTTCACGCCAAAGCGTCTCGCCACGCGTGTCACTGACAAAGCCCTGTATCGTTCGGTTGATCAGCCCATGCATCTGCCTCAAATCCCTTCTTTGGGGCAGAATGCACAGCACAGGTTAACACCACCTCAATGGTGCTAATTGTAAGGAATAATAGACAGCTCACCGACACTTAAGACGTTGCGGATTTGTGGCTTAAGCTCAAACGCGCCCGCGGTAACCTTCTCAAACAAATTTTCAGGCACTGCGCGCTCCTGCCCAGCCCTGTCATAGGCCACAGCCGCCCGCAAATAGTACTTGCCCGATTGCAGCCCAAGTGTCCAAACCATCGGTTGCTCTTGAGCCACAAGCACGGCTTCACCGCTAAAGACTGCATCAGCCCCCGCTCCCAGCATCACGATCGCACAGCTCGGCTGGGTGCCTTCTGGACAGTGCCGCTCCAGCGCCTTGAGGGTCCCGCGTTCCATTGCCTCAAAAACAGAGGTACGCCCCGCTCCCTCAGGCAAAATCTGGATCCGATTGGCCAGCTCTGCTCGCAATGCTGTATCATTTTCGGCTCGGGCAATAGTCTTGAACTGCCAAACAGACCTGGCCCCCCGCGCAGCCACAATCCGCTCTTTCAGAGGCGCATCTGCCATGGCTTCAATCTTTGAAAGCCCCGCCTCGCCCACTCGGCCCCAGTCATGCGCCATCTCGTAAAGTGGCAGCTCCGCGGCCTTGACTGTGCCCGCTTCAAAACGCGCCACTTGGCTGCGCACAGAGAGCGCCTCAACATGCGCCAGCGGCGTCAGCCACAAGACAGCCCCGCCCCAGACCACAAGCGCCATATACAGATTGCTCTGTCGCAGCCGCCCCTGCCAGCCCCGAGCGCCGCTGAGAACAGACCAAAGATACCAGCCCATATACCCGATCAGGAAAACAGCCGTATAAGCCGCCATGCCCCGCTGTGGCGTCCAGCCATAAGCGGCAATCCTGATCCAAACCGCGTAGATCGCAAGCCCGACAAGCACAGGAATAAGCAACGCCATAATCCGCGCAGAGAATGTCATAAGCTTCAGGTCCGACGCGTTTTCATCATCGCGATCAATGGTCGCCGTAATCAACGTGACCCCAGCAAAAGCCACAGCCATCAAGACACCCGCAGTGGAGAGCTTGCCAAACAAATCAGACAGCCCGCGGAACGGGAGCGCCCCGATAAAGACGATCACGACAACCAGAACCAAGGGCAAAAGCATCCGCAGAAGCCTGTGCACCAAGACAGGCGAAACATACTCGCGCAGTTCATGCACTGTCGCCACACCAAGGCCAAAGACCGCGCCCACCAGCGTGTAGCGCAGCCAATCGATATCAAGCAGATCGTCGATAATCCGAATGCCCACCAGCTTCAAAAGCTCATCTGACAGCAAAAGAACCACAAAGATCAGCCCCGCAAAAAGCCAACCCGCAACATAGCGGATAAAGATCCCCCAAGCGCTGTCAAAAAGCCGCGCATAGTCACGCCAGCCCGCGCGGTCTTCCAGCGTCGCCGCCGCAAACGGCGCCCCCACAAGAGCAATCACAAACAGCGCCATAAGCGGGTGTCCCGCATCAAAAAACCCATCAACAGTTTGAAAGCGAAGCCCGGACCAGAGCGCAAGCAAGCCCGTCAGCCCCCCCAAAGCCAGCGAAGGCAAGACTGCCCGCAAAGGCCGCTCAGGTCCGACCAGAGCCATCAGAACAGAGAAAAATACGCTCGCACCCACCGTAAGCGCCAAGAGCAAAAAGCCCTCTTCGACAAAATCGGGTAGAAGCTCAAACAAAGACCAGAGACACAGCCCTGCTATCGCCCCGATGCCAGCCAGCTCAAGCCTATCTTTCATCACCCGTCTCCTCTTTATCCGCCAAGTTTACGCTCAACATGGCAAGACGAAAAGCCAATTCCTGTGCAGATTTCGCGGTGCTTTCGCGCAGCTCGGTCAGAACCAGTCCTTTCCGATTGCACCTCTGGCCCGTTCGACACATGTTCAGGCTGACACCATTCCGCTTCGCTCAACACATCTCACAACGTGAAAGACCCGCCCCATGAAAGCCCTGCGCATCACCGCCTTTGCCGAAGCCGTCACCCTTATTTTGCTGGTCTGCGTCGCCGTCCCGCTCAAATACGTCTTGGGCATGCCTGCCTTTGTGGCGGCGTTGGGCCCAGTTCATGGCGTGGCCTTCATCGTCTTTCTGGTGGTCACAATGTATGCCTTGGGCGAAGGCCTCATCAACCGCTGGGGCGCGCTGCGCCTCTTCATCGGCTCCCTGATCCCCTTTGGCGGCTTCATCAACGAACGCTGGCTTGCCCACCAAGCCACCGAGACGCACTAGCCACATCCAAAAACGCCCCGCAAAAGCAGACACTTGGCGACAAACCGCCCTTCGCCATACCCTGCATCACGGGCTGGTGTACGAGCTTTGCGATCGTTGACTCCGCGGCTAGCAATGACTGCTCCCAGCCCTTAGTGGACATAATATTCCGTTAGTTGGGGTGCCTTTCAGTCATTCTTTGCTAGACGCAAAGCCACTTGTTTATGATATTTTAATCAGACTTTTGTCGATTGGCTTCATCATCAGTGTTGTTGCTCATCAACCACGCAAGCGGAAATTGGCTAACATGGCCACATTGGTCGCATTCAAGATTTTCGGTAACAAAGAACATCGGGGCAGTTCTCTTCTTAAGTCGAACACGCTCATGGCAAATTGGGCATTTCATCAGTTCACCAAGCGTTTCGTTCATGCTGCTAGCAATTTTTGAACGCCCCTTGAGGAACAAGGCTTGGTAAGTTCCAGCAGCTCTGATGTTTAGTTGCTTCAGATAATCATCTGCTGGGAACTGCATTCGCTTCAGCAACTCAATTTGCATCAAGTGGATGCAAAGCAGAACATAGGAGAGGCCCTGATAAGAAGCGTCATATATATCGTTCTGCCTGGGGTCTTTGAAAATGAGGTTTAAGTTATAGGCTTCAGTTTTAATGTTATGGTTTCGCGTGACAAGATGCATTGCCTTGTCGAAAAGCCCAGCAAATCCCGAGGTGTTTGTGAAATCGAATAAATATGCATGCAACAGATCCGCAGACATAAAGCTTGCATCAGAACATTTCGCAATCGCTGCCTCGATTGCTAACCTCTTGGTTGGGCGGTTGAAGTTGCCACTATCGAGAAAGCCAACGGGATCGCTTTTGAATTTTGTGAAGAAGTTTTCTTCGTCTGCACATAGCAACGCGATGAGAGGCAGCCCCTCAGTGAACGGCTTTCTAAAGCACGCGAACGCAAGTGTGAACTTTCGCTTTTCCAAAGCGGTCAGTCCTGCATGAATGAAATGAAGCATATCCGGCAACAAAGCAGCACAGATGTGATTGACCATAAGTCTGCGCTCTTCATCTGTCCTGCCAGTGGCAGAAAGAAAATCAATCGGGTTGGATGCTGCTTTCAATGCTTCGACATCTTTTTCCGTATCGAGTTGAATTTGAATATGCCCCGCACCGCTCTGTTCAGCCGCTGACGCTAAGTGCGCAATTAGATCATGCAGATAAAATGAGAATTCATGTGCCGCCCAGTGTCGTTTGGGGATGTTTTGCAGTCGATCTTCGCTGAGGTATCCAATTTGCGGCATTACGCTACTTCCAAGTTGGTCGAAGAAAATTCAGCAAAGCTACTTTGTGAGGGTCATAGCCTCGACTTAACTTCATGTTGCTTCACAAGCAACACAGCCGCCTATACCTATCACTAACAGAACGTCTTACCACTTTGCAAACCCCGCTCCCTGCGCAAACATCCAGTCTGTGTCGAATGCTCCCCCCGCACGCCCCATTAACTTAATTCCCGTTCATACTTTTCCAATCAGGCGGTGCACGGGTTGTGCACGGGTTGTGCACGCTTTTCACCCCCCTGTTTTGGCAGTTTTCAAAAGTGTTAACACGGCAAAACGCTGAGGCAACCAAAGCAAAACACGGGCATGATATGCTCACACCCGTGCTTTCTAATTGCCTGAAAAATATGTGTTTTCGCCTTAGTAATCCGTCGGCGCGCCGCCTTCTTCTTTGCGGCGAGCAACAAAGGCTTCAAGCTCCTCGCGGATGCTGTCTTCCATATGCGGCGCCTCAAAGCTCGCCACGATCTCTTTATAGAGGTGATGCGCCCGCTCCGCTGTCCAGACAGCGCCCGCCGCATCCCAAGCCTCAAAGTTGCGCCAGTCGCTCAGGAAGGGCTGGTAAAACGCCGTTTCATAGCGGTCTTGCGTGTGCTGAAGCCCAAAGAAATGCCCCTGTCCGCCCACTTCGGCAATCGCCTCGAGTGCAATATCATCAGGCGTTGTCGCAAAGATTTCGGGTTCCATATAGCGCTGAATTTGCTGCAAAATTTCGCAATCCATGATGAATTTTTCGGGGCTGGCAATCAAGCCGCCCTCAAGCCATCCCGCCGCGTGGTAGACCATGTTGGTCCCAGATTGTACCGCCGCCCAAAGGCTGTTGGATGTTTCCCAGATCGCCTGCCCGTCAGGCACATTGGCCGCACAAACCCCCGAGGAACGCATCGGCAGATCATAAAAACGCGCAAGCTGACCCGTCATCTGCGTGGCGCGAATATACTCTGGCGTCCCAAAGGCTGGAGCGCCGGACTTCATATCAACATTCGACGTAAATGTCCCAATAGCACAGGCCGCACCCGGGCGGATATACTGCGCCAAAGCCACAGCAATCAGCCCCTCAGCCAGTGATTGCGCCACAGCGCCAGACATCGTCACAGGCGCCATCGCACCCGCCAGCGTAAACGGCGTTACGACAAGCCCCTGATTGCGCCGCGCAAGCCGCATCCAGCCGTCAAGCATCGGCTCGTCATGCTTCAAAGGCGAGGTGGAGTTGATGTTTGTGTACATCCGAGGCTTTGCCTCAAACTCCTCGTCCGTCAGCCCGCCAGCAATCCGCACCATCTCCATTGCATCCTCGACACGCTCTTTGCCGAGTGAATAGGTGTGCACCACTTTGTCTGTCAGAGTGAGTTTGTCATACAGCACATCCAAATGGCGGATGCTGGCATGAATATCCTGTGGTTCAACTGGGTAGCCGCCGCAGAAGTGTATGCAGTTAAAGTATTGGCTTAGCTTGATAAAATCTTTGCACATCTCGCGTGTGCCTGTCATCTTTCGGCCCGTTTCTAGCGTCCAGTAGGAGGGTGGTGAGGAGACGTTACCAAACAGGATATGCCCGTCCCCCATCACCAGCTCATGGTCAGGGTTGCGCGGCGTCATGGTCCAACGGCCTGGAGCTTTCCCCACCATTTCCATCAGCCAGTCACGGCCCACGCGCACATTTGTGCCATTGATCGTTGCACCGGCTTCTCGGAAAATTTCGAGCGCTTCGGTATTGAGAATCTCAATCCCGATCTCTTCAAGAATACGCATCGCACCCTCGTGGATCGCCTGCACGCCCTCCTCGTTCAAAGGCTCGGTCGGCTTATCGAGGTTTTTGGGCAGCCGCCATGGCATCTGCTCGATCACTGCTGCACCGCGCCGTTCAGCTGCTCCTGCTCGCCCGCCGCCGCGCCCCTTACGTCCTGCCCGTGCCATGCTGTTTCTCCCTTGGAATGACAGCCCAATCAAACAATGGGGCCTCCCCCTCCGCCTGCCTATCAGCGACGAAACCTGTCGGATTCAGAGCATGATGCGCCGTTAAAAGAGTGAGCCTTGATCCGTCGGCGTACGGCCCGCAACTGTACGCTTCGGCTTGCCCGCAAGGCTCATCCGCCCGTCTGAAAACTCAATCTCAAGCGCTCCAGCCTTTTGCGCCGCCGCTTTCGTGGTCAAGACCCCGTCCTCACCATGCACAACAGCATAGCCCCGTGCCAGAGTGGCTTTGTAACTCAGCGTCTCGCGCAAACGGTCTGTCGCCTCAAGCCGCTCTGAAAGCGCCTTGATCTGGCGCGAACCGCTGTCCGCCATCCGGCGCGCGATACGGTCAAGCTCAACACGTTTGCGTCCCAAATCACGCACAATTGCCTCAACATTTAGCCGTGCCCCAACACTCTCCAAATGACGCGCGCGCTCATCAAGTCCGCGTAGTCTCAGCCGCGCGCCAAGGCCCGAAAGCCTTTGAATATCGCCCCGCAAAGCACGACTGAGCAGTGAGGGTCGAAGACTGCCCGACGCATCAGAGAGCGCAACGCGCCGCAGCTGCACCCCGCGCTGAAGCGCAGCTGGCAGGCGGTCACTCGCGCGGTCAAGCCGTTGACGTGGGGCTTCCACAAGGCTTTCGATACGTGGCATCGCACGCGCCAGATCGCGCAGTCTCTGGCCACGCCGGCTCACCCCATTTGAAAGCGCATATGACATCCGCGAGCCCTGC
>Ga0228647_1000304_pt1 | contig 17785 bp, 40 predicted proteins | sample 59DmetaG_FD_186034 | JGI IMG/M metagenome (GOLD analysis project Ga0228647, IMG submission 186034) | Seawater microbial communities from Monterey Bay, California, United States - 59D | ecosystem: Environmental > Aquatic > Marine > Coastal | place: USA: California | collected 2016-10-21 | reverse complement strand
CATCTTTTTGACCAAGTACTTCCTTGTCAACCCAAAATAAACTAGATGGGTTGTAGTCCAACCATATATTATCTGATGTTCTAACTACTAATTGATTATAAGCATCAAACGGTACATTATTACACTCATTAATATATAAGTCAGTTCTTCTTGCTCCTCTTAATTTATCTGGCTGATCTGTAGAAAAGAATTCAATGTAGCTACCATTAGTGAAGGTGTATTTTAAAGTGCTCTTATTGAATTGATTATCTTTATACCTATTTAATCCATTAAGAATAGAAAGAAAGTCCTTTAAAGCACCTCTACGAAGATGAGGTATTGATTCAGATACAATACTTATTTCTTTACCTTCATTTTTTATTGCATAATCTATTAAAATAAGTAAGATACAAATTGTTTTTCCAGCAGATGTTCCACCTCTTACAACTCGTATCCTCTTATTAAGATCTCGTAATTTACTTAATGCAATAGTTTTTTTAACTATCATATTAGTCTACAAACAACGGTAAATCTTCGTTGATAGTAATATCTTTAGTTTCTCTTGGTTTACCTGCATAGTAGTTATAAAACAATTGAACATATTTAAAATCTGCATGCTCTAATCCTTTTTTTAATGCATCAAATGCTAATGGTTCTAATGGAGTTAACTTTTCTATTAAAGCTATTTCATCAGCCTTAGATTTTCTACCAGCTGATTTATGTCCTCCATTATTTTTTCTTCCATCCATGATTTAAAAAACTTTATTATTAATTATATAATAAAATAAAATCCAATCTGTTAACCAATAACATATCCATTATCTCTAAAAAACTTATCTCTACTCTTTAATTTAGTATTAGACTCTTTTAATTGTTTTACTAATTCTTTATTGGTATTAACAAGAAGCTCATTTGCATTTTTAAGTTTTGCCCACTTATCAATGAACGTTTCTTCTTTACTTATATTGTTTAAAGCTTCTTCTTTTAATGTTTCAATTTTACATTTTATATTTACATAAGAAGATCTTAACGTTACGTTTTGATTTGCCCAACTATCAAAGTGTTTTAATCCCCATAAAACAGTTGCGTGATCTCTATTTACTGATTTACCTATTTCAGTTAAAGATTTATATGTATATTCTCTACAAAGCTTATAATATAATGCTCTAGCTTCTACTATTTCTCTTTTACGTCTAATAGTGCTTATATCTATTTTAGTATCTTCTTTAACTAATTCTTGTATTACTTTAATCTCCATTTTTTATTATGTTTTTTATTTCTCTTAATGTTAAACTTTTACTTATTTCTAATGCTTTTAATATACCTGCACAAGCTTCATATTCTTCATTGTTCTCATAAAGCTTAATCGTATCTTTTAGTTCATTTATTGATGCTCCGTTTACGATATCTAATAAAGCTAATAGATAATACTCTTTAATTATTTCTTTAGCTGAGAGTTCCCTGTATGACGTATTCATTTATTTCTTCAGTTTGATCAACAAAATATTTTTGGAAAATTCTTAATCCATATTCTACTTTATCTTTACCTGAATTGTAAAAACTTTCTTCTACATCCCAAATACCTAGATCTCCTGATTTTTTATCTATAACAAAAAATTTAAAATCTTTATAATCTATTTTAAATAAATTACAATATATATAAACTTGAACATCGTAACCATATCTCTTAGATGCCCATTCAAAACCTTTTAAATCAGCTGTTGTTTTTAAGTCTGCAATATAATCAAAACCTAAAACATCTGCTTTAGCTCTAAAAGGAAAACCATTAAGAATATCAAAAGCAGGTACTTCAAATTTAGCTCCACGTGTATATTGTTGCCATATATCATTTTGCAATAAAGCATCTACTGTATACATAGCTCTGTCATATTCTTTTCTTGTATATACAAACTGAGCACTACCTACTTCAGCTACTTTTTCTTTATATTTTTTAGTCACTGCTGATTGTACTTCTACTACGTGACATAAAGTTTCTAATTTTTCAGGTTCTAATGCTGCTAAATGAATTAATCTACCAGTTTTAAATGCACTAGAATCAGAATGAAAATTTAAAGATCTTGCATAACTTTTTGGTGAATCTAATAATGATTTAATAGCTGAACTACTTAAAGCATATTTACCTAGTTCTCCATAGTAAAAGCTATCATCATACATTTTCTTTATTAATTCTTCTTTATTCCAAACTTTACCATTTAATAACTGTATTTTTTCCATTCTTTCTTTGCTTTTTGTGTATATTGATTTCATTTCTGCTATTGGTACAAAACAACTATCAGGACCTTTCATTGAAGGAACTAAGTTTAATCTTAATGCTTCTAATTCCTGCTGAGTTTTAAATTCATAGTTGTTATCGTCAATTATAATATTTATTCCACCTTGCTTAATTGCCCAATCTAAAAAATTAATTTTAGGTGTTTTAAAGGTTATATGTTTCCAATTAGGATTTTTGATTACATCTATCATTATTTATCTTTTACAAAGGTTCCATTTTCCATTCTACCTGTTCTATCTTTTATTTCTGAATAAGCAGATTCAATACAACCTTCTATACTTAAATTACAAAGATAAGCTAAATTAGTCAAAACTACTACACAATCTCCAATAGCATCTTCTATTTCTAATCTATCTTTTTTTAATATTGCTTGAGCTAATTCACCTGCTTCTTCCATTAATTTAAGATACTGTGTTTTTGGATCACCATTATCTAGTATTCCTTTATCTTTTGCCCAATCTCTAATAGGCTCAAATTCATTGTTTAAAATCATAATGTAGTTATATTTTTAGGGTTAAAATTAGAACGACCACACATAGGATATAATCTTGTATGATAAGATTCACCTTTACGTATACGTTTGTTTTTGAAAATAATATCTTCAGTTGCTACATGATCTTGTCTACCGTAGTAACCAATAATTTCTCTGTCAGCTTTTTCTAGATTTATAGAACCAATATATTTATTGCCTTGCATATACTCTACAAAGTAACCAATGTGATCGTATTCTATTCCGTGTAATATATTCATGATATTTTGTTTGTTGTTAATAATGCTAATATAAACAAATTCTTAACATTACACATTATTTTTGCATTTTATTATAGTGTCGTTTGTAAATATGTAAATTTTGAGCAAAATGAGTATAAAAACCTTGATCAACATTTAATGCATTACACACTAGTTTATGTAACTTTAAAAAACAATAAGCATCATTACAAAATCCAAACCATAAATCATTTGATCTCATTATAACAGTCATGTGTAGCTTTTCTGAATCAGGTGTAAAGTAAAATTGAATGTTTAAAGTACATGGAGTATCTTTTGAATACAAATCATGTTCTTTAGCATCATATATAGTTATAACAGATCTTCTTGAGTACTTATCTCTTTTTAATTCATTTATAGCATAAGTTAATTGATCTTCTCTATCCCATTGGTAACCATAGTTTGAATTAACATAGCCACGTTCGTCCATATGATTATACCATATTTTAGCAACTTTAGCTATTTCTTTAGCTGATCTATCTTTAGATAAATACCATTCCCATTCTTTTTCAGCATAATCTATCTTAAAGTTTCTCCAAGATGTTTTTACCACATGATCACTTGTGTCTGTAATAGTAAAAGATTGATTGTAAAAAGATTTTGTTCCATTATTATCTAGTTGACTATCTAACTTTTCATAATAATATTCAAATGCTTCTGTTACTGTTTTAAATTGCCACATATATTTTCTTTTCTTATTGGGTATTTATAGTTATCTTGTTCAAATATATAAACTATTACGCCATCATGCAAAGTTTTTTTTCCAATATACTTTCCTTTCATTGTTTGACCAGCAAATCTAAATTGCCATAATTCTCCTATATTCATTGTGTTGTCTTTTTATTAAATCTTCACTATAATTATCTACTAACTTTAGCACGTCTTCTTTACTTTGAATATATAATAAATCTCTTAATACATTATCTTTTATTAATTCTTTATTAGGATCAAAGCTTAAAGGTATAGCAGCTAAACAGTTAGAAGCTAATGTCTCATAAAATCTAAATGTTACTACATTATTTTCGTGTTCTTTATCTGCTAAAACAAGACTTACTTTGCATTGATTTAACATATCCATTAAGTCTTTATGTTTTAATTTTTTTATAAATGGAATATTTATCTTATTGGATCTATAACCTATAAAAAGATTAGAATCAGATAAAGGCATATATTTTCTTAATTGTGATTCTCTATAGCTACCTCTTCTATCTCCATAATAAACTACATCATGTTGCTTAAATGCATGTATAAATTTTGGATTTGGAATTTTTGTTTTAAATATTCCTTTGAAATAATTAAAATAAGTAAATTCATTATATTTAGTGTCATTATAAAATTTATTAAGATCTTTACCTGGAAACAAATAAACAGCTCTAGATAATAACTCATCAAACTTTTTTACATTTTCTTCACTTATTATAGGCCATCTATCGTTTACAGCTTTTGCAGCGTTGATTGGTTTTATTCTTGGATCATTACAAAGAATAGCTATTTTATTTTTATAATCACAAAGCTTAGTTATTTTTTCAACTACATCATCTCCAATAACTCCACCAAAAAAATTAGGTTGAGACAATGATAATAGTATCTTATCAAAGCTATTTAAATCAACGTCTCTTATATCAATATACTTTTTCTCATGTTTATTGGTTCTACCACTTTTACCAATATAAAATAAATCATATTTATTAGATAAATAGGTAGCTTCTAATCCACTGTGATTATTTGCTTTACATTGTATATTATTAAAAATACTAATTATTGCTTTCATTGTAATTATTTAATGATCCTAAATATGCTACTGCATCTAATAAATTATCTTCTTTATGATTATAAGACTGCCTAGATAGTTTTAAAGCTACAAGACACATATACATATCTTGTGGTGTAATTGTTTTACCTGTAGCACCTGAAGCTATCATTGCTGCTCTTTCCATACCTTCATTAAAAGGTCCATACATTCTTTCTTTTTCTTCTGATCTTTCATTTATGATCTTATTTGCTTTGTCTAATATATTCATAATCTAAATGAGTTTTTTACCATTCTTATACTTGTTTTATTAAACTCTCTAACACGTTCTCTATATTTTGGATCAGTACAGTATTTTCTCATTGCTCTAGATTCAACACATTCACCATACTTTTCTTCAAAAGCATCAATTTCTTTTAGTTTATCTTTGATCATTTGTTCAGTTATTTTCATAAACTTATTTTTTGTTTTGCTCTTCTATCAAGTTCATGCTGACATCTACCTACGTAGCCATCAAGAAATTCGTGAGTATTTATAACCCTTTGTAATTCTTGGTCTGTCATAGACCTGTAATAAAGTTCTTCGTATGTCATAATATTGTTTTTGTAAATATAAACAATTATTTAACATCTTCCTCTTTTAAGAAAACTTTTTTCTCTAATTTCTCTAATCTATTCAGTGCAACTACTAAAGCTTGTTGTGTTAGCTTTAAATCGTATTGCATTTTTATTATTGTACTTTCTTTCATTTATTTTTGCTTTTATCAAAACAGTAAGCCATACCTAGAATAAATCCAGATATTCCAATTCCTATTGAAACTAAAAAACCTGTAATAGTCATAATATTTTATCTTGTTTTTATTTTTAATGTTTTTTGAAAATATAAATATTTTTATTTTTGTTGTTTGAGTTTCTCAATATATAAAGTAGCATCCATCAGCTCTTCTTGTAAATGATTTAAGAACTTGTAAAATCCATCAGGGGAATCGTACAAAGTAGTTCCGTATTTCAATATACCATCTCTACTTCTTGCCCTCATAGTATTTATAACATCTTCCACTATTGGGTCTTTCTTTATATCATTGTGAGAATAAGTTGAATCAGCAGTCCATCTATCTTCGTTCATTTCAAACCATTTTTTTATACTATCGCTCATTTCTTTCTTTATATGTTTTTACTATCATTGCTTCTAACATTCTCAAAACACCGTAACCAAGTAATATTTTAAAGACCAACATTTAATTTAGTTCTTAGTTTATCAACTTCTGTTCTTAAACGTGCTACTTCTTGTTCAGAACTTCTTGCTCTTTCTACTGCACGTATTTTATCACTACGATATTCACTTAATGATTGTTCGTATAATCTTTCATTGGTTATTAAAGTATGTACATAAAAACCAACATCTTGCCAAGAAAAATACATATCATTTAATGATTCGCTTTTTGGCTTAGCTTTTCTTGCTTTTATTATATATTCACCAACTAAATTAAAATTAGCGTAATATTCTCCTTCCTTTAAATTGTTTAACTTTCTATTCATATTCTTTATATAATCTCTTTAATTTTGCATATACTCCATTAGTAAAGCAACTACTACATCCTGTCATTTCTTTTTTATCATTAAAAACTCTATTATAAATAGCTAGTAATTCACTTTGCATAACTCCGTTTATTGTTGCAGGATTAGCTTCAAAAAATTCATATAAGTAAATATACTCATTTTCCGATAAACAATTTGGTTTATAATAAGGAAACAAATGATTTAGTTTATCTTTTCTATCATCACAACCACAATCTTCTCCAGCTAAAAATTTTACAGCTTTTTTAATACCAGTTGCCTTTGTTATTTTTTCTACTGTATCACCTAAACCTTTTGAATCTTCATTAAATTTTTTTTTCCATTCTTTGTAAGCCTTAGATCTTTTATCACCTTTAAATTCTTCCATTTTTTTTAGTTTATTGATTCATAATTATTATCTTTATAGTTATCCCAATCATCTTGGTATTCTTTTTTGATTCTAGTTTTCATGTTTTTTAAACTATTAAATATAGAAACCCAGCTTATTTTAGTTTCTGCTGCAATTCCTCTTATACTTAAACCACTATCTCTATAAATCTTAAAAAGTTTTCTATTATACCAATCCCAATTTTCAATTTCTGCATCTATTAAATTACAAATTTTATTAAAAGCTATTTGCTCATCCATTTTATTATTGTCTGGAATTTGGATATAAAATTCATCATTGTTAATACTAACTTTATTAATTTTTTTCTTAGAATTATAATATTGAAAATAAACACTCCTAAGAGTAAAAAATATATAACCTCTACTGACAACTCCATTTTTAATTATTTTATCTTCTGAACTATATTTGTAAATTACTAAATACATTTCTTGAACGATATCTTCATAGTAATGTTTTTCACCAAAACTTTTTACTATTTTAATCCATTCATTATGCTGCTCTGCTACCTTACTGAGCCATTTTGATTTTTTATCCATATAACTGTGATGCTAATTATACCAATGCAACATTGCAAGGTAATCTCTTCTAAATCCTCATATTCATCTTTGCTATATAATGCACCAACCATAAATCCATAAATAGGACTTAATAATATAGTAGCACTTTTTATTTGTCCAATTATTAAAATTGTAAATGTTATTATAAGTAAAATTATAAAAATTGTCAAAATATTAATTTTTCTTTAGGTTGTTTTGATAAAATGTCTTTTTGCATAAACTCAAATCCAGTATTATTGATTTTCATTTTCAATCTAATAGGTTCTTCGTGTGGTGTTGGACGACCACCTGTCTCGTTTTCTTTTACTTTTAAAATATATAAATTAGAATACATCCACTCCGTAGGATGACTTGTGTATCTATGTATGCATATAACATCATCTGCTCTATTTCCCCATTTACCACCACCTTCTACATCAGCCATAGATAAAGGTTTAGATAAATTACCATATTCATGATTTGCTGGATGTGTTCTTCTTAACGCTTCTGTTACACCGTGTGCATTTAAAAATATAGTTGTATTATTAGTTTTAGAAAACATTCTAAACTCGCTAGCAACTTGATAATCATACTCGTGACCACCAACAGCTTTTAACAATGTGTAATCTTTTGCTAAACTATTATAAGGATCTACTAACAAACCATGATAATCCCACGCATCTTTTATTGATTGTGATTCTTTAATTAATTGCTTATAAGTATAAAGATCTTCTACATCAATAATTTTAAAATGTTTATCACACCAACTAACTGCGTCTTCTATTTGACTATCAGAAGCTTCTTGAATTGGTTTTCCCATTTTAAATTCAATTATTTTTCTAACAATACTTTGTGGAGTATTTTCACTTGACCATATTAAAAACCTTAATTTATGCTTTATTGCCCAAACAACAAATAAATAACATATAACAGTTGTTTTACCTGTGTTTGCATGTCCTATTAAAAGATTAAAATTACCTTGTTTAAAACGTAAATACTCATCTATTCCTTGTACTCCAATACCAAGACCTTCTTTAACTCTTCCATATTTTACATCTAATATTTTTTCCTTAATTGCTTTGCTTTGCGCTATCATATTGATTGTGTTGTTTTATTGTATTTTTTTTCTACTGCTAATGAGTTTTCATCTAATTTTGGAACGTAATAACCTACAATTGGATTTACTTTATAATTCCAAAAATCATCAGGCATTTCTCCTTCTGTTATTCTTTTCATAAATATATAAAAAAAAGGGGAGTATTTTCGTTTCTTTTACATTTTAAGTAATGCAATAGGTTCTCGACAATATCCCCTTTTAAATTAAAAATCTAAATCTACTTCTGTTTCTCTGGCAGGTTGTTGATCTTGGCTAGTAACTTCACTATCAGTCTTAACTATTTTCCAACCGTTTATTGAATTAAAATACTTTGTTTCTCCTTGTGGATTTACCCACTCTCTACCACGTAAATTAATACCAATACTAACAAAATCATTTTCTGCAAATTGGCTTAAATAATCAATAGAATCATTTACAAATTCAACACAAATAACTTGTGGCCAATCTGAAGATCTATCAGTTTCTAAAATTAAATTAGCTTTTTTCATTCTATCAGTAATTTGTACTGCTTTTTCTATTTTCTTAATATAACCTGTAATTTCCATTTTTATTTATTTAATAATTGTTCAACTTCTTTTTCTATTTTGTATTTACTTTTAATATTATCTAAACTACCACCATCTGCAATATACTGTTTAGCTTTTGTAAAGGCTTCTGAATTTTTTGATAATGTTGGTTTATCAACTTTTAAGTTTGTATTTACCTTATTTAAACCTTTTCCACTTGCTATATTAGCATCATCATCTACAGCTTGTAAACCAAGAAGTGAAGCCAAAGTATATCTTCTATAATATGTAATAGCAGAACCTAGCTTTTGTGGGTCATTTATTTCGGGTAGTTTTAAAGCTGATATAACACCTCCTGTTCCATCTACGCAAATTAATTTACTATAGACCATATCTTCTTCTATTGGTTGTAACAATATAAGTCTATATTTTTTTAATAAAGGCTGTAATTGTTTTATTAGTGAATTTATATCAAAGTATTTTGACTTATAAAAAGGGTTTTTAGTGTCTTTACTAACAGCACCTATTTCCTGTTGTAATTCGAAAAGCTTTAAATTAATTGTGTTATCTTTGCTCATTGTTTTTTGTTATTAAAATTAATTGTTTTTTAGCTAATTCTAGCTCATACTCTAGTTCTAATACTTTTCCGTAGAGTTCTGGTTTAGTAAATTTATCCATATTATTTTGATTTTATACAAATATAAACAATTTTTGAATACAACGCAAAAAAAAGGGTAAGAATTAAATCCTACCCTAATTTCAAAACAAAACAAAGGATCAAAGAAATGTTTTTAATTTTTTACTATAGTAATCTATCATGTCTAAAATATCTTGTGTAGAATATTTAATAATGTTTTTACTTAACAAATATAACTCATCTGAAAGATCTTCTCCTAGTTTTTTTGAAAATTTATATTGTTCTCCATATCTATATACATTACAAGCTACACATTGTGGTTTTACATTACGTTCATCCCAACGTATAGAGTAATGTTTTCTACTCATAAAATGGCCTGCTTGGATTTCTTTCCAAAAGAACGTCTTATCGCAAGTAATACAAGTACAATTTCCATTGTTGTCCGCATTAGATAATCTTATATATTGGCTAAATACCGTATCTAGTTTTTTAACTAGTTTACTTCTTGTAGGTTTTTTAGCTTTTTTAGGCATTATTAATCAAGATGATTTAACAAAAGTTTACCGTCAGTTTCGTTAATTCCTTTTATTTGTTTATATAAATGCTTACTATCAGATTTAACTTTATTTTTTTCAGCTTTAGTAGAATCAACACCTAAATTTGTATATTGAATTGCATCTAATTCTAATATAGTATCTGTTCTTTCTTTTACTGATAATTGAAAATCTTTAGCAATCTTTTCTGCTAGTTTTCTTATAGTTAAATCTTCTGACATATTTAATATATTTTAAAAATTAATAAACCACTAACCCACCAAAATTACAACCTTTTTTTTTAAGTTGTAAACTTTATTACAATAAACATATTAACAATTTTTATTTATGTTTACTATTTCCAAATACTTTTTCTACTCCTCTTGAACCAAAATATCCTCCTATTACTATAGATAGCAATCCAGTTATAGAGTCTAATGGGTAATTTAAGTACCAACCAATAACATAACTTATTGTTAAAAAAATTAAAGTCAAAGGCCTAACATTAGATGCTAACCAACTACCTGATCTTGCATCTGCTACCCATCTACGAGTTGTTCCATCAATTTCAGCACGTTCTAGGTCAAGTTTTTTCAATGCAACTTGTTTATCATCATCGCTCATTTCTGAACCTCCTATAATTGCTTGAATTACATTTCCAGCTAATGTATCACCTGCTACAGCTCCTACAATGTCAGGTATTTTCTCTAATAAAAACTGACCTACTTTGGTATCTTTAAATTTTTTTTTGTCTTCCATAGCGTACTTCCTACGGTATTAGTATGTCCAAACAGAGTTTTGCTTAGAGTCATCTGTGTCACAATGAATAAAGGTTTTTGCGACTCCAATTCTACTAAATCCTGCTTCAATAAGTGCAGATAGTATAACATATCTTTCGTGTCCATTTGACACTGCAATATCTGCTGCGACTCCAATAAGGTGTGATGAGTTTGGTACTCCACCGACTTTGGTATTATGTTCTTTTGTTCTATAACCACTTGTAATCTTGAATGAGATTCCTGCAATGTCTCTTGCGTGGTCAAGTTTATAAAGAAAGTTACTATCCATATTCTTACCTGAATTAGGTAAATCAGGACTGTCAAATTCCGATAAAGAAAAATGATTAAGGTTCATACAAATAAAGCTAATAAAAACATAAGTATAAAGAAAGATACAAATATTACTTTCATTCTATCAAAACTCTCTCCGTTCCAATTAGTGATATACCAATCCTTTACCCAATTAAGTGCCGTACCAACAAATTCGTTAATTACATCCATTACTTTCTTTTTTTATCTACTTTTAAATACTCTAAATCTTTCATAAAATCACGCATTTCTAAGGTTATTTCTCTAACCTCTGCTTCTAATGCTCTTTGATTCTTCCAAGTATATTCCTTTTCGTTGTATTTAAGTTTTGAGACCTCTGAGGTATTAGCATCTATTTTAGCACTTAAAGTATAGTAAGAACCAATAATAGAAGCAAACATTGCACCTATTGTTATTATTTGTGTGATACTGATTGAAACATCAGCTTTACCATCTCCGTCTAAATCAATTTTTGCCATTATCTTTGAGTTTCTTTGTTATACTTATAATTGTGTACCCTATCGCCAACACTAAAGATACAGTTTGAAGATAAGGATTTGCTTCGCTCACACTAATCCCAAGTGCAAATAGATTCGTTACTGCTATCTTCAAATCTTCCATTTTATGAAGCGTACCAATACAATTCACCATTTGTCCAAGAATTGTAATTTACAAAATATCCACCGTTTTTTACAGAACCGCCTGAATTTGAAATTGAATAAATATTTCTTGCGCTACAACCACCAGTGGCGTTTTTATACATAAAATATTCAGTATATATAGTGCCGCTTCCGCCCACAGCTTGACCTCGATTTTGTCTTCCTGATATTTCGTGATTAAAACAACCACTGAATCCTTTATTCATTGTACCCATATGAACCCAAGCATTACTTAGATTCTTGTAATATCTTGCCACATAAGCTGAACTTGAGGGTGCTGCAACAAAACATTTTGAGTTTCCAAACGCATAAGCATATGGGGTTGCTTGTGTGATTCTGTTTCCAATTGTTGTTCCGACTGAATTAGTGGCATAAGCCCAATAATAATACGTTGTATTACCACTTAAACCGGTAAACGTTCTGCTAAATGAACCAGTAGTGCCGGCAACCGTGTATTTCGGGTTTGATGTTGCTGCGGATGAATTTGTTCCAAAATAAAACCCTCGCTCAGTTATTGTGCCACCACCGTCGCTTGTTACATTACCATTAGCAACAATTTGGCTTCCAGTTACCGAAGTTGCATTGTTTGTTGTAACGCTTGGCGCAACCGCACTTGTATACCCATAAAATTCTTTCATTCCGTTAGGAGCAGTAAATCCTGCTGCTATGGATAAACCATTTAAAGATACGTCAGTGCCTGTACCTGTTCCATTAATTTCGAGATTAATGTCTGCATTTAGTCTTAATTGTCCGCTGCTAGGTACTGCCATTTTTAATCGTTTATTGTGTTGTTTATATGTGGTAAATTTTTAAGGACTTCATATCCTTTTTTTCTTAAATCATCATTTGATTGAATTAATCTTAATTCTCCGATAGCATCATCTTCCATAATATAACTTTCTTTGTCACTCAAATAGTCATCTTTATTGGCGTAAATTAAGAATTGAATATCAAAAAGATATTCCCCATCTTCATTTGAAATAAGTTTGTAAAAATTGTAATGACTTATAACAATATATACGTTTTCATGTAATGTCGATTCTTCATTAATCACTGGAAGTGTTTCCGTAATGGTTTGACCACGAAATTCATATTTAGGATGAAAATCTGGTAAATCAATCGGATAAGTTATATCTTCTTGATAAGTTTCTGTTTCCGACTGTGTATATGTTGTTTTTGTATAATCTGCAAATATTGCCATTTTTTACTTTTTTAATTCGTTGACTTGATTTGATAAATCTTTAACGGCTTCAATTAATACACCAACAAGACCATCGTAATTTACTGTAAGTCTTTTTTCATCTTCTCCTATTGGCTGTACTTCTTTAACCAATTCAGGGAATACTTCTTGTATATTTTGTGCAATAACACCAACGCTAGATTTTCCATTTGCTTTCCAATCGTAAGTGACTCCATTAAGCTTTTTAATGGCTTCTAAAGGGTTTTCTATTGGTTTAATATTATCTTTTAATCTTTCATCTGAGAATGCAGTAGAAGCCGCTACAACATCTCCTGCAACTTGTAAATCAAATGCTGAATCTAAACGCATTTTTTCAGCGTCTCCAATGGAAAAACTTATTTGGTCATTAGTAGCAAATGAGATATAATTTTCACTTATGCCTCCTCCTATTTCTAAATTTGTATTGTATATTGAAGTTACGGTTGTTAAATTCGCATCGAGGTCAAATTCAAAATTATTAAGAGTTAATCCGTCTCCTGCTGTATATGAAAAACCTGCAAAACCCCAAGAAAATGTACCATCACCATCAGACAAAAGTGCTTGACCTGCAAATCCGTTTCCTGTTACTTTTAAATTGTCAGCATCCACTACATCACTTGCAATAGTTAAAGCAGCTGAACCTGTTACCTCACCTGTATGGTTTGCATTATAAAAATTAATAGTTCCTTCTGAAATATCATCTGTGTCGAGTGTAACGACTCCTGTTTGTCCGTTTACCGAATCAACATCTCCTGCATCGTCTGTATACAGTTCTGTAAAGTTGTCATTTACTTTATCAAAAGCGGTTCTTAAAGGGTCTCCTGTACCATCGTTGGGTGCAGTTCCTATATTGATTGTTTGTTTAGCCATTTTTTGTTTTTTTATTCTTGTGTTGCATCTGCAGTATAAAGTGTTGTATCAGCAAAAATATTTGTGTCATCGGCAGATAATAATAAAACTCCTGCCCAACAAGTTGGTGCTGAATATAAAGGTATTGCATCAGTAGTTTCTGATGTATCTCCAAACCACGTAGAACAATATATTTTCCCCCAATTTATGCTATTTGCCATATTTAATACAATTACTTTTTTTAGTTTTTGTTATATAAGTAAAATATTGCTTTAACTTATTTACGTTTTCTTGTTTTGGTTTGTATTTCATAACACCCATCCTTCAAAACTAGTATCTTTATCAGGATATACATCATCATTATTATTTGAATAGTATTCAGGAAATTTAGAACTAGCATTAAAACTCATATAATCAACAAATCTATCTGTATAATATTGTGCTGTATTTCTTTCTTTTTCTATTAAAAAATCAACTTCTTCTTTTGATACGTTTTCAGCATTCTCAGAATTGTGTTTAAATACACCTTTATTTGCAACAGTATAAGCTGCAAAAGGTAAATATTCAACCATAGACCAATGAATTAACATTGGCTTTATATGATCATTTACTAAACTTAAATAATCACCTGTTAAACTAGATGCTAAAATATCAGATTGAATCTTGTTATAAAGGTCGGTTCCAATATAGTTTTGGATATGTATATCTTGTGCAATTTTTACATATTGAATAAATTTGTCCGTGTCAACATTTCCATTCATAGCAGTAAATTTTACTACATCTTTTCTTGTTACAAATAATGCTTGTGCCATTTTTTATCTATTTACAAATCCTTGTTTAGGCATATCTTTTGGTCGCTTTGCAACTTTAGGGTCGTTAGTTTCGGGTTTAAAACCTTCTTTTTTTGCCTTATTTACACTTATTTCTGCATTTGGGTTAGTTGCATCTGGTTTTACATCTTTTGCCATATATGTCTTTCTCATCCAAAAATGGTGACATGCTCCTCCTCCTTTATATAACCATATATCGTAAGTAGCAGCTCCAGATTTTCCCCATCCTGCGTTTACTGCTTTTTTACTCATTTGCATTATATCTTCTTTACGATATATCTTTTTTGCTTTAATCATATTTTGACAAAAGTCTCTACTTACACTCTTACCTTTTTTGATAGTTTCTTCTAATGGTGCATATTGATAACGTACTTTAAATTTCATATCATCAACCTCTCCATCTTGTTCGCTTTTTGCATTTGGTCTTGCAGTTCCTGTTGAAGCTAATCCAATCATTTTATCTAATGCTTCTTCTTGGTCGTAATCTACCTCTCTTTCATCAACTAATACCCAATTTTCTAAATCTTCATCTTCTCCAAAGTCATTAAGTAGATCAAATATTCTATCATCAACATATGGTTTTTCCTCAGAAAGTTTTACTCCTGTTTCTTCTTCACGTGATTCATCTGTTATAGCATTATCTGTTTCAATAAAAGCTAAAGGTTGTAAAGTTTTAAAATAAAGTTTAAGTGATATACCATTAACTGCTAAAATGTCATCTATACAATCAGTTAATAAGTCTTGGTAAGGTTTAATAGTAATATTATCAAATAGAAGTGCAGCAGTTTTTATTTCATCTGCATTAGAGCCTAAACCGTTATTTTCAGTTCTAATTCCTAAAAGTAATGGACTTGTTACCCGGTGTGCAACTATTAGTTTAGCAGAACACTCGTTAGATAAATATTCATAGTGTTGTGGCGCATCGTTTAATGGAATATCATCTACTGTTGTTTTAGACTCGGCGTTGTTATTAAATGCAATTATCACTTTCTCACCTCTCGCTCCTGTGAGTTTGTGCATTACATCACTTTTAATTTGTAATTGCTTTTCTCTATCAGGTACACCATTGTTAAAGTTAACTACCTTTGTTCCACTAAAACCGTTTTGTACATCGTTAATTAAGTAGTCTGCTATTTCGCTTTCTAATTCTGCATAAGCTAAACCACCTTGGTAATCTACTGGACAATAATAATCATATCCAGATACATATTTTTTTACCATTTTAATTTCAGGCTCGTTTCCGTTACCAAAACCAAAAGCTGCTATGCGTTGAGGTTTGTCACTACGCTTTACTTTTGCCCAATTATGATGATAGTAGTATGCTTCTACTTTTCCATCTTCGTTACATTTTTCTGCTCGTAATGTTTGTCTTGGGAAATGTTCTGCTTTTACTACTTCTCCTTTTTTATATAAAACTTGAAAAGAACCTTCACCTAATAATTTTAAATCAAGTACTACTTTTCTTAAACAACTATCAGAAACAATAGAACGCATTGCAGCGTATTCGTTAGGTTTTGCACTACTATTTAGAGCATCTAATCCTTTACCATAAATCATATTACTAACACCATTTATAATAGAATGATTAGTAGTAGAATTAGTATAAAGTTCAATTAAATAAGAATAGTAGTCATTATCATCTCCGTACTCTACCCAATCACGGTTTTTATCTTCGCTGATTTTAGGCCTGTTGTAAGAAGCTAAATTAACTATGTGTAAATTATTATCCATTAGAACGTAATAAATTCGTTGTCAGTTTGATTAGATACATATTCACCATTATTTATTGAATATTCTGGTAAATTTGTTTGATTTGTACAAAATATTTTATCTTTAAATATAACTTTAGCATCTTTAATTTCAATGTTATAGAATACATCTTCTTTTAAATTAAATATATCACTATATAAATTATAATAAAGCTCACTAGAAATGCCCGTAGTGTCCTGGTTATATACCTCTACGTTTGTAGATTCATTTACTATTGTAATATTATAACTATTACCTATTGTAAATTGTCTTGGTATAAATTTAATAGTTTGCACACTTGCACTCTCTTGTAATACAATCATATTAATACAATAAAAAAACTTTGAATTTGTTATAATAAAAAAGGGTAACATTTCTGCTACCCCCTTTAAAACCAAATGAAAAATTATTAAGAGTTAGTACCCTCTATAATTGTTGCAGTTGCACTAGCCATTCCTGCAAAAGGATCCGCTGCAGTTGCACCACTAACAAAATTAGCTGGTTCTAATTCCTGTGCATTTAATGTAAGAGTATATCCAGAAAGATCTGCCATTGCAGCTCCAGTAACAATTGTTCCTCCATTTACGTCAGAACCATGTGCTAATCCCATTAAAAATACATTTCCGTTATAATCTTCTACTGCTACGTGTGGTCTACCGTAAGCTAAAAGTTTCAATTCTTTATTATCTTCTTTAGTTAATTTCTTAAGAGATAAAGACAATGTTTGATCAAAGAATGTAGTTCCATTCTCTCTTGAAGACGTTATAGCCTGTTCAAAGCTACTTCCACCTTTTAATTCATATTTGTATGCAGAAAAAGTTCCTGATAAATCTGTAATCTCATCGTCAGTCTTAGTTACAGTACCTAAATCGCCAAAATCAACGAAATAAACTGCTTTTAAACCTCCAACTACATCTTTACATGGTTCTTTTCTACCTTTTGTTAAATCACAAGCCATAGTTTTTTTGTATTAAAAAAGGGCAGGTAGGCACAAATTTGGCTTACCCACCCTCTTTAGTTAGTTTATTTTTATATTAGATTCCGTAAGATACGATTTCACTTACGATTCCGTATTGTACTCCAGCTGTAAATCTCATTACGACTCTCACATTTTGAGAACCATCGATATCAGCCATATCAATTACTTTAACTTCGTTTTGGTCAGATAATAATCCCGTACCAAAATAAAGATTAGATTTTTCAGCAGCGATTGCTGTATTATCTGCTAATCCGTTTGCAACAAAGATTTTAACTCCATCAAAAGTTAAACTTCCGTTGTTCCACCATTGAGTTCCCATAGCATTTGT
>Ga0228647_1000301_pt1 | contig 17823 bp, 23 predicted proteins | sample 59DmetaG_FD_186034 | JGI IMG/M metagenome (GOLD analysis project Ga0228647, IMG submission 186034) | Seawater microbial communities from Monterey Bay, California, United States - 59D | ecosystem: Environmental > Aquatic > Marine > Coastal | place: USA: California | collected 2016-10-21 | reverse complement strand
AGGTTGCAAATGACCTATCAGAATTGGGTTATAAAGTTAAGGCAAGCTTGTTTACAGCGCAGGAAGTTGGCGCTCCTCATAAAAGAGAAAGATTATTCATCTTGGCCTACAGTGATAGCGTCAGATCATCTATCAAATCCAACAGAAACTCTAGAAAATTGGAAGAAGAGATCAGAGGTGAAGAAAAAACAAGGAATCAATCTTCACAAGCCACTAAGAATTGCAGTTCAGGAATTAAAGAATTGGCCAACTGTCGTATCATCGGATGCAAATGTGGGAGCAATAATTTCTGCAAAGGACACCTACAAAATCAACAAATCAGGGACTCTGCGGAAAATCAACAAAAATGGCAAGGACGGATCGCTGGGGTTAGCCAGAACTGTAAAAATGTGGCCGACTGTGAGAAGTTCATCAGCGAACGAAGCATCGAGCAAGGAAATTCAAAGCAACAATCCCAAGAAAAGATTGGAAGTAGAAATTCAGAACTGGCCAACACCAAGAGCAATGGAGCCAGGAAGCACGAGTCCAAGATATGGCAAGGGATTAAAAAACACTGCGATAAATTGGCGAACCCCAAATGCCTCGGATGGCGAGGGAGGAATAATGGAATGGAGAGATGGCAAAGCAGCAAAATTAAAACTGAGGGATCACTCAGTTCATGCAGTAAAATCATGGGCAACTCCAACAACGAGAGATTGGAAGGATGGCAGTGCCAAGGACAATTCCAAAACCAATTCCCTGCTTGGCCGCCAAGCCCCACGAGCTATGAACAATGGGAAGGAATCCCAAATAACCTTAAACCCGCAATTCACAAATCATCTGATGGGATGGCCAATCGGGTGGACGAGATTCGATCCTGTGGCAATGGCGTGGTGCCATTGGTTGCAGCTTATGCGTGGCGAGTTCTTAGCGATGGAATGTATTTGGTTAAAAATAAAACAGAATCAAAATAATTATGAAGGATAATTTTTTGCCAAAAATGGCAGACTATATTGAGATGAAGTCGGTTGAAGAATTGATTCCTTACAGTAAAAATGCTAGAACTCACAGCGACAATCAAGTAGCACAAATTGCTAATAGCATCATTGAATTTGGTTTTACTAACCCAGTTCTAATTGATGGATCTAAAGGAATAATTGCCGGCCATGGAAGATTAATGGCAGCTAAGAAATTAAATCTTTTAGAGGTTCCAGTTGTTATCCTCGACCATCTATCTGAGGCGCAAAAACGCGCTTACATAATCGCCGATAATAAACTGGCAGAAAATGCCGGCTGGGATGAGGAAATTTTAGCAAATGAACTTCATGATCTTAAAGAAGAAAATTTTGATTTAGATCTAATCGGTTTTGAAGACCAGGAATTAGAAAAATTATTTGCTAACCTCTATGAAGATGGCGAGCAAAAGGAAGAGGAAAATTTGCCAGAAATTGAAGAAAACCCAATCTCAAAATCAAGCGATATTTGGCTTTTAGGTGATCATAAATTAATTTGCGGAGATTCTTGTAAAATAGAAACTTATCAACTTCTTTTAGAAAATGAGCTAGCCGATATGACCTTCACCGATCCACCATATAATGTGGATTATGGCAATACCATGAAGGATAATTTAATTGGTAAGAAAAATTCAAAAACTGGCAAGGAATATAAAAACGCATCAGGCCAGCGAGCTATTTTAAATGATAATCTAGGCAATGATTTCCCTAAATTTCTTTTTGATTGTTGTTCAAATATTTTGGAGCTTACAAAGGGAGCTTGTTATATTTGCATGAGTAGCTCTGAGCTTCATAATTTACAAAAAGCATTCATTGATGCTGGTGGTAAATGGTCAACCTTTATTGTTTGGGCAAAAAATCATTTCACCCTTGGTAGATCTGATTACCAAAGGCAATATGAGCCAATCTTATATGGCTGGAAAGAGAAAAACGATCATTATTGGTGCGGCGATAGAAATCAAAGCGATGTTTGGTATTTCAATAAACCAAATAAAAGTGACCTTCACCCAACAATGAAACCAGTTGAGCTATGTAAAAAAGCAATTCTCAATTCTTCAAAAACTGATGATATCATCCTTGATCCTTTTGGTGGTTCTGGTTCAACTTTAATTGCAGCAGAACAGGTAAAAAGAAGATGTAGAATGATAGAATTAGATCAAAAATATGTGGATGTTATTATTAAAAGATGGCAAAATTTAACTAATAAAAAAGCTATTCACTCACAAAGTGGAGAGGATTTTGACGATATTTTAAAAAAGGTAAATGCAGGATCATAATTCAATAAAAATCGAGGCGCAAAAATTGGTTGATGAGCATGGCAAAAAAGCCATAAAAATCGCCAAAAGGAAAGTTGATAATTTAAACAATCAGCATAGCCGAGAAAGTGATTTTGCTTTTTTGCTCTTAAGTGAAGTTGAGAAGTTAGTGGAAAATTTAGATTAAAGATTGGCAAATTTTAAGAGCTTCTTTATCCCAAGGATTAGTGGCATTTTTAGAGTTTTTTAAGAAATATTCTAATGAGAATTTGACTAAATCTCTAACATCGAGATCGTCACCAAAAACTCTTTGTTCTTCGATTATGGAGTCGAATAAATCATCATCTCCAAACAGATCGTAAAGCTTACTTTCTGCATCAAGTGCAATTAGCGGTTTTTTGAGTAAATTTTGTAATTTTTTAGCTTTTTCTAAGCTTTGAGGTAGATTCCAAGTTCCCATATTTAAAATATTTATTAATTATTATTAGGCATCAAGTTGCATCATAAGTTTTCTTTCATATTGCTTTAGCCTGGTAATTTCATTCATTAAGGAAATTACTTTATAGTGATCAAACTCATTTTTTAGTTCTAATTCATGATTTTGAATATTTTGCCCTAATTTTTGTAATATATTTTCTATTTTGCTCATTTTTTGATAAAATTTAAAGTTAATAAATAAGCTCTAAAGCCTTGTCTAGTATAGCTTCTTATCTTTTGTCTATCAAGTCAATTAGCACTAATTTATCGAACTTTTAATCAAATTATTTAAGAATTTATGAAAGAATATGGAGCTATCAATAAGAGCTTATGCACGGCATCGAGGCATCACGGATGGAGCCGTTAGAAAGGCAATAAAAGCTGGCAGAATCACAAAAAATAAAAATGATAAAATCGACTCAGAATTAGCAGATAAACAATGGTCAAAAAATACTGATCCAGCCCAAGTTAAAGAAATAAAAAAGGAAGAGGAAGTAAGGCAAGAAACTGGAAATTATAATCCTGCACCACTCGGGCCAAGCTATCAGCAAAGTCGAGCCATAAAAGAAGCTTATAATGCAAAATTAACCAGGCTTCAATTTGAAAGAGAGTCAAAGAAATTAATCTCAGTAGATGAAGTAAAAATCAGCGCCTTTAATGTTGCAAGAATGACAAGGGACAGAATATTAAATATTCCTGATCGAGTTATCCCACAACTTGTGGGCAAAACTGATATTCATGAGATGAAGGAATTATTAAAATTAGAATTAGTTAAAGCTTTAGAAGAATTATCCAATAATGAAAAATTATGATGATCTATATTTTAAAAGCTTCTGCCAAGGTCTCAAGCCAGATCCAAATTTTAATGTGTCGCAGTGGGCTGATAATCACAGAATTTTAACTTCTGTTTCATCGGCAGAGCCTGGACCATGGAGAACAGATAGAACTCCATATTTAAAAGAAATAATGGACTGCTTATCTCCAAGTAACCCTTGTGAAAAGGTGGTTTTCATGAAAGGTGCACAAATTGGTGGTACGGAATGTGGTAATAACTGGATGGGTTTTGTAATCCATCATGCACCAGGACCAATGCTAATTGTCAATCCAACAGTTGAGACGGCAAAAAGAACCTCAAAAATGAGGATTGATCCTGCAATTGAGAATTGCCCAGCTCTAAAAGAAAAGGTTCAAGATCCAAGATCTAGAGATTCTGGCAATACAATGCTAATGAAGGAATTTCCTGGTGGAGTTCTGATTTTAACAGGAGCAAATTCTGCAGTTGGGCTTAGATCAATGCCAATTCGTTATTTGTTTTTAGATGAAGTTGATGGTTATCCAGATGATGCAAATGCAGAGGGAGATCCGGTAAATCTAGCAATTCAAAGAACTGCTACATTTTCTAATAAAAAGATCTTCATGATCTCAACTCCGACTATTAAAAATTATAGTCGTATTGAAACTGCATTTTTAGAGGGAGATCAAAGGTATTATTTTGTGTCATGTCCTGATTGCTCTGAGCTACAAATATTAAAATGGAAAAATATTAAATGGCCAAAAGGACAGCCAGAAAATGCTTATTATAAATGTAAAAAATGTGGTAGCAAATGGGAAGATCATCAAAAGGCAGAGATATTAAAAAATGGCAAATGGATTGCACAAAACCCTAATAATGAAAGCAAGACAATATCCTTTCATCTATCATCACTTTACTCACCTCATGGCTGGGTAAGTTTTGGTGATATTGCAAAGGAATTTAGCGAGGTTCATAAAGATCCACCAAGACTACAAGTTTGGACAAACACCAAATTAGCAGAAACTTGGGAGGATATGAGTGGCGAGGCTATTGATCCAACAGGACTTCTAAAAAGAAGAGAAAACTTCGGCAAACATCTACCAAGAGATGTAGCGATAATTACAGCTGGCGTTGATGTTCAAGATAATAGATTGGAATTAGAAGTTGTTGGCTGGGGAAAAGATGAAGAATCATGGTCACTTGACTATCAGGTAATTTATGGTGATCCATCAACTCCTGATCTTTGGAATGATTTAGATAAAATATTGAGTCATAGCTTTATCCATAGTCGAGATTTAGGCAATTTTTCTATTACTGCTGTGGCGGTTGATTCAGGTGGTCATTATACCGACCATGTCATCAATTATTGCGATGAACGTAAATATAAAAGATTCTGGGCAATAAAAGGAAGTTCCAATGGTAATGGAGTTCCAATTTGGCCAGTTCGCGCATCACAGAGCAAAAGGCTTAAAAAACCAGTTTATGTAATTGGTGTAAATGATGCCAAAGAAACATTAATGCAGCGCCTAAGAATAGAAAATTCAGGTGCTGGTTATTGGCACTTTCCAACCCACCGAGATCAAGAATGGTTTAACCAAATTACATCTGAGGTCATTAAAACCAAATATGTAAAAGGCAGACCCACTCGAACTTGGCAACCTAGAAAAGAAGGAATAGCTACTGAGGGTTTGGATTGCCGAGTTTACGCTTTTGCAGCACTTCGAGGCTTAGTTAGAAATTGGAAATTAGATCTAAATAAATTGGCTCACAAATTATCAGAAATTCCACTTAGAAATTCTGATGCACCAATTATGCATAATAAATCTGTGGCAAATTCAAGAAGCAGAAGAGTTCGAAGCAAAGGAATAAACTAACAATCATGAAATCTCTAGAAGAACAATTAAGCGAAGTACAGCAAGCTATATCCGATGTTTTAATCGGCGCTCAAGAAGCAAGCTATAATGGGCAAAGAGTTAAAAAAGCAGATTTAGCAATTTTAGAACTCAGAGAAAAAAGACTTTTGGTGCAAATTAAACGCAAAAGCCGAGGTGGCATCAGAGTAAGAAATATTATTCCTCAAGATTAAATAATGAGTAGAATTCCTAAAATTGAAGCAACTTGGCTTGATAGAACTGTATCCTATTTTAATCCAGAAACTGGGTTAAAAAGATTAGAGGCAAGAACAAGGCTTGCAATTGCTGGTGGTTATACAGGTGCTAGAAGAGATAGGAGGCAAACAAAAGGTTGGAACACGACTGATGGATCTGCCGATAATGTTACGCTACCTGATTTGCCATCGCTTCGAGAAAGATCTCGTGACTTACTTAGAAATGCTCCGCTTGCTTGTGGAGCTGTAAATACGGTTGTTACGAATGTGGTTGGAACTGGCTTAAAAGTTCAATCTCATATTGATCGAGAAATTCTAAAACCATTTTTTAAGGGCGAAGATGAATTTGATAAATTTGAAAGAAGTGCCGAGCGAATTTTTAGAAATTGGGCGGAAAGTGCTGATTGCGATATTACTAGATCACAAAGTTTTTCAGAAATTCAAAATCTGATTTTAAGGTCAGTCCTTGAGAGCGGTGATATTTTTATCTTAAAAAGAAATGTCCCAAGATCAGGAAAAATTATTGATCTATCTTTGCAATTAGTAGAGGCAGATAGAGTCAGCAATCCAAACTACAAAATAGATGATGGCAAATTATCTGCTGGTGTGCAAATGGATAGTAATGGAGCACCAATTGCTTATCATATTTGCAACCAACATCCAGATGATTACCAAAGTGAGAAAGCTAAAAAATATGTAAAAATACCTGCCTTTGATAAATATGACAATAGACAGGTATTTCATATATTTAATCGAATCAGACCAGGACTTACAAGAGGAGTTCCGTATTTAGCACCAGTAATTGAAAGCCTAAAACAGTTAGATCGCTACACTGAGGCAGAAATTATGGCAGCTGTCATATCTTCTATGTTTACAGTTTTTGTAAAATCGGAAGATGAGCAAGGCTTAGCGCCAATGACTCCACTTGATGAAGGTTACAGCAAAAAGAGTGACGGAGATTATAAATTAGCGCCAGGTGCAATTCTTGATCTTCAGCCTAATGAGAATATTGAAATTGCCGATCCCAAAAGACCAAATCAAGCATTTGATCCTTTTGTACAAGCGATACTCAGGCAAGTTGGCGTAGCTTTAGAGCTACCTTTTGAAATTCTCATTAAGCATTTCACAGCGAGTTATTCAGCAGCTCAAGCAGCATTAGTTGAGGCGTGGAAATTTTTCTCAAGCAGGAGAAGTTGGCTATCAATTCAACTTTGCCAGCCAATTTATGAAATGGTAATAACTGAGGCTATTGCTAAAGGCTTATTAAAAGCACCAGGATTCTTCAATAATGATCTGATTAAAAATGCTTATTTAGGAGCTCAGTGGATTGGCCCACCAAGAGGTCAAATTGATCAGTTAAAAGAAGTTAAGGCAGCAGAACTTCGTGTAAATATGGGAATCTCAACTCTAGCCGAAGAAACGGCAATTTTAACTGGTGGTGATTGGGAAAGGAAATATCCACAAATTCTAAAAGAACATGGTTTGAAGCAAAATGCCGGAATTGTTAATCCTGACTTGAATAAACAAGAAAACATAAAAAAAGAAGATGAATGATCTTTTAAAAATAGCCAAATATTGGGCGATTGAACCTGATTATTTAAGGTCAATTTCTAAAGAAGCTCTATCAACAAAATCAGAGAAGCATTTAGATAATACTGGGTCAGTTTCAATAAGAGATGGCACTGCAATTATTCCAATTCATGGCCCCATAACAGCAAGAAATACATTTTTTAGTTTATTTGCTGGTGGCACTTCCCTTGAGACATTAGCAAAGGATTTTCAAGAAGCTTTGAGTAATGAGGATGTGAAATCAATCCTCTTTGATATTGATTCTCCTGGTGGGGTTGCTGTGGGGCCTTTTGAATTTGCAGAGATGATTTATAATGCTAGAGGTCAAAAACCAATTTATTCCTACATCGGAAGAAATGGATCATCGGCAGCTTATTGGCTCGCTAGTGCAACAGAAAAGATAATTGTTAATCCATCTGCTTTGGTTGGAAGTATTGGAGTTGTTACCACAATTCCGGTTCAGGAGCAACCAGATCAGGATGGTTATAAAAATATCGAGATTGTTTCAAGTAATGCTGCCTTAAAAAGGCCAGACCCGAAAACAAAGGAAGGTTTAGCAGAAATAAGGCGGGAACTAGACGATCTTGAATCAACCTTTATTGAATCAATCGCAAAATATCGATCAATTACACCAGAAATTATCAAAGCTGATTTTGGTGGTGGCGGTGTAATTATTGGAAGTCAGGCAGTTAATAAAAACATGGCTGACGCTCTTGGTACTTACGAGGAGGTTTTAGCAAATCTTAATCAAAAATTTAATTCAAATAATCAAATTATGTCAAAAGAACAAAATAGAGAAACTACTGCAGATATTTCCAAAAAGGAAATAACTGCCGATTACATCAAAAAAGAATTTCCTGATGTTGCGAGTGCTATCATCGAGGAAGTGTCAGCAACAATTAAAAATGAAGCTTTTGCCAGCGGCACTAAACATGAAAGAGATAGGATTTTGGCAATAGAATCTGCTGCTCTTCCTGGTCATGAAGATTTAATAGCAGAAGCTAAAAAGGATGGCTCAATTACCGCTGAAAAACTAGCTCTCAAAATAATCGCAGCAGAAAAAAGCAAAGCCTCTGACTATCTGGCAAATTCAAAAACAAGCGAATCTGAAATGCCAAAAATTGAACCTAATATCGAACCAGAATCAAAGCAAAAAAAGGAAATTGATATCAATCTCCCAATTGAGCAAAAGGCAAAAATCCTCTGGGATAAGGATTCAAAATTAAGATCTGAATTTGGTGATGATTTTGAAAGTTATCATGCTTTTGCAAAAGCTGAGGAAAGCAATCAGGTAAGAATTTTATCTAAATAATTTTAACAATTTAAAGAAAAAATAAAAATGGTACAATTAACGAAAGATTTAACAAGAGCCTATGAATTGGGTGATATTAATGAATATCCAATTCTGGGTGGCGAGGTAATTTATCAAGGAGCAGCTATTGGGTTAGAAGTTGCCAGTGGCTATGTTCGCTCTTTACAAGCTGGTGATAAATTTGTCGGTTTTGCTGAAGATAGTATTGATGCTTCAAATACCTCAGATGGTGAAAAAAGTATCAGGGTAAAAAGAAGAGGATCAGTAACTCTAGAATTAAGCGGAGCTGCAATAACTGATGTTGGCAAATCTCTTTATGCCGTGGATGATAATACATTCACTTTATCATCTGCAGGAAGTTCGGTTTATATCGGTCAAATTTCTAGGCATCAATATGACAGCGAAATCATCGTAGATTTTGACTCTGCAAATATTCCTCCAGCAGTAGTTTAAGCTGCTGATTCCAAACTAATAATTTAAAAGAAAAATATTATGTCATTAAGCGAATTATCATCAAGGGCTATTATTGGCCGTTATTATAAGAGACTAAATCAAAAATCAGGCATGGCTTGGGTCGAAGCAGTTTCTAATCATTTTACCTCTGATCAGGAAAGTGAAACTTATAAATGGCTAGGCCAAGTTCCAACCATGAGAAATTGGGTTGGTGGCAGACAAGCTAAAGGATTTACTACTAACGGCCTAACAATCGAGAATAAACATTTTGAGGCTACTTTAGAAATTCCTTTAGTTGATTTAAGGCGTGATAAAACTGGGCAAATTGAAGTTAGAATTAATGAACTAGCTGATCGCACCAATTCTCACTGGGCTCAACTTTTATCAAAATTAATAATTGGTGGAGAAAGCACTGTTTGCTATGATGGTCAATATTATTTTGATACTGATCATGTAGATAATAACAGCGGAGTTCAAAGCAATAAAACTCAAGTTGATTTAACTGCTTTTGCAGGTCAAATTGATGGTGGCGCAGTTGGTGATCCATCTGCTCCAAGCGAAGCTGCACTTCGTTTAGCAATTCTTAAAACCATTCAACAAATCTTATCATTTAAAGATGATCAGGGCGAACCAATGAATGAGAATGCATCTAAATTCTTAGTTGTTGTTCCAACATCACTTTGGTATTTAGCAAAATCTGCCGTTTCTGTTCCATTAACTGTTGGTGGTTCAACCAATATGGTTAAGGTTTTAGATGAGGTAGATATTTCAATTAGCCAAAATCCAAGACTAAATTGGAGTGATAAATTTGCCATATTTAGAACCGATAGTTCAGTTAAGCCTTTTATTCGCCAAGAAGAAAAAAATATCCAATTAAAAGCAATTGCTGAAGGTTCAGAATTAGAATTCAAGCATGACAAACATTGGTATGGTGTCGATACTTGGAGGAATGTTGGCTATGGCTTCTGGCAACATGCATGCCTTACTCAAATGATTAAATCTTAATTAAGAAATATTATGAAGAATTATAAAGTAACAGGTCATATTGCTATAATTGGAGTTGGAATCGTTTTAAAACTTTCCAGCTCCCAGGCTGAAACTAGAGCCTCATCATTAAAGCAAAAAAAGAAGGGTATTTATATCGTTTTAGAGCCAGTTCAATTTAAGCAAGGCGAAGAAATTACTATAATTTCTGGCAATGTTTCTAAATCAGTGCTTAAGAATTTAACTGATTTATCTGAGCCTGCAAAAAAGCCTGATTCAAAGGATAACAAAACTCCTAAAAAGAATCAGAAAGATAAAACCGATGATAAAGGAGCTAAAAATACTCCTGAAAGTCAAGAAGCTCAAGATCAGATAGTTGCTGATGGCGATGATGTAAATAATTTGCCAAATGTTTGATTTTGATGGTTTTATTAATAAGCCATCAATTGGGATATTTGGACAGGTTGCAACAATAACTCCAGCAAAGAATGAATTTGCGCCATTTGAGATTAATGGGGATTTTCATGAGGATTATAAGGAGATTAATCCCGATTCAAGTGATGCCTCCATTACCTCATCGGTGATTGCAATATTTATCAGAAGTTCTGATTTGCCTGAATATTATCCAAAAATTAATCAAGGGGATTTAATCGAAATTGATGGCAGAAATTATCAAATAATAGATGTGCAAATTCACATTCCAGGAAGCAAAAAACTAGTTCTTCATGAGTCATCCGAGATCAACAATTAGAAATGCTATAATTGATAAACTGAGGACTCAGGTTGATAGTGCGTATTTGACCGATGCTGAGGACAGAATTTATGGAAATAGAGCAAAGCCTTTATTTGATCAATTTTTGCCAGCAATTCTGGTTTATGCTAAGGATGAAAATATCCTAGAGGAACGATTTGAAACTGATGGATTTGGTCCATTAAAAAGAGAGTTAGAAATTGCCATTGAAGCAGTGATTTTAGGCGGAGATGATTTTGATCAAAAGCTAGATGATTTATCAAGCCAAATAGAATCAGCACTTGATGGCTTTGAAATTGAAACGAGAAAATCGGATATTTTAAAGCTCAAATCAACTGAAATCGATTCATCCATTGAAGGCAGTAAAATTTATGGAGCAATAAGGCTGACATATTCAGTTACTTATCGCGCGGCAGTAAAACAACCCTTAGATGAAGGGGTGTTACCAACAGAAATCAATACAAACTTATGAAGATAAAAATAATTTCAAATCACACAAAATATAAAAAAGACCAAATTATTGATTTGGCAGAAAAAGAAGCAATCCCTCTTTTGACAAATGGTAAAGCAATCAGGGCTCGTAAAACACAAGAAGCCCCAAAAGAAATCAAGAAGGATAAAAAGCAAAATGTTTGATGAGGAGCAAGGCTTCACACTCAATGATCTGGGTCGTAGATTAGCAAATATCATCAGAATTGGCACGATTTTTGAAATAGATTTTCAAGCGGCAAAAGCTAGAGTCAAAATTGGTGAATTAGAAACCGATTTTTTGCCTTGGGCAAATGCTAATAGTGGAAGCAATAATAGTTGGAATCCTCCAGAAATTGATGAGCAAGTAATTATTTTATCACCATCAGGAGATCTAAGTCAGGCAGTAATTCTGCCATCACTTTACAAAAATAACGCCAGCGATTCTGACCAAAATATAAAATCGATCACCTATCAGGATGGTTCAAAAATAAGTTTTGATATAGCGTCAGGAACTTTGGATTTAGATCTTAAAGGAGATGTAAAAATTAAGGTTGTGGGAAATGCAGAAATTGAAGCAGCCAAAGTTACTTTAAAAGGCGATGTTGATCTTGGTGGATCAGGCGGACAACCAATTGCCAGAATTGGTGATAAAGTTGAAATTACTGGCGGCTCTTCTGCTGGTCAGTGGCCGATAATATCAGGATCAAGTTTAGTGAAATCAGCATGAATATTAATGATGGCAAAGACATATCGGAAATTAATCATCTGAAGCAATCAATCTCAAATATTCTAACCACACCAATTGGCAGTAGAACAATGAGGCGAGATTATGGAAGTAACCTTTTTAATAAAATTGATCATCCAGTAAATGGTGAATTAATCGCAGAGATTTATTTAGATATTGTTGAATCACTCTTTATCTGGGAGCCTCGTTTTGAACTTGATCAAGTAGCAGTTCAGAATATTGAGAATGGCAAAATTACCATAGATTTAGAAGGAAGCTTTTTAAGCAATGGTGAAAAAATAACTTTAGAAAATATTAAAATTACAAATGCTTAACAATGAGCAACTTTACCCCAATAGATTTATCGAAATTACCTGCTCCAGATGTAATTGAAACGCTAGACTTTGAAACTCTATTAACTGATTACATCAGTGATTTTAAAGCAAAGAACCCAGATTATATAACTCTACTAGAAAGTGATCCTGCTATTATTTTAATGCAGGTAGTTGCTTATCGAGAAATGCTTTTGCGAGCAAGAATTAATGAAGCAGCAAAAGCAAATATGCTTGCCTACGCAACTAAGGGCGATCTTGATAATTTAGCAGCTTTTTTTGGCGTAGAAAGATTAGAAGATGAAACAGATGAAAGGCTTAGAAAAAGAACTCAACTTGCTTTGGAAGGATTTTCTACAGCGGGACCGGTTGGAGCATATATTTTTCATAGTCTATCTGCTTCAAATGAAGTGAAATCCGTATCGGTAAAAAGTCCAAATCCTGGTGAGGTTTTGGTGACAATTCTTTCAAATATAGGTGATGGAACAGTTGGTCAGGAATTAATAGATGCTGTTTTAGCAAAATTAAATGAAGATGATATTCGTCCTCTCACTGATTTAGTATCGGTTCAAGGAGCAGAAATTATTAACTACCAAGTTGAGGCGGTAATTACTGTTTATTCTGGCCCATCATCAGCGGTTGTTGAAACTGAAGCCAATGATGCTTTGCAAAAATTTATCTCTGATCGCCATGAAATTGGCAGAGTAATAGCAATATCAGGAGTTTATGACGCTCTGCATGTTGATGGGGTTAAGAAAGTAGAATTAATATCGCCAGCAGCTGATGTTGAAACTACTAATGAACAAGCTCCATATTGCACCAATATTTCAATATCAGTAGTAATCGATGAGTAAAAGCCTATTACCAATAAATGCGAGTCAGTTACTAAAAGATTTAGAAAGCTCCTCACTTAAAGCAACTAGCTTAGAAGCTTTAAATAGATATGTTACCAATCCCGATTTAGCACCAGATAATATTTTACCTTGGCTAGCCTTTAGCGTATCAGTTGATGATTGGAGTGATAATTGGCCTAAAGTCATAAAAAGAGAAATGATTAAAAACAGCATTTCTCTTCATCAGATAAAAGGCACTAAAAGAGCAATTCAGAAAGCATTAGAAATAATTGGTGTTGCTGGAGAAATTGTTGAGTGGTGGGAATTAAATCCAAGAATGACACCGCATAGTTTTAATATTACCGCTTATTTAAATGATAACATAAATGAATATGCAGATGTAATTATCGGTTTGGATACTCAGAAAAAACTAATAAATCTAATTGAAAATGTAAAACCTGCTAGATCGCACTTTAATTTTAAATTAGGAGCAAGATTTGAGTCTCAAATAAGCTATGGTGTTTCATCTAAAGTTAAGCAATTTGTTAACTTATCATTTGCTAGCGAATTACCAAAATTTAGAAGTGAATCGCTGATTTTTACAAAAATAAGAACCACCCTCCACAAACAAGTAATTTTATATGGCTAATAATTTATCAATAAAAATAACTAAAGCTGGGAAAGAAGCTGCGTTTAATGTTTCAAATACTGGTCTTGAGTTAGAAATATCTCATGTAGCTTTTGGAGATACAGGCTGGACTCCAGTTAATGAAGACGAGGCCACAACTCTACAAAATGAAATTTTAAGAGTCCCAATATTAAGTGGAGAGAAATTTGGAACTTCACAAATCCACCTAACTGCAAAAGCAGATGGGCCAGATAATTTTACGATCAGAGAAGTTGGATTTTTCTTGAGCGATGGCACTTTATTTGGGGTTTATAGTAGTGAAACTCAGGCACTAGCTTACAAAACTGCTGGCACTGAATTGGTTTTAGTTTTTGATCTAATTTTATCAACTTTACCACCAGATAGCGTTTCGGTTGTAGTAGAGGAAGGAAATAATATTAACCCATCTTTCATCAATGAATTAATCCTCATCACTTTAGGAAATATAAAAATAGCCACAACACAAATCAGTGGAATGAGCAGATATCTAACAAAAATTATTTAATTAAAAATGACTTTAGAACAACAAATAGCATTACTTAATGATAATGTAGGGAATCTAGTATCTAAAAGCGATCAGCTAACTGGCACAATAGAAGATAGGCTACAAGAATATGAAGAATGGAAAGGAACTATCCATAAGCCAAATCCAGTAATTTTACAAGTTGGAGCAGATAAAGAATTTACTCATCCTGTTGATGTTGCAACCCATATTGAAAATAATAGCCTTGCAGGAGATATTCTTTGGAAGATAGAAATTGATCCAGGAATCTATGAATTTCCACACCAAGGAATTCATGAAATGAAATTTTCTTATCACAAAAATGTGCAAATTATCGGAACATCAGAAAATGCAGGAGATATAATTTTTAGATATGCGGGAGATGAGCGTCACTATATGATAATTGGTGAAAGAAACACTCATATTGATGTTAAAAATATTTCCCTTAAGGGAGTAACGGGATTTACTGGAACTTTTATTTCTCAGATAAAAGATAGAAGCCTTAGGGATGGAATGGCAGGAGGCGGTCTTGCTCATGGAATATTATGTCGCTTTAACAGTTCTGCAGTCATTGAAAATTGCAACTTTAACCGCTTATGGCATGCCATACATTGTCATGATGGCTGTAAGATTGATATTTCTAATATTACTGCCACAGAACTTTATGGCGGTGTTCATTGCACAGGAAATAGTAGAATTTATATCAAAAGATCATCTTTAAGAGGAGTTGGAGCTGGCACTGGGGCTACAGCACCATGGGCAGCCCTTGGTGCGTTTCACTGTAGCTCTATATTTGGTTATGGTGTGGAATGTAGAGATTTTCATATGGGATTATATTGCCACTGGACAAGTGATTTTCATTTCCATCAAGCATATGATTATGACACTGACGGCATTACTAAAATCAATATCAAAAATGGTCATATAGAAAATTGCTACCATGGTATTCATGCCTGGCATCATAGTGGAGGCAATACGGCAAATCTTCTAATTAAAAATATGCAATCTCACGGTATTCTATGTGGACAAGGCTCCAATATGCACGCCAACTCCAATGTTACTGTTGATGGTGCTAATATTGGTTTTTATGCCAATCATAGTTCAGCTATAGTTTGTAACAATAGCACTGCAAGAAATTGTCGGGATAAAGGGTATTATTCTGGACATAAATCAGAAGTTCATGCTGGTGGCACAAGAAGTAGAGTATCTGGAAATGCCGCTAATTATTCCCCTGGCAGTTCTCATGCTTTAGGAAACCATGATGCAATAATGTATATTTCTTAAAATAATCTTAAAACTTAAATAATTATGAAACTTGCTATAAAAAATGGCTTAATAGTGGCCAGTCACAGTAACAATCAAAATATCAAAGAACTATATCCAGATTGTGAAATTATTTGGGTATTGGATGATATTAAGCTAGAAAGCCCTTATCAGAATGAAGAAAAAACAACAAATAGCATTGCTGATGATTTTACCACACCTCAAATAGATTCAGAATCTGATCCAAGACTTAAATGGAGCCTAGAGGAAAATAAAGTAAATGCTTTAGCTGTAATAGAAGATATTGCTGAAGAATATCGTGCTAAAATATTATCCAATATGCCTGGTAGAATTGCAGCCTATGAAACAAAAGCAATAATAGCAAAAAGAATAGTTGAGGCAGAAATTCCAAACTCAGAAGACATTTCCTCATTGCAGATAGAGGCGGATAATAGAGGGATCACTGTTTTAGATCTTGCCAAACTTATCATCAAAAAGAGTGAGGAGTTTTCGGTAATTTCTGCTTATATTGATGGAGAAATTCAAAAAACTAAATCCGATATCAACAGCTCTAAATCTTACAAAACAGCTTGGAAAGCTCTTAAAAATTTTGAAGATAATATTAATCAAAAAATATCCAGCTAAGTTATGTCTACACAATTCCTACACGGCGTAGAAGTTATTGAAATCAATGATGGTGCGCGTCCTATTCAAACAGTTAAATCAAGTGTAATAGGACTTGTTGGTACAGCGCCACAAGGCCCAGTAAATACACCAACCTTAATTCTTGGCTCAAGAGCAAAAGCAGCCGAAATCTTCGGTGAAAATAATGATGCCAATAAAGATTATACCATACCAAAAGCTTTGGATGGAATATTCGATCAAGCTGGTGCAATGGTTGTCGTGATAAATGTTGCTGATCCAGCAAATCCTGCCCATTTAACAACTGGCATTCTTGATCCTGCTAATATCATAGATGCCGATGTTGTTGGTGGCGTTGATGGAGCAACTGGTCAATATAAAGGTGTTCACGCTCTTTTGTCAGCAAATACAGAGCTTGCGGTAACTCCAAGAATCTTGATTGCCCCAAATTTCACGCATGATATGCCAAGTGGCAATGCTAATCCTGTGGTTAGTGAACTTCTAGGAATAGCAGAAAACCTAAGAGCGATTATTATTGCCGATCTTCCAAACACCAATGACACCGATGCAATCGATTATGTAGGTGACTTTGGATCCGCCAGAGTATTTGCGGTTTATCCTTGGGTAAAAGTTTTAGATAGTTTGGGTGTAATAGTTGAAGAACCATCATCTGCAAGAGTAGCTGGTTTAATTGTAAAATCTGATAATGACAGAGGATTTTGGTGGTCGCCATCAAATCTGGTAATTAATGGCATTGTGGGAATTTCTAAGCCAATAGATTTTGTTTTAGGGGATATAAATTCAAAAGCTAACTACCTCAATGAAAATAACATCACAACCATAATTCAAGAAAGTGGTTTTAGATTATGGGGCAACAGAACTTTATCAGCTGATCCTAAATGGGCATTTCTTCAAGCAAGAAGAACTGCTGATATGATTAATGATTCTCTTCTTAAAGCTCACCTATGGGCAGTGGACAGAAATATCACCAAAACCTACATCGAGGATGTTTTGGAAGGAGTTAATAATTATTTAAGATATCTAAAAAATATCGGAGCGATTATTGGCGGAACTGCCTTTGCTGATCCTGAATTAAATACTCCTGATCAAATAGCTCAAGGCAAAGTTACTTTTGAGTTTGACTTCACTCCTCCTTATCCAGCAGAACATATAATCTTTAGATCAAGAATGACTGATGATTATTTGTCTGAAATTATTTAACCCCAAATATAAAGAAAAATGATTCCAAAAATATTAAAGAATTTCAATCTCTTCATTGATGGTAGAGGTTATGTTGGTAAATGTGATGAGGTTAATCCTCCAAAATTATCTATAAAATCAGAAGAATATAAAGCTGGTGGGATGGACGCTCCCATAGCTATTGATATGGGAATGGAAAAGCTGGAAGCTTCATTTACATTATCAGAATATGACAAAGATGTTTTAAAGCAATTTGGCCTTATCAGTGGCAATGGTGTTCAAGTAACACTTCGAGGTGCTTTGCAAGATGATGCAACTACGTCACCAATAATCATCAAACTTCGTGGCATGTATTCGGAAATGGATATGGGCAAATTTGCAGCAGGTGAAAAAGGAACTTTAGCCTGCACAATTGCTTGTAGATATTACAGCCTAGAAATTGATGGTGAACAGTTAATCGAAGTTGATATCGACAATATGACAAGAATTATTGGC